>JAABUK010000140.1_pt1 | contig 168196 bp, 122 predicted proteins | sample 5559141 | NCBI WGS metagenome assembly JAABUK01 (sample SAMN10711869, study PRJNA513367) | rock metagenome | isolation source: Antarctica rocks | place: Antarctica: Victoria Land, Pudding Butte nord | collected 2016-01-03
CCGTCACCCGGAACGAATGGATCCCGCCGACGATCAGTTGTCGTTGGAGTTGACGTTGGCGTCGAGGGCCTTGACGATCTTCTGGCGGAGGTCGTCGAGGTGGGCCCGGCAGGTCTCGTCGAGCCGGACGTCCTTGGCTTCGAGGACCCGGGCGATCTTCTCGCCGATCTCCTTGAGGTGGAACCGGGCGAGGGCCCGGGCGTCGGCCGGATAGCCGCCCCCGCCGGCGAACATGACGAACGGGAAGGCGTCGCCATAGGACTGGTTCCGGGCGGAGCCGAGGACGATCGTGGCGAGGCGTCGGAGGTATTCGCGCTGGAGGTTCCGGCGGATCGTCGAGCAGTTGAGGGCCGAGGGCTTGCCATCGGCCGGGGCCGGGACGTTCAGCTCGATGAAGACCCCGTCGGTCAGGGCCCGGAAGACCTCGGCGACCGCCATCGGCCTGGAGCCGGGGTCGGCCTGCAACTCCTGATTCTGGAGCCGCGACAGGGTGGTCCCGCTCAGGCAGTGATTCAGGGCGATCCGCTGGATCGCCAGGACCCGGTCGTTGACCGACACCTCGCCCGACATCCCGAACGAGCTGGACCCGACGCCCTGGTCCCAGTGCTCCTTGGAGAGCCGCCGGAGCAGGGCGGGGGAGAACCGGAAGGCCTTGTCCCCGAGGACGTTCTCGACCAGGAACGCCAGCGCGGCGCGCTGCTTGTCGCCCGCGATGGGCAGGATCGGGTCGCGGGCGTCCTTGTCGCCCTTGTGGTCGCGCGAGACCGACTGGCCGCCGATGTGCGAGGCCACCAGGTCGGCGGCGTTGCCGTACTGGCTGATCAGGTAGGAGAAGGCGATCCGGAGCCGGGACCAGGAGTCGCCGTCCTTGACCGCCCTGGCATCCAGCTCCTTCATCAGATCGGCGGCGATGGTGAGCCGATCCCTGGCGAACCGGCAGGGGTCGGAGCCCAGGTCATAGACGTTCACCAGGGGGTCGTTGGCCACCATCATGTCGGTGTCGGTGGCGAAGACCAGGTCGTGCTCGGGGGCCCGGGCGGCGACCTTCTTCAGCTCGGCCGCCTCGTCGCCCGACACCTCCTTGTAGGCGTACTCGATCGCCCAGTAGTCATAGGGGCCGATCGTGGTGGTGATGAAGTCGCCCTGCTTCTGGCCCCTGGGGGCGATGTTGATGGGGTTGTAATCCATCACGCTGCCGGTCATCCCCTTGGCCCGGGTGATCTCGGTGTTGTTGAGCTGGTCGGCGTCGAGCATGGTGCTCGCCTTGAAGTTGTGCCGCAGGCCGAGCGAGTGGCCGACCTCGTGCATCACCACTTCCTTGATCATCTGGGCGAGGAACTCCTCGGGGAGCTTGGCGTCCTGGTCGGCCTTGGCCGGGTCGGCCATCGCCAGCGCCGCCAGGCCCATCTCGGCCTGCATCCCGGCCGCGAACCGGCACGACGCCCGATGGCCGTTGGCCATCCGCCGGAGCAGGTCGCGGCGCGGGCCCGACCAGTCGGCCGGGATCAGGGAGAGGTCGCCCTCCCGGGCGACGTCGGGCCCGGCCTCGGGCTGGCCGAACCCGCGCTTCATGGCCAGGATCGGGCTGATGACCTCGCCATAGGCCAGGGGGGCCGGGGCGTCGGCGCCGGCGGCGATCGGGCCGGTCCCGGTCAGCTGGGCATATTCGGTCTTCCAGTGGCGGACCCAGGAGGCGTCGAAGATGACGTCGCCGTCGATCATCTCGCCCGTGATCGGGTTGGAGCGGAGGCACGACATCGCGTAAGTGCTGCTGGTCGTGACCCACCGAAAGGTGCAATAGTTGATGTCTTCCGGGTCGAATTCGTCGCGACCCGGCTCCTGCCACCGGACCGAGATCGCGTCGCGGAAGCCGATCTTCTCGAAGGCCTTGTTCCACTCGCGGATCCCGTCCTCGACGGCCGGGCGGTACTCGATGGGGACGGTGTCCTCGATGTACCAGAGGATCTGCTTCTTGGGGGGCGACAGCTTGGCCTTGGGGTCGGCCTTCTCCAGCCGCCATCGGTTGACCGAGCGGGCCACGTTGCCGTCGGGGTCATCGGACCCGTAATCCTTGGTCGCGTTCAGGAAGTGGCCGACCCGATCGTCCGCCGCGCGCGCCTTGTAGCCCGAGTCGGGGAGCTTGACCAGGCTATAATGGAGGACGATGGTCACGCCCCGCGAGTCGATCACGCCCTCATCGCCCCGGCCGCCCGAGCCGACGAACGTGGCCTGGACCTCCAGCTCGATGTTGTTGGCGAACGCCTTCACCTTGGCCCAGCTGGTCCGGCTCCGGTCGAGGTACCCGAGCGGCAGTTGCGAGAAGTTGGTGAAGAAGATGTCGGACAGGTCGACCACGACGCTCATCCCTCCCGCGGGGTGGAGGCTGACGATCGGCAGGGCCATCAGGATCGAGTCGGTGTAATTCTGCTTGACCGCCTTCTCGATCGGCGTCCCGGCGGGCGACTTGATGTGGACGTTCCGGCGGATCAACTGGACCTTGTCGCCGACCCGATGGAACATCACGACCCATTCATCCCCGAAGTTGAGCGAGTTGCCCGCCATCATCAGGCCCCGGGCGATCGTGATCGGCGCCAGGAGCGGCTGGTCGAACTGGTACGGCTTGATCTCGGCGTAGAGGTGGTCGTCCCGCTGGTAGAGCGTGAACAGGCCATCGTGGCGGATGGCGCCCGCCGTCAGGTCGGCGAAGCCCCGATACCGCGCCGGGTCGTTGGAGTCGGTCGCCCCCCCGACGATCTGCCGGGGCCGGAATGCGTCGAGGTCCAGGTGGGCCGGGGCGGGGGCGGTCGCCGCCGAGGGCGGGGGGGCCGGCTTCTCGTCGCCGGCGGCGGGTCGGGTCGCGGCGATCGTCAATCCGAGCGCAAGGCTCCAGGCCATGGCACCGCGAAGCATGATGATCTCCCTCCGGGGGTGGCGGTCGGTGCGATCGGGGCCGACGACCGGAGCAGGGTCGTCGTCGCGAGGTGGGCTCGGGGAGCGGGGGGGCGGCACGGGTGACGTGCCCCTTCCTCTTTCGTGATCGGAAATCTTGATCTATCCTGACCGAATCCCCCACCCCCGACAAGGCCCACTCGCGGCGGAATCGGCCGATTTGGGCCGCTCACGAGGTGTGGGGCGATCCCCCGCCGAGCTTGCGCCGCTCCTCGTCGAGGAACCACCGGACCGACCTGGCGATGCTCTCGCGATTGCCCAGGGCGGGCTCCCACCCGAGTCGGCTCCGGGCCTTCTCGGTGCTGTAGGAGAGGTCTCGGCCCATGAGCCAGGTGGCATATCGCGTGATGACGGGCGGCCGCTCCCGGCCCCGGGCCCGGGCGATCGCCTCGATCAGGAACGCGGCGGCGAAGGTCAGCCGGTACGAGATCCGGCGGCGGACCGGCGGGGCCCCCGCGGCCTCGGCGAACAGGGCCAGGAATTCGCGCTGGGTGATCCGGCCCTGATCGGTGACGTTGTACGCCTCGCCGACCGACCCGGGGTCGTCCGCCGCCAGGATCGCCGCGTCGGCGACGTTCCCGGCATAGATGGCGCTCAGGGGGTTGTCGCCCGTCCCGATCAGGGGGACCTTGCCCGCCCGGAGCCGGCCGACCAGGCGTGCCAGGGTGGTCCGGTCGCGCTCGCCGTAGAGCCAGCTCGGGCGGATCACGGTCAGCCGGAGGCCGCGATCGCGGGCCAGGTCCCAGAGCAATCGCTCGCAATCGACCTTGCTCCGGGTGTAGTAGTCCCAGGCCGGCCAGAGCCGCTGGCCGAGCGGGGCCGACTCGTCGACCGGCGGGCCGCCCTCGACGGGATGGCCGTAGGCGCTGGTCGAACTGATGTGGAGGAACCGTTCGACGCCGGCCCCCGACGCCGCCCCGGCCAGGTTCCGGGTCCCGTCGAGGGAGGCCGATTGGAACTCGGCCCATCGTCCCCAGTCGCCGACCTTGGCCGCCGAGTGGAAGACGGTCGAGACGCCCCGGACGGCCCGGGAGCAGGCGTCGGGGTCGACCAGGTCGCCGACGACCAGCTCCGCCCCGATCGACTCCAGGAAGCCGACGGCGGAGCCGGGCCGGACCAGCGCCCGGACCCGATCGCCCCGCGCCGCCAGGCGTTCGGCGATGTGGCTGCCCAGGAGGCCGGTCGCCCCGGTGACGAGATGGATCGGGGATCGTGGGGCGGTCGACACGCCGGTCCTCCGCGGGGCCGGGCCCGGGATCGGGCCCGCGGGAAATTCAATGACGATGCACGCCAACGGGTTGCGGCCGGTGCTGGCACGGCCCCGGGGAAAGTCAAGGCCCCGGGGGTCATTTCTCGGGAAGTTGGTGCCACGCCCCGTCCCGTTGTCAGTATGCCGCATTCGAACGGATCGCGGCGGCGAGTGATGGCGAATCGGCCTCTGGTTTTTTACCCACCGGGACCACCATGCCGGAAGAAACAATCGACCCCGGTCTGCTCGAGCAGACCAAGACGCAGATCCGCAAGCTGGTCGCCGAGATCGCCGAACTGGCCGAGTCGGACATCCAGCCCAACGAATTCTACCTGGAATTCCTCAACCGTGTGGTGGCCGCCGTCGCGGCCTCGGGCGGGGCGCTCTGGCTGATGGACGGTCGGGGGAGCATCAAGCTCCAGCACCAGCTCGAATTCCACCTGACCGGGCTCCTCGACGGCCGGGTCCGGAGCCAGCCGCACGACGCCCTCCTCGGGTGCATGGTCCAGGCCTCGCAGGCGACCATCATCCCGCCGGGCGCGGCGATCGAGGGGGTCCCCAACGCCGGCAACCCGACCGGCTTCGCGCTGATCCTGGCCCCGCTGATCGTCGACAAGCAGGTGGTCGGGCTGATCGAGATCCTGATGGATCCGACCCGCCGGGCGGCCCAGCAGAAGAGCACGCTCCGGTTCGTCGGCGACCTCTGCGACCTGGCCGGCCAGTACCTGAAGAACCGCCAGACCCGGCAGATGATGTCGCAGCAGCGGCTCTGGAACCAGCTGGAGACGTTCACGCACGCCGTCCACGGGTCGCTCGACCTCCGGGAGGCGTCGTTCGCCGTGGCCAACGACGGCAAGCGGCTAGTCGGCTGCGACCGCCTGAGCGTGGCGCTGAAGGTCGGCGGCCGGACGCTGATCGAGGCGGTCAGCGGCCAGGAGGTCGTCGAGCAGCGGGCCAACCTGATCCGCGAGCTGACCAAGCTCTGCAAGGCCGTGATCCGGTCGGGCGAGGACCTGGTCTATACCGGGAACACCGAGGGATTCGCCCCCGACCTCCGCGACTGCCTGGAGGCCTACGTCGACGAGTCGGGCTCCAAGGCGGTGATCGTCACCCTCCTGCACAAGCCCGAGCCCGACGCGTCCAAGGACAAGGTCCCCTTCGGCTGCCTGGTCGCCGAGCAGATCGGCGACGAGATGGCCCCGACCGACGCCCACGCCCGGTGCGAGGTCGTGGCCCGCCACGCCTCCTCGGCGCTCTGGAACGCCTCGGAATACGACCGGGCGCTGCTGCCGCTCCTGAAGCTGATCGGGTCGCCCTGGCGGTTCTTCCGCGGCCGGACCCTGGCCAAGATCGTGGGCGTCGTGCTGGCCCTGGCGACCCTGATCCTGGTCCTGACGTTCGTCCCCTGGCAGCTCACCATCGAGGGCCGGGGCTCGCTCCTGCCCGAGGCCCGCCGCAACCTCTATGCCCCGGTGGCCGGCAACGTCGTGAACGTGATGGTCGCGCACGGGCAGCTCGTCAAGGAGGGCGACATCCTCTGCGAGCTGGAGAGCAAGGAGCTGGAGAAGCAGCTCAAGGAGCTGATCGCCAAGCAGCAGGAGGCCGAGTCGCAGAAGATGTACCTGAACATGCAGGCCAAGAACGCCAAGCAGCCCGACGAGCGGGCCCAGATCCAGGGCCAGGCGCAGGAGGCCAAGATCAAGGCCGAGGGCGCCGAGAAGCAGATCCGGATCATCCAGGACCAGATCGAGTCGATGAAGATCCGGGCGCCGCAGGACGGGATCATCACGACCTGGGAGCCGCAGAAGACGCTCAAGGGCCGCCCGGTCGAGATCGGCACCGAGCTGCTCCAGATCGCCGCCCTGGAGGGCGAGTGGGAGATGGAGGTCGAGGTCCCCGACGACGACATGGGCCCGATCCTCGACGCCGAGAGCCGGCTCAGGAAGGAGATCGCCGCCGGGGCCCGCCCCGCCGGGTCGACCCTGGAGGCGTACTTCGTCTCGGCGACCGACCCCGAGCATCGCTATCCCGGCTACGTCCGACGGGTCGCCGCCCGGGCCGACACGGTCGAGACCAAGCACGTCACCAAGGTGACCGTGGGCTTCTCCTCCAAGGTCCGCGACGAGTTCCGGGCCCGGAACCAGGCGCTCCGCCCCGGGGCCGAGGTCCGCGCCAGGGTCCGATGCGGCGACGCCCGGCTGGCCTACGTCCTGTTCCGCGACGTCGTCCACGTCTATTACGAGACCATCCTGTTCCGATGGCCGTTCCTCAAGTGACCCCGCCGACCTCGGCGCGAGCCCTCAACCGGACCCGAATCGGGAAGTCGTCCAATCGCCTCGGAGCCCCGCCAATGCCCCTGAACCGGAAAGCCGTCTGCCTGTCGATCGGCCTCCTGGCGGTCGTCTCGGCCGCGACGATCGCCCAGCCGCCGCCCCAGAAGCCCGAGTCGCAGCTCGTGGTCGAGGACGCGACCGTCGACTGGTATCAGAAGTCCGACGTCTCGGCGCTCCGCGAGGGCGTGATCGACCGGATGGAGCTGCGGCTGGGCAAGGAGGTCAAAAAGAAGGGCGACGCGATCGGCCAGCTCCACAAGGAGGTCGCCGACCTCGCCGTCGAGGAGGCCCGGATCGCCGCCGAGGGCCAGGGGGCCCGGCTCAAGGCCAAGGCCCAGAAGGACCTGGCCATCGCCGTGGTCCTGCGGAACCGGGCGCTCAACAAGGTCAACCCGACCTACGTCTCCCGCGAGGAGGTCCAGAAGGGCGAGGCCGAGCTGGCCGTGGCCGACGCGTCGGTGGTCGAGGCCGAGGACACGCTCAAGCTCGCCCGGGCCAAGCTGGCATCGGCCGAGCGGGCGGCCGAGGAGCACATCATCCGGGCCCCGTTCGCCGGCCAGATCCTCGAAGAACACAAGCACGAGGGCGAGAGCGTCGGCGCCCGCGAGCCGGTGGTCCAGCTCGGTAATCTCGACATTGTCCGGGTCTGGGCGTATATCCCGGTCGAGTACGCCTATCGGGTCAGCCCGGGGACCGAGATCATGATCCAGCCCCGTCTCGGAGGCTCCCGAGCCGGTGGCCGGCACCCGATCGAGCAGAAGCAGTTCCGCGGCCTGGTCTCGTCGGTGGACGCCAACATCCAGCCGGTCGCCGAGACCGCCGTCCGGATCTATGCCGACCTGACCAACGCCAATCACGAGCTCCGGCCCGGCCTGAAGGCGACCATGACCATCTACCTCAAGCCCGAGACCGCCAACGCCGCGACCGCCTCGCCCGCCCCGGCCGCGGGCCCGGGACCGGGTCAGGCCAACGCGGGCGGCCGCCGGTCCGACCTGCCGCCCCTCCCCCGCTGAGGGCCGAGCATCGCGGGGCGCGGCGGCCGATCCCCGGCCGGCCGCCTCCCCCGGCCATCTTACGTCCCCGACGATCGCGCCCCGGTGGCGCCGGGTTGACCCTTTCCGGATCGAGACCGACCGGGTCCGTAGCGAGGACTTCCGACCGATGAGCTCTGCCCCCACCATGGCCCCCTCGCTCCCGATGGGGCAGGCCGCCGAACACCTGAAGGTCAAGCTCCGCCCGGACCTGATCGTCCAGCCCCAGTTCTACGAGGGGATGACGCACTACGTCATCAAGGACCCGATCGCCCTGAAGTACTTCCGCTTCAAGGTCGAGGAATATTTCCTGCTCCAGCAGTTCGACGGCAAGCAGAACCTCCAGGACGTGAAACGGGCCTTCGAACGCAAGTATCGCCCCCAGACGATCACGGTCGACGACCTCCTCCGGTTCGCCTCGCAGCTCCACGAGGCGGGGATCGCCCAGATCGACACGCCGGACCAGGCCGGGGCCCTGATCCGCCGCCGCAAGAAGAACCAGTGGAAGAAGGTCTGGCAGTTCTTCGCCAACATCCTCTACATCAAGATCCCGGTCGTCGACCCCGAGAAGCTGCTCTCGGGGATGTATCCGTACTTCCGGTGGCTCTACACGAGCTGGTTCATCGCCTTCAGCGTCGGGATGATGCTCGCGGCCCTGACGCTGGTGGCCAGCCAGTATTCGACCTTCTCGGCCCGCCTGCCCGACTTCCAGAGCTTCTTCAACTGGCACACGATCTTCTACTTCTGGATCAGCCTGGCCGTGATCAAGGTGATCCACGAGTTCGGCCACGGGCTGACCGCCAAGCACTTCGGCGGCGAGGTCCACGAGATGGGGATGCTCTTCCTCGTCCTGACCCCGGCCCTGTACTGCGACGTGACCGATAGCTGGCTCCTGCCCAGCAAGTGGAAGCGGATCTGGATCTCGGCGGCCGGCATCTACGTCGAGTGCTTCCTGGCGAGCCTGGCGACGTTCGTCTGGTGGAACACCGAGCAGGGGCTCCTGAACAGCCTCTGCCTGGCGACCATGTTCATCTGCTCGGTGAACACGATCCTGTTCAACGCCAACCCGCTCCTGCGGTACGACGGCTATTACGTGATGTCCGACTATCTGGAGATCCCCAACCTCCGGATCAAGAGCACCCAGTTCTTCGCCTACCTGTTCCAGGAGAAGGTGCTCGGGCTGGAGATCCCCGTCCAGAGCTACATGCCCCGATCGCGCCGGTCGCTGTTCGTGATCTACGCGGTCGCCAGCTACCTGTACCGATGGGTGGTCACGTTCAGCATCCTGTATTTCCTCAGCCAGTTCCTCAAGCCCAAGGGCCTCCAGTCGATCAGCTACCTGCTCGCGGGGGGATCGCTCGTCCCGTTGCTCGTGATGCCGCTCTATCAGGGTGTCAAATTCATCAAACAGCCCGGGAGGATGCGCAAGGTGAAGAAGCTCCGCGCGGCGACTTTCGCGGTGGTGACCGTCGCGTTGATCATCGGGATCCTCCTGATCCCCACGCCCCTCCGGGTCCAGGGGACGCTGGTGCTGACGGCGGCCAGGCCGGCGGAGATCTATGCCCAGGTCCCCGGCCGGCTGGAGACCCTGAACGTGATGGACGGCGATTACGTCAAGGAAGGGACCATCCTGGCCACCCTGTCCAACCCCGAGAAGCAGATCGAGCTGGAGCAGCTCGTCGAGCAGCACGACACCAACTACGTCAAGGCCCTGTGGTACGGGACCACGTCCGATCTATCGAGCCAGGCCCTGAAGAAGAAGCACCAGCAGATGGAGCAGCAGCTCGAGGCGCCGATGTCCAAGGTCAGCGACCAGATCGGCAAGCTGATCCTCGTCGCCCCCCGCGACGGCCAGGCGATGGGCGTCCCCAAGCGCGAGACGATCGGCCAGTATGTCAAGCCCGGCAAGCCGTTCATGGAGATCGGCGACCCGCACAAGCTGGAAGCCCACCTGCTCCTGGACCAGTCGGACGTCGACCTGATCCGGTCCGCCGACGGCAAGGACCGGCCGACCGCCTGGATGAAGATCTACGGGATCTCGGAGACGACCTGGAAGAGCTACGTCGCCGAGACCGCCAATCGGAGCCGCGAGGAGATCCCGCCCGAGCTGTCCAACGTTGCCGGCGGCGAGATCGCCACCAAGCAGGACCCGAAGACGGGCCAGGCCGTCCCGCTGACCGCCGTCTTCGAGGTCATCATCCCCATCGACAACCCCGACCTCCTGCTCCAGCCCGGCCTCCGGGGCTTCGCCAAGATCGACGGCGGCCACAGCACCCTCGCCTGGTGGTTCTGGCGGCTCCTGGCCAAGACCTTCCACTTCTCGCTCTGACGGGCCGCGGATCGTCGCACGAGATCGGAAAACGAGGGCGGGCCGGATCGATCCGGCCCGCCCTCGTTCCATGACCGGACCGACCCTCCGTCCCGACCGGTGAAATCCGGGATCTGGCGCGCCTTGTGCATAAATAATCCCCGTTGCCGTTCGCTGGTGACGGCCTTTTCGAGAACTATCCGGTGAGGGACATCCCATGAGTACCCCGAGGATCCGCCGAAAACTGTCTTTCCTGGCCGTCCTGGCCGCCGGCGCGATGGTCGTCCTGGGCTCGACTGAGGTTCAGGCCCAGATGTTCCGCAACCGCGGGCCCTTCGGCAATCAATATCGCGTGAAGATCAAGGAGCGGGTCGCTTATCCGGGGGCCGTCCGGGTGGCTCCCTATCCCGCCCAGACGATCTATGCCCAGCCGACGACCACCTACTATCAGCAGGCGCCCACGGTGGTCTCGGAGACCCAGTACATCCAGCCCGCCCCGGTGGTCCAGAGCCGGGTCTATCAGCCGGCCCCGGTGGTCGAGAGCCGCGTGATCCAGCCGCCGCCGGTCGTCGAACGGCGGTTGGTCCAGCCCCCGCCGGTGGTCGAGAACCAGTACATCCAGCCGGCCCCGTACGTCGAGCAGCGATCTTACACCCTGCCGGCCCCCTATTGATCCGGGACCGCCCCCGCTTCTGACTCGCGAAGACGCCCCCGGCATCGGCCCGGGGGCGTTTCTCTTTGGCCCTCGATGCATCTCGGGCGATCGGGCGCGGGCCGGGCCGCGGGGACGCCCGCCGCGTTCGAAATGCCGCCGCCCACGCCGACGGGTCGGCGTGGGCGGCGTTCGGGGGTCCCGGTGAAGCTCAGGTCTTCTCGTAATTCTCGCGAAGGAGCGCGTCGGTGTAGTGCGAGCCGGCGATCAGCTCCTCGTGCTGCTCGCCCTGGCCGGCCGGGGCGGGGAAGAAGGAGTAGAGCACGGGCATCAGGTATCGGGTCAAAATCAGGGTGACGATCATCCCGCCGACCACCACGATCGAGAGCGGCTTCTGGGCCTGGGAGCCGATCGAGGTCGCGAACGCGGCGGGGAGCAGGCCGAGGGCGGCCGTTAGCGAGGTGATCACCATCGGCCGGACCCGGAGCTCCGACCCCCGGAGGACCGACTCGCGGACCGGCAGCCCGGCGGCCCGCAGCTGGTTGAAGTACGAGACCAGCAGCACCCCGTTCTGCACGGCCACGCCGAAGATCGAGATGAACCCGACCGCCGCCGAGATGCTGAACGGCGTGTGCGTGAGCCGGAGCGCCCAGATCCCCCCCATGATCGCGAACACGACGTTCACCATCACCAGCAGGGCATCCTTCATCGAGTTGAACGCGGTGTAGAGCAGGCCCATGATCAGGCCGATCGAGAGGGGGACGATCCACATCAGGCGGCCGTTGGCCTCCTGCATCTGGGCGAACTCGCCCGACCACTCGATCCGGTAGCCGCTCGCCTCGGGCACCACGTTCGAGTCCTTGATCTTCTGCTGGGCATCCTGGATCGCCGACGCCAGGTCGCGACCGCGGACGCTGAACTTGATCGGGATGTACCGCTGGTTGTTCTCCCGGTAGATGTACGAGGCCCCGGAGACGTGCGGGCTGATCCGGGCCAGTTGCCCCAGGGGGATCCGGGCGCCGGCCTTGCCCTCGGTCCCCGGGGTGTCGACCGGGATCCGGTTGATGACCGACGGGTCGTCGCGGAGGTGGACCGGCAGTCGGAGGATGATGTCGTAGAGCTTCTCCCCCTCGACCATCTGCGAGAACGCCTTGCCGCCGATGGCGACCTGGACGGCCGCCTCGACGTCGGCCACGTTGATCCCGTAGCGCGAGCAGGCCACCCGGTCGATCTTGATCTCCAGGTTGGGCTGCCCCAGGATGTGGAACAGGCCGACGTTCTCGATCCCAGGGACCGTCCTGAGGACGTTGACGACCTTCTGGCCGGAATCCTCCAGGGCGTGGAGGTCATTGCCGAACAGCTTGATCGAGTTCGCCCCCTTGACGCCCGAGAGGGCCTCCTCGACGTTGTCGCGGATGAGCTGCGAGAAGCTGAAGGTGACCCCGGGGAACTCCTTGAATTTCTCCATCAGCTCGTCCTCGATCTTCTCGCGGGTCATCCCCTTGGGCCAGGTCTCCATCGGGTTGAGCGGGGCGTTGAATTCGAGGTTGAAGAAGCTGGTGATGTCGGTCCCGTCGTCGGGGCGGCCGACGTGCGACATCACGTTCTTGATCTCGGGGATCGAGGCGATCGTCTCGCGGAGCCGCGGGGCCATCCGCGAGGCGCCCTCCAGCGAGACCGTCCGGGGCAGCAGGGCCCGGATCCAGAGGTTCCCCTCCTCCAGCTGGGGCATGAACTCGCCGCCCAGGCCCGGGAGCAGCGTGATCGTGAAGCCCAGGAGCCCGATCATGACGCCGAGCGTCAGCCACCGGAAGTTCAGGTAGCGGTTCAGGGCCCGGAGGTAGCCCCGCTTCATCAGCTTGTCGACGATCGTGCTCTTCTCCTCCATCCGGTTATTCAGCAGGAACGAGCAGAGCACCGGGGCCAGGGAGAGGGCCAGGATCAGGGCCCCGAAGATCGCGAAGGCGTACGTGTTCGCCATCGGCCCGAACAGGGCGCCCTCGGGGCCGGTCATCGCGAACAGCGGGATGAACGCGCAGACGATGATCGCCGTCGAGAAGAACAACGCCCGCTCGATCTCCTTCGATGCCTCGGCGATCCGGTCGATGATCGGCTTGCTCCGGTCCGACCCCTCGGCCGTGATATGGCGATAGATGTTCTCGACGATGATCACCGAGCTGTCCACGATGATCCCGAAGTCCACCGCGCCGATGGAGAGGAGGTTGGCCGACTTCCCCTGGATGTAGATCACCGTCACCGAGAACAGGAGCGCCAGCGGGATCATGATCGCCACGATCCCCGCGCAGGCCAGGTTCCCCAGGAAGACGAACAGGATCGAGACGACCAGCAGCATGCCCACGATCAGGTTGTGGAGCACGTTGTGGGTGGTGACGTGGACCAGGTCGGTCCGCTGGTTGAAGACCCGGATGTTCATCCCCTTGGGGAGGATGCCGGACTCCTGGATCTCGTGCAACTTCTTCTTGACCAGGCCGGCCGTGACCAGCGACTTCTCGTACTTCCGCATCAGGACGATCCCCTCGACGACGTCATCCTCGTCGATGTAGACCGGCTTGTCGTCCTTCTCCTTGAGGGTCCGGCCGACCTTCCCGAGCCGGGGCCGGTGGTGCTCGACGACCTGGGCCACCTGCCGGACGTAGATCGGGATGCCTTTGGTCGAGGTGACGACGACATTGTTGATGTCGTCGATCTTCCTGGCCACGAGCTTCTCGGAATTCTCGACGTTGGCCGGGTCGAGCGGGTCGACGTTCTCTCCCAGGAGCCCGAGCACCCGGACGTTGTGGGCCTGGCTGCCCAGGGTGAGGATGTCGCCGCCGACGTTGGCGTTGGAATTGGCGATCGCCTCCTCGACCTGCTTGAGCGTCACGTTGTAGACGCGGAGCAGCCGGGTGTCGACCAGGACCTGGTATTGCTTCACGGTCCCGCCATAGCCCGTCACGTCGATCACGCCGGAGACCGTCTTCAGGGTCCGCTGGAGGACCCAGTCCTGGATGGCCTTGATCTGGTTGGTCGTGTATCCCGGCCCTTCCAGGACATACCGGACGATCTCGCCGGTCGGGCTCCAGGGCGAGAGGCCCGGCTGCACGCCCTGGGGCAGGTTGGCGACGAATCCGATCCGGTTGATCACCTCCTGCCGGGCCGACCAGTAATCGGTCCCGTAGGCGAACTGGCACTTGATATCGTTCAGGCCGGCCACGGAGGTGCTCCGGAGGTCCTCCAGGCCGGGCATCCCGTTCAGGGCCGTCTCGATCGGGATGCCGACCAGGCGCTCCATCTCCTCGGGGCTGTAGCCGGGGGTCTGGGTGATGACCTCGACCAGCGGGGGGGTCGGGTCGGGGTAGGCCTCGACGTTGAGCTGCTTGGCCGAATGGATGCCCACCGCGATCAGGGCGCCCACGGCGGCGAGCACCAGGAGCCGGTTGTGCAGGCTCCACAGGATGATAAATCGGACCATGAGTCGCTGTCCCTGGGATGAGGTCGAGGGGAGATGACGTCTCGCGAGGTCGACGACCCGGGCCGATCGGCCGGGCCCGGGCCCGCCTCCTGGGGCGACCCGGGGCCCGCGCCGACAGCCCGGCGGGCGGAGACTGCGGGACGGCGACTCAACATCGGAGGTGGAAGAGATCCGGGGCGGGAGGTCGGGCGGCCCGGTCGGGCCGGTTCGCGGGGGACGTTTGCCGGCCCCGGCCGGGCCAAACGCCCGATCCGGGGGTGACCCCTTCGGGGTGGTCGACCCAGGTCTCGTCATCCGTGGGCGCGTCGCACCATTCGTCGCCCGCCGCCGACCAGACGCCGGGGCATTGGCGACGGGCCGGGCTCCGATCGATGGTCAGCGACCGGGCCGAGGCCCGAGGGGTCGCCGCATCCGCCCCGGCCGCGGTCGGGCGCGATGTCGGCGCGTCCGGGCGGGCCGATGGCCCGCCGGAGCTCGCGATGGCGGCCAGGATTGCAGCACAGACCATGTTCATTGCGAAGGCCGTCCGGGGCGGGGGGTCCCGGGAGGGACGATGCGACCGATCCTTTTAATCTGACATACCCGGCCGATCCGAGCAACGTCGCCAGCCGAATCGTCGAGCCATCGCGCGGGAAGACGCCCGATGCCAAGGTCTCGGAAGCCCCGGCGCGCGGGCGCGGCCTGCGGGTCATACGCTCGCCGCGGTCTTGAGGCCCGGTCCGGGCGAGGCTACCATACAGATTCGCCGGCGGCGGGCCGCCCGACCCCCGAAAGCCCCCGAACCACCGCCCGACCCCCGGGCCCGGCCTCCGCGCCGTCGACGAGGGGCCAAGGACGAGATGCCCCATGAGCGAGCCGGCCGAGAGAACCTGGGTGCCGCTGACCGCCCCCGAGCGGCGGGTCCTGGGCGTCCTGGTCGAGAAGGCCAAGACGACCCCCGACATCTACCCGCTCACCATCGCCGCGATCGTGACCGGCAGCAACCAGAAGTCCAATCGCGACCCGATCACCAATTACGACGGCGACGACGTCGAGGAGATCCTCCAGGGGCTCCGCAAGAAGGGCGCGGTGGTGATGGTGGAGGGCAGCGGGCGGGTCGTCCGCTGGAAGCACACCCTCTACGACTGGCTCAAGGTGACCAAGGTCGAGCTGGCCGTCGTCGCCGAGCTGCTCCTCCGGGGATCGCAGACCGAGGGGGACCTCCGCTCCCGGGCCGGCCGGATGGAGCCCCTGCCCGACCTCGCCGCGCTCCAATCGGTCCTGACGTCGCTCGCCTCCAAGGGCCTGATCGTCCACCTGACGCCCCCCGGGGTCCGTCGCGGGGTGGTCGTGACCCACAACCTGTACTCGACCAACGAGCTGGAGCGGGAGAAGGTCCGGCTCGCCGCCAGCCCCGAGGCGGCCGAGGAGCCCGACCGGCCCGCCCGGGTCGTCGGTCCCCGGCCCGAGCCCGCCCCCCCCGCCGAGCTGGCCGCCCTCCGCGCCGACCTCGATGCGCTCCGGGAAACCGTCAGGGCCCTGGCGGAAGAGGTCCGCGACCTCAAGACATCGCTGGGCGCCTGATCCCCCGATCGCCGCCCCTCCGCCCCGGGGCTTCCTCGATCCTCCCCCTCATTGGCGTCCCCATTTTCCGCGACAAAGGTGCTCGACCCGATGGAGACGCCCGAAGGGACCGCCGAAGTGACCCCCGAGTCGGACGCGCCGGGCGTCCCATTCCGGGTCGTCTCGATGCTCGCCGGCGACGGCAAGGAGCCGCCGGCCGGCCTGACCGACCTCGATGCCGATTCCGCCTGGTGCGCCGCGACGGCCCCCTGGCACCCCTCGATCCTGGCGCTCTCGGACGACCTCCCCCGGCTCGAAGACGTCGAGATGCCGTCCGACCCGCGGCCGGGCGAGGTCCGGCTCATCGCCGCCGGCCGGCTGGGGTTGCTCCCCGCGGGATACCGCGAGCTGGCCGATTCCGCGGGCGTGGCGCTGATCGAGGCGCCCGAAGGCCGGATCGACGCCATCCGGGCGATCCTGGCTCGGGGCCCCGATCCCTCGGCGGGTGCCGAGGCGGACGACCCGGTCGCCCGCGACTTCCTCGCCCTGGGGGCCGCCCACTGGTGGCTCCGCGACCTGACGATCGGCATGGACCACGTCGACACCCTGTCGCGGACCTCCCTGGCCCGCGAGGCCTTCGGCGGGGCGAAGGCGTGGCGATCCGGCGACCCCGGGGCGGCGGTCAACCGGCTCCGCGCGGCGTTCGAGCTGATCACCGAGGCCCGCGAGCGGTTCTATCCGACCGAGGGCTACCTGATCGACCTCTGCCTGCTCGACCCCGCCACGCCCCCCGACGCCCTGGCCGACGCCCTGGAGCATCGGACCCCGGTGACCATCCTCGCCCCGGCCCGCGCCATCGAGGCCTTCGCCGACCGCGAGCCCGACCGGGCCGCCGCCCTCCGCGAGGCGATCTCCGAGGGCTGGCTCGACGTGATCGGCGGCGCCTATTCCGAGGTCGACGAGCCGTTCCTGCCCTGGACCTCGCTCGCCTGGCAGTTCCGCCACGCCGCCGAGGTCTACCGCCGCCACCTCGACGACCGGAACGTCGAGGCCCTGGCCCGCCGCCGGTTCGCCCTCTACCCCCAGTTGCCGCAGGTCGCCCGCCGGTTCGGCCTCCGATTCGCCCTGTTCGGGGCGCTCGACTCCGGCCGGTTCCCGGTCCACGTCGAGGCCAAGCGGCTCTGGGCCTCGCCCGACGGCACGACCCTGGAGTCGATCACCCGACCTCCGATCGCCGCCGATCGCCCGGCCGAAGGCTGTCGGCTCCCCTGGCGGATCGCGAGGTCGATGAAGGACGACCCGGTCGCGACCCTGGCCATGGCCCACTGGCCGGGCCAGGTCGCCCCCTGGTTCGCCGACTTCCGCCGGACCGCCGCCTACTCCCCCGTGCTCTCGCGGTGGGTGACCGTCAACGACTTCTTCCACCGCTCCGACCGCCCGTTCGAGGAGATCCAGCACGGGCTGGACGACTACGCCCCACCCTACCTCGCCCAGGCCGCCGCCCGTCGCGACCCCGCGCCGATCTCGGCGCGAGCCCGGCATCTCCGCGACCGGGCGCGGCTGGACGCCCTGATCTCGATCCACGCCCTGGCCTCGGCGCTGGGGGGCTCCGAGGGCGACCCGATCGGGGCCGGGCCCGAGATCGCGCTGGAGTCCGGTCGACCCGCCGAGGCCCTCGCCGAGGTCGACCGACGGCTCCCGGCCGAGGCCGCCGCGCTGGCCGGTCGGATCCTGGGTGAGGGGTCGGGCGGCCGGGGGGGATACCTGGTGCTCAACCCGATCGGGGTCGCCCGGAGGGCGTCGGTCCTCCTGCCCGACGCCTCGGCCGACCTCCGCCCCGAGGGCCCCCTCCGCGCCGCGCAATTGACCGAGGAGGGGGTCGAGGCGGTCGTCGACCTCCCGGCCTTCGGCTTCGCCTGGATCCCCCGCGAGACCGATCCCACCCGGCCCCCGGCGCCGGCCGGGGCCGTCTCGATCCGCGATCGGACCCTGGGCAACGACGCGATGACCGTGGCGATCGACCCGGCGACCGGCGGCCTCCGGGGCCTCCAGGCCGAGGGCGAGGAGACGGCCCGGCTGGGCCAGCAGCTCATCATCGTCGGCCTGGTCGGGCCCGACGGCAAGCCCGCCGTCAGCAAGATGCGCGGGACGTCGTTCCGGGCCGATTACGGCGGCCCGGCCCTGGCCCAGGCGACAACGACCGGGACCATCCACGACCCGCGCGACGACCGCCGCCTCGCCTCGTTCGAGCAGCGCTTCCGGCTCTGGTCCGGCCGGCCGACGCTGGAGATCCTCGTCACGCTCTCGGACCTCGACCCCGCCTGGCTCGCCCGGATCGCCGGGGCGGACCCGTGGTCGGATCACCTTGCCTGCCGTTGGGCCTGGCCCGACTCGCAATCGACCCTCCGACGGACGGCCCTGATGGCCCCGATCGCCACCGAGGCCGAGCGGCCCGAGACCCCCGACGCGATCGACATCACGTCGAGGCAGCGGCGGACCGCCCTCCTCTTCGGCGGCCTGGCGCACCACCGCCGCCACGGGGCCCGGATGCTCGACACCCTCCTCATCGCCGGCTCCGAGTCGGCCCGGACCTTCGAACTCGGCGTCGCGCTCGACCTGGAGCATCTGTTCCCGGCGACGCTCGACCGGGTCGCGCCCGCGCTCGTGGTCCCGACCGACGCCGGCCCGCCCCGGGCCGGGCCGGGCGGGTGGCTGGTCCAGGTCGACCACAAGTCCGTCGCCCTGGCCCGGCTCGCGTTCGTGGCCAATTCCGGCGACGGCCGGGGTTGGGGGATCGTCGTCGACCTGATCGAGACCGCCGGCAAGGCCGCCCGGTGCCGACTCCGGGCCTTCCGAGACCCGGCCCACGCCCGACAGGTCGACGGCCACGGCGAGCATGTCGTCGACCTCCCCGTCGACGGCGACGCCGCCCTGGTCGACCTCACCCCCCACGAGATCGCCCGGGTCGAGCTGACCCTGGGATGATCTTCAAAACATCAACGCATTTTCAACAAAATGCGAGCCCGATCGGATCGGGCCCGCCCCGGCTGGTCGCGTCATCTGTCCCCGATCACTGGGGGGCGGGCGGCCGGACGTTCTGGAGCATCGGCGCCATCCCCTTCTCGAACACGGGCCCGACCGTGCTGGGGACGATCAGGTGGAACTCGTATCCGGCCGGGGCGATCGGGCTCATCGACATGCCGATCATCGCCGGTTCCTCGGGCATGTCGGCGCCCGGCTTCATCTCGCCCATCGTCATCGAGAGTTGCTTGGCCATCTGGCGGACGAACCCCTGCGCGCTCATCAGGGCGAGCACGCCGGCCTGCTTCGGGAGCCGGTCGCGGACCGACCGGAACCCGGCGGAGGTCCCTACCTTGTTGCCGCCCTTGAGGTAGCCGTCGATCTGGGCCTTCGCCTCGCCCCAGTTCGCCGCGGTGACCTGGATCATCTGCTTCTCGTCGATCCCATACCAGCTGGAGATGTGGTCGCCACCGAACATCGCCGCCATCGCCTTGCCCGCGTCCCCCGGGTTGCCCGGCTGGATCCCGGCCGGCTGCAACTTGCCGAGCTTGTCGAGGTCGAGCGTCATGTCGACCCGGGTGAATGTGAAGCCGGAGTAGGTCTCGGCCTTGGGCGTGACCTTGATGTCCTTCATGAAGTTCAGCGGGTTGTCGCCCCCCTTCATGGCCTTGAGCATGGTCTCGCTGGTGGCGAGGAGCTTGCGGGGATCGGCGACGGTGACGATGTTGAGCGTCTTCATCGAGGTGCCGATGCTCGACGTGCCGATCGTCTCGATCCGGCCCAGGTCGGCCTGCGCCTTCATGGCCGCCTCCAACTCGGGCGACGGCTTGCCGCCAGCCGAGAGGAACCTCAACCCGAACATCTGGAGCGAGCTGTACGCCTTGGCGCCCAGGTTCAAGTAGACGTAATAGGAAGCGTCGGCGGGGAGCCGGGCCAGGCCCGAGGCATCGCCACCCTTCCAGTCGGCGATTGCCTTGGCGGCGGCCGATCCGTCCTTCACCTTCAGGTCGCCGTCGATGGCGAGCCCCTCGGCGGAGAAATCGAGGCCCACCACGATCCCGTCGCCCTGGCCGAGCGAGTCGAACGCGCCGGCGTAGAATCCCTTGACCATGTCCATCATCGCGGCGTTGCCCATCTGCTGGCCCGCCTGGTCCATCGCGCCGAGCAATCCCTGCTTGGCCTGGGCGATCCGCTCGCCATACCGGCCGACCAGGGAGTTGACGTTGACATAGATCCCCACGTCGCCCGAGTCGAAACGGGCCCGGAGGGCCGGCGGGATCGGCTTGCGGGTCAGCCCGCCGGACGGCTTGACGTATCCGGCGATCAGGGCCTTGTCCGGCCCGAAAGCGACGGTCCCCGCGCCCTTGGCGGCGTACCAGGTCTTGCCCTCGGGGCCATCGTAGGAGTCGAACCCGGCGGGGTCCTTCTTGATCTTGGGATCCTTGCCTCCGGAGGCCGACTTCAGGACTCCTTCATAGTTTGTCGCCCGGACGACGATCGCGAACGGCGGCTGGCCGGGGTCCTCGGGGGGGACGCCCCGGATCAGGGTCAGGAACGGCTGGGTGGCGGCCTGCTCGCCGAACTGCGTCCGGAACTTCGCCACCTGCATCTCAAGGGCCGGCTCGGCCTGCGCGGCCAGGGCGGGGCTCATCGCCTTGAGCATCGCGACGATGTCCTTGCTGACCGCATCCACACCACGGACCCGGATGACCACGTCGGCCTCGGCGGGTACCGAGTCCAGCCATTTCCCATCCGAAGGGGCCTGGCCAACCGCCGCGGCCAGGATCAAAACCAGAAGTTGCGACGTCATCCCGATCTCCCATACGTCGAAGGGTCGTCTTCGCAATTCGCACCGGACGGGCCGATGCGGCGGGAGACGCGTGTCAAAACCCCAACCTATCCGAAGTTATTGGGTGCCGCAAGCATCCCATCGGAGGCTCGCCCGTAAACGATCCGCCCGGCAATCCCGGCGGGAGTCCGCACCGGGTCGACCCGGCGCTGATGGCTCGTTCGGCGCGGCGGTCGGAAGCTGTCGATCGCGGTCGGGTCATGGTCTGGCCTTCCTGGGGACGAGGGCGATCGAGGCCGATTTTCGTGGGATCGGTCGTCTCTTGAGATAATCTCCGGGGATGTGGCCTCCCGAGCACACTATCTCCCGCCGGATCGACGATCGTGGGGCGAGCACTTGCCCCGGGCCTCGACCTTGCCGACACTGGATCAGGATTGACCGGAGGAGGCGGAACCGATGACTGGGAAGATCCCCCGACGCGACGCGATCCGGGCCGCCGTGGCGGCCATGGCCGGTCCCGCTGTGCCTGGCCTGGCCGGGACGCCGATCCGCGAGGTCCGATCGTTCCGGTTGACCGAGACGGCCGGACTCCGTCGGTTCGGCTACCCGGTCCACACGATGGTCCCCGACTCCGCCGGCGGGCGGAATTATCGCCTGGTCCTCGACGGCCGGGCCGTCCCGGCCCAGTTCCGCAAGGTGGATGGATCGGGGATGACGCCCGGGGTGGCCCTTGATTTCATCGCGAGCCCGGGGCCGATGCAGGCCGATCGCTATGAAGTCCAGTTCGGGATGGAGGTCGAGCCCGGTCCCGAGCCCCGGACCGGCCTGAGGGTCGAGAAGCGGGACGGGGCTTATCGCGTCTCTCAAGGAGACGCCCTGACCTTCGAGATAGCCGAGAATCTGGTCGGCTTCCTCCGGTCCGTCGGCAGCCCCCGGCTCGGTTACCTCCGGGGCGGTTCGGGCGGGTTGACCTTCGGGAGTGGCAAGGTCCCACTGCGGGATTTTCAGCAAGAGCTTTGTGCGGACGAGATCAGGTCTTCGGAAATTACTCGCGAAGGGCCGCTCGCCATCAGCATCCGGTCCGTCGTGGGGAACAAGCTCGTCCCCTGGATCGCGACGCTCGACCTGACGATTCCCCATTCCAAGAGCTGGATCCAGGCCGAGTTGACCCTTGAAGATCCCGGCGACCTCACCTGTGGTCTTGGGTTCGACATCAATCTCCTGACGGAAGGATCGCCGATCCTGGTCGACCTGGGCGCCGGGTCGACCGTCTACGGGCGGATTGAAGCGGACCAGCGGATGGAGTTGGTCGCCGGCCGGGCGGTCGGCGAGGCCGAGCCCGCCTCCGGGTCGGGATGGGTCGTCCGTCATGGCCGGGGCGACGCCCCACCGGTGTTCGCCGCCTCGACTCCCGGGTTCCCCCGCCCGGCGGAGGGGTGGGCCCACGTCATGGACTCCCGACGATGCACGGCTTTGGCCGTGGCCGACTTCGGGCGGAAGGGGGCGCGGGACCGGATCTCGGCGGCGGCCGATGGGAGGCTCCGACTGGCGCGCGATTACTCGGTCCGCGACCCTGCGCCCCCGAAGGGCCGGAAGACGCTCGCCTTCTGGCTCCACTTCGTGCCGATGCCCGTCCAGGTCGGCGCCGCGACCAGTCCCCAGGCGATCCTCGCACCGCTCCGGGTCGATTGGGATCGGCCGCCGCGATGACCCGCGAACACACCGGCCCGGGCGGCGTAAATCAGGAGGGGGGGACCCTTCGCGCGGCATCGCGGCGACGGCGGGCGACCTTGATGATGCCGTCCAAAAGGATTATCATGACGCGGTGTGGCCGGACGGCGTCGCCATACCGAATGGTTTCAAACTACGGGATCCAAAATACATGCCCCGATCCTTGTACCGCCCTCTAGCGGCGTTCGGTTTCCTGGGAATCGTGGCCCTGGTCGTCGGCGCCCAGGCGCCCGCGCCCACCGCCCAGGACGAGCGGACGGCCAGGCGTGTGGTCGAGCTTCTCGAGAAGAGCCACATGGCCAAGCCCACCATCAACGACGAGACGGCCAAGAAGTGGTGCAAGACCTTCCTGAAGGACCTCGACCCCCAGAAGTATTATTTCCTCCAGGGCGACGTCGACGAGTTCCTGCCCCAGGCCACCACCCTCGACGACAAGATCCACGAGGGGAATATTGATTTCGCCCGCGTCGTCTTCGATCGGTTCCTCAAGCGGTCCGACGAGCGGCTGGTGATGATCCGGGGGATCCTCCAGCAGAAACCCGACTTCACCGTCGACGAGTCGATGGCCGACGACCCGGAGAAGCTTGACTGGCCCAAGGATGACGCCGAGGCGGGCGACCGGATCCGCAAGCGGATCAAGTTCGACCTGCTCCAGGCCAAGGTCGACGGCGAGAAGCCGGAAGAGGCCCTCAAGAAGCTGTCGATCCGCTATCGGGACCGGAACCGGACCGTCCACCAGTTCAACACCGCCGACCTCCTCGAGCTCTACCTGAGCAGCCTGAGCAAGACCTTCGACCCCCACACATCCTACATGAACAAGGAGTCGTGGGAGGACATCCAGCAATCGCTGGCGCTCTCGCTGACCGGGATCGGGGCCTCGCTCCAGTCCGAGGACGGCTTCGCGATCGTCAAGGAACTGATCCCCGGCGGCCCGGCCGACAAGGACGGCCGGATCCAGCCCGAGGACAAGATCCTCGGGATCCAGAACGAGGACGGCACCGAGGTCGACTTCATGGAGCAGAGGCTCCGCGACGTCGTCCGCCACATCCGGGGCGATGCCGGGACCCACGTCCGGCTGATCATCCAGCCGCACGACACCAAGGAGCGGAAGGTCTACGACATCGTCCGCCAGAAGGTCGAGATGACCGAGTCGCACGCCAAGGGCCAGGTGATCGAGACTCAGGTCGCCGGCAAGCCGATGAAGGTGGGCGTCATCAACATGCCCGCTTTCTATGGCGATACCCACGGCTTCGTCCGGGGGGATGCCGATGCGGTGAGCTGCACCTCGGATTGCCGGAAGCTGATCGAGGGGTTCAAGCAGAAGGGCGTTGATGCCGTGATGATGGACCTCCGGGGCAACGGCGGCGGCCTGCTCAACGAGGCGATCACCCTGTCCGGCCTGTTCATCGACAAGGGTCCCGTGGTCCAGGTCCGCGACGTCAGCGGTGTCAAGCACCTCGACGACGACGACGAGGGGACCGCCTGGGAAGGCCCGCTCGTCGTCCTAATCGACCGCTATAGCGCCAGCGCCTCGGAGATCTTCGCCGGGGTGATCAAGGATTACAGCCGGGGCCTGATCATCGGAGACTCCAGCACCTTCGGCAAGGGGACCGTGCAGAGCATCGTCCCGATCGGCGAGCGGTTCTCGCTCCGGGGGGCGAACACGGGCATGGGCGCGCTCAAGCTCACGATCCAGCAGTTCTACCGGGTCAATGGCGACAGCACCCAGATCCGGGGCGTCGAGCCCGACATCCACATCCCGTCCCCGTTCGACCAGGACGATTACGGCGAAGGGAAGATGGAGAACGCCCTGAAGTTCGACCATGTCGCCGAGCGTCCGCACGACCTCTACAACCGCGTCCCCGCCGAACTCGTCTCCCGCCTCGCCACCCGCTCCGACAAGCGACGCTCGGAGAGCGAGAAGTTCCAGAAGCGAGAGGCCGCGATCCGGAAGATCGCCGAGCGCAAGGCCCGTCACGCCATCTCCCTGAACGAGACCAAGTTCCGCGCCGAGATCGTGACCGAGGAGGATGACGAGGCCAAGGCCAAGACCAAGGCGACCCGCAAGCGGCTCGCCGAGCATCCCGCCTGGGAGTCGAATTACTACAACGATGAGGTCATGACCATCGTCGGCGACTATCTCTCCCTCGGCAGCAAGGTCATCGCCTCCGCGCCCGTCCGGGCTGCCGCGAACAACTGATTTTTGGCCCGGCTCGTCTGCGATCTCACCGACCGGCGGGAGGGGTTCCACCCCCCTCGCCGGTTTTTTCGTGCGCGAATCCCGACGTCGATCCCGGAGCGTGGGATCGGTAATATCCCGATTTCGCCCGGACGGATGGTCTGGAAGGCCCGGCCGGGGGAGATTCCGGCCGAAGGCGGGAAGTGAGGGAATCGGCGATCCCAAGGTGCGGCGGGTTGGGCCCGGCCCCGTTTGCAAGGGATCTGGCGACAAGGATCGAGCGGTATCCAAGCCACGGGGCCGCATCGGGCCGCGACCCCGCCCACCGCGATGATCAACCCTGGATGGCGCTGGTCCGCCCCAGCGCGATGTCGAAGTCGCTCACGGCCGGGACGAGCATCGCCAGGAGCGCGAAGCCGTAGATCCCCACGCTGAACAGGAACGCGGCGAGGACATCGCCGTTGACCAGGCTGATCACGCAGTAGAACGACCAGAATGGCGTCAGCAACGCCACCAGCGAGATCGCCCTCGACGGGTTTTTCGAGCCCAGCGAGGCGAACAGGGCCACGCTCCCGGCCCCGATGAAGATCAGGAAGCTGAGGAGCTGGCGGGCGAACTGGCGGTCGCTCAGGATGATCAGCCCGGCGCAGATGCCGATCCCGATCATGAGGAAGAAGATCGTCCCCAGGCTGTTGGCGACGGCCGTCCGGCTATTCGTGTAGGTGATCGCCGCGTGGATGCCGAGCATCGCCGAGAAGTGGGCGAGCAAGAGCCCGTCGATGATGACATAGGAGGCGTTCTCGACGCTCATCAGCCCGTCGATCGCGAACCAGGCGATCAGCAGGACCGGCAGGACGATCATCTCCTTGGCGTTGTACATCACCCCGTAAAGCTTGCCATAGATGAATTGCTTGGGGGAGAGCTCGGTGACCAGGAGGAGGTCGAGCGAGCCGGTGTCCCGTTCGCTGGTCAGCGAGGTGACGCCCTGGGCGTTGATCAGGATCAGGCTGAGGATCCCCAGGAAGATGAGGATCCAGGTCTGACGGCCGGCCATGGTCCCGGGGTCGGGGGCCGTGTGGATGTAGGCGACGCCGAGGGCGAAGGCCAGGATGTAGGCCCCCTTGATGATCAGGGGCTTGGTCCCGTAGGCCCGGGTCATCAGCTCGCGCCAGAGGATGGGGTTGGTCCAGGGTCGCCGGTACGAGCCGGGACCCCGGGTGATCCGCCGGTGGGTCCGCCGGGGGACGTGGAGGCCGGTGGTCGCCCCCCGCTCCTCGGCCGGGGCCCTCGCGGCGGGCGGCTCGACCGTCGCCGTGGCGACCGACCTGGCCATGGCCGCGGCCGGGACGAGCGGCCCGGCGGTCGAGGTTTCCTCGACCTCGACCAGCGTCTCCCCGGCGGCGACCGCGACCGCCTCGCCTTCGCGCTGCTCGCGCGGTTCGTTGCGGCCCGGGTTCCAGACCCGGAGCATCGCCGTGCCGAACGCCAGGAGCGCGATCGACAGCATCGACGAGGCGATCATGAACACCAGGCTCGGCCGGACCGAGCCCGAGGCGGTCCCCAGGGCCGGGTCGACCACGGTCAACAGGGTCCGGTACGGGTTGAGCGCCTCGGCCATCGGGGCCCCGAGGATCGCCAGGCCCGGCATCAGGAGCTGGAGCGTCTCGATCCCGGCCAGCGTCAACACCAGCGTCAGGACCGTCAGCGCCAGCGACTGGAACGTCCGGTCGCGCCCCAGGGCGACCAGGAGCCCGAGCGACCCGCCGAGCAATCCGGCGGCGGTCGTCACCCCGACCACATCGAGCACCTGGCCGGGCGAGACTCCTCCCAGGAGCAGGCAAAGGAACAGCACGGGCGCCGACGAGGCCAGCAGGTTGAAGATCACCACCAGGCTCGCCGCCAGCTTGCCCAGGATGATCTCGACGTCGCGGAGGTCGGTCATCAGGAGGAGCACGAACGTCCGCCGGTCCTTCTCGTGTGCCACCGAGGTGGCCGCCGACAGCGGGGCGAAGAAGAGCATCAGCGTGAGCTGGACGAGCACGAACAGGCGGAACAGCCAGTGCCCGAGATACGCGATCGTGCCGACCTCGGCGATCTCATTCAGGCCGACCTGCGACTGCCAGGCGGTCAGCATCAGGATGAACAGGGCACCGACGTAGGAGGCGCGGAGCAGGTAGAAACGGCCCGGCCTGGGGGCCGTCATGATCTCGCGGGCGATGATGGGTCCGGCGAACAACGGGGGAACCTCCGACCGCCGGGACGTCATCGGCCGGGGCACGTCGCGTCGCCGCCACGCCCGCCCCGGGACGGTTGCCATCCGGCAAATAAAGCCCATACGCTCGCCGACTCGGATTGGTTCGGTCGACCCAGGAGTCCGGATGGGGCTTGTCACGTCACGATGGCCCGGAAAACGAACTGGCTTTTTTGAACCCAGCATCGGCCGAATCCGAGCATCCCCGTCGTGCCAGCTGGGCTGTCAAAATGTCACGCACGAGGAAGGCTACAAAATTTTTAAATAATTCGACTTTCGGCATGATATTTCCTTGGAATTTGGTCCATCTGGGATATTCGGGAGGATTTTCCAGAATAGTCCGTTCTCAACTTATGGGCGGTGTGGGTAAACTGAAACAGGTCCCAATCGTCCCGTCTTCTCCCTCTCTTCGAGGCACATCCATGCAGCGCAACGAGAAGTCTCCGGTCGCCGGTTTCGAGGACATCGCCGTGCCGTCCTGCCCCGAGCAGGCCGCAGAGACCTTGCAGATGCTGGCCGAGTCGACCCGCCGGTCCTTCCTGGGCCGTGGCCTGGCGGTTGCCGCCGTGCCGGCGACGATCCTCGCGGGCTCTTCCCTCGTCGGCGCTGGCAGTACCAAGAGGGCTGGCAGCAATAGCGGGAGCAACAGCACCGCCAGCAACGCGACCGGCAACGGCCGGACGCTGCCCAGCTACTTCCCGGGCCAGACCGCGCAACTTTTCCAGGAGATCCAGGTCAACGAGGCCAGCCACGTCGACATCCTGATCTCGGCCATCCGATCGCTGGGCGGGACGCCGCGTCCTTATCCCACGTTCCAGGGCATCGACATCAGCAACGCCCAGCGGTTCCTGACGCTCTCCAATATCTTCGAGAATACCGGCGTTCACGCCTACTTCGGCGCCGCCGGATTCATCCAGAATCCGAACGTGCTGGCCGTGGCGGCCTCGATCGCCTTCGTCGAAGGGTATCACGCGGGCTGGCTCAACTCGCTGGCCCACATGACCCTCGTCCCGGGCGGGTCGTCGCTCCCCGGCCGAGGGTTGACCTACGCCACGCCCCTCGGCCCCGACCAGGTCGGCGCGGCGGTCATGCCTTTCATTGCCAGCTTGAACGATCCCAACGACCTCTTCCCGCCGACCTTCAGCACGGTCAAGTCGCCGCAGAACGACCTGGCCATCCTCAACTATGCACTCCTCACGGAGTACCTGGAAGCGACATTCTACTTCAACAGCGTCCCGAAGGTCTTCCCCGGGACCCTCTGAGCCCTGCCGGAGCGTCGCCCGAATTCCCCCGCCCATGCCCCGGTCCGGGTTCCGGACCGGGGCTTCGTCGTCCCACCTCCGACGACCTCGGCACCCTTGACATGGGCCCCGGCCTGTGCGCCTAATCGATCAAGGCCCATCGGTCTTTTCCTGATCCCGGGGAGTGCACGCGACGTGTCGAGGTCGGGTCGCCTGGTCGCACTCAATGCGATGGTCTGGATCTGCCTCACCACCATGGCCCCGGGCCGGAAGGCCGAGGCGACTGGTTGCCATGGGCCCGATCGGCCCACGATGGGCCTCTCGTTCCCGACGGGTCGGGAAGACCTGAAGTACGCCGCGACTTCCCCCGTCCCCGATCGACGACCGCACCAGCTCAATCCCTCACCCTGTCCCGCCGACTCCCTGCCCGGGCCATCGACCCGGCATCTCCCCGTCCTGTCCTTCGTCCTCGCTTCGGACGAGGTCCCGCCGCCGATCGCCCTGGTCGGGGATCATCCCGAATCGCCCGGCTTGTTCCGATCGCTCTCGACCCGATCCGCCCCCGATCGCCCGCCCCGGATCTCCTCCCTCGTCTTCCTCGGCGCTTGAATTGACGCGGTCCCCGCCGATCGGCGGGCGAGTGTCGTCCGCCCATCCCGATATTTTCAGGAAGACCGATTCCCGCGCCCCCAGCGCCGGGCGATGTCGCCGCGCGAGGGGCCTGGACGAGACGAGGAAAATCCATGTCGATCAGTTCGCGACCGATGCGCGACCGCCGGGGTCGCACCTACACGCCGGCCGTGGGGCCCCGGCTCCGGCCGCTCCTCTGGATCATGCTGGGCGGATTCGCCCTGCTGGGCGCCAATGGCGCGTACCTGTCCAGCGTCACCGCGTTGACGTGGGCCACGGGCGTGACCCAGCAAACATTTTTCTATATGCTAATGGTCGGGCTGCATTTGCTGCTCGGCTTCGCGATCATCCTGCCCGTCGTCCTGTTCGGCTTCGCCCACCTGGCGACGTCCTGGAGGCGGCCGAACAGGGCGGCCATCCGATACGGCCTGGCCTTGCTGGCCTGCTCGCTGTTGGTCCTGGCGTCGGGCCTGATCCTGGTCCAGGGCTTCGGGATCTACGAGGTCCGCGATCCGCGCGTCCGGTCGGCGAGCTACTGGCTCCACGTCGCCGCCCCCCTGGCGGCGATCGCCCTTTACGTCAAGCATCGCCTGGCCGGCCCGAGGATCCGGTGGTTCTGGGCCCGGCGGCTGGGGGGGGTCATCGGGGTGGTTGTGGTGGCGATGGGCCTGCTCCATGCCCAGGAACCCCGCCGGTTCGGCCAGAAGGGGCCGAGCGAGGGGGCGCGATACTTCTTCCCCTCCGAGGCGGTGACGGCCAACGGCAAATTCATCCCCGCCTCCACGCTGATGATGGACGAGTATTGCCTCCGATGTCACCAGGATTCGTACAAGGGCTGGGAACACTCCGCGCACCATTTCAGCTCATTCAACAACAAGGCGTACCTGTCCAGCGTCCGCGAGACGCGCAAGGTCGCGCTCGCCCGAGACGGGACCACCCAGGCCGCCCGATGGTGCGCCGGGTGCCACGACCCGGTCCCCTTCTTCTCGGGCGAGTTCGACGACCCCAACTATGATGACGTCAACAACCCGACCGGGCAGGCCGGGATCACCTGCACGGTCTGCCACTCGATCTCCAACGTCAACAGCACCCGGGGCAACGCCGATTACACGATCGAGGAACCCCAGCATTATCCGTTCGCGTCCAGCAAGCACCCGGTCCTCCGGTGGATCAACGAGACGCTGGTCAAGGCCAAGCCCGAGATGCACAGGCGGACCTTCCTCAAGCCGGCGATCAAGGACTCCAAGTTCTGCTCGACCTGCCACAAGGTCGGACTCCCTTACGCACTGAACCACTACAAGGACTTCCTCCGGGGGCAGAACCACTACGACACGTTCCTGCTCTCCGGCGTGTCCGGGCAGGGGGCCCGGAGCTTCTATTACCCGCCCGCCGCGAAAGGCCAGTGCATCGACTGCCACATGAACTTCATCGCCTCGAACGACTTCGGGGCGAAGGATTTCGACGGCAAGGGGGGCCGGGAGATCCACAACCACCTCTTCCTCGGCGCCAACACCGCCCTCCCCGTGTTCCAGGGCCGGCCGGACGTCGCCGAGCAGCACGCGGCCTATCTCAGGGACAAGAAGATCCGCGTCGACCTCTTCGCCCTCCGGGAGGGCGGGGGGATCGAGGGTGCCCTGCTCGGCCCGATCCGGCCCGAGGTCCCGACCCTCAAGGCCGGCCGGCCGTACCTGGTCGAGGTCGTGGTCCGGACCCTCGGCCTTGGCCACCCGTTCAGCCAGGGGACCGTCGACTCCAACGAGATCTGGGTCGAACTGGTCGCCCGGTCCGGCGACCGGGTCGTCGGACGATCGGGCGGGATCGGCCCGGACGGGACGGTCGACCCCTACGCGCATTTCATCAACGTCTACATGCTCGATCGCGAGGGGAAGCGGGTCGACCGCCGGAACCCGCAGGACATCTTCGTCCCCCTCTACAACAAGCAGGTCCCGCCCGGGGCCGGTCAGGTCGTCCACTTCGGCCTGGAGGTCCCCGACGGGGCCGTCGGGCCGATCGTCCTCGAGGCGAAGGTCAACTATCGCAAGTTCGACCGCAAGTACATGGATTACATCTTCGGGCCCGGCAAGGGGCCCGACCTCCCCGTCACCGTCATGGCCCGCGACGAGGTGAGGTTGCCGGTCGAGGGCGGCCCGGCCGTTGTCAACCCGCCGTCGCCGATCGCCGAGGCCTGGCAGCGATGGAACGACTACGGGATCGGCCTGTTCCTGGAAGGGGGAGCCCTGGGGAGCCAGCGCGGGGAACTCCGCCAGGCCGAGCCGGTCTTCAAGAAGGTCGCCGACCTCGGCTTCGTCGACGGCTGGGTCAACCTGGCGCGGGTCTACCACCGGGAGGGCCGGATCCCCGACGCCCGTCGGGCCCTCGAAGAAGCGTCCCGACACCCCAGGGCCGCCGCCCCGTGGGTCATCGACTGGCTCTCGGGCCAGGTCGACGAGCGGAACGGCTTCCTCGACGAGGCGATCGCCCGGTATGAATCGGTCCTGGCGACCAGGATCCCCGACCGAGGGTTCGACTTCAGCCGGGATTACGACGTCATCAACGCCCTGGGCGCCGCGCTCTATGCTCGGGCCCGACAGGAGCCCCTGAAGAGCCTGGCGGGGCTGGATTACCTCCGGAAGGCCGTCGCGACCTATCGCCGGACCATCGCCATCGACACCGAGAACGTCGCCGCCCATCACGGCCTCGGCCTGTCCTATGCCGGCCTGGCGACCGGCGAGGCCGGGGGCCCGCCGGCCCGGCCCGCCGACGGCGACGCGATCCTCGCCCTCGCCCGATCGGCGTCCGACCCGAAGGCCCCGGCCGGGTCCCGGGCCGATGCGGCCCGGGCTCTCGCCGGGGCCGTCGCCTCCTTCGTCGAGGCGCCGAGGCCGGCGTTCGGATCCAGGCTCAACCCGCTCCACGAGGTCGTCGAGGTCGTCGGCGCCGCCTTCGCCGCCGAGCCGGACCTGGACGCCCAGGGGGCCCAGGCGCAGGCCCTCGCCGCGACCCACAAGGCGCTCCACGCCATGTTCAAGCCCGACGAGACCGCCGAGGGGAGGGCCGTCGGGATCGCCCGGAAGGACAATCCCGCGGCCGACCAGAACGCCCAGTCGATCGTCATCCATCCCCTCCACCGGCCGGGCGCCCCCGGCATCGAACCGGCCGCGGGCAAGGTCGCCGCAAGGGAGAACGTCCGATGAATGAATTATCATCGAATCAGCGACGGCCTTCGAATCCCATCCTGCGCCCTTCGCCTCGGGGCCCCTCCCCCCTCGTGGGGGAGGGCCGGGGCGGGGGGTCCTCCGCACGGCCGGATGACGGCCGAGTCTGGACCTCGAATCCCTCGGGGCGGCCAGGTCCCCCCACCCCGGCCTTCCCCCACAAGGGGGGAGGGGGCCGGGAAGGTCGAAATCAGACCGTCCATCGAAGGATCGCCTCCATCCTGGCCCTGCTCGCCCTCGTCCTGCCCGGTTGCAAGCCCCCGCCGCCGCCGACCGTCAGCGCCAGGCCGATCGCGCCGGCCAGGCCCGAGGAGTTCAAGTCGGCCTCCCTTCCCGACGTCCGATTCGTCGAGGTGACCAAGGAGTCGGGCATCGACTTCCGCCACATCAACGGGGCGAGGGGCGAGAAGCTCCTGCCCGAGACGATGGGCTCCGGCGCGGCGTTCCTGGATTACGACGGCGACGGCGACCCCGACCTGTTCCTGGTCAACTCGGCCACCTGGCCCGGCGTCACCGTCATTCCCGCCCCGACGCACGCGCTCTACCGGAACGACGGCAAGGGCCGATTTCAAAATGTCACCAGGGAGGCCGGGCTCGACAAGACGTCCTTCGGCATGGGCGTGGCCGTGGGCGACTACGACAACGACGGCCACCCGGACCTCTACGTGACCGCGCTCGGCGGCAACAGCCTGTTCCGGAACGACGGCAAGGGCCATTTCGAGGACGTGACGGCCGCGATGAACGCCGCCGGCGGCGACGGCTGGCACACCAGCGCGGCGTTCTTCGACCTGGAGAACGACGGCGACCTTGACCTGTTCGTCTGCTCGTACGTCGCCTGGTCGCCCTCGGCCGACGCCTCGGTCTCGACCCAGCTCATGGGGACGGGCAAGGGCGTCGCTTACGACCCGCCCGCCGCCTACAACGGGGCCCATTGCCTCCTGCTCCGCAACGACGGGACCCGGTTCGTCGACGTCAGCGAGGGGTCGGGCATCCAGGTCCGATCGCCCGACAAGCAGTCCCCGATCGCCAAGGCGCTCGGGGTCGCCCCCTGCGACGTCGACGGCGATGGCCTGGTCGACCTGGCCGTGGCCAACGACACGGTGGTCAACTTCTTCTTCCACAACCTGGGCGGCGGCAAGTTCGAGGAGATCGGCCTGACCACGGGGATCGCCTTCGACGCCTACGGCGCCACCCGGGCGGCGATGGGGATCGACTGGGGCGACTTCAAGAATGACGGGAGCCTCGGCCTGGCCATCGGCAACTTCGCCAACGAGATGATCGCCCTCTACGTCACCGAGGAGCCGAAGAAGCTGCTGTTCTCCGACCTGGCCAACATCTATGGCCTCGGGGCCCCGACCCAGCCGCCGCTCAAATTCGGCCTGTTCTTCTTCGATTACGACCTCGACGGCCGGCTCGACCTCCTCTCCGCCAACGGCCACCTGGAGAGCGACATCGCCCAGACCCAGGCGTCGCAGACCTATGCCCAGTCGGCCCAGCTCTTCTGGAATACCGGCCGGCCGGTCCGGGGCCGGTTCGTCCTGGTCCCCGAGTCGCGAGTCGGACCCGACCTGTATCGCCCGATCGTCGGCCGGGCCAGCACCTACGCCGACGTCGACGGCGACGGCGACCTCGACGTCCTGATCACCGAGAACGGCGGCCCCGCCCACCTGTTCCGCAACGACGGCGGGGACGCGAACCGATCGATCCGGCTCGAACTCGCCGGCCGGTCGTCGAACCGGGACGCGATCGGGGCCAGGGTGACGGTGGAGGCCGGCGGCGTCGTCTCCCGCCGCCAGCTCTTCCCCGCCAAGGGCTATCTGTCCTCTGTCGAGCACCCGCTCACCTTCGGCCTCGGCCGGCTCTCCAGGGCCGACAGGATCATCATCACCTGGCCGTCGGGCAAGACGACCGAGCTGAAAGACGTCGCAACCGGGCCGACCCGTCGGGTCGTCGAGCCCGGACCTTGAGGCAAAATCGCCTCGCGCGTTGTTTTGTAAAAACCGCCAAAAAAGGGCCGCGTGGGGCCGGTCGGCGGCCCCCGCCAAAGGTTTGCGGGGAAGTCCCATCCTGTAAGTTTTACGATCGGGCCGGGATGCCCCAAAGATCGCGCCCGGAAGTCGTTCGGCGCTTGCCGGGCTGTGATATAGTAGAGCCGAGAGGGGCCGGCTGGAGGCCGGCCCTTTGAAGGACCGACGCGGTCCGTCGCGCCCTCGGGCCGGCCTCACCGTCGTCGCTCCCACCCTCAATGGATCGAGCAACCTTTCGATTGGCAACCCGGGAGCGGTTTGCGGGCGGATTTCGGTCGACTCGGTCCGGTTGGGAACATGGGCTGTCCGGGCCGAGAGCCGCCCGGGCGGGCCCAAGATCCCGGGCTGCCCGGCCTCCGACGATCCACCGCCGCCGCTCCCCCCGTGGGAGGATCGTCCTCGATGAAATCCCTGGCCCGACCCCGGATGGGGTGGCTCCTCCTGGCGATCTCGCTCCCCGGATGGGCGCCGGCGATGTCGTGGGCCGATCCCCCCGCGGCCCAGTCCTCGCCGATGGCGAAGGACGCGGACGGGGCCATCGAGGGCGACTCGTCGGCGACCCTGGAACGCGGGCTCGGGTTCGAGCGACGGCACAACTGGGCGGCGGCGATCCAGGTCTATCGCGACGCCAAGGTCCGGTGGCCCAGCCGGCCGGATTTCCAGCAACGGCTCCGACTCTCCGAGATGCATGCCCGGCTGGCCCGTCGTTACCAGGACCAGAGCTTCCGGAATATCCTGCTCCGGCTGGGCCGCGAGAAGGTCTTCGACCTGTTCGACGAGCTGATCGAGCGGATCGAGGGCAATTATGTCGACCCCGTCCCGCTGGAGCCGCTGATCCGGCGGGGGTTCGACAACCTGGAGGTCGCGCTCCGCGACCCGAAGTTCCTGTTCCTGACCCTGAACGCCCCCGAAGCCGCGCCCGAGCGGGTCGCCTGGCTCCGCGACCAGCTCCGGTCCCGTCGCGAGCGGCTCCCGGCGCTCGACCGCGATTCGGCCCGCGACCAGGTCCGGGCCGCCTGCGACCTGGCCCGCGTGGCGCTCAACATCGCGCCGGCGGCGGTGGTCCTGGAGTTCGTCTTCGGCTCGTGCGACGTCCTGGACGACTACACGGCGTACCTGACGCCCGACAAGCTCGACGACATGTTCGCCATGATCGACGGCAACTTCGTCGGCCTGGGGGTGGAACTCAAGCTCGACGACCAGGGGATGAAGCTCGTGGGCGTGATCCGGGGCGGCCCGGCGTCCGATGCGGGACTCCGGGCCGGCGACCGGATCGTGGCCGTCGGCGGCCAGTCGGTCCGCGGGCTGGGCCTGGACGAGGCCGCTGGCCGGCTCCAGGGGGCGGAGGGGACGACCGTCGAGATCGGCGTCCTCCGGGCCGACGCCTCGACCCGGAACTTCCGGCTGGTTCGCCGCCACGTCGAGGTCGAGAGCGTCGCCCAGGCCCGGATCGTCGAGCCCCTGATGGGCGTCGGCTACGTCCAGCTGACCGGGTTCCAGAAGACGTCGACCGAGGAGCTGGACCGGGCCATCGCCCGGCTCCGCCGCCAGGGGATGCGCTACCTGGTGCTCGACCTCCGCGGCAACCCCGGCGGCCTGCTCAATGTGGCCGTCGACATCGCCGACCGGTTCATCGACCAGGGGATCATCGTCTCGACCCGCGGCCGGGCCCCCGGCCAGACCCAGGTCTACCGGGCCCGGCCCGACAAGCCGTATACGATGCCCCTGGCGATCCTGATCGATCGCGACAGCGCCAGCGCCAGCGAGATCCTTGCCGGGGCCCTCCAGGAGCTGGGCCGGGCGGTGGTCATCGGCGATCGGAGCTACGGCAAGGGGTCGGTCCAGAGCATCTTCGAACTCCGATCCGCCCCCGCCGGCCTGAAGCTGACCACCGCCAAGTTCTATTCGCCCAGGAACCGGCCGTACAGCGAGCAGGGCGTCACGCCGGATTATCCCGTCGCCCTGGCCGCCAAGCCCGCCTCCTACGGCCAGCCCGAGGGCGAACCGCAGGAGTTCGGCGACCCGAAGTACGACCGCGTCCTCGACATCGCGCTCCAGCAGGCCCGGAGGTCGCTGACGTCCAATCGATGATCGGGTCGATCCGGGCCCCCTGGCCGTGGGCCTCCCGGGGAATTAAGATCACCCCATGCTCCCTCCGACCGCCCGACCCTCATCCCGGCTCGACCCGACCCCTGCGTGGACCGTGGTCACGGATGCGCCGCTCAAGGGGATGACCCTGGCCCGGGAGGCGGGGTCGGTCTTCGCCTGGGATGAGGCCGACCAGCTCTACCGGATCGACGGCCGGGGCCAGTTCCAGTCGGTCGCGCGGGCCCCGGGCCGGATCGTCTCGGGTGCGGTCAGCGATGACGGGTCGCTGGTCGCCCTCCTGGGGGAAGGCTCGCGGCTCTGGCTGATGGACGGCGACTTCGGGCTGACCCACGAGCGGGCGACGATCCCCGAGCCGATCTCGATCGCGGTGGATCCCCACGGGCGATACGTCGCCCTGGGCTCGAAGATCAACGCCGTCCAGTTCTATTCGAGGCACGCCCGGCTGGCCGGCAAGTTCGCGACGAGGCAGCCGCTCTCGTCGATCGTCTTCGTCCCCGACCGCCCCTTCCTGGTCGGGATCGGCGCCTACGGGTCGATCGTCGGGGTCGAGCTGCTCCCCCGGGGCTCGAACGGGTCCCTGGACGGGGCGACCCTCTGGGGCGAGCAGCTGATGTCGGGGGTCGGTCGCCTGGCGACCACCGGCGACGGCGGGATGATCCTCCTGGCCTGCTTCACGCACGGTGTCCAGCGGTTCGACCTCGAGGGGCGGGGCGAGGGGGCCTATCACCTCGGCGGCTCGGCCGGCCAGGCCGTGCCCGACTACGCCGGCCGGTCGATCGCGGTCTCGACCCTCGAGGGTGAGCTGGCGATCCTGAGCGGGGCGGGGAATGTCCGCTGGCGGACGACCCTGAATCGCCCGGCGATCGCCCTGGATGTCGACGCCCTGGGCCGTTACGTCGTCTACGGCCAGGCGACCGGTGAGATCGTCCGTCTCGACCTCCAGGCGACCGACCGGCCCGCCTCGGCGACCCCGACCGGGCCCACCCCGGCCGCCAGGACCCGGGCCGGCGCCGCCTCGGTCCGGTCGCCCGACTGGACCGTCGACGTCGTCCCGACCGAGGACCAGGCCGAGTTCGCCGTCCTGGCCGTCGTCGACGACCCGCCCCGGATCGGCGTCATCACCCACACCAACCGGCTGGAGCTGTTCGGCCAGGACGGCAGGCGGGTCGGCCAGGCGCCCGACCTCGACGGCGTCGGGCGGATCCTCCGGACCTCGCCCGGCTGGATCGCCGCGGCGACCGACCGCCGGATCGTCCTGTGCGACCTGAGGACCAACCTCGCCCAGCGGCTCGACCTGAGCCTGGCCGAGCTGACCCACCTGGTGATCCGGCCCGACTCCTACGGCCTGGCCCTGATCCAGGAGCGCGATCGGATCGGCCGGTTGACGGCGGCCGGGCGATGGGTCTGGAAGGCCAACCTGCCCTCGCCCGTCGAGGAGCTGGCCATCGACCCCGAGGGCTTCACCGCGATCACGACCGAGGACGGCCGGCTCCGCGTCTTCGACCCGGCCGGCGCCCCGGCCGGCGAGGCCCGCGGGGAGGCCACGGACCCCGCACTCCTGATCGCGGCCGAGGCCGGTTCCCCCGTCTCCTGGATGTCGTTGACCCGTCGGGCGCAGGTCCTCCGCGGCCACGACCGGTCGGGCCGGGTCGCCTGGGAGACGCCCATCCCCTGGGAAGCCTGGCAATTCCAGGCGGTCGGGCCCCTGGCCGTCGTGGTCGCTCCGGACGGCCGGGCGATGGCCTTCGACTCCGCCGGCCACGCCCTGATCCAGGGCCGGTCCGAATCCCACGCCGACGCCTTCACCATCGGCCCCGGCAACCAGGCCCATCGGGTCGCCCGCCAGGGGGTCCACCTGATCTGCTCCGACCTGGGCGGCAAGATCATCTGGCGGGCCGTCGCCGAGGCGAATCTCGGGCCCATGGCGGCCGGCCGGTCGGGGGTCGCCGTGATGATCGGGAAATCGCTCGCCTGGTTCGGTTCGCCCGAAGACCGATGAAAGCGGCGGATTGTCCCCGATAATCCCCACTTCCATGTCCGGCTTGTTGAACGTCACGGATTTTGTTAGTGATGGATGGGGATAATTTCGTAGAAAACCTAGAAAGATCCGATTTTAACCCGCCTGCGCCCCGCTTTTGCTACGCAACCCGCCTCGATCTTCCGACCGCCCCCGGTGTGGTGGACCGGCCCGCTTGGCAAGGTCACGTCTGGCTTGCTCGCGTTATGGATCTTTCGCCGACCTGGAGGACGCGATGGTTCCCTGTTCCTCTCCCGTCTCGGATGCGACCCGGCCCGGCGCCCGGATGAGCGTCCACGACCGAGGGGCCGTCGAGGCCCAGCGTCACAAGTGGATCGAGAGCGAGAAGGCGGGTCGTGACCTCGGGGAGTGGGCCATCCGCTGCTGGGTCCGACAGCACTGGAACGGGTTCCTCCGCGAGAAATGGCTCGAACATCTCGAAGGTCGCAATTTCTGGATCGAGCTGGACCACGACGACTTCGGCCTCCTCCACCGATCCTTCCGCGATACGCCGCTGATCCATGAGATCCTCTGGCGGCTGAAGGATGGCCGGGAGAATCTGGACATCCTCAACTGGGCGATCGACGAACGGTTGAACATGCAGGAAGTGCTGGAGATCCTCGAGACGCTCGACATCAACAGCCGTCGGATTGAATGCCTCCTGGAAGCCAGGCTGGCACAGGCCGGTTGATCCGCCCTCCCTCCGCCGCTCCCCACGTCTTACAACCCGATCGGATCGCCCGAGGTGCTCGCCTCCGGCCCGCGGTTCGCTTCAGGTGGCCGGCGCGACGGACCGCTCGATCAGGGCGACCAGGGTCCGGACGAAGCAGCCGGTCCCCCCCGCGTCGCGGGTCGAGCCCTCGGATTCGGCCCAGCTCGGGCCGGCGATGTCGAGGTGGACCCAGGGCCGGCGGGCGACGAATTCTTCGAGGAATTTGGCCGCGGTGACCGCCCCTCCCCACTTGCCCCCGACGTTCTTGAGGTCGGCGACGCTGCTCTTGAGCAGCTCCTGGAAATCGTCGTCGAGGGGCAGACGCCAGGTCCTCTCTCCCGTGGCCTGGCCCGCCCGGGCGACCTCGTCGGCGAAGCCGGAGTCGTTGCTGAACAGGCCGGCGATCCTGTTCCCCAGGGCGACGATGCAGGCGCCGGTGAGTGTGGCCAGGTCGAGGATCCGGTCGGGCTCCTGCTCGGCGGCATAACTCAGGGCATCGGCCAGGATCAGCCGGCCCTCGGCGTCCGTGTTGAGGATCTCGACCGTCTTGCCGTTGCGCATCGTGAGGACGTCGCCGAGCCGCATCGCCCGGCCGTTGACCATGTTCTCGGTGATCGCCAGGTAGCCGACGACGTTCGCTTCCAGCCCGAGCCGGGAGACGGCCGTCATCGCGGCCAGGACCACCGCGGCGCCGGTCATGTCGCTCTTCATGTCCTCCATGGAAGCGGTCGGCTTGAGCGAGAGGCCGCCCGAGTCGAACGTCACGCCCTTGCCCACCAGGGCCAGGGTCGGGCGGTCGCCCCCCCGGCGGTGTTCCAGGATCACGAAGGCCGGCGGCTCCTCGGAGCCCGCGGCGACGCCGATCAGGCCGCCGAACCGCTCCTTCTCGATCCGTGCCCGGTCCCAGACGGTGACGGCCAGGCCCGCCGCCTCGCCGACCTCCCGGGCCCTGGCGGCCAGGACGGTCGGGCGCTTCTCGGCCGGCGGCGTGTTGGCCAGGTCCCGCGCCAGGTTAACCGCCTCGCCGACGATCGCGCCCCGGCGGACGGCATCGTCGACCGACGCCGGGGCGTCGGCGGGCAGGACGAGGGAGAGCGTCTGGAACGGATGCCTCGACGACTCGGACTTCCGGAGATCGGGCCCGCGCGTCCCGACGATCGCCCCCTCCACGATCGCCGAGGCGATCGCGGCCGGGTCACCCGCCTCGGGCAGGAGCAGGGCGACGTGGCCCCGGGCCCTCGACCCGAGCTTCTTGCCGAGGGCGACCCCGGCCGAGAACGCCGTCCCGGCGTCGAACTTCTCCCGGGGGCCGAGGCCGAGCACGACCGTCGCGGTCGCCGAGGTTCCCGGGCCCGACAGCCCCAGCAGCGGGATTACGTCGCCGACCGATCGGGGGAGGTCCTTCGCCTCGATCAGCCGGGCCAGCGTGCCGGACAGGGCCGTCCCCTGGAGGCCCGGCGGGATCCCCCCGGTCTCCCCGTCGAACAGGCCGACGGCCAGGATGTCGGCTTCCACGGACGAGATCGGGCGCCGGATCGGCTGGACGTTCATCGAAACTCTCGGGGCTCGGGGTCGGGGGTCGGCTCGCGGGCCCGGTCCGGGCGAACGAGGGCCGGAGGGTGGGGGGTCGATCGGTCGGCGGTTCGAGGATCTGTCGGTCAGGCCTGGGTACACGGGCGGTGCGGGTCAGAGCGTGACCTTCTCATGATCGCCCGGATCGAAGGCCCGGCCCGTGGCGAGGGCCTTGACCAGCCCGATGGCGTGGACGATGGGGCTCGACGGCGTATCCCAGTATTCCGCCTTGGCGACCTCGACGCGCAGGAGGGCCAGCTCGGGGTCGTCGAGCCCCTTGGGGAACCAGGCCTTGTATTTGGGATCCCAGAGCTGTTCGGCCTTGTTCCGATCTCGGACGAGTCGGGCCGTCCCGGAGAGCGAGACGTACTTGCTCTTCTCCGGGGATGCATAGCTCAGGTTGACGTGCCGGTCCTGCTCGACCTCGTCCACCTTGGGCGCGTCCCCCTTGGTGAAGAACCAGAGGACGCCGTCGAACTCGGACTTCGGGTCCTGATGGGTCGCCATCGGCCGGCTCCGGAGGGACCCGTCGGGCTCGGTGGTGGTGAGCATCGCGTACTGGATGTCCTTGATCAGGTCGCCCAGCTTCTTGATCGCGGCGGCGTGGTCGGTGTGGTCGCTCATGGCCGGTCGGGTCCTCGGGACATCGGGTCGCTCGTCGACGCTCCGGACTGGCGGTCGGCCGCAAGAACCGTACCGGAGCGGATCCGGTCAGGAGGGGCGGGGTTTGAGCGGCCGGGCCGGGACGCCGACGACGGTCTGGCCGGCCTCGACGTCGCGGTTCCTCGTCACCACGGCCCCGGCGCCGACGACCGCCCCCGGGCCGACCGCGACGGGGGCGACCAGGATCGAGCCCGAGCCCAGGAATGCGCCCTCGCCGACGGTCGTCCGGTGCTTGTCCCGGCCGTCGAAGTTGGCCGTGATCACGCCGGCGCCGACGTTGACCGAACGGCCGATCCGGGCATCGCCCAGGTAGGCCAGGTGGCGGGCCCGGGCGAATTCCCCCAGCGTCGACCGGTTGACCTCGACGAAGGCGCCCACCTCGGCGCCGTCGGCCAGGACGGTCCCGTCCCTCAGGTGCGCGAACGGGCCGACCCGGCAGCCGGCGCCGACTTCGACCCGGCCGGTGATCACCGAGAAGGGGAAGATCACGGTATCGCGGCCGACCCGGGCCCGGCCGTCCACATACGTGTTGCGGGGGTCGACGATGCTCACGCCCTCGTCCATGAGCCGGGCCTGGATCCTCGCCTGGAGGATCGCGTGGGCCTGGGCCAGGTGCTGGCGGGTGTTGACGCCGAGGATATCGTCGGGCTCCAGGCAGGGCAGGGCGATCACGCGACGGCCCATCGACTCCAGGAGCTCCGGCGCGTCGGTCAGGTAATATTCGCCCTGGACGTTGCCGGTGTCGAGGCGGTCGAGCGCGTCCCAGAGGCCGGGCAGTTCGAAGGCGTAGCAGCTCGGGTTGACCTCGCGGATCGCCCGCTCCTCCGGGCTGCAATCGCGCTCCTCGACGATCCGGAGGAAGCGCCCGGCGCCGTCGCGGAGGATCCGGCCGAAGCCGGTCGGGTCGGGGACGATCGCCGTGCCGAGCAGGCAGGCGGCCCCCTCGGACTCGCGGCGGGCCAGGAGGTCGGCCAGCGGCTCGGCCCGGATCAGCGGCTCGTCGCCGACCAGGACCAGCGCCGGCCCCCGATAGTCGTCCAGGATCGGCCGGCAGGCCCGGACGGCGTCGCCGGTCCCGAGCTGGCGCTCCTGGGCGGCGAATCGGATGTCGGGGTCGTCGACCAGGGCGGCCCGGACCTGGTCGGCGCCATAGCCGACGACGACGACGATCGTCCGGGCCCCGGCGCCCCGGGCCGCGTCGACGACATATCGGATCATCGGCCGGCCGGAGACCTCGTGGAGGACCTTGGCCGTCTCCGACCTCATCCGCTTCCCGTGCCCGGCCGCCAGGATGATCGCCACGGGTCCTTGCATCGCGCCTCGCCTCGGGTCGCCCGGATCTCGCGCCGTCCGCCGCCGCCCGGCGTCGAGGGCCGATTCTACGGGGTCGTTGCCGCCATCGTCAAACCGCCCGGGGCTCCCGCTGGCGAACCTTGAATGAAGGCCGGACATCTGGCAGACTGTCCCCTTCGGCGGAGACCCGAAGCCCGGCGGAGCCCGATCCATGAGCATGACCGCGGACGAGGTGGCCCGGGTGGCCCTGCTGGCCCGGTTGCGGCTCGCGCCCGCCGAGCTGGAGCTGTTCACCGGCCAGCTCAACGCGATCGTCGGCTTCGTCGAGCTACTCGGCGAGCTGGACACGGCCGATGTCGAGCCGCTGGCCCACGGCGTCGAGGTCCGCAACGTCTTCCGGGAAGATGTCCGGGGCCCCTCGCTCCCCCGCGAGGAGGCCCTGGCCAACGCCCCCGGCCGCAATGCCGACAGCTTCCTCGTCCCCGCGGTCCTCGATTGATCCGGCCCCGGGTCGTCCCCATCGCCCCGACATCCCCCGACCGCCCGCAGTCCGTGAGGAAGTGATGGACCCGACCCGATCGACCGCCGTCGCCCTGATCGCCCGGATGGAAGCGGGGGCCATCACGGCCGAGGAGGTGACCCGGGCCTATCTCGACCGGGCCGACCGCCTCGAAGGCGAGGTCAGGGCGTTCCTCCACCGCGACGCCGACGCCGCGCTGGCCAGGGCCCGCGACGTCGACGCCCGCCGCAAGGCCGGCCGGCCGGTCGGCCCGATGGCCGGGGTGCCGATCGCCCTGAAGGACGTGCTCTGCACGAAAGGCGTGCCGACCACCTGCGCCAGCCGGATGCTCCGGGACTTCCGGCCGCCCTACGACGCCACGGTGGTCGAGCGGCTCATCGCGGCCGACGCGATCCCGATCGGCAAGACCAACATGGACGAGTTCGCCATGGGCTCGTCGACCGAGAACAGCGCCTTCGGCGCGACCCGGAACCCCTGGGACCTCGGCCGGATCCCCGGCGGCTCCTCGGGCGGGTCGGCCGCCGCCGTCGCCGCCGACTTCGCCCCGATCGCGCTCGGGTCCGACACCGGCGGCTCGATCCGCCAGCCCGCCGCGCTCTGCGGCGTCGTGGGCCTGAAGCCGACCTACGGCCGGGTCAGCCGGTACGGCCTGATCGCCTTCGCCAGCTCGCTCGACCAGATCGGACCGTTCGCGCACGACCTCGCCGACACCGCCCTGCTCCTGAAGGTCATCGCCGGCAAGGACCCGCGCGACGCCACCAGCGTCGACGAGCCCGTCCCCGACTACCCGGCCACGCTCGACACCCCGCCCGAGACCCTCCGGATCGGCCTGGTCCGCGAGTTCTTCGGCGACGGGCTCGACCCCGAGGTCGAGGCGGCCATCCGCGAGGCCGTCCGGGTCTACGAGGCCGCCGGCGCGACCGTCCGCGACATCTCGCTCCCCCATTCGAAGTACGGGGCTCCCGCCTATTACCTGGTCGCACCCGCCGAGTGTTCGAGCAACCTCGCCCGATACGACGGCACCCTCTTCGGCCACCGGGCCGAGGACTTCGAGCCCGCCTCGCCCGAGGAGGAGGACATCCCGCCCCTGATCCGGATGATGATGGCCAGCCGGGCCGAGGGGTTCGGCCCCGAGGTGAAGCGGAGGATCATGCTCGGCACCTTCGCCCTCTCGGCCGGCTACGCCGACCAGTATTACAACCGGGCCCTCAAGGTCCGCCGCCTGATCCGGAACGACTTCGACGCCGCATTCCGGGACGTCGACGTCCTGATCGGCCCCACCACGCCGACCGCCGCGTTCAAGCTCGGCGAGAAGACCGCCGACCCGCTGGCGATGTACCTTTCCGACATCTACACCATCACCACCAACCTCGCCGGGATCCCCGGCCTGAGCATTCCCTGCGGCCTGACGAAGTCCGGCCTCCCGATCGGCCTCCAGCTCATGGCCCCCGCCTTCGCCGAGGAGAAGCTGCTGCGCACGGCCCGGGTCTTCGAGAAGGCGACCGACTGGCATGAGAAGCGCCCGGAGATCGTATAATGCCAGATCGATCTCCTGCGAATCCTGGAACGACTTTGGTCGACTTGCATGGGGCTTACGCGGATCGGCTGGCGGAGGCGAATGATCTTTTCGGACTCGCCCGATATGGATCGTCGATCGCCCTGGCCCTCTACGCCCTGGAAATCTACTTGAAGGTCCGGATTTGCATGAGGCTCGATCTCGACGAACTCCCTACCGCGTTCCAGATCCACAAATTGGATGGGCTCCTTGTATTCTCGGGTTTCAAGAAGCGAATGGACAGCCTGGGGACACATCCGGTTAAACAGCATTGGGACTCTCTGTCTTCTCCCGAAATGAACGCCCAGCACGTCGGCGATTTCCGATATAAACCAAATTCAACATGGGGAAGGGAGCAGGCCGCGGAGATCCTGCGTCAGATCCAGGACTCGAATGAGGGAGTTTTACCGTGGCTGTCGGCACAAACCTGAACGGGGCCCTCCGCGAGATCGCCGGCGCGCTCACGAAGTATGCCCGCGATCACAACTGGAGCGACGATGATTATTGGATCTATTACCGGATCGATCCGGAATGGGATAAAATTCATATCATATTTGTCGCCAAGGAATTCGATCCAGGACGTAAATCCGATAATTATGTCTCAGTTCGATCATATCTGGAAAAGCACCTCTTAGACCACCCCGAGTTTCTGAATCACCTCGGTCTGATCGTCCAGAGTCTCGTTCGGGTGAATCAGGGTGGCATCTACGCGATCGGACCCGAGTTCAAGGAATTCTGGACATTCCACCGGCGGTGAAATCTACGGGCGGGGATCATGGATTACACGATCGTCATCGGCCTGGAAGTCCACGTCCAGCTCACGACCGAGAGCAAGATGTTCTCGGCGTGCGGGACCGAATTCGGGCTCCCGCCCAACACCCAGACCGACCCGGTCTCGCTGGGGATGCCGGGGACGCTGCCGGTCATGAACGGCCGGGCGTTCGAGCTGGCGCTGAAGACGGCGGTCGCGCTCCATGCCGAGATCGCCCCGTTCACGAAGTGGGACCGGAAGAACTATTATTATCCCGACCTGCCCAAGAATTATCAGATCAGCCAGTATGACCTGCCGTTCAGCACCGGCGGATGGCTGGCGATCCCGACCCAGAAGGACGGTTCGGGCTTCGGCCGGTGCCGGCTGACCCGCGTCCACCTGGAGGAAGACACCGGCAAGTTGACGCACGGGGCGGGCGGATTCTCGGAAGTCGACCTGAACCGGGCCGGGATCCCGCTGATGGAGATCGTCACCGAGCCGGACATCCGGAGCATCGAGGACGCCAAGTCCTGCCTGGAGGAGCTGCGGCTCACGCTCCGATACCTCGGCGTCTCCGACTGCGAGATGCAGGAGGGGAGCCTCCGGTGCGACGCCAACATCAACCTCCACATCGGGGCCGGCGACGCCATGGTCGCCACGCCGATCGTCGAGATCAAGAACCTGAACAGCTTCCGGGCGGTCGAGCGGGCCCTCGCCTACGAGGCCGATCGGCAGTTCAAACGGTGGCAGGCCGACGGGCTGACCATCAAGGATGCCCCCAAGCAGACCCGGGGCTGGAGCGACCCCGAGGGCGTCACCAGGCCCCAGCGCGAGAAGGAGACGGCGGCCGATTATCGCTACTTCCCCGAGCCCGACCTCGTCCCCGTCGCGGTCGACGAGGCCTGGATCGCGCGGGTCAAGGCATCGATCGGCGAGCTCCCGGCCGGGCGCCGGGCGAGGTTCTCGGCCGATTACGGCCTGTCCGCCTATGACGCCAACGTCCTGGTCGAGCAGGGCCAGGATGTCGCCGATTATTACGACGCCGTGGCCAGAGCGACCGGGGCCTACAAGCTGGCGAGCAACTGGGTCCAGCAGGACATCCTCCGGATCGTGAAGGAGCGGAAGCTCCCGATCGGCGAGTTCCCCGTGGGCCCCGATGCCCTGGCCGACCTGATCAACCGCGTGGGCCGGTCGGAGTTGAACACGAACCAGGGGCGCGAGGTCCTCGCCAGGATGATCGAGTCGGGCGAGCCCGCCGAGGCGATCATCGAGGCCGGCGGCTATCGGATGGTGTCCGACAAGGACGCGATCGCCGCCGCCATCGAGGCCGCGCTGGCGGCCAACCCCAAGGCCCTCGACGACCTGAAGGGCGGCAAGAAGAAGCCCGAGGCCGTGAAGGGGTTCCTCCGCGGCCAGGTCATGAAGCAGACCGGCGGCAAGGCCGATCCCGCCCTGGTCGGTGCCCTGCTCGACGCCCGGCTGGCCGAGCTGGCCGGCTGATCTTTTCACCCTGTAAGGATCGCCCATGCGACCGACCGACCGCAGGACATTCCTCAAGGCCGCGGGCGCCTCGGTGGCCGCCTCGACGATGGGCCCGCCGGCCCTCGCCGCCGCCCCCAGGCCCGCCTGGAAGAGAGCGTTCATGCTCGGGGCCGTCTCCAAGGGGCCCGTCCTCGGGCACTTCCAGCTCCTCAAGGAGGCCGGCTTCGAGGGGGTCGAGCTGCTCAGCCCGAACGGGTTCGACCGCGACGAGGTGCTCAGGGCCCGCGACGCGACCGGGCTGGTCATCCACGGGATCTCGGGGTCGAAGCACTGGGACAACCCCCTGTCGAGCCCCGACCCCGCCGTGGTCGAGCGCGGCCTGGCCGCGATCCGGCAGTCGATCGGCGACTGCAAGGCTTATGGCGGCTCGACCGTCCTGCTCGTCCCCGCCGTGGTCCGGCCCGACGTCTCGCACCGCGAGGCCTACACCCGGTCGCAGGCCAATATCCGCAAGGTGATCCCCGAGGCCGAGGCCGCCGGGATCAAGATCGCGATCGAGGAGGTCTGGAACAAGTTCCTCCTCAGCGCACCCGAATTCGCCCGGTACGTCGACGAGTTCGGGACGCCGGCCGTCGGGGCCTACTTCGACGTCGGCAACGTCGTCGAGTACGGCTATCCCCAGGAGTGGATCCGCGACCTCGGCAAGCGGGTCCTCAAGGTCCACATCAAGGAGTACGGCAAGGCCAGGCGGTTCGGCTATCCGCTCGGCGAGGGCGAGATCGACTGGCCCGCCGTCCGATCGGCCCTGATCGACATCGGCTATGACGGCTGGATCACCGCCGAGGTCGGCCTGGCCGACCTCGCCGGGATGAAGGACGTGGTCCGCCGGATGGACAAGGTCCTCGGGTTCGGCTGAGCCCGAGGACCCGAGGTTCAAGAGGGTGCGATCACTTCGCGTCCCTGGGGGCCCACTTGACGAAGGTGAAGATGATGGGCGTGTCGCCGGTGTTGACGATCCCATGCGAGACGCCCGGCGTCGTGTACATCACCGAGCCGGGGCCCACTTTGGTGATCTTGCCGTCGACGCTGATCTCGCCGTTCCCCTGCTCGATGACCATGATCTCTTCTTCGGGATGGGTGTGGGGGGGGGGGGGCGTCTTGCCCGGGTCGAGGACGAGTCGACCGGTGACGAACTTGCTGCTGGCGGGCGTGTCGCCCGCCATGTAGAGCCCCAGCTTGCCGACTACGCTCCCCCGGTCGCTGAAATCGGACATCTTGACCTGGTCGAGCGTGACGGTCTGCGACTTCAGGGCCGCCGCCTCGGCGGCGAATGACCGCTCGCGGCCGGCCCAGCCCAGGGCCAGGCCGATCGAGAGGGCGGCGAGCAGGACGGCCATCGGAGAGATCCGGGGCTTCGACATCGGGCAATTCCTCGGGGGATGGGTCGGGGTTGCGGGACTCGGTCGCGGTCAGGCTTCGGGCCGGCGCTGGCGGGCGGTCGGGACGATCGGCCGCCCGTCGGGCCGGAACTTGCTCCGGAAATAGTAGCAGTCGAGGCCGAGGCCGCCGAGGTCGAACCGCGACGGGTCGCACCGGTAGAGGTCGGGCGGGAGCGCGGCGTGCGCGGCGGCGGTGAGGATGATCTCGGAAGCCTGTGCGATGTCCTCGCCGAGTTTCGAGGCCAGGTTCATCTCGCCGCCGAAGAGGTCCTCGCCGTCGACGACCAGCGTCGGCCCGAAGCCGATGCCGAAGCTCCCGTAGAGGTCGCGGTCGCAGGGGGTGACGTCGTTGACCGCGTCGAAGCTCCGGAGGATGTCGAGGGCGGCTTCCAGCGCCTCGGCGGGGGTCCCGAAGGTCGCGAACAGGTTGTCGGCGTCATACTTGATCACCCGGCCGCCGTTGCCCTCGACCGCGGGCCGGGCGGCCACCCGCATCCGCTCGATCATGGCGAGGTAGTGGATGATCCCGTGCTTCTGGGTGAGCCGGGAGAAGCCGATCATGTCCAGGACCAGGATCGCGACCGTCCGTTCGAACGTCCGGCGGATCCGATCGTCGATCTCGGCGGTGTCGCCGCAGTGCCGGTTCCGCTCGTCGAGCAGGTCGTCGAGCAGGGCCCGGCCGGCGTGGTCGTGCGGCTCGGCGGGGGAAGCCATCGGTCACCTCCGATCGGTGATTCATCCGGGGACGAGGGCCTCGAGCAGGAGGCGGTGGACGTCGGTCATGTCGAGGGAGGGCGCGCCCGGGGCGGGGCCGTCGCCGATCAGGATCGGGCGATCCTCGACGCGCCGGGCGGGGAGCCCGTGGCTCCCCCGGACGACCGAGGGGTCGAGCGGGATCACGTCGAAGAGGGTCCGGAAGCCCAGCTTCTTGCGGAGGAGCCGGCGGGCGACCCGGAGCTTCGGGGCGGCCAGCTTCGGGTCGAGGAACAACTCGCACGGGTCGTAGCCCGGCTTCCGGTGGATGTCGACGGTCCGGGCGTAGTCGGGCGCCCGATCGTCGTCGAGCCAGAAGGGGTAGGCGAACCAGGCGTCCGGCTCGGCCAGGGCGACGATCTCGCCCGATCGCGGGTGGTCGAGCCCGACCTCGCCCCGGGCCTCGCCCGCCAGGAGCCGGGCGACCCCGGGCTGGTCGGCCATGAGGTCGCGGACCCGCCCGAGGTCGCCGGGATCCTTGATATAGACGTGGGCGACCTGGTGGTCGCAGACGGCGAAGGCACGCGCGGCGAGCGGGTCGAAGACCTCGCCGAATGGGCCGGGCCGGATGCCCAGCAGGCCGGCCCGGCGGAGGATCCGGTTGGGCTCGACGTGGCGGGAGACGTCGCAATGGCCGTACTCGCCGACCGCCCAGACGCGGGCGCCCGACTTCTCGGCCTGGTCCAGGAGCGGGGCGCAGGCGTCGTCCAGCTCGCGGACGAGCCGGGGGAGGTCGGAGCCGGAAGGCCCGAACCGCTGGGGGTCGTAGTCGAGGTGAGGCAGGTAGACGAGGGTCAGGTCGGGCCGATCGTCGCGGAGGACGCTCGATGCGCACCGGGCGATCCACGACGTGCAGGCCAGGCCGGCCGACGGGCCCCAGAACGTGTGGAACGGGAACCGGCCCAGCTCCGACTCGATCCGGTCGGTCAGCCCGTCGGGCGTCCCGGCGATCCCGAACGCCTTGTTGCCGTCGGCCGCGTAATAAGGCTTGGGCGTGATGCTCAGGTCGACGGCCGCCCCCTGGTTGAACCACCAGAACAGCTTGGCCGACTTGAATGATCGGCCCCGATCGGCCGCCATCCGTCGGGCCGTGACATAGAGGGGTTCGGCCCCGATCAGGGCGTTCGACTGCTGCCAGAACCGGACCTCGCCGGTATCCCGGAAATACCAGCCGTTGCCGACGACCCCGTGCCCGTCGGGCGGCAGGCCGGTCAGGATGCTGGCCTGCGCCGTGCAGGTGACGGCCGGGACCACCTCGCGGAGCGGCCGTTGCCAGCCTTTTTCGGCCATCTCCCGGAGTCGGGGCGCCATCGCGAGCAGTCGGCCCGTCAGGCCGACCGCATTCAGGACGACCATCGGCGCCGGCTCGACCACCATCGACCCTCCGGGGAAGCTCGCAAGGATCAATCTACCAGGACCGGCGGGGCGGGTCGACCGTCCGGCGACGGGCCCGGCCCCTCGACGCGAAAGGCCCGGCCGTCGCGAGGGCGACGGCCGGGCCTCGATGACTTCGATCGGGAAGCCTTCGGCTCAGGCGATCGGGATCGCGACCTTCTGGGAGACGTGCCGGCGCCAGTAGGCCCCTCCGGCATAGCCGAGGACGACCAGGGCCGCGGCGCCGACGGTCCCCTGCGATCCTCCCTCGGTGAACCCGTAGCTATGGAGGCCCACGCCGAGGACGAAGTTCACCCCGTACCAGGCCATCAGGACCGACAGGAAGCAGGCGACCGAGGCCATCACCAGCCAGAAGGTGTTGACCCAGCCCGCGAACCGGCCGTGGAGCGGGATCAGGTAGACCAGGAGGGTGATCAGGGCCCAGACCTCCTTCGGGTCCCATCCCCAGAACCGGCCCCAGGAGACGTCGGCCCACCAGCCGCCCAGGAACGTCCCGGCCGCCACGAGCAGGATCCCCACCTGCATCGATCGGTAGATGAAGTTCGAGATCGGCTTGATCTGCGCCGCGGTCGATTGCATGGCCCTGGTCCGGGCGTCCGGCTTGGGGCGGGCCGCGCCGGCCGGGACCGGGGCCGGGGTCGACGCCCGGAAGGGGTCGGTCGTGGCGACGGCCGCCTCGTCGAGGTTGAGGTCGGGCCGGAAGATCGCGCGATTGATCAGCTCCCCGACGATGGCGAACGGGACCGACGCCACCATCACGAAGCCGACCGATCCCACGGCCAGCGACGGCCAGAAGCCATAATCCCGGAAGACCGGGCCCGACCCGATCCGGCCGTAATACGCCATCAGGCCGGCAATCCCCAGCCCCAGGATTGGCAGGCCCGGCAGCATCGGGGCGAGAAGCTCGGCGAAGGTCGCCGACCGCTTGTAGGTCGCCGTCAGGTAGAGCGAGGTCGCCGCCAGGCCCAGGGCCATCGCCAGGGCGAACGCGGCGTAGCTGGAGACGATCGTCAGGACGTGGATCGACAGCCAGAAGTTGCTCCGGAGCACCGGCGGGAGCTGCGGGATGTCCGGGTCGAGCAGCGGGACCGTCGCGGCCAGGGCGGTCAGGACCATCGCGATCCCCGAGGCCGACAGCGCCGCGTAGGTCTTCCGGTAGATCCCCTCCAGCACCAGGCCGAGCACCGACGAGATCATCGCCACCCAGATCACCGTCTCATACATGTTCGTCACCGGCGCCCACCCCGAGATCCGGACCCGGAGGGTGAAGCCGTACGCCTCCAGCCCGATCCCGGCCGCGAACCCCGCGATCCCGCCGAGATAGAGCAGCCTCGACAGCCTGCCGAAGGCCGATTCCAGCTTCATCGAGGCGCCGAAGTTGGTCGAGATCAGGCTGAAGACCAGCAGGACCGCCCCGATCCCGTAGGCGATCGGCGCCTTGAAGAACGGGGCGAGGTCGTTGAAGTGGAATTCCAGGCCCATCGCGTCGGCCGTGGGGTAGAGCGACGCGTTGACCGCGCCGCCCAGGGACCGGGCCGCCTCGATCAGGGCCGCCGCCGGCCGCTCGGTCGCCCGGCCGGGGTTGGCCATCTCCTCGTCTTCCATCGCCTTGAAGGCGACCCGGAAGGCCTCGACCTTCTCGGCGGGATAGCCGGCGCTCGCCAGTTCCTCGACCGGCGCCTGGCGGATCACGCCGAGCGGGACCCAGGCCGACTTCTCCTTGAGCCACTCGGTATACCGGGCGTCGAAGTCCTTGTTGGTCCCGGGCATGGCCCGGTCCTTGCCCGGGATGTCGTTGAGATACTTGTAGAGGTTGCCGACCGACTCATATTCGAGGGGCCCGAGGTCGCGCTCGCCCTTCTCCTTCATCTTGTCGACGGCCCTGGTCGAATAGTCGAGCATCGCCTTGTTGTAGGGGCGGGGCATGGCCAGGAGGGGGACGAGCCCCATCGGCTCCCGGTCGCGGATCGCCCGGTAGTGGGCCAGCTTGACCCCGACGTCGAAGCCCTTCTGCTCGACGTCGGTGAGCTTGGGCTTGCCGCCGGTCATCCCGCCCGATCGCCCGCCCCGGCGGGTCAGCTCGTCCAGCCAGGTAACGAACGGCGTCTTCTTGCCGTCGACGGTGACGTCGGCCGTCTCCAGGTCCTCGGGGGAGAGCCATTTCGTCTCCTCGCCGACCCGGGCGGCCAGTTTCTCCACCGCCAGGGCGTCGGCCTCGGCGAGCTTGCTGTCGCGGACGACGGCCCGGAGCTCGCCGGCCTCGATCTCGGCCCCGGCGGCCAGGGACCGGAGCCGGGCCCGGTCTCCCTCGGAGGTCGACGGCTTGCCGGCCACCGACTCCAGCGCGGCCTTGATCTCCTCGGCGAGCAGGAACCGCTTGAGCGGCAGATACTCGACCGCGATGATCGGCTGGGCATCCCAGAACTTGGGCCGGACCGTCCAGTCGAAGAACGCGGCGACCGGGGCCCAGGTCGTGATGGCCTTGCCATCCTCGGCCGCGAGCGTGATCGTCTCCCGGGTGTAGATCTGCTTGACTTCCTCGCGGGCCACCGTGTCGAGGGGCTTGATCCGGCCCTCGTGCATCATCGGCAACTGGCCGAGGATCCGGTACGCGGGGCCTTCCCCGACGGCCACCTTCTCGGGCTTGACGGCCGCCTGGATGCCCCGGGCGGGGGCGAAGGTCGCCGCCGCGAGGGCCACGCCGAGGCCGAGCCATTCGAGTCTGCGTCTCATGCGATGTGCTCCCGGCCGGGATGGCCTCGGGTGGGTGGGGTCAGAGCGCCTCGGCCTCGTCGACCGGCGGGGAGGCAGGGAGCTTCGGCGTGGGGGCGTTCTTCGCCTGGAGCCGCTCCCTCGCCCGGGCGGCGGCCCGCTCGCGCTCGCGGCGGCCGCCGTCGGTGAACAGCCCCGCCCTCATGTAGAACTGGACGAAGGCCCCGAGCACGACGATGATGCAACCGACGTAGATCAGCTCGCGGGCGGGATTCTTGGCCACCTGGAAGACCGACACGAACTCGCCCGTCTCGCGGCCCGTCTTGGGGTCGACGTATCGGGAGTAATTCGTCTGGAAGAACCGCCAGCCCCGGTGGTCGAGCGTGTGGTTCATGAAGATCGAGACGGGCTTGTCCTTGATCCCCTGCGCCTCGTCGGTCAGCGTCAGCTCGCTCCGGTAGCTCGACGCCACCTGCGTCCCCGGGTCGAAGCCGACGTCGAAGTCGTTCAGCGTCATCGAGAAGCCCAGGTCCATCTGGTCGACGTCGTAGGCGATCTGATACAGGGCGTCGGGGAAGGCGACCTGATGATAGGACGGGTCGAAGGTGGGCGACTTCCGGAGCCAGACGTCCCTGGTCACGTCGCCGACGGTCAACTCGGCCAGGATGGCGGCCAGGCCGTCATCCTTCTTGCCGGCGGGGAGGGTGATCGAGTCGGCGACCTCCTGCTCCTTGCCGGCCTGGAGGAATTCCTCGACCCGGAAGGTCATGGTCATCGGGGCGCCGTCGGTCCCGCCGAAGGCGGTGATCTGCTCGTTCAATTTCAGGAGGCCGACCGACCGGACCTTGGCCGGCTTGCCCCGCCCGAAGACGCGATAGGCCATCCGGCCGTGGTCGTCGCCCATCACCTCGATCACGCCGTACCGGCGGTTGACCTCGGCGTCGACGACCGGCGGGAAGAAGTAGCCGATCTCGATCAGGGGGGCGGGCGGGGCCTCGCCCGTCGGGGCGTCCTTCCGGGGGATCACGGCCGGGGCGGTCGGCAGCGAGGCGTAGCCGTTATGCTCGACCTCGGGGCCGACGCCCTTCCTGACGTTGAACTGGACGATATTCAGGACGTCCTCGCCGATCATCCGCCGGACCGAGGGGGTATCGATCGGGGTGTGCTCGACCTTGACGAACGAGGCGGTCAGGTCGCTGTCGGGCAGCGGGATCGCCCTGCCGGCCACGGCGTCGTCGACCCGGACTTCCACCACCCGCTGCTTGCCGGCCCTGTCCTCGTATCGGAGCCGGGCGACGCCCTCCTTGCCGGGGTCGGCGGGCGGGCTGAGGAAGTCGTCGAAGACCTCGTGGCTCTCGACGAACGAGAAGATGAACTGCGCCGTGCCCAGGTCCTTGACGGTCCGCATGACCCGGCCGGACTGGGGCGCGAGCCATCGGTCTTCCTCGGTTTTGAAGACGTCCTGGGGCTCGGTGGCCCGGGGCGGCGTGATCATCGGCCGGATCTTGATCATCGGCGACCCGGAGGGGTCGGACACGAATACCGTCCTCGGCATCGAGGCGGCGTAGAACCGCTTGATGGCCAGCTTGAAGGGGGTCGTGGGCTTCTCCGAGACGACCTGGTACTTCCCCTCGGGCCAGTCGAACGAGCCGGGATGGACGGGGATCTTGTAGGTGCCCGTCTCCTGGCCGCTGTGGGGGTCGACGGGCTTGACGTAGATCATCGGCTTGTGGCTGCGGATGAGCCTGCTCGACGTCTCGCCCTCGCGCATCCCCAAAAGCCCCTCGTCGGCGGTCTGGGCGGCCCACCACGAACCGCCGATCACCACCAGGAGGCCCGCGTGGGTGATCACGAATCCGGTCTGCCGCTTGCTCCAGGGATAGCGGATCAGGGCCGCGCAGAGGATGTTGGTCCCCAGGAAGGCCAGGAGGAGCGCGAACCCCTTGGTCTGGTGGATATATTCGTTGACGGCCGTCTGGCCGTACTGGCTGTTATACCAGGTCCCGACGGCCAGCGTCCCCGCCAGCGTGGCCAGGCAGAACACCGCCAGCTTGAGCGAGGCGAGGAAGCGGAAGGCGGCGTCGAGGCCGCGGACGACGATCGACCCCCCGGCCTTCGTCGACTCCGACACCTCCGCGCGTGGCGGGGAGGCCGATGGATCCTTCTTGGTGGCGGTCGCCATGTTGGGGCACCTGTCGTGGGGCTGGCGTCGGGGTGGGGCCGGCGGGGCGGGTCGGTCGGCCCGGCGCTTCGTCACGCACTGACGATCATTGTAGTCAGCGGGGGCGAGCCTGGCCAGTCGTTTCCGACAGCCTTCCGTGATCGTCGGATTGTCATCCTACGGGCGGGAGGGGGCGGGGGTTCGCGCGGGGGGTGGCCCGGGCCCCCAAGGGTCGCCCCTTCGTCGCCCGGAACTCGCCGCCCTGGAGGGATCTTTGTGCAATCCCGCCGAGCCGTCAAGGGGTGTCCCGGCGGCCGATCCGCTCATGCGTATCGGAACGTGTTGTCCCAGAGCCTGTCGAGGGCCACCAGCGCCTGGTCGATCGGCGTGGCGCTGAGCCTGCCCTGGGCGTCGCGGCGGGCCAGGCCCAGCCGGAACAGCTTGCCGATCGCGTCGGGGACCTCGAAGTCGATGTCGACCCCCGAGACGTCGGACAGGAACCCCTCGATGTGCTTGTCGAGCCGATCCGCGGTCCACGCCTCGCCCGTCCCGATCGCCCGCCAGAGGAAGAAGTAGGCGAGCATCGTCTCCTTGTATTCCTCCTCCTCGGCCGAGTCAACCAGCCGGGTGAGTACGCTCGCGTTGTTGGCCAGGGTGAGGTAATACAGGTTCCGGATCATCGACGAGAGGTGCTTGTTCTTGGCCCGCTGGAAGCCGAAGAACGAGTTGACCCCGGCCGAGATCGGGGCGATGGCCAGCGGGGCCATGAGGATCGGGTTTCCCATCGCGGCGAAGCTCAGGCCGAGCAGCTTCATCGTCAGGGCCGGCACGCCCATGACCACCGGCGAGGCGATCTGGGCCTTGTCGATCCACCGCATCTTGACCTTGGTCCCCTGCTCGGGCAGGTGCATCTCCATGTCGACGTGGGGGACGTCCTTGAACATCCGGAGGTAGATCACGTCGGACCGGACGAACGGGCCCAACTCCAGTCCGGGCTTGAACTTGAGGACGATGATCAGCCGCTGATAGGCGTCCAGCATCACGGTCCGCTTGCGGAACCGGGTCCGGGCGCTCCGGAAGACCCGGGCGATCTGGGTATACCCCCGGGCGAAGATCCGGAGGTGCTCGAACAGGCTGAAGTCGGGGACATAGGTCAGCCCCAGTTCGTTGGGGGCCTCCACGGCCTGCATGATCACCTTGACGTCGAGCTGGCGGTAATTGGCCCGCTCCAGGGCCGCCTCGAAGGGCGGGAGGAACTCCTCGTCGGAGTCCTCGGTCCGGGGGCGGGAGTACCCGGCAAGCTTGACGTAATCCGAGTCGGGATCCAGCGGCGCGTAGAGTTCCTTCAGCTCGCGGAGCCGCTCGTAGAACTGGCTGTGGAAGACCGCGCCGAGGAGCGGGCCGAGCAGGCCGAGCTTGCGGCGATCGTCCTCCGAGAGGTCGGGCTGGGCGATCAGGAGGCGGGTGAGGTCGCCCGGCCGGATGGGCAACGCCTTCTCCCGCACGTCGATGTCGGGCAGGCGGAGGGATTCGCCGACGACCGGCGGCATCGCGTCGACCGTCTCGACGTCATCCTCGGGGTCGATCGAGGGTTGCACGGAGTCCGTGGCCATGAAGGAGCCCAAGCAAGGTCAAGGCGCGGGTCGTCCCGGGGAATTATATCCCAAGGCGGCCGGCGAGGGGCCACCGATCCGGCCGGGCAATCCGGGCTGCCCGGACGGCCCGGGGGAAGGGCCAACTGTGGCGGTTCCGGAAACCTTGACTTTGGTCCGGTTCTTTTCCGGCATCCGGGATTGACGCGCACCAACCGACCTGCGTTAACGATCTCCACCCATTCCGATCCGAAGTTTTTCAATTCCGAACGGAGAAGGCGACCATGCCCGGGTGGTCTGCCGGCTACCAACCGACCCCATGACCTGCCGGATTTTTACGCGAGGAGTGAATCGGTGTCCAACGCCAGACCCTGCTTCGCCGCGATCATCCTCTTGTTGCTTTCGAGCCTCCGCGAGCCGGTATTCGGACAGGGCCCGTTCCCTCCGGCGGACGAGATGTTACCCATCCAGGATGGCCCGGGGCCCGTGCCACACCCCAAACAGCCGACATTCTCGGTGAGACCGCCCCCCGACTATTCCCTGAAGGTGTTTATCGGTCACCGTCTCCCCGAAGCCCAGAAGGAGGCGTGGCAACCGATCAAGGAACTGTTCAACAAGGCCAGGCTCGGCGCCCCCGAAGACCGGATCGCCTACTTCCGGAGCGTCATCAGCCCGGAAGCTCGCAAGGTCGTCGGCTGGAGTGGCATGATCGAATCGGTCAAGAAGGCCAGGGGGAGCACCGTCGTCGAGTTGCGAGTCTACGCCAAACAAGAAGGGATGCACGATACCGCCAACATCATCGAGCGGTACTCGATCATCAACGGGAAGATCAAATACATTGGCTCATTCGTGCCGAACGACTTCCCCCGGGTCCAGATGGGCTTCTGATCCTCGCCGATGGCGATCCCTGCCCGATGCCCCCGGCCCGACCAGGCGGGGGTTACCTCCCGAACCTTCCTCGCGAGGAGTGAATCGATGTCCAATGCCAGACCCTGCTTCGCCGCGATCATCCTCTTGTTGCTTTCGAGCCTCCGCGAGCCGGTATTCGGCCAGGCCCCGCTCCCTCCGGCGAACGAGATGTTGCCCATCCAGGATGGCCCGGGGCCCGTGCCACACCCCAAACAGCCGACATTCCCGGTGAAACCGCCCCCCGACTATTCCCTGAAGGTGTATTTCGATCACCGTCTCCCCGAGGCCCAGAAGCAGGCGTTGCAACCGATCAAGGAACTGTTCAACAAGGCCAAGCTCGGCCCCCCCGAGGACCGGATCGCCTACTTCCGGAGCGTCATCAGTCCGGAAGCTCGCATGGTCGAAGGCTGGAGTGGCCTGATCCACTCGGTCAAGAAGGCCAGGGGGGGCACCGTCGTCGAGCTGCGAATTTTCGCCAAACAAGAAGGGATGGCCGATACCGCCAACATCATGGAGCAATACTCGATCATCAACGGGAAGATAAGATACATCGGCTCATTCGTGCCGAACGACATCCCTCGATCCCAGATGGGCTTCTGAGACTCGACGATGCCGATCCCTGCCCGATGCCCCGGCCCGACCAGCCGGGGGTTACCTCCCGAACCTTCGTGCGAGGAGAGTATCGATGCTCGATTGCAAGTTCGGCTTCGTGGCGCTGACCCTCATAGTGATAGCGGTGCGACCCGGGATGGCACCCGGCCAGGACGCCGATGGCCAGGCGGGAACGGCGGTGCCGCCCGTCGCCGCCGGACCTGGTATCCCACACATCGTTCCGGACGCGGTCGCGAGACGCCACCCCACTCCACCCAGGCGTCCGGTGTTCGTGCCCCCCGACTTCTCCCTGAAGGTCTTCATCGGTCACAGTACCCCCGAGGCGCAAAAGGAGGCGTGGCAACCGATCAAGGACCTGCTCAACAAGGCCAGGCTCGGCGTCCCCGATGACCGGATCGCCTACTTCCAGACCGTCATCCTCCCGGAACCGTATGCGCGCCAGGTCTGGGGCTGGTCTGGCCTGATCCACTCGGTCAAGAAGGTCAAGGGTGGCACGGTCGTCGAGTTGCGCATCACCGCCTCGCAATCCGGGATGGTCGATACCGCCAACATCATCGAGCGGTACTCGATCCTCAACGGGAAGATCAAGTACCTCGGGTTTTACGTGCCGAATGACATCCCCCGGGTCCAGGTCGGCTTCTGATCCTCGACGATGGCAACCCCTGCCCGATGCCCCCGGTCCAATCAGCCGGGGTGTATCTCCTACGTGGTCAGTTCTTCACGGGAACACCGGGCCGGTAGGAAAATGTCAGGAACCTTCCCCGACTTGACAACTCAGTTCAACAAAACTCGGCGTCGGTCCTGGTCTCGGAGCGAGCCGGGACCGACGCCGAGTTTTCGATGATCGGCTGGGTGGGTTGGATCCGGCCAGGTCCGCCTCACGATCCGCGCATCGGGCGGAGAAAAGGCGACTGAAGATCGGCCGAGCGGGGTGAATATGTTCTTGAAGGGCCTGGCGTGGAGGACACCCTTCATCCGGAGGATCCGGCTTGGCGGAGGTCGGGGCATGAGTGCATTCCATCCCGCTCGGTCACACGACACGCCCCATCGCGGTCGACCTTGGGTTCGTTTTTTCCCGAGGGTTGTTGGGGCGACGTTGGGTTCGTTTTTTCCGGGAGGCGATCGGGACCGTCGGTCCGCCGGTCTGCTCGGAGGTTGGGTTCGTTTTTTCGGCGGCCGGTCCGGGACATCCCTGGGTTCGATTTGCTTGGGGATCCGGTCGGCGTCGCCGGTTGGCTTCGTTTTTCCGGGTCGGTCGACGCGGATCCGCCGATCTCGGGCGCGATGGTCGAGTTGGGTTCGTTTTTCCGGGCGACCGGGCGACCGGGCGGGCGTCCCGAGGTCCCGGATCGCCGGCAAGGCGGCGGTTGGGTTCGTTTTTCCCGAGCGACGGGGGGCGAGGACCGGCCCGGGCGGTGGGGATCCAGAAGACGCCGATCGGCCGGGCAATCCGGGGGGGATGGCGGTCCCCGGTGGCCGTTTCCGAAGAGGATTGTTAGTCTCCTCTGGGGAGGAACCGCGGCGGCCGGGCCAGGTCCGCCGGTGGGGTGGTCGGGAGGCGTCCTTGGCAGGCTCCAAACAGTTCCGGCTCCGGGTCGGGGTCGTCGGCCTCGGCCGACTCTGGGAGGCCCGACACAAGCCGGCGCTGGCCAGGATGGCCGACCGCTTCCAGGTCGTCGCCGTGTACGATCAGGTCGCCCGACGGGCCGAGATCGAGGCCGCGCAGGTGGGCGCCCGGGCCGTCCTCGGCGTGGCCGAGCTGGTCGATCGGCCCGACGTCGACGCCGTCTATCTCCTGACGCCACAATGGTTTGGGTTGCATCCGATCGAGGTCGCCTCTGCCCTGGGGAAGCCGATCTACTGCGCCCTGCCGTTGTCGGACGACGTCGGGGAGCTGGAGCGGCTTGACGGGCCGATCCGGTCGGGCGGGTCGGTGTTCATGGCCGAGTTCGCCCGGCGGTTCTACCCCGCCTCGATCCGGCTCCGCGAGCTCCTGGCCACCCGCCTGGGCGCCCCGAGGCTGGTGGTCGGGCAGGGGAGGCTGTTCGGCTTCGACCGCTACGGCCATCCGGGCCCGTCGACCCAGATCGCCCCGGCGACGTTGCTGGTCGACCCGGGGAGCTACCTGCTGGACTGGTGCCGGTTCGTCTTCGGGTCCGAGCCGGTCGCGGTCCAGGGATGGGGCGGGGCGATCCTGTCGGGCGTCGAGGGCGACGAGCCCGATTACGAGACATTCCTCGTCGAGTTCGCCGGCGGCGGGGTGGCGCAGGTCTCGGCCGCCCGATACCACCGGGCCGCCTGGGGCGACGCCAGCAAGTTCCTCCCCCAGCCGGGGATCCAGGTCTTCGCCGAGCGCGGGGTCGCCTGGCTGGAGATGCCCGACCGGATCTCCTGGACCGACGACCGGGGCTCGCACGAGGAGCGGCTCCCGCTGGAGCCGAGCGTCGGCGAGCGGCTCAACGACCACTTCCACCGCCTGGTCCGGGGCGAGCCGTCGATGGCCCCGACCTGGGACGACTCGATCGCCGTGGCCCGGCTGGTCGCCTCGATCCGCGACAGCGGCCGGGATGGCCGGCGGATCGTCACCCCCCCGCACTGACCCGAACGGAAGCGACCGACGATGGGCAAGGAGCCCCCCCCACCGATCCCCGGCCCGGCCCCGTCGGCCCGGCTTTCCTGGTCCCTGATCGCGGTCGCCGGATCGGCCGCGATCGGGCTCGCCCTGATGGTCGACCAGGCCACCCGGTCGTCGGCGACCTACGACGAGGTGACCTATCTCCGGGTCGCGGCCCACTGGTGGCGGACCGGCGACCAGGAGCTGATCTCGCGGATGGGCTCGCCGGTCACCTTCTGGAAGATCCAGCAGGCCCCGACCCTCTGGGCCCTGGACCGATCGGGCCGGGGCGACTGGATCGATCGGCCGATCGAGAACCAGGCGAAGCTCCTGCCCGCGGTCCGGATCGGCGGGCTCTGGATCTGGCTGGTCGCGCTGGGGGTCGCCGCGAACTGGGCCCGGATCCTCTACGGGCCCCGGGCGATGGCGATGGCGTCGGCCCTGTTCGCACTCGGGCCGAATCTGCTGGCCCACGGGGCGCTGGCGACGATGGAGATGCCGCTGGTCGCCTGCACCTCGGCGATCTTCTACGGGTTCTGGCGGTTCCTCCGCGACGGGAGCCGCCGCCACTTCTGGATGGCCGCCGCGGTGGGCGGCCTGGCGATGTCGTGCAAGTTCACGACCGTCCTGGTCCCGCCGATCCTGGCGATGGCCTGGGCGGTCGACCTCCGGCGGTCGTCGCGTCCCGCCGGTCGGATCGCCCGGGCCGTCGTCCCGGGGATGATCGGCTTCGTGGCGGCGATGGTCGCCGCGAACCTGGTCGTCACCGGCTGCGCCACGATCCCGCTGAGCGCCCGGGAGGGGGACCACCCGATCCTGTCGGGCCGGCTCTCGCCGGGGGTCGCGCGATGGGCATCCCGGCTGTTCGAGGCGTCGTACCCGCAGGACTGGGTCGGATTCGCCACCCAGGTCATCCACCAGCGGAACGGCGGGCCGAGCTACCTGATGGGCGAGCGGAGCCTGACGGGCTGGGCGCATTATTACCCGGTGACCCTGGCCGTGAAGGTCCCGCTGGCCTTCCTCCTGCTGTTCGCCGCCCGGGCCGGGCTCGGCCGGCGGCGGGGCGACCGCGACTGGCTGCTGCCGTTCGTGGTCGGGACGTTCCTGCTGGCGGCGATCGTCGGGTCGAAGCGGAACTACGGCGTCCGATACCTCCTGCCGATCGCCATCCCGGCGATCGTCTGGACCTCGGCGATGGCCGAGGGTCGCCGGTGGTCCCGGATCGTCGCCGGGCTGGGGGTGGCCGGGATGGCCGCCTCGATCGGGTCGATCCACCCCCACGAGCTGACCTACTTCAACGCGATCGCGGGCGGGCCGATCGGCGGCCGTCGGATCCTGTCCGACTCCAACCTCGACTGGGGCCAGGGGGCGCGGTCGCTCGCCCGGCTCCAGCGGGGCCGGCCCGAGTTCCGGGACCTGACCCTCTTCTATTTCGGCGACACCGACCCGGCCTATTATGGGGTCGAGGGCCGGCGGTACGTCTGCGACGCCAACCGGACGCCCGACGACCTCCCGCCGGTCCTGGCGGCGGGCACGAAGTACCTGGCGGTCTCGGCCTCGCTCCAGTGGGGCCCCTGGGGGCCGGCGGGATATTTCCGCCGGCTCGACGCGGTCCGGCCGGTCTGCTTCACGGACGACTCGACCATCGCCGTCTACGACGCGGCTTGCCTGGCCGATCCCGGCGGCGGACGACCCTGAGAGGGCGGTTCAGAACACGTCGCGGCCGCGGGTGAGGCGGTCCTCCAGGCTGTCGGCGGTCGAGGCGATCCGGCCGACGACCACGGCCGCCTCGACCTGGGCGGCGACCGTGACGGGCATGTTCCGGATCACGACGAAGTATTCCTCGCCCCGGAGGTGCTTGATGGCGAAATGCCCCTCGACGATCCGGGCGTTGGCCTTGAGCAGGAGCCGGGGGTCGCGGTCGTTGGCGGTCCCGCAGATCGAGACCAGGGAGACGATCGGCCGGCCGTCGAGGTCGACGCCGGCATAGCCGATGTAGACCGCCTGCTTCCGGTCGAGCTGGAGCGGGACCACCACCCGCCAGCCGTGGCCCGACGCGGACGACTCGAAGCCGGATCGGGAGACGAAGTCGCGGATCAGCCGGGTGACGTCCGGGTCGGCCGGCTCGGGGGCCTCGTAGGGGCCCAGGGCCTCCAGCGCCGCGCCGGCGTCGGCCTCGGCGGCGCCGAGCGGGAGCCCGCAACCGGCGCAGAAGCGGGTCGTGGGGTGATTGCCGCTGGTGCATCGGGCGCAGGCGATCAGGACGATGTTCATGGGTCCGTCATCCGTTGAGGAAGGGCGACCCGATCGGGCGGCCCGGCGGCGGGCCGGGCCGGAGGGGCCCGACCCCCCGCCGGCGGGCGGTCCCTCAGTTATCGACCTTCATCGATTCGATCAGGGCATCGAAGCCCTTCGACGCGGCGGCGATGGTCTTCTCGGGGCCGGTCAGCTTGAAGTAATAGCTGGCGTCCTTGGTCATGACGATCGCGCCCAGGAGGCGGAAGTTCGGCTTGTCCTGCCGGCCCGGCTGGCCGGGGGTCATCGCGGCGACGAATCGGCCCGAGACCTCGACCCGGGTGACCTCGACGTTGATCCCTTTCCGCTCCTCGACCTTGGCCTTGGGGGTGTTCTTCGAGGCGTCGACGAACATCCCTTCCCACCGCTTGACGTTGGCCTCGACGCCCCCGGCCCCGCCGGGGAAGGCGGTGACCACCAGCTCGGCCGGCTCCTCGTCGCCGGCGGCCGGGGCGACCTTCATCTGGGCCTTGCGCATCTGGTTGCTGGGCGTCTCGGCCTTCCAGGCCGCCGGCGCCTTGAAGCTGAGGGCACCGGCCTTGACGGCCTGGGTCGCGTCGTCGGCCGCGGCGGCGGCCCCGACCAGGGCGGCGACCAGCCCGACGGTCAGGAATCGGCTCGTGATGATCATGGCGTCTCCCGTGCTCCCGGCCCGGCCGGCCGCTTGCGGCGGGCGCGGGGCCATCCTACGATGCGATCTCTCCCGGGGACGGTCTCCCGCCCCCGGCAACCAACCGAACCAACCGCGACCCTTCCGGAGTTGCACCCGTGCGAACCCTTCGAGCCCTCGGCGCGGCCTCGGCCCTGGTCTTCCTGGCGACCTCGCCCGTCATGGCCCAGAAGAAGGCCCCCCAGGGGGCCAAGGTCCTGATCCTCTCGGGCGGCCAGCGCGAGCACCACGGCTACCGCGAGCAGGCATTGTATCTGGCCGGGGCCCTGGAGGACACCCGCCGCTACCAGGCCACCATCACCGAGGACGCCGCCATCCTGGAGACCCCGGCCCTGAAGAAATACGACGTCGTGATCGTCACCGCCGACCGCCGCGATCCCGAGTCCATATTTACCCCCTCGCAGCAAGAGGCCCTGCTCGGATACGTCAAGGACGGCCACGGCTACGTCTCGATCCACGGCGCCGACAACGCCCCGCCCGAATGGGTCCCCGAATGGAAGCAGATGCTCGGCGGGATCTACTCGCATGTCGGCCAGCCCGACGGCAAGGCGATCATGGGCAAGTACACGATCAAGATCGTCGACCGATCCAGCTCCGTCACCGCCGGTATCGAGGATTTCGAGATCAACGATGAGCTTTATTCCAACATGCAGATGCTCCCGGACGTCAAGCCTCTGGCCACCATCGACCACAAGGGGACGACCTGGCCCGTCGCCTGGACCTGGACCTTCGGCCAGGGGAAGGTCTTCCACACCTCGCTCGGCCACAAGGGCTACCGCCCGGGCCAGTACGACCCCCTGACCAACCCCAACCTCATCAAGATGATCATCCAGGGTGTCGACCACGCCGCCGGCAAGTCGGCCGCCACGTCGGCCGCGAAGTGAACGTCAGAACGCCTTGCGGCTGTCGAGGAGCAGCGTCACCGGGCCGTCGTTGAGCAACTCCACCTTCATGTCGGCTCGGAAGACGCCCGTCGCGACGGGAAGCCCGACCGCCCGGAGCCGGTCGGCGAACCGGAGATAGAGCCGCTCGGCCTCGACGGGATCGGCGGCCTCGGTGAAGCTGGGCCGACGCCCTCCCCGGCAGTCTCCCATCAGGGTGAATTGGCTGACGACCAGGACCGACCCGCCCACCCCCGCCGCGTCGAGGTTCATCTTGCCCTGGTCGTCGTTGAAGGCGCGGAGGCCGGCGACCTTGTCGGCCAGGCGGTCGGCATCCTCGTCCCGATCCCCCTTCGCCACCCCGAGCAGGACCAGCCAGCCGGGCCCGATCCGGCCGACGACCCGGCCTTCAACCTCGACCGAGGCCCGCCCGACTCGCTGCAAGACGGCCCTCATCGCGGGATGATCTCCCACAGGATCAAGAGCATCACGAGAATCCAGCCCGCGCCGATCGCCATCCCGATCCCGTCGATCCAGCCCCGCTCGCGGCGCATCGTCGCGGTGGATCCCAGCGCGAGCCATGCCCCAATCACACCCGCCCCGGAGATGAGCCCCACGTACGAGGCCACTTCCGGGGTCGCACTCCCGTTGCGAGAAGCTTTGATCGCCAGGAAGACGGCCCAGATCGCGATGTTCGCCGCCGAGGCGAGGCAAGAGACCGCCCCGGGCTGGCGGAGGAGGCGACGAAGCCTGGGCCGCGGCCCTCGGAGTCGGAGAGAGAGTACGGCGACCGTCCAGCAGGCGAGGATGGGCGAGCAGACGCCCCGGATTGAGGGATACCAGCCGCGCCCGGTCGAGTGGGGCAGGATCCATCTCACCAGGGCGAACCCCACGGCCGACGACCCCACCAGGATCATCACGTCGGCCAGGGTGAATTTCCGGCAGCGGGCTCGGGCCAAGGGTGGGCATCTCGCGGGCAAGTCGGGTGAGGGCCCCGGGTCAGTTGACGCCCGCTTTGAGGTTGCTGACCTGCCCGTTGGTGTGGGGCGATGCCTCGTCGATGGCCGGCGGGGTCCAGGTCGGCAGGTCGCAGAGGCCGCCGAAGAACAGGTGGTGCCAGAGCTGGGTGGAGACCACGCAGGTCAGGGCGATGTCCATCACGAACCGTCGGGCGGTTATCGTCGGCAGCGCCTGCTGCTTCATCCGCTCGCGCTTGACCATCTCGGGGTCGAAATAGCCCGTCTTCCGGAGCGACTCGGGCGACAGGACCTGGTCGACCCAGGTCGGGTGGGTGGGGGCCAGGAAGGTCCGCGAGAACCGCGAGCGGAACATGGTCTTGGGCCGGTTGGCGATCGAAGGGGGCAGGGTCCGGGCCGCGACCTGGCGGAGGATCCATTTCTCGGTCCGGCCGCGGAGCTTGTACTCGGGGGCGATCTCCGAGCAGAACTTGACGACGTCGTCGTCGAGGAACGGGTATCGGGTCTCGACGGAGGAGTGCATCGAGATCCGGTCGCCCTTGGAGATCATCAGGAGGCCGGCCAGCATCACCTTGTAGCCGACGTAGAGCGACTGGTTCATCGGGTGCCAGCGCTTCATCCGGTCGGTGGTGATGCCGAGGTCGTCGTAGGGGTTGTGGTCGCCGAGGCGCTCCCACATCCCGGGCGTGTAGAGGATCGGCCGGGCCTGGCCGATCAGCTCGTACATGTCCTGCTGGGCCGTCCGGACCCCGCCGATCCCGAGCAGCGGCCCCCGATGGGCCGAGCCCCCGCCGACCGAGAGGAGCAGGAGCTTCCGGACGAACATCGGCAGGCCCGGGCCGATGGCCTTGGTGACCCGGTCGCGGACCGCCTGGGTCTTGAACCAGACGTAGCCGGCCAGCGCCTCGTCGGCCCCCTCGCCGGTCAGGGCGACCTTGTACCCCTGGCCATGGACCGTGGCCGCCAGCTTCATCAGCGCGGCGCACGAGGTGTCCATCACCGGCCCCTCGGCCGCCAGGACCAGCTCGGGGTAGGACGCGGCGATCTCGGGGCTGGTCAGGGAGATCATGGTCAGCTTCGACCCGAGCGCCTCGGCCGACTCTCGCGACTGGCTCCGCTCGTCCGGCCCGGCCTTGTCGAACCCGATCGTGAACGAGGGGACCGCGTGGCCGCGCTGGCGCGAGCTGAGCCCCAGGACCACCGTCGAGTCGAGCCCGCCGCTGATGTAGCTCACCACCGGGACGTCGCCGCGGAGCCGACGCTCGACCGACTGGCGCATCAGGTGCTCCAGCTCGTCGACCAGCGGCCCCGGGTCGTCGAGCCGGCGTTCCTGGCCGGCGTCGGGGAAGTCGAGGTCCCAGTACTGGTGGATCGAGAGCTTCCCGTCCTTGACCTTGAGATAATGGCCGGGCGGGAGCGAGTTGATCCCCTCGAAGTAGGTCCGGGTCGTCCCCGCGCAGAAGAACGAGAACAGGTGGTCGATCCCCTTCACGTCCGGCCGGGCCGGGACCATCCCCGAGGCCAGGATCGCCTTGACCTCCGACCCCCAGAGCAGCCACCCGTCGCGCTCGGCATAATAGAGCGGGCAGATCCCGACCCGATCGCGGCCGAGGATCAGCGTGTTGTTCTTGCGGTCCCAGAGCGAGACGGCGAACTGGCCCCGGGCCTTGGCGAACATCCCCTCGCCGAGGTCCTCGTAGAGGTGGACCCAGGCCTCGGTGTCGCATCGGGTCGCCAGCCTGTGGCCCCCGGCCAGGAGCTCCTGGCGGAGCTCGGGGTACTCGAACAGCTCGCCGTTGAAGGCGACCCAGACCGAGCCGTCCTCGTTGGCGATCGGCTGCCGGCCGCCGGCGAGGTCGACGATCGAGAGCCGGCGGGCGCCCAGGATGACGCCGGGCTCGGCGTGGAACTGCTCGTCGTCGGGCCCCCGGTGGGCGATCGCCCCGGTCATGGCCAGGAGGCGAGGGACCGAGAATTCGCGCCTGCCGTCCCGATCCAGCGCCCCGGCGATTCCGCACATGATTCGGTCGAGCTCCCAAGGGTCCCGGGCGGACGGACGCGGATCGGATCAGCCTTCCTCGGCCACGATCGGGGCCGGGCCCGGCGGCACCATCATGCCACGACGTCGGCTGGCCCGCCAATAGACGTAAGAGCCGAGGGCGCCGATCAGGATCGTGCCGAAGCGGAAGACGAGGCCGCGGGGGCCCAGGCGGACGTAGAACGCCATGTCCGAGGTCCTTGAGCGGGGTGCAGGGTCAGGGGGGCGAGCAGGACTTCCTCGTCGACGCCGGCCAGGGTCGACGGGCCGTGGCGGCCGTCGGAGATGCTGCTCAGGCCGGCGAAGCGGTCGGCGATCGTGGTACCCAGCAGCGGGATCCGGGTCTGCGTCGACCCGCACTGATTGGCGAAGACGACCGGGATCCCCAGGTCGTGGGCGACCCGCCCCGGGATCGCGCCCGAGAGCGGCCCGACGTGGCCGAACAGCCAGTGCTTCCGCCCGGTCTCGCGATCGGCGAAGTCGGGCCAGGCCGACGCCACGATCGCCAGGTCGATCCGACCCTGATAGTCGGCCCAGACCCGGCGGTAGATCATGTCGGCGCAGACGGCGAACCCGATCCGCCCCCAGGGGGTGGCCACCACCAGGGGGTCGCGACCCGGCCGGAATCGGAACCGCTCCCAGAAGACCAGGTTTCGCTTCCGGTAGGCCTGGACCCGGCCGTCGGGGGTGGCGAAGGCCACCGAGTCGTAGAGGTGCCGGCCGTCCCGCTCGACGAACCCGCCGGCGATGGCCATGTCCCACTCGCGGGCCCGGGCCGAGAGGTGGCGAAGCGTCGGGCCGTCCAGCCCCTCGGCCACCGGGCCGTAGTCGGGCAGCAGGCCATAGCCGGTGTTGAACATCTCGGGCAGGACCGCCAGCCTCGCCCCGCCCTCGAAGGCCGCCCGGAGCAGGCCGTCGGCCCGGTCGAGGTTGGCGGCGACCTCGAGCGGGACGGACGGCATCTGGATCGCCGCGGCAAGGATCTTCACGGTGCCTGACCCCGCTTCCATGAGGAAGACGACCGGGACGGCCGGCCCGGACCATCTCGGCGCGTCATAAATCCTGGTGAATCTTCCTCGGGCCGGACACCGGCCCGATCGGGAACTATCCCGCGAAATCCGGGCAACCGGGTCAGAAGCCGAACAGGCCCCGGACCCCCTTGCTCCGCTTGGTCACGGGCGCCTGGCCGTCTCTCCGGGTGGCCTCGGCCCGGTTGAGCACGCCCGAGGCGTCGTCGGGCACGGCCGGGTCGAGCTTGTAATTGAACTCGACCTCGTCGCGGAAGGTGTACGGGACGAGGTTCTCCGTGAAGAACTCCGTCAGGAGGTTGTCGTACCAGGGGGCCTTGAACTTCTCCACGACGTCCCGGGTCTGATACCCTTCCTTGATCACCCGGAAGGTCCGGTCGCCGTAGAACGTGTAGCTCTTGGAGACGGGCGTGGTGCCGATCGGCTCGCCGTTGGCGATCACCAGCGCCCCGGGCGGGTCGGTCCGGATCGTGTATCGCCGCTCGACGCAGCCCGTCAGGACGCAGGCCGCCGCCACGGCGACCACCATGCCAAATCGACCGCGATGGCTCGGCATCCCGTGCTCCCCTCGGTTGGCTTCCCTGCCCGGTCCGGGCCCCGGCCGACGGATCGGCCCCCGATCTCAGACCGGCCGCGTCGAGGTCCGAGGGGTGGGCGAGCGACGATGGGCCGGCGCGACCGGCTCGCCGCCGGAAGGGCGGTCGGTCGGGACCGGATTCTATCGGGAGGGGCCGGATCCGGCAAGGCGACCTCAGCCCCCGTCCAGGACCCCCCGCTCGGTCTCGGCCACGATCTGGTCGACCACGTCTTCGAGCCGGCCCGACTGCTCGAACGCGAGCCGTTGCCTCCGGGCCCCGTTGCCCCAATCCAGGGTCTTGCGGACCAGGTCGTGGACTTCGTCCCACTCGTCCAGGCCTTCCAGCGTCGGCCGGAGGAAGGTCAGGAGCGATTCCACCATCCGGCGGGCGGGGACGGCGGACCGGGCCCGGAGGTCGAGCAGGTCGCCGTCGAGCCCGAACCGGGCAGCGTGCCACTTGGCCGATCGGAGCAGCTCGGGCCGGACCTGGAGCGAGGGGTCGTCCAGCCTCGGGGCGTCCAGGCAGGCCCGCGCCAGGGCCCGGCAGAGGCCGGCGATCATCACGGCCTCGTCGACCGTCGAGCAGACGTCGGCGACCCGGAATTCCAGCGTCTCGAAGTGGAGCGACGGGCGCAGGTCCCAGTAGATCTTCGACGCGTCCTCGATGCTCCCGGTCGCGACCAGGGCGGCGACCACGTCGTCGTAATCGGCGCGGGAGGCCAGGTCGTGGGGGATCCCGGCCATCGGGAACCGACCGAACAGCTCGGTCCGGTAGCTCGCGTACCCGGTCTCCCGGCCGAGCCAGAACGGCGAGCTGGCCGAGAGCGCCAGGATCGGCGCCAGCCAGGGCCGGCACCGGTTCATCACCCGGATGGCGTCGTCGCGGTCGGCGATCCCGACGTGGACGTGGCAGCCGAAGATGATCTGCTCGCGGGTGAGCTGCTGGAACTCCGCGAGGATCGTGTCGTATCGTTCCTTGGGGGTGAGCTTCTGGTCCTCCCACCGCGAGAACGGGTGGGTGCCCGCGGCCGCGATCCGGCAGCCGTCGCGGGCCGCCGACTCGATGACCGCCCGGCGGAGCCGGACCAGCTCGGCCCGGACGTCGGCCAGGGTCCGGCAGACCGGCGTCCCGATCTCGATCTGCGACAGGAATAGCTCGTTGGAGACCGCCTCGCCGGCCGACCCCCGGGCCGCCGGCAGGATCGCCCCGGCCCGTGGGCGAAGCTCCCGCGTCGTCGGGTCGACGATCTGATATTCCTCCTCGACCCCGATCGTGATCCCATCATTCGGCTTCGGCAAGGGGACGACTCCTGAGGGCCGGAAATCGCTAGAAGGCGCGGACGATCCAGATCACCACGGCGACCATCCCGACCACCGCCAGGCCCAGGACCAGCAGGAGGACCGCGGCGATCCCCGCCAGGTAGAACACCGAGGGGGCCGACGGCATCGGCTCGCCGCGCTTCTGGTGCGCGCGGGCCTCGCCCAGCAGGGCCATGTTCCGGGTGTTCGCCTTGAACAGGGCGTCGAAGAAGTCGCCCGCGATCGGGATCGACCCGACCAGGGTATCGATCAGGACGTTCGCCGCCATCCGGGTGGCGACCGCCTTGGGGACCTTGTAATGGTGGACCGCCGACAGGACCAGGCCGATCTGCACCAGTCCGCAGAGGAAGTCGCCGACGACGGGGAACAGCCCCAGGATCGCGTCGAGCCCGACCCGGAGTTTCGTCCCCGGGATCACGAACGCCCGATCCATCAGCCAGGCCAGTTGCTCCAGGTTGCGCGCCAGCGCCTCGACCCGGGGGTCGTCGACAAGCTCGAACTCGGGGTCCCGCCGGATCGACTTCGAGGGCATGGGCGGGACTCCGGGCGGTCCGATCGGGCCCGGCCGACGACATCGCCGGCAGGGGACCCGACAATCCTCAGCATTTCCGATACCGCGGGCGGGCGGGCCGGGGCCCTTCCCCGGCCGGGCCCCCGGGACGTATCCTGGACGGGGGAGATGATGGCCGGTCGGCGTCCCGTGATGGGGGTCCCATGCGACGCGAGATGACGCGATGGCGGGCCCTGGCCAATGCCGGGTTCGTGCTGGCGGTCCTCGGCCTGGCCGGGTACGGCGTGGCGCAGGTCTCGCGGCGGAACTGGGCCTGGCAGCCCACATTCCGGGCCCGGGCCGGGTTCGCCTCGATCGGCGGGGTCGAGGTCGGGGCCAAGGTCCGATTGCAGGGGATCGACGCGGGGGTGGTCGAGGCGATCCGGCCGCCGGCCAGGCCGGGCGATCCGGTCGTCCTGGTGTTCCGGGTCGACGAGCGGTTGCACCCGCTGATCCGATCCGACGCCTCGGCCCGGATCGTCCCGCAGAGCCTGGTCGGGCCCAAGCTCGTCGAGATCGTCCCGGGCCGCCCCGACGCGCCGCCGCTGCCCGACTCGGGGAGCCTGGCGGTCGAGACGCCCATCGAGCTGGCCGACCTGCTCCGCGAGGCGTCGGCGTCGATGAAGCGGGTCGACGCGGTCGCCCGGGCGGCCGAGCGGGGCCTGGGCGAGGTCAACGCGATCGCCGCGACGATCCGCGAGGGGAAGGGGACCCTGGGCCGGCTGATCCGCGACGACGACGCCTATCGGAAGCTCCTGGCCTTGAGCGACCACGGTTCCCGGGCGATCGAGGACCTCGACCAGAACCTCGCGGCCATGAAACGGACCTGGCCGCTGTCGCGCTACTTCGACGACAAGGGGTTTTACGACCGCGAGCGGGTCCTGTTCAAGCCCGGCTCCGAGCGGGACAGCCGGACCCTCCGCGCCGACGACCTGTTCGAGCCCGGCCGATCGGCCCTGACCCAGGACGGCCGGAGGCGGCTCGACGAGGTGGCCGCCTGGTTCGCCCGGACCAAGCGGCCCAGATCGGAGGTCGTCATCGCCGCGTTCACCGACGACGGCCGCGACCCGGACCTGGCGCAGATCCTGACCCAGGAGCAGGCCGAGGCGGTCCGCAAGTACCTCGTCTCCCGCCACGGGATCGACTCGGCCGGCTGGTTCGCCAGCCGGAAGGTGGCCGCCGTCGGCTTCGGGTCGCAGGCCCCCCGGTCCGCCCCCGCCGACGCCGACGCCCCACCCCGACGGGTCGAGGTGATCCTCTTCACGCCCCAGGCCTGACGCCGACCGTCCGGGGATGATGGCCCCCCGGCGTCACCCCGCTTCGATCCACCCGGATCCGAGACCGGGCGGACTCCTCCCGCGATCCGCTTCAGGCCTTGCTCGCGTCGGCCTCGGCCGGCGGTTCCAGGGACTGGGTGGCGGCCTGGAGCCATTCCCCTTCCGGGAGCAGCACGAGGACCGCCTCGGATTCATTGGGCTCGATCAGCATCAGGAACCATCGACGACATCCGACGCAGATCGCCAGCAGCTTCTCGGGCTCCTGGGAGTCGGGCTGGTGGAGTTCCAGCGAATTCTTGCAAAAGGAACATTCGACCCAGTTCAGGTTGAAGGGAGGCGGCTTGAAAGGGAGCACATCCAGTATCGCCGGGATCCGTCTCGGTTTTCTGGCATTCATGATTGCCCCTTGCCCGAGCCCTGCGACGCGATCGTTCCCGTCGATGCCGCATACGGTTGGCCCTCGCCCGTCAGGAGCCAGGCGGGGTCAACCCCGGTCAGACAGACGAATTTGAGGATGAGCAAGTCGGGCATGATCACACCCGCCTCGTAATTCTCCCAGGTCCGCAGAGGGATTCCCAGGGTCCGGGCGAGGTTCCCCATCTCCTCATCGTCGAACATATCCCGGCGAATTTTCGCGATCCGAGCCAGAAAGTCGATCCGGTTGGTCTTGTCGGTCATAGTTCAACCATTTCCGATAAGATTTCCGAGATTGGTCATGGAGAGTGCTCCATCCTTTGTAACGAAGGGAATAAATCTTTTTCCATAGGGAAAATTTTTCTTCGGTATATTTGTACAAGATCCTTCGGCTTCGCGCGGCTTAACTCTCCCGTATAGCTTAGTTTTACCCGATATCGATTCATCGGGGCGTGGCCATTGGACCGGGGCCGGTCCCCGGGCCAATCGGATCGGATCGGATCGGATCGGCCAGGCGCGAGCGATCCCGGGAAACCTCATCCCCCGGGAAGAACCCCTGCGAGGCGCCCGGCGATCGTTGACGGCCCCGGCCGGTTTGCGATAGCCTGGAAGCTCCGGCGGACCGACGGAGGTCGACGAGGAAGGGGCGGTTTCGTGGCCTCTTTGTTCATCATCACGGGGGCCGACCAGGGGAAGCGGTTCGAGTTGAAGTCGAAGGCGGTGGGCCTGGGCCGGGACAACTCGAACCTGATCCGGCTCCATGACAACGAGGTCTCGCGACGCCACGCCGAGGTCCGGCGGGTCGATGATGCGTTCCGGCTCTTCGACCTCGGCTCGGCCAACGGGACCTTCGTCAACGGCGAGGCCCTCGACGTGCCGGTCCCGCTCCGGTCGGGCGATCAGGTCCGGATCGGCCAGACCGTCCTGCTCTTCCAGGACTCGGTCGACGAGGCCGGCCGGGAGCTGACGGCCCGGGTCGACATGCTGGGCCGCGCCAGCCCGGCCGACCGGTCGGCGATCCTCCGGAGCATCCCCGTCGGCGAGGGGTCGCGGATCCTCCGGTCGCCCGGGAACGTCGGCGACTGGCTCCAGGACCGCCTGCTCAACCTGTCGGTGATGTACCAGGCGACCCAGGCGATCAGCCACGTCGTCGACATCGACACGCTCCTGCCGCAGATCCTCCAGCTCGTCTTCGAGTCGATCGGGGCCGACCGCGGGGCGATCTTCCTCCAGGAGCCCGACGGCGACCTCGTCCCCAAGGCCGTCCGGTGGCGCGGGGCGGTCGCCGCCGACGAGCGGATGACGATCTCCCGGACGATCATCGACCACGTCCTGGGCAAGGGCGAGGGCGTGATCACCTCGGACGCCCCGGCCGACGCCCGGTTCGGCCCGGCGCAGTCGATCGTCAACCTGGGGATCCGCGAGGCGGTCTGCGTCCCGATCCAGGGGCGACACGCCACCCTCGGCGTGCTCTACGCCGACGTCCGCGCCCTGCCCGAGGTCGGGATCCCGTTCGCCAACCCGGCCGACGGCACCAGGAGCCGCCTGACCCAGGATCACCTGATGCTGATGGTCGCCATCGGCCACCAGGCCGGCCTGGCGATCGAGAATACGACCCTCTACGAGGCCAAGCTCCAGGCCGAGCGGCTCGCCGCCGTCGGCCAGACGATCGCCACGCTCTCGCACCACATCAAGAACATCCTCCAGGGGATCCGGGGCGGCAGCTACCTCATCGAGATGGGCCTCAACGACAAGGACGACGCCATCCTCCGCCGGGGCTGGGGGATCGTCGAGAAGAACCAGGCCAAGATCTACAACCTGGTCATGGACATGCTCTCCTTCTCCAAGGACCGGGAGCCCGCGCTGGAGTCGGCCGACTTGAACGAGACGATCGGCGACGTCGTCGAGCTGATGCAGTCGCGGGCCGGCGAGCTGGGCGTGGCCCTGTCCTGGGACCCGGGCCCGGACCTCCCGCCGGTCCAGATCGACACCGACGGGATCCACCGGGCCGCCCTGAACATCGTGACCAACGCCCTCGATGCCTCCGAGGACGTCGACGGGGGCAAGGTCACCGTCTCGACCCGATGGGACCCCGAGGGGATGGTCGCCCGGGTGGTGGTCGCCGACAACGGGACGGGGATCGACCCCGGCGAGGTCGAGCAGATCTTCCAGGTCTTCGCCTCCACCAAGGGCTCGCGAGGGACCGGGCTGGGCCTGCCCGTCTCCCAGAAGATCGTCCGCGAGCACGGCGGCCAGATCGCCATCGCCTCGGAGGTCGGCAGGGGGTCGACCTTCACCATCGAACTCCCCCAGCGCAAGTTCGACGCGGTCCGCGACCCGGCCGAGAACCTCCAGACGCTCGCGTGAATCCCCCGAGCCCCCGCCGACCGATCGGGCTTGTGTGGTGAACCGCCCTCGTTTCCCCGGAATATATCGAGGACGGACGCCCGACCCGCGAAGCTCGACCAGGACCGGTCGGCGATCGCAACCCCGAGCCACGGCCCCGGCCCGCCCATCCGAAACCAGGCCAATCTCGACCGGCGCGGGACGAGGCCATCCCGGCTCGGACGCGGGACGAAACTCCCTCGGCCCGGCCCGATCTTCCATCCGCCGTCGCCCCTCGGACCGGGTGTTTCGACACCGCGGCCGGCATCACATCGGCCTTGGCATGGTAATTGATGCTATTAAATGTGGTCTTCGTGCCGAGCTTCGCGGTCAGACCGCGGGGCACGCGGCCCGGACGACGCGACCTCGCGGACCATCGAGTCGGGCGTGAAGTGTCGCGAGCCAGGCAACCCGACCGGAGCCCAGTCATGAACCGACGCAACCGTGTCAAATTCGCGGCGACGGCCTTCGCGGGCGCCTTCGCCCTCCTCCAATCGGCCGACCTCCGGGCCCAGGACGCGTCCAGCGCCGGGCTCCCCACGGCCCCCCGGAGCCGCGACCAGAGGATCGTCACCGAGACTCCCGTCCCCCCGACCGCCAACTCCGACGCGCTGAAGGCGGCCGAAGGGCGGCTCAAGACGGCCCCCGGCCAGGTCGCCCCCGGGGTCGGGGCGGGTTCCATCGACCCGGCCGCCCGGGGCGTCCTCCCTCCCGGCACCTCGCGGAGCAATCAGGGGGATCCGGCGACCCGGCTCCAGCCGGCGGTCGTCGCGCCGGCGGGCCCCGGCTCGATCGCAACCTCCGCCCCCGTCGGGATGGACGTGGCGATGTTGACCGAACATGCGGTCGGGATGGCGATCGAGGCGACCGCCTTGCAGGCGATCGCCGAGCAGGCGAAACCGGGAGCCACCCCCGCCGACCCGGCCCGGATGCTCCTGGATCACTCCCGGATGATGATGCAGGAGAGCAAGGCCCTCCTGACCCAGGCCGCCACCGAGGGCAGGAACGTCCCCACCGGCTCGCCGTCCCGCCGGTTCTATTCCGCCGCCAATAATTACGTCGCCACCCTCGGCGCCTTGTCCGGCCCGAACGCGCCGTCGGCACCGATCGACCGGGCCCAGGTCGCGATGATCAACCACTCGGTCAAGTCCGCGCTCGACGCCGACCATATCCTGCACATGGGCGGGGCCTCTGGCGGCAGTGTCGCGCTCGAGCAACTCTTGAACCACGCGCGAGGCATGAAGACTGGGGGGACGCAGACGATCTCCCGGCTCGCCGGTGATGCCGCGATCGACCCCAATGGCGTCCCGAGCGCAACCTTGCTTGCCCAGCGCGGTCGCGAATTGCTCGACGCCGCGAATCAGCTCTCCACCTCCATGCAGGGGTCGGGCGCGATGGTCCGGCCCGCCCGCGACCAGATCGTCGCCCCGGGCGTCGTCCCGGCCGCGGGCGATAACGTCGGCCGGCTCCGCGACACCCGACCCGAGATCATCGGCGGGACCTTCGGGACCGGCAGTCCGACCGCCGGCACGGCGACCGGCCCGGAGGCCGCGGCCAACGTCAAGGTGCCCGGCAGCCTGACGAATGGCGAAACCTCCGTGTCGCCCTCCCCGGGCAATCCCGGGACGGGCACCAACACGCCCAAGTCCAATTCCAATGCCGGATCCCGCCCCCGCTGACACGATCGCCATTCGCAGAATTCCCAGGGGAGGCCGGATGGGAGCCGGCCTCCCCATTTTCGTCGACCGTTATTGTTCGCCCGGACCACCGAAAGTCCCACCGGCCCGTTCTCGTGATAAGCTAGGACCGTCGGATCACCCGGATCCGGCCACCGGCCAGCTCGGCCGGCGCGACCCGGAGGGACATCCACCTCGGATCCCATTTTCCTTTCAAGTCTCCCGGCCGTCGGTCCGATGGGAATGATACGGCATCTCGGATCGACAACTCAGCTCGAAGCGGGAGCTCAGACGCATGAATGAACACGCAGGGGCATCCTGCGCCCTGAGCGCCCTGATCGTCGGCATCTTCGCCATCCTGCTCCACGACAAAGACCGTCCCCCGCCCGCCCCGACGCCCCGGCCACCGTCCGCCCCGACGACGGAAACGGCCGGGCCGCCCCGGAAAGCCAGGGGGGCCGAGGTCCGTCGCGAGACGGCGCTCATCGCCCCGCCTCCGTCCCGAAAGCGTCCCGAGCTGGGTCCAGCCTCACGGACCCCGCCGCGGGCCTCGACCCCGAAGCTATTCCCGCCCTCCATCGTCCGCCGGTCGTCGGCTCGCCGGGAGGCCCCGAAAGCCGAGGTCAAATCCGGGGTGGAAAAGAAGGCGGGGACGTCGGGAATACGGGGCCTGTTCACCGTGGTGGAGTCGGGCGAGTCGCTCGCCGACGTGGCGGTCCGGGTCTACGGCTCGGCCTCCGGCGTGGAGTCGCTCTGGAAAGCGAACCGCGACCAGCTCGCCCGGCCCGACACCCCCCTCGCCCGGGGGACGCTCCTGCGGACGCCCTGAACCGGGGGGGCCTCAGGCCTTCTGCGGGTGCATCCGCGATTCGAGGGCGTCGAGGCGGGCGATGACGTGGGCAAGGTCGTCCTCCCCGAGGGTGTGCTCGCCGTACCGGATCCGATAGAAGGCGTCGACGATCAGCGGGGGGACATCGGCGACGGCCTCGGTCCCCGAGCCGTGGCCCGACAGGAAGACCGCGGCCCGCCGGGCGAACTCCCGGGGGGTCTCCGCGGGGGGCCGATCCAGGCCATATTCGGCCAGGAGTTGCAGGAGCCTCCGATAGAAGGCGACCCCGTCCGAGCCCGAGGATCGCTCCGAGCGGGTCCCGGTGAGGCGGCGATACAACCGGGGGACGAGCCAGGTCCCCAGCCGGGCCAGGCCGACCAGGAGCAGCAGGACCGCGAAGCTGACCGCGAAGCCCCGGAAGCTGAAGAAGCTCTCGACGCTGGGGAAATGGAGCCAGATCTGGAGCTTCTCGTAGATGAGCTCGAAGCCGTACCGGGCCTCGTCGATCAGGTCCCGGATCGGCTTGTAGAGGAAGCGGTCCTGCCGCTCGGAATTGAAGCCGACGATGTAGAAGACCCAGATGAATCGGATGAAGTCGGTGACCTGGCGGAACTCGCCGGCGATCCCCCCGACCCGGGCGACCGAGGCGTCGCGCTGGTCGGCCGGGGTGGGGTCGAGGGTCGACCAGATCGGCAGCCCGTCGACGCCCTCGGTCCGGCCGACCAGCGTCTCCACCCAGCTGTGCGCGTGCTTCTGGCGGACGGTGATGACCCCGCCCATGGCGTTATAATCGCCCCCCTTGAAGCCGTTGATCATCCGGGCCGGGATGTCGATCGAGCGGAGGAGCAAGGTCAGGGCGCTGGCGAAATATTCGCAATGGCCCGACTTGCGGTTGACCAGGAAGTCGACGACGGGGTCGACGTCCCGGTCGGTGACCTCCATCTGGAGCGTGTATCGGAACTCGCCCGAGTCGCGGAGCCAGCGTTCCAGCTCCGCCGCCCGGCCGCGGAGATCGTCGGCGGGGATGTGCCCGACCCGCGCCAGGGCGATCTCCCTGACCTGCCGGCGGAAGTCGTCGGGCAACGTCGTCAGAGCCTTCCGATAGTCGATCGAGGGGTACGACTCGCCGGATTGCGGGAGGTCCGCGTCGGCCTCTGATTCGACCTCGTAGTCGTAAGAGACGGCCCTCGGCTCGCCCCGGAAGAGTGAGCCGTCGGACTTGTTGATCTCCGGGTCGTTCCGCCTGTCGGGGCCGCCGACCTGGATGATCGGCCGGAGCGAGAAGAGGACCGGGCTGTCGGTCGGCTCCAGTCGGATCATCTGGCGGATGATCCGGGAGTCGGCCTGGTGGGTGGGGACCCCGGGCGAGTATCCCATGGTGTGGGGCCGGGGGCGTCGCCATCGGCCTTCGCTATACCGATCCATGCTGACGCCCCGCCACCGGTAGTCCCGGCCGGCCTCGGGGGCGTGCCGATTCCCCTCGCGGTCGAAGAGCTCGACGCTCATCACCACGCTGTCGTTCTCCAGGATCTCCCCGAGCTGCCCGAGCTGGACCTCGTCGTCGAAGCCGGAGAGGTGCTTGCCCACGGACCCGCCACTCTGCGGGTTGTCGACCGACGACTTGCGGGGCATCGCCAGGAAGATCAGGCCGCCCAGGGCCAGCGTGGTCGCCGCGACCCGGGCCGTCGAGAACAGGAACGGCAGGTCGACCAGCCCCCGATAGGGCTCCGACCGGTCGACGACCGGGTCCCGGTCGGGGGCCGGCGATGCCGTCGGGACCACCCGGAGCCGGAGGGCCTCGCGGTGGAGCGCGAACAGGGTGAGGACCCAGAGCGACAGCAGGGCCCAGGTGAACAGGGCGATCCCGACCTTGTCGCTCTGGCTCATCACGCCGCCCACGAGGACCTGCACCAGCCCCAGCAGGAACAGGAACCAATCATCCTCGATGGTCTTGGGCAGGAACATCTTGATGAGCTGGAGGTAGACCAGCCAGTGCGCCGCCGCCAGCAGGATGAGGTTCGGGTCCTGCTTGTATTCGAAGTAGCTCAGCAGGCCCGAGGCGACCGCCAGCAGGCTCGCGACGTTCCGGGAGGGCGACAGCCGGGGGTTGCGGTCGACGGTGACGAAGGCCACGACCCCGGCCACGGCGACGACGAGCGGATAGAGCATGGCGAAGGGGATGTCGTCGGTCGCGTCGATGCTCAGGACCAGGGTGGCGAAGGTCAGCATCAGGTAGAAGCTGGCCCGGTAGATCGCGAGGAACCTCATGACATCCCCCCCCGTCGTCCGTCGGGCGACCCGGGCCCGGTGGCCTCCGCGCCCGGGCCGCCCGGATCCCCGTCCGGGAGGGCCGAGAGCCCCCCGCGCGACATCCTCGGGCCCGACGGCCCGCCGAACTGGATCAGGTCGGCCAGGTCCGATTTCGACGCGTCCAGGAGCGTCACCCGGCCCATCAGCCCCCGGAGCGCCGTGGCCGAGAACCGGGCCGATCGCTCGGCCTCCTCCAGGAGGTTGATCGGCCGGGTCGAGACCACGATCAGGAACGATTCGCGGAGCGTCGCGGGCGGGACGACGTCGAGCAGCGCCGAGAGCCCGCCCTCGGGCGAGGGGCGGATCGTCGCGAGCTGGTCGAGCAGGTCGTGGAGCAGCTTGACCGACGCCGGCCCCTGGCGGATGCCGGGGGTCGGCCCGGTCCAGCCGAGCAGGAGCCGTCGGCCGGGATGGCGGCAGGTCTCGAAGCAGACCGTCGCGGCGAACCGGATCGCGTCCTCCATCGCCTCGCGCAGCTCGGGCGTCACCTTGCTCCGCGGGAGCCAGGGGTCGAGCAGGATCGCCAGGTCCTGCTCGTGCTGCTGTTCGAACTCCTTGACCATCGGCTGGCCCAGCCGCGCGGACGTCCGCCAATGGATCCAGCGCGGGCTGTCGCCGGGCCGGTAGTCGCGGAGGCCGTGATACTCCTGCTGCTGGGTCGACCGGTCGTGCCGGGACCCCCGCCTGGTCTCGCTGGCCTCGCGATGGATCCACTGCCACCGCCGGGTCAGCTGGCCGATGGCCGGGTAGACGATCAGCTGCGCGGGGTCGCCGATGGCCACCCGCCGTTCCAGGAGCCCGAACGGGGCCCGGGTCGCCAGGTCGAGCGTCCGGAACCGGTACTTGCCGCGACGGGGGGCGATCCCCTCCCATCGGATCCGCGCCCGGGACCGGCCCGCGACCCTCGGGAAGAAGACCATCGGCGACAGGCCGGTCGACCCCGACACGGTCCGGTCGACCGCCGCCATCTCGTCCGACAGGACCATCGCCAGCGCCGCCGACCATCGTCGGTCGTTCTCCAGCGTGTAGTCGATCGCGAACCGCTCGCCCGAGAAGACGTAAGTGGGGACCCGCCGGGAGATCCGGAGCCGCCGGAGCATCGAGGCGCTGACGAAGATCGACCCGACCATCGGGCCGGCCGCCAGCCCGGCGACCAGCAGGATCAGGTTGATCTGCTGCTGGAGGCCGGTCAGGAGGAGCCCGACCCAGACCGCCAGATAGACGATCCCCTCGCGAGTCCAGCGGAGCCGCTGGTTCGGCCAGAGGCTCCAGATCACCCATCGCGCGAATCGGCCGATGGGCCTCCGACCGTCGGACATCACCGGCCTCTTTTCGACGGGATCGGGACTCGGGGCCGCGATCGGCGGCCGGACGGCCCGCGACTCAGGATGGGACGCGGAGCCGGTCGACGATGTCGCGGATGATGGCCTCGGCGGCCCCGAACTCGCCGGCCTGGAGGAAGGACTTGCCGACGACCCGGTGCGAGAGGACCGGGATGGCCAGCGTCTTGATGTCGTCCGGGATCACGTAATCGCGGCCCGAGACCAGGGCCAGCCCCTGCGCGGCCCGGTAGAAGGTCAGGGCCCCCCGGGTGCTGACGCCGACGTGAAGCTCCTCGCCCTCCCGGGTCGAGTGGACGATGTCCAGGAGATATTCGGTGATCGCGTCGTCGACGCGGACCTTCCGGACGGCGAGCTGGAGCTTCCGGACGTCCCCGCCGGTCAGGACCGGCTGCAGCGCCTCGACGGGCTCTCCGGCCCGGTGGCTCAGCAGGACCCGCCGCTCCTCGGATCGGAGCGGGTAGCCCATCCGGAGCCGGATCATGAACCGGTCGAGCTGGCTCTCGGGCAGGACGTAGGTCCCCTCGAATTCGTACGGGTTCTGGGTCGCGATCACGATGAACGGCGGTTCCAGGACGTGCGTCCGGCCCTCGACCGAGACCTGCCCGTCGCCCATCGCCTCCAGCAGGGCGCTCTGGGTCCGGGGCGTGGTCCGGTTGATCTCGTCGGCGAGGATCACGTTGGCGAAGATCGGCCCCGGCTTGAAGGTGAACTCCCCCGAGACCGGGTTATAGACGCTGGAACCGAGGATGTCCGAGGGGAGCAGGTCGGGCGTGAACTGGAGCCGGCGGAACGAGCAATCGATGCTGGCCGCCAGCGCCCGGGCCAGGAGCGTCTTGCCGACCCCCGGCACGTCCTCGACCAGGACGTGACCCTCGGCCAGCAGGGCCACGACCGCCAGCCGGATGACGTCGGGCTTGCCCAGGACCACCGATCCCACGTTGTCCAGGAGCCGGTTGAGCAGCGTCCCCAGTTCAGCCGCGCCGAGATCGGGCGCCTCGGCCACATGCGGAGAATTCATGCAAGGTCCTTCGAAGTCGGTCGCAGCCCTGGCGGATCCGGACACGGCTAACCGAAGTATAAGCGAGCCCGGGTCGCTTTCCAACGCCCCGGGCCGCCGTCGCGACCGGTCGGCCGCCGGCTGTCTCCGGCCGGTCGATTCTGCTAGATTCGCCGCCGGGTCGCCCGGCCCCGCGCCGGGATCCGCCCCATCCCCGTCCCGATCTCCCAGGAATCGCCAGGCCGTCGGGCCCCGGGGGCCCCCGGGTCCCGATCCCCGCCCCATCCGGGGCATCCCGAGGATCGTCCCATGTCCGATGTCGGCATCGACATCATCCTGCTGGCCGACCGGCTGGCCGGCGGCGACGAGGTCCGGACCACCCGGGCGCTGGTCGAGCGGCTGGATCGGCTGGGCCACACCTCGCGGGTCATCTGCCGGTCGGCGGCGGTCGACCACGGGATCGGCGACCTCGCCGAATGCCCGGGCCTGGGCGGGCGATGGCAGCTCCCCTGGGCCTCGCGAGGGCTCCGGCTCGGCGACCGGCCCGGCCGGCCCCGGGTGCTCCACGTCCTGTCGGCGAGCATGGCCGACGCCGGCCTGGAGGTCGCCGAACGCTGGCAACTCCCCTACTTGCTGTCGGTCGACGAGTTCCCCCGCCGATCCGGCCGGCTCCGCCTCAGCCGATCGTGGTGCCGCGGCCTGGTGGCGACCAACCGCGAGCTGGCCGACGCCCTGATCCGCGAGTTCCAGGTGCCGGCCCGGGCGATCCGGACCATCGCCCGAGGGATCCCCGCGCCCGTCGCCTCGCCGCCGGCGGGCAAGGGACGGGTCCCGGTCGTGGGCGCGGCCGGCCCGATGGTCGCCGGATCGGGCTTCGCCACGTTCCTGAACGCGGCGCGGAAGGTGGTGGACGCCGGGATCGACGCCGAGTTCCTCATCGCCGGCCAGGGCGACGACGAGGCCGACCTGCGGCGGCGAGCCGACCGGCTCCGGATCGCCGACCGGTTGACGATCGCCGACGAATACACCGTCGGCCGGACGTTCTGGGACGCCCTGGACGTCTTCTGTCAGACTTCCGTGATCCCCACCGCCGGGCGTCCGCTCTCCCTGGCCATGTCCCACGGCGTCCCGTCGATCGCCGCCGAGGTCGAAGGCCTCCGGACGATCATCCGGGACGGCGAGGACGGCCTCCGGGTCCCCCGGGGCGACGCCGGCGCCCTCGCCGGGGCCGTCCTGGCGATGCTGTCCGACCCCGCCCGCGCCGCGAGGCTGGGCGAGGCGGGACGGGACGCGGTCCTCCGGGACCACCATCCCGACCTCGAGGCCGGACGGCTCGACGAGCTCTATCGGGGGATCGTCGCGGGCGGGCTGGGCCCTCAGGACTTCGGGCTGACCAGCCGGGCCGACACCCCGGGCGACGGCGTCGGCCCGCAAGGGACCCGGTCGGGACCGGCCGCCGGCCTCGACGCCTTCCCCCGGCTCTCCCCAGGCGCCTGAGGCTTCAAGCTCGCCTCGTAGACGTTGGCCCAGGCCAAAAAGTCGTAGAAGGCCAGGAGCGTGCAGAAGACCAGCCCGGGCCGGCCGTCCAGCACCCCGAGGCGGACGATGTACGCGTAGAAGAACCGGACGACCGGGCGCAATGGCAGCCGGAGATGGACCTTCTTCAGGAGCCGCTTGAACCGCTTCCCCCGGCCGATCGACTTCGGGATCGGCTCGCGGAGGAACCGCTCGTACATCGCGGCCTCCCAGACGGCATATCGGTTGTGCTTCTCGACCCAGACGGCGATCGAGGGGTAGGCGTGATGGTCGAGCTCGTGGACGAGCCTCGCCGTCCGGCCGTCCAGCTCGACGTGCTCGTGGGCCTCGTTGTCGCCCGTCCTCGTCCCGGGGGCGACCGGCATCCGCTCGTATCGGCCCAGCCGGTGCTTGAACAGGCGGAGATTCCAGGCCTCGGCATACCCGCAATGGCGGATCCGCCGGCCCAGGAAGAAATACTTCATGTTGAGGTAGAAGCCGTCCGCCCCGTCGGCCGACGTCCGCAGCGCGATCTCCCCGGCCAGCTCGGGGACGACGACCTCGTCGGCGTCGACGATCAGGACCCACTCGTTGCGGAACGGGAGGTGGTCGAGCGCCCAGTTCTTCTTCTTGGGATAGGTCCCGTTGAAGTGGAACTGGACGACGGTGGCCCCGTGCTCGGCGGCGACCCGGGCCGTCTCGTCGGTGCTCTGGCTGTCGACGACGAAGACCTCGTCGGCCCAGGCCAGCGCGGGGAGGCACCGGCGGAGGTTCTCGGCCTCGTCCTTGACGGGCACGAGGACGCTGACCCGGGCCCGGGGGGGCGGCGTCGATTCGATCCGATCGGCGGGCATGTCGTCGCTCCTCATGAACCCCGGGCCTCCTCAACGGCCTCGGGCGCGGGCCCACCCCCGGCGACCCAGCGATAGACCGACGCCAGCCGATCGGCCTGGCGATCCCAGGTGTACCGGCGCTCGACCAGGGACCGGCCGTTGCCGGCGATCCGATGGCGGTCGGCGGCGGGCCGGTCGAGGAGCTCGCGGAGCCCCCGGGTGACCCCCTCGGCGGTCGGCTCGACGACGATCCCGCCGTCGGCCGCGGCCAGCTCGGGGAAGTGGCAGGCGGTGGTGATCAGGGCCGGGAGCCGGCAGGCGAGCGCCTCCAGGATCGCCATGCTGAACCCCTCGCTGTAGCTCGGCAGGACGAACGCATCGGCGGCGGCCCAGACCCGACGGGCCCGATCGCCCGACACGTGGCCGACCCGGGTGATCCGCGAGGCGACCCCCCCGGCCCCGGCCCGATCGAGGAAGGGCTTGAGGGCCCCGTCGTCGTTCCCCGCCAGCAGGACGTGGGCCTCGGGGTGGTCGCGGGCCACGTCGGCGAGGGCCGCGGCCAGCAGGTCGAGCCCCTTCTTGGCGTGGAGCCGGCCGAAGAACAGGAGGACGAACTTGCCGGCCAGCTCGGGGAATTCGGCCTCCAGGTCGGATCGCGGCGGGAGGTCGTCGAACGGGAGGAGGTCGACCCCGTTGGGGATCAGGGCCACCGGGGTCCGGGGGGCGATCGCCCGGAGGTGGCCGACCTCGGGCCGGGACAGGGCGTGCAGGCACGACGCCCGGCGGAGGTTCTTCCCCTCCACCAGCGCCGTATAGACCCTCTTCTTGAGGGCCTTGTGGCGGAGGGCCCAGGGCTCGGCCATCCCGTGGGCCGCGACCAGGTACGGGACGTTCGCCAGGCGGGCGGCCCGGGCCCCGACCCGGGTCTGCCGCTGCCAGAGGCCGTGGAAGTGGACGACCTCGGCCGCCCGGACCGCCGCATCGAGGTCGACCTCGGGGCCGATCAGGCGGACGTCGGGCGGCAAGGCGGTCCCGTCGAGCCGCGACTCGGTGGGCGTGACGATCGCGATCGGCCCGGCCCGACGGGCCAGGGCGCCGGTCATCCCCAGGATGCTCGGGACCATCCCGCCGTCGCGCCGGGGATCGAGGCCGTTGCAGCAGTGCAGCAGGCCGGTCGAGGGGGGCGCGGCCGGGGCGGGGGCCCCGGGCCGTTGCCGGACGACTCCGCTCATGATCGAGCTCCTTGGTGCTTGGGGATCCTGCCCGGGCGGCCGGCGAGACCCAGGGCCTCGACCGCCCCCTCGGCGAATCGCCGGGGGCCCCAGTCGCCGACCACCCCGGCGGCCCGATGGCCCATCGCCCGGCGATCGGATTCGGAGAGCCCGGCCATCCAGGCGAGCGCCGAGGACAGGTCGCCCTCGTCACGCGGGTCGAAGCGCCTGCCGGTGGTCCCGATCGGCCCGGGGACCAGGGTCTCGACGCACCCCGACCGGTCGGAGACCAGGAGGGGCAGGCCACAGGCCGCGGCCTCGTTGACGACCAGCCCCCAGGGCTCCATCAGGCTGGGATGGACGAACGCCGACGCGTACGCCAGCCAGGGGGCCATCGCGTCCGCCTGGAGGAAGCCCGGCCGGTGGATCGCGCGGGCGACGCCGCTCCCGGCGATCGTCGCCCCGATCTCCGATCCGATCGGGCCCCCGCCGCAGAGCACCAGGTCCCAGGCCCGGCCGGCCGGGGCGTCGGCCCGATATCGGGCGAAGGCCCGGATCAGTCGGTCGAGGTTCTTCTCGGGGACGAATCGATTCACGGCCAGGAAGAAAGGCACGTCGGGGAGCCCCCGACGGCCGCCGGGATCACGTCGGGCGGCCGCCGCCCGCGCGGCGAAGGCGTCGTTGTCGACGGCGTTGTAGCCCAGGGCGATCCGGCCCTCGGGCATCCCCAGCTTGACCAGGTAGTCTCGGTGCCTCGGCCCGCCGACCAGGCCCGCGTCGAATCTCCGGACCCTCCGGCGCTTGACGGCCTCCTTCCACCAGGCCCGGGGATGGTCGATCTCCTGGCTCTCGGACATCAGGACCGTGGGGCGGATGTTCCGTCGGGCCCACTTCAGGGCCGCCATCGACTCGGGCCGGGCATAGCCGACGATCCCCAGGGCGTCGGGGCGGTCGCGATCGAGGGCCCGGGCCATCTCCCGGGCGCAATCGTCGCGGGAGATCGACTCCAGGGCCCGGCCTGGGAAGAGCGTGACCCGGTCGAACGCCTCGGCCCCGCCCTCGCGGGCCCAGGGATATCGGAGTTCCTGGCCCGCGACCTCGTAGGCCAGGAGCCGGTCGCCCGACCGGGCCAGGAGGTCGGCCAGCGCCCGGAGCCGGGCCAGGTGGTAGGGGCCGAGATTGGTGAAGCAGACCGAGAAGGTCATGGTCGTCGGCCTCCCTTCAGCGCGAGACTTCGAGCAAGGTCGAGGGGATCGCCGCCGGCCGGGGCCGCGAGGGGCCCTTGAGCCGCCCCAGCAGGTCGGCACGCCAGGCCATGATCGGCCTTTCCGCGACCCAGCCCAGCGCGACCCCGACCCCGATCCCCGAGCCGACCAGGACGGACCAGGTGGCCCGCCAGTCGGAGATCAGGCCCCATCGCGCATTGGCCGTCGCCAGCAGGAGCATGACGGGGCCGTGGAACAGGTACGTCGGATAGCTGGCGAGCCCCATCACCTCGGCGACCTTCGAGAATCGGGACGGCGCGGGGCGGGGCCCGGCCGCCTCCCGGGCGGCGACGGCCTGGAACCGGAGGATCATCAGCGCGAAGGCGATCCCCAGGACCAGGTAGATCGCCTGGAGCGGGCATCGGCCGTCGGCCCGGAGCGCCACGGCCGAGCCGAAGGCGACCGGCCAGGCCGCGGCCAGGGCCCGGATCGGCCGATGTCGGACCAGGGAGGGCCCGTGGACGGCCACCAGAGCCCCGAGGAACCAGTCGGCTCCCAGCCCGAACATCATCCCGACGTTGAGCGTGTACCAGTCCTTGTAACCGATCGCATAGAGGCCCTGGCAGACGCCCCCCAGCGCGACGCAGAGCCCCATGCCCAGCCACGAAGGCGAGGCGCGATGCCGGGCCGCCCCCGCCGCCAGCAGGCCGAAGAAGACGTAATAGAAGAGCTCGTAGGTGATCGTCCACGACGGGGCGAACGAGCCGAAGGTCTGGAACAGCCGCTGGGCGAAGAACAGTTGCGAGATCCAGCCGACCGGATTGAGCCCATCCGGGTAGAAGTTCGGCCGGATCGGGGCGACCAGCCCCTCGACGACGAGGGTGAAGAGCAGCCCGGCGTAGTAGAGCGGCATGATCCGGGTCAGCCGCGCAGCCAGGTAGATCCCCAGCGGGAATCGCCCCGTGCCCAGGAGCCGGCCGGCCGAGAGCTGGATGCAATAGCCGCTGATCACGAAGAAGCCCATCACCCAGTAGAAGCCGGCCTGGAGGGTGAAATACAGGACGTAACGGACGATCCAGGGGAGCGCCCCGAGGGAATCCGGGTGGATCACCCAGCAGACGTCGTAGGCATGGGCGGCCACGACCAGGAACGCGAAGAGGCCCCGGCAGATGTCGATCTTGCGGATCAGCGAGGGTCCCACCCCGTCGGCGGGGGCTGACGGGAGCCGGGCCGGTCCTTGTCCCTCGACCATCTCGTCCGTGGGATGGTTCGGCGTCATGGGTGTGCTCCTCCGGGAGGTCGCGAGTCGGCCCGGATCGGGCCCGGATCAGGCGCGGTCGCCGATCTTGTTCAGGAGCCAGAAGCCCATCAGGGGGGGGAGCGTGGTGAAGCCGTAGTTGTAGTAGAACCAGGTGAGCGGGTCGTCGCCCACGGTCATCAGCCAGGCGTTGTAATAGGTCAGGGTCCACCAGGCCTGGGCCCAGGGCGCCCCGGCATGGAGGCGGAAATATTCGTACGAGGTCCGCAGCGCCAGCCCGGCGCATCCCAGGACGATCATGGTCCCCCAGGCCCCGCCGTTGAGGTGGGTCGCCCCCAGGATCCCGATGGAAGGGCCGGTGAACGCCGCGTCGCGCTTGACCTCGGAGCCGGCGACCCAGGCGGCGGTCCACTGATCGCGGCCGAAGATCGGCTTGTCGGCCCAGACGATCCGGGGGATGTAGGTCGAGAAGATCCGGAGATAGTTCACCCCGTAGTCGTAATCGGCCTTCTCCGGGACGGTGTCGACCATGAGGTAATAGCCGCCGATCTCCTCGGTCTCGTAGGACGGCCGCTCGGCACCGTCGCCGTCGCCGTCCTTGAGGTTGACGCTCTCCAGGACCGTCTCGAAGTCGAACGCGGAGACGAAGGCGGTGAAGTCGGAGAGCGACCCTTGCTTGCCGGTCCGGTTCGCGTAGTACCGCCAGCCGATCGAGAGGCCCACGGCCATCGCGCCGGCCAGGGCCGTCGCCACCAGGACGGTCCAGCTCGGGCGACCGAGGCGGGGGACATAGAAGGCGCAGACGCCCGTCAGGACGGCCACCAGCGAGTGCGACCGCTTGCCGTTGAACATCCAGATCAGCATGTAAAGGCCGACCGTGGCCACGCCCGAGGCCACCAACGCCGGCCGGGGCCGGTCGGGCTGCCGGCCGGTCACGATCAGGAGGATCCCGGCGACCAGCATCACCAGCGGGAACGACGCGAGCAGGCTCTGCTCGGCGGACATCGCGGTCGGCTCGGACGAGCTTCGCATCACCATCGCGGCGCAGAACAGGCCCCAGACGATCAGGACGGGGCTGGACCAGACCACCGCCGGGGCCGACCATCGTCGGGGGGGGCGGGGCAGGAGCCCCGCCAGTCGCCGCCCGGGACCGAGGCCGTACACGGCCAGGAGCCAGGCCAGGGCCCAGAGCGCCCGCGCGTTCGCCGAGGCGACCAGCTCGGGCCCCCGGACCCGGAGGGCCCAATCCTGGTACGAGATCGCCTGGACGACGTAAATCTGGGTGTAGCCGACCAGGAACAGCCAGATCGGGGCGAACGGGTCGAACTTCCTCGCGACCACCTGCCAGGCGAAGAAGGCGACGACCAGCCCCCCGGTGAAGTAGGCGGGATTCACGCCGTTCATCGGGCCCCCGTCTCGGCGGCCTCGAGCCGCCCCGCCCCGGCGAAGCGGGGCGAGCGGATCGCCCCCTCGCGGTAACCGAACCGGTCCTTGAGCGCGAGGATCGGCCGCTCCAGGTATCTCCAGGACAACGCCGCCAGCGCGAAGCTCGCCCCCAGCTTGGCGACCGCGAGCGGGACGGGCCCCGAGATCCCGATCCGGCCGCCGAAGTCGTCCAGGAGGTACGACACCAGCTGATGATAGAGGTAGATCCCGTAGCTGATCTGGCCGAGATACGCCAGGCCCCGCGAGCGGAGCGGGGCGAGGCCGCGGCAGCCCGCCAGGCCGACGATCATCCCGATCAGGCATCCATAAAAGATGTTGATCGACAGCATCCGCAAGCTCAGGCCCACCAGGGGCCGGCCGGCGGGCTCCCAGGCCGACCCGATCGCCCGCAAGGCGGCCGGGCCCGCGACCCCGAAGCCGACCGAGGCCGCACCGAGGAGGGCCAGCCGGCGCGCCGTCGACCCGGCCGGGAATCGGCCCGCGGCCGACCCCTCGAAGGCGATCGCCAGCAGGCTCCCCACCGCCAGGCCATCGCAACGGGTCAGGAAGATCCACCGGGAATAGCCGATCATCCGGGCGGAGACGGCCAGGAGCACCAGCCCCACGGCCACGGGTCGGATCGACCTCCGCCCGAGCGTCCAGATCAGGACCGGCCAGAACAGGTAAAATTGCTCCTCGATCGCCAGCGTCCAGGTGTGGCTGAAATACCGGTGCGGGACCGGCTCGACGCCGAGCCGGTAGAGCGGCAAGTTCTGGGTATAGGTGAGGTAGAACGGGATCTCATCCGGGAGGAACCGGAGCGGGAGGATCGCGGCCAGGGCGATGACGGCCAGCAGGCTGAGGTAATAGATCGGCCAGATCCGGAGCGACCTCCTGACGAAGAAAGTCGACAGGAAATGGGGCTCGTCGCGCTTGGCGAGGATGATGGTCGTGATCAGGTAGCCCGAGAGCACGAAGAAGAGGTCGACCCCCGTCCCCAGGATGGCGAACTGGCCCAGGCAGACGTGGTACAGGACCACCGCCAGCGCCGCAAGGCCGCGCAGGGAGTCGAGTTCGGTTATCCTTCGCATCTCATCCTCCATGATGAAGACCTCGGATTCCGGGGCCGAGGCCGACAACCCGGCGGGGGTTTTGCGGCCGGGCCCCTCTCGGCCGGGGAGGTCAGCCGGCGGCCTGGCCTAACGCGCCGATCAGGGCGGCATGGTATCGGGGCCAGTCGAACTCCTCGGCGCGGGCCCGGGCGGCGACGGCCATGGTGGCGCGGAGTTCCGGGTCGGTGCCGAGTCGCTCCATCCGGCCCGCCAGGGCCTCGACGTCCCGGGCGGGGACGACGAACCCTTCCCGGCCGTCGCGGACGACCGACCCCGCGTCCGGGGTGACCAGGCTGGGCAGGCCGCAGGCCAGGGCCTCGTAGGTGACCACCGCCGACCCTTCGAACAGCGACGGGAAGACGAACACGTCGGCCGCCGCCATCCGGGCCGGCATCTCGGCGTGGGCGACCCTGCCGAGGTGCTCGACCTCGCCGAGATGGGCCGTCAGCGGGCCCGGGTCGCTCGGCAGGGCGCCCAGGAGCTGGAGCTTCCAGCCCGGGCGTCGGATCCGCTTCCAGGCCTCGAGGAGATACTTGATCCCCTTACGCTGGGTGATCCCGCCGGCGAACAGGAACGTACACGAGGCATCGTGACGCTTGCCCGGGAGCGGCGTGAACCGCCGGCAATCGGCCGCGTAGGGGATGACGGAGATCCGGCCGGGCGGGGTCCCGTGGCGGGCGAGCGTCCGGGCGATGTGATCCGAGGGGACGAGGATCCGGTCGGCCCGCTCGATGTCCCGGAGCCGTCGCTGGTGGAGCCAGTCGAGGGCCCCCAGGTCGAGGCGGCCATCTCCCAGATAGATCGGGAAGAAGTCGGGCGACTCGGCCGCCTCGATCTCCAGGACGGCCTTCTCCTCCCGGACGTCGCCGTGGACCATGCTCAGGACCGAGGTGACCCCCCATTCCCGGCAGGCGGGGAGGGCCAGCTCGGAGCCGACGTCGCTGAAGACGAGCGCGGCGTCGGGGCGCCGGCGGCCGATCGCGTCGGCCACGATCCGGTCGAATCGCCGGGTCCGCCACCGGGCGACCGCGTGCTGGGCCTCGGGCCGCCGGGCCGCCAGGCGGGCCTCGGCCGCCAGGGCCGCGTCGAAGCTCCAGGCCGATTCGACCCGGGCCGCGGGGATCCGGCGGTCGTGCCGGCGCCGGAGGGTCCTCCGGATCCGGGCGAACTGGCAGGGGAGGAGCCGTCGGGCCCACTCCGAGGCCGCCCCGTGGCCCCGGTGATAGAACCCGGTGACGAATCGGTCGAGCAGCCCGGCCTCGGCGAGCCCGATCGCCGCCTGGTAGGCCGGGGGCCGGGCGTCGGGGCAGGCGACCATCACGCGGCAGGAGTCGGGTGTAATCATGGCGATGGCTCGATCATCCTGGGAGCCGGGCGTGCGTCGCGTCCGTCGACGCCGGTAGCGTAGTCGCCGGGCGCCCGCCCTGTCAAGCGGGCGGGCCCAAGGGTCATTTAGGATCGCCGATTCAATGACTTCCGGTTTCCTGGTCAATCAGGGACCGCTCAGGGTGGCAGGGGTTACGGTAATCCGTAACCCCGGTCCGCAGCCAGGGATGCAGCCGGTGAACCGGGGTTACGGATTACCGTAACCCCTGCCACCCCGGCTGCCGAGAGCCCGGGAAGTGATCGAATTGGCGATCCTTAAAACGAAGGTCGACCATGACTCGTCGGGCCACGGCGTCCGGCCCGGGGCGTCCGGGCCGGTCACCGTCGGCGACGAGCCTTCCGGCTCGATGGCGGTCGAACTCTCAGCGTGACCCGACCTCATCCGGGACGGTCCCGGCGATCACGCGCCCCTGGATGTCCCCGGGGACGTCGATCCCGAACAGCCGGAGCACGGTCGGCGCGAGGTCGCGGATCTCCAGGCCGTCGACGGGCCCCCGGGCGGCGACGTCGGGCCCGGCCACGATGATCAGGCCGTCCTGGGCGTGGTTGGCGTCGTCGGGGCCGGTGTCGTTCTCGAAGGTGTGGATCGAGCCGGTGCCGACGGTCCCGACCGACCGCCATCGGAGGTTGCCGAAGTAGACGAACAGGTCGGGCGGGGCCTCGCCCCGGACGGTCCGGTACAGGTCCTCGGGCTTGAGGACCCGGGTCCCGATCGGCCGCCCCTCGGGGTCGCCCAGGGCTTCCAGCTCGGCGATGAGCCGGTCGCGGGTCGGCTCGTAGTCCTCGGGTGCGATCAGCCCTTGCGGCTCCCGCCCCTTGACGTTGAGGAACAACCGGCCGTAATAGCCGCCCGAGCCCCAGGCGGTCGTCCTCGCCCAGTCGACCTTGAGGGCTTCCAGCCGCGACGGGACGGCGGGCGCCTCGTGGAGGACGAGATACCCCTTCTGCACCAGCCACTCGTTGAGCGCGATCCCGCCGTCCATGCACTGGGCGCCGTGGTCGGAGACGACGATCACGTGGGCGTCGTCGGGGATCACGGCGAGCAGCTCGCCGATCCGGGCGTCGACGTGCTCGTAATAGTCGGGGATGACCGACTCGAACGGGTTCCCGGGGACGTATCGGTGGTGGGCCGGGTCCATGTATTGCCAGAAGGCGTGGTGGACCCGGTCGGTCCCCATCTCGACCATCATGAAGAAGTCCCAGGGCCTGGACTTCATCAGGTGCCGGGCCAGGGCGAACCGCTTGTCGGTCATCCGGACCAGGGCGTCGCGGATCTTCCCCTTGTCGGGCGTCCGGAAGTCGCTGACGTCGAACTCGTAGGGATGGACGTCGGGGAGCCCGGCGATCTCGTCCTTGAGCGTCGGCGGGTAGGTGTAATTCGAGGCGATCGAGGGCGTGAGGAAGTCGGTCACCATCAGCCCGTTGACCGGCCGGGGCGGATAGGTCTGGGGGACCCCGAGCAGGATCACCCGCCTCCCGGCCTTGCCGAGGATGTCCCAGAGCAACGGCTCGCGGACCGCGAGCGAGGTGGCCGTGGTCATCTTCTCATAAGACCGGTCGGCGCGGTTCCGGAAGCCGTAGTAGCCGAGCGTCCCGGGGTCCTTGCCGGACATCATCGACATCCAGGCCGGGACGGTGATCGGCGGGTCGCAGCTCCGGAGCTTGCCCCAGGTCCCCCGGGTCCGGAGCCGGGTCAGGTTGGGGAGGCGGTCGGCGTATCGCCCGAAGACCAGGCTCGGCTCGGCGCAATCCAGGCCGATGACGACCACCTTGCTCGCCCGGGATGGGGGCATCGGACCGTTCCTCTCGATGGTGCGGTTGGCCGGCTCAGGATCTCTTATTCAATAAATTCCCGAAGTATTGTAGGGTGGGTGAGCGCAGCGAAACCAACCATAACTGCTTGTGTCGCAACCGGTTGTGGTGGGTTTCGCTGCGCTCACCCACCCTACAAGAGGGGGAAGCCGGCTCGATCGGGAACTTGTTGAATCGGCGATCCTTAGCCCTGGAAGCCCTGCGCGAACTTCTCGCGGCGGGCCAGCTCCAGGTCGTGCTCGATCATCATCCCGACCAGCCCCCGGAAGTCGACCTCCGGCTTCCAGCCCAGGACCTTGCGCGCCTTGGCGGGGTCGCCGAGCAAGACGTCGACCTCGGACGGACGGGTGTACTTGGGGTCGAACTCGACGAAGTCGCGATAATCGAGGTCGAGGTACGAGAACGAGAGTTCGAGGAACTCGCTGACGCCGTGGGTCTCGCCCATGGCGACCACGAAGTCGTCCGGCTTGTCCTGCTGGAGCATCAGCCACATGGCCCGGACGTAGTCGCCGGCGAAGCCCCAGTCGCGCTTGGAGTCCAGGTTGCCCATCACCAGCTTGTTCTGGAGCCCCTCCTTGATCCGGGTGGCGCCCAGGGTGATCTTCCGGGTGACGAACGACTCGCCCCGGCGGGGGCTCTCGTGGTTGAACAGGATCCCCGAGCAGGCGAACATGTCGTACGCCTCCCGGTAGTTGATCGTCTGCCAGTGGGCATAGAGCTTGGCGCAGGAGTAGGGGCTCCGGGGGTGGAATGGCGTGTCGAGCCCCTGCGGCGGGGCGGCCGACCCGTACATCTCCGAGCTGGACGCCTGGTAGAACTTGACCGGCTGGCTCCGGTTGAGCTGGCGGACGGCCTCCAGGATCCGGAGGGTCCCCAGGCCGACCACGTCGGCGGTGTAGAGCGGCTGGTCGAACGAGACCCGGACGTGGCTCTGGGCCCCGAGGTTGTAGACCTCGTCCGGGCGGATCTGCTCCATGACCTGCGACAGGCTCGACGCGTCGGCCAGGTCGGCGTAATGGAGCTGGAACCGCTCGCCGATGCCGGGCCGGGCGCGGAAGATGTGGTCGATCCGCTGTCGGTTGAGGGTGCTGGACCGCCGGACCAGGCCGTGGACCTCGTAATCCGGCTTGCCGAGCAAAAACTCCGCGAGGTAGGACCCATCCTGGCCGGTGACCCCGGTGATCAGCGCACGCTTCATGAAAAGGCCCTCTTCCTCGCGCCGGCCGATCCCGCCGGGTTTCCGACCCTGGTGATCCTCGATCTCGGCCGGGAGTCGACCGGGGGCGGTCCGATCAGGGGACGTGGTATCCGGCCCGGTCGGTCGGCATGATCGGGTCGAGCCCCGCGAGCAGGGACCGCGCGAAGTCGCGGAACGCCTCGGTATCGGGCTCGCCCTCGGTCCTCCAGAACACCTCCACGGTCAGGCCCGAGCCCCGGGTCGTCCGGCCGTGGCTGCTCCGGCTGGTGATCGGCAGGCCCCGGACCCATCGCTCGATCGTCCCTTCCCCGAAGATGTAGTACCAGAACCCGACCCCCTGGACCAGTTCAGCTTGCGAGTAGGCCAGCCGGCTGACCCGGACCTCCTTGCCGTCGGGGGCGGGGATCGGGAAGACGCGGGTCATCGATTCGACCCTGGTCCAGCCGTGCGAGGGCAGGCACATCTCGGGCGTGTGCCGCATGTTCGTCCCCTCGATCGAGAAGTTGAGCCAGAGCGAGAGCGCGATCCCGGGATATTTCGGGCTCCGGTAGATCCGGCTCAGGCACTCCGTCCCCTGCGCCCCCTCTCGGATGACGGGGTCGATGGGCATGTCCTCGCCCGACCAGTCGCCGAGGTCGGCCGGCAGCGAGGCCAGCGGCCGCCCGAGCGCGGGCCGCTCGATCCGGCTCAGGTGCTCCAGCCCCGCCTGCGCGGCGACCCCCGCGGAGAGCAGCCCCAGGCATATCGTCGCTCGACCGATCGATTTCATCTCTGGCGTCCCCTCGCACGGGCCATCGACACGGGTGAGATTCGCGGGAGGATTTTCATCGCCTCCGGTTCGTGGGGACCTGGTCGAGGGCCCAGCTGAAGGTCGCGAGCATGAGCAGGCCCAGGGCCATCATCGCCAGCCCCTCGACGGTGTGGAACGCGCCCGAGGCATATTTCGGGTCGAAGTTGTTGGTGATGACCCCGGTGAGCGTCACCCGGACCACGTTGGCGGTCATGGCGATCGGGACCGAGGCCGCGATCAGGAGGGACCGGTTCCAGGCCGGTCGGGCCGAGAGGTAGGCCCACGCGGTGGTCAGGGCCAGGAAGCCGGTGAGCTGCCGCATCCCGCTGCACGCCTCGGCCACGAAGAGCTGGTTGTCGCCCGGCAGGGTGATCATGTTCCCCTCGCAGAGCGCGGGGATCCCCAGCACGTTGAGCATCGACGTCGCCACCTGGCTGACCAGGAGCTGGAGCGGGTTGGCGATCATGGTATAGAGCGCGACCGGCAGCGGGACCATGAAGACGAGGAAGAAGAAGCCGAACCAGTAGCGCTTCAGGGCCTCGGCCCCGGCGAGCACCGAGCAGACCCCGGCCAGGGCCAGCAGGAGCCCGTAATCGCTGACGACCGGGAATGGGATCACGATCGTGGCCAGCTTGATCGCCACCGCCAGGGCGATCAGGGCCGACCCGATCCCCAGGCCCGATCGGACCGGGACCGGCCCGCGTCTGGCGGCCTCGTTGGCGAAGTAGAGGCTGATCGCGGGGACCAGGAAGCCGTGGCTGTAATTCTCGTCGGTGGACCAGGCCAGGAGGAAGTGGCGGAGGTTCTGCCAGAACAGGACGCCCAGGAGGGCCGAGGCGCCCAGCGCCCCGACCGCCGAGGGCCTCCGGTCGGGGTCGTCCCAGGCCGCGCGGAGCCGACCGACGAGCGGGGGCATCGGGGAGTCCCGCGAAGGCGTTCGCTCTGCGGGGATCGGGACGGTCGCCATCGCGTTGCTCCTCCAGGTCGGTTCGAGGTCCGGGCGGTCATCGGTCGGGGCGATTCCGGGTCAGGGTCGCGGCCCCGGGGCGGCGATGGCCGGGGCGGCCTGCTGGGATTTCAGGGCCCGCCTGGTGATCTCATCGGCGGGATCGGGCCCCCTGGCGGCCTCCAGCGCCCGGGACCGGGTCGCGTCGTCGCCGGCGTGCCCGGCGATCTCGGCGAGGTTGAGCCACCAGGTCCGCCGGGTGGCGTCGTCGCCGGCCAGGTCGATGGCCTGGCGATAGCGCGCGGCGGCGTCGGCCCAACGGCCCCGGAGGGCCAGGGCCTCGGCCCCGGCCGCGAGGTGCTCGGCCGGGTCGAATCCGGGGCCGGGGGGCGAGTCGGCCCGGCGGATGGCCAGGTCGGCGAGCCGATCGGCCTCGGCCCGGTTGGGCCCCTTGGCCAGGACCCGGGACGCGGCCAGCGGCGCCGCGGCAGTGGCGGGCAGGGCCTCGTCCCATTGTTCCGGGGTCCAATCGCCGGCCCGGGCCATGTCCCGGGCGACGGCGGCGATCAGCGATTCCCGGGGCAAGGCATGGCGGCGGGCCTGCGGGTCCTCGTCGAAAGCGGGCGGATCGAGGTCGGCCCGGGCCGCCCGGGCGGCCATCTCCAGGGCCGATCGGAAGGCGCGGAGCGACGCGTCGACCCGGCCCGCCTGCCGGAGCCGACGTCCCGCCCAGACCAGGGTGACCACGTCGCGGGGACGGCCCAGGTGGGCGAGGTCGGCCGCCCCGGGCTCGGCCCGAGCGGGTTCGATCGCGAATCGGATCCCGGCCGACAGCGGCGAGGCGTTATGCGCCGCCTCGGCCAGCGATCGGACCTCGAGCGAGTGGTCCTCGCCGTCCCCGGCCCTCTCCATCGCCAGGGCCCAGGCCGAGAGGTGCGTCGCGGTGGATCGCCACCAGCCCTCCCGGGGGACGGCCGACGGGTCCATCGACCGGACGCGGTCCCCTTCCGGCCGGAGCGCCGCGCGGACCGCGAGGTCGGCCGAGGACCCGTCGATCGTCCACTCGCAGGCGAGGGCCATCCCGCCGACGCCCAGCGCCAGGGCGATCGAGGCGGTCGGGAACCAGCCGAGCCAGAGCGGGAGCGTCCAGTGGTCCGGAGGCCGGGCTTCGGTCGGGGCGGGTTCGGCCGGGCGGGCGCGTTGGCCCCGGGCCGGCCCGGCGGCCGGGGCCGCCCGTCGATCCCCCTGGGCGGCGAAGATCGCCCGGGCGCTGGGCCACCCGCCGGCCGACGGGTCGCGACCGATCGCGCCCGGGGCGTCCTCGGCCCGGATCAACCCGTCCGCCCCCGAGGCCGGCGGCCCGTCCGGGAGGTCGGACACCCCCGCGGTATCGGTCGCGGGCCCCGGGATCGCCGATGGGCCGCACAGGGCCATGATCGTCGACGGCTCGGAGGGCCCGGAGGTGACCGGATCGGCGAGGTCGGCGACCGCCCGGGGCCCGGGATCCTCGACCTCGGCCGGATCACCGTCGGCCGCCGCGATCGGGTCGGACCCGGATGGGCCCGGGGTAATGACCAGGTCTTCCGCCCCGATCGGCCGATCCAGGGCGTCCGGATCGGTGTCGTCGGCCGCGTCGTCGGCGATCGGGATGGGTTCGATGGATGCGCCTCGGGGCATCAGCTCGACGACCGCGAGGGCCTCGGGGTGATCGGAGGTCGGCCCCGGCGAGGTTCCGGCCGGCTCGACGATCAAGGCCGGTTCGACGGCGTCGGCCGGGGTCTGGGCCGGGGGGGGGGGGTGGGGGGGGGGGGGGGCGGGGGCCGCGATCGGGTTGAGCCGGGCACCGGACCAGTCGACCGCGGGTCCGGGGAGGGCGACGATCGATCGGCCGGCGGTCGGGACGATCCGGGCGATCGGCATGCCCGCCGTTGCCGTGGGCGCGGCCGACGGCCGCCGGAGCGGGACCCGCGCCGGGATGGGGGGCCGGGCGGGCTCGGCGACGCGTCGGAATGGCTCGGCGGGCCCGGGCTCGACGGTCCGGGCGATCGGGCGGGTCGGGGTCGGCCTCGGCCCGGGGTTCGCCCCCTGCGACGGGGGGGGGAATGGCGGGGCGGTCCGGGCGGATCGGTCGCGGATCTTCTCGCCGGCCGCCTTCCACCGGGCCTCCCACCGCCGCTCATCCTGCCGATCCTTGAGCATCTTCTCGCGCTGGTCGAGCCGCGCCTGCCATCGTCGGAGGCGCTCCTCGGCGTCATCGGGCGTGGCCGAGGGCCGGGGCCGCTCGGCGCCGGTCGACGGGGCGGCGGCACGGGCCTCGGGCTCCGGGGGGGCCGGGGCCGGAGCCGGGTCCTGGTCCTCGGGCTCGACCGGGATCGGCGCGGAGAAGGATCCCAGGACCCCGCTCGCGTCGTCGGCCGATCGGAGGGTCAGCCGGTGGTCGCCGACCCGGAGCGTGACCCCGACCGGGAGGGGGCGATGCTGATCGGCCGGGCTCCCTTCGATCCAGACCCGGCCGGGGGGCCCGACCGGCTGGAAATGCCAGGTGTTCCCGCGTCGCCGGAGCATGCACTGGACGTCGCCGATGTCGGGCTCGCCCAGGCGGACCTCGCAGAGCGGCCCCCGGCCGATCCGGATCGGGCCGATCGGCAGCTCGATGACCCGCGTCGGGGAGTCGTCGCGCCCCTGGATGTGCAGGAAGGTGGCCCCCGGCGTCGGGGTGCGCTCTCCTGCCGACCACGCGCCAGATGTTGTCCGAGGGACCCGGGTAGCTCGCACGGTGGGGCCTCGTGTGGGGAGTCCGGAGGGTTGAGATCAGCCGCGGTCGACGAACAGGTCGGTGCCGCCGGCGAGCCATCGGTTGGCGGTCCCCGCCATCGCGGCGGCGGCCAGGGCGACGGCGGTCAGCTCGACCGTCCAGTGGATCGCCGAGAACAGGCCGAAGCAGGTCATCGAGCCCAGCAGCCCGAACGCGACCGGCCGATCGGCCGTGCCGACCCGCCGGATCGTGCCCGGGAGCCGGAACAGGCACCAGAGGCCGGCCGTCGCCATCAGGCCGAGCCCGACCCCGCCCGACTCGACGGCCCATTGCACGAGGCTGCTCATCGCGGTGTTGGGCGACCCGTCGCGGGTCTTGTAGTAGGGATAGACCGCCGGGAACGTGCCCAGGCCGGTCCCGGCGGCGGGGAAGTCGCGGAGGATCGGCAGCGACTCGGCCCAGGTCCGCCTCGACGATTCCCAGTCGAGTCGCGGGATCGCACCCCGACCGCCATCGCCGCCCCGGGACGGGTCGCCCAGGGCGACCCCGCCCGCCATCGCCGCCAGGGTCAGGGCGGTCGCCGCGATCCCGGCCCTGAAGGCCCCGGACGACCAGGTCCCGGGCAGCCCCACCAGGAGGACCCCCACGCCGAACGGCAGGCAGAGGACCGGGCCGGCCAGGATCCCGACCAGCGCGGCCCCGGCGACGATCAGGCCGAGCAGGAGGACCACCAGGCTCCCCTCGCCCGAGTCGCGGAGCCGGGCCAGGAGCCCTTCCCGGTCGCCCCGGGGGGTGATCATCTGGAGCATCAGGCCCAGGGCCATCGGCAGGGCCAGGCTCCCCAGGGCCAGGAAGGCCCCGGGGCCACCCATCAGGCTCCCGATCAGGAACGGCCGCCCCGGGCGGGCCGCCGCCAGGTCCGGGCCGGGCGATCGGGCCTCGCCGATCGGCCGGAGGACGGCCACGTCCGGCGCGTTCAGGGCGTCGTCGAGGGTCGGGGCCCAGGCGGGCCCGGAGCCGGGGACGAGGGCCCCGTAGAGGCCGCTGGAATCGCTCGCGACCTGCACCGCGCCGATCACCGCGTTGACGAAGAAGGCCGCCACCACGCTCCCCCAGATCACCCGGGAGTGGCCCAGGCGGTCGCTGTAATGCGAGGAGACGGCGAACACCGCCAGGCAGGCCAGGGCCCCCGCGAGCCATCGGAGGGTCGCGGGGCGGTCGACCGACAGCGGCGATCGGGCCAGGAAGGGGGCGGGAAGCTCGGCCGAGGGGTCATCGGCGAGCGCCTTCTCCGGGATCAGGCCGATCGAGTTCACGGACAGCGACCGGGGCGAGATCCGCCCCACCAGCTCGGCCGGGAGCGGCAGGAGCTGGAAGACCGCCAGTCCCAGGCCCATCGCCCCGATCGCGGCGAGCGGGCTCTTGAGGATCCGCCAAGGGCCGGCCAGCGCGACCCGCGCCAGCCAGGCCAGGACCACGGCGAAGGTCAGGCCGGCGATCGCCGGTCGGGCCCACCAGACCGCCCCGCCGAAGGCGAGCGCGGTGCCCAGGAGCAGCCCGGTCATCGCCGCCGCGATGGCGCGATCCAGGCCGCCCAGGAGTCTCATCCGCAGTGTCAGCACCGATGCGTCTCCGGCCCGGGGGCCATCCGAGGAGGGATTGGGGCTCGATCGCCGCTCAGGCCTCGACCGGCCCGGCCGCCGTCAGCGCGGGGGCGCCCAGGCCCCGCGAGGCCCCCCCGGCCCGGCCGGCCGGGGGGTCGGCCATCGGATTCGGCCCGTAGCTCGACCAGTTCTGGAGGTCCTCGCTGAGCCCGTTGAACACGACCCCGGCGATCGCGACCATCGACTGTTCGAGCATCGCCTTGGCCCGCTGGAGCGGCCGGAGTTCCTGCGATCCCGACCGGACGACCAGGATCGCCGCGTCGACGATCCGTCCCAGCATCCGGCAGTCGGCCAGGCCGAGGACCGCCGGCCCGTCCAGGATCACCCGGTCGTAGTGGTGCTCCGACAGCGAGATCAGGAGCTGGCGCAGCTCCAGGCTGCCCAGGACCTCGATCGGGACGTCGCGGGTGTCGCCGGTCGGCAGGAAGTCGAGGTTGGGTAAGTCGGTCTGCACCACGGTCCGCTGCCAGGGGAGGTCGCCCCGGAGGACGTCCACCAGCCCGACGTTCCCGTCGCCGCCCGGGAAGACGTCGACCAGGCTGGGGCGGCGGAGGTCCACGTCCATCAGGAGGGTCCGCTCGCCGGCCCGGGCGCAGGTGGCGGCCAGGTTGAGCGCGGTCGTGCTCTTGCCCTCGCCCGCCTTGGCGCTGGTGATCAGCAGGGTCACGATCGGCCGGTCCTGCGCCGTGGCCCCGAGCAGGCTGGCGCGGAGGTTCCGGTAGGCATCGGCCTCGATCGAGTCGGGGGTCCCGGGCGTCCAGAGGTGCCCCCCCCGGTGGTTCCGGGCCAGCCTCCGGATCCGGGGGACCACCCCGAACAGCGGCAGGGCCAGGCCGGCGGTCAGGTGCTCGGGCACCTTCACCGAGTGGTCGATGTGCTCCAGGAAGCAGACCAGGCCCAGCCCCATCGCCATCGAGAAGAGGATGCAGACGCCGATGTAGACCGCCCGCCTCGGCCGGATCGGCAGGCTCGGCTCGGCGGGCGGGTCGATCACCCGGACCGGCGCCTTCTGGGTCCTGGCCAGCATCTCGAACTCGGACAGCTTCTCCTTGAGGGCGGCGAGCTGCTTGGCCTTGAGGTCGCGGTCGCCCATCAGGGTCATGTACTTGTGATATTCCGGCATCGCCTCCTTCATCTCGCCCAGGACCGTCGTGAGCTGGCCCTCGGTGACGCGGATGTCCTGGGTGGCGTTGGCGATGATCTGCTCGGACAGCTCGGCCGGCGAGGCGCCCTCGGCCTGCGGCGCGGCCTCGTTGTGCAGCTCGGCCAGCTCCGACTCGACCTCGCGGAGCTCGCCCGAGGCCCGGACGATGGCGGGGTCGGAAGGGTCGCGGGAGCGGCGGCGGTAATCGTTCAGCCGTCGGTTCAGGGCCTTCCGGCTGACCTCCAGCTCGGCGATCCGACCGGCCTTGTTCGACCCCGCGGCGGGGACGGCCGGCATCATCGCCTTGAACTGGACGTCGGCCCGGAGGCTCCCGATCTGCTGCTGCTGGTGGAACAGCCGCTGCTTGATCGCGTCGTATTCGTTCTCCTTGAGGCTCCGGCCGCCGGGCGCGAGGCTCGTCGACCTCTTGATCAGGGCCGTCAGGTCCTCCTCCAGCGTCTTGAGCTGGGCGATGTACTGGCCCATCGTGTTCGAGGCGTGGAACTGGGCCTGGACGCTGGCGTCGCGGCTCTCGGTGTCGACCCGGTTCTTGAACTTGTCGAGGACGAGGCTGAGCATCCGGGTGATCTGCGACGGGTCGCGGCCTTCCAGCGTCACCTTGTAGAAGTACGACTGGGGGACCTGCCGGGGCGTGAGCCGGGATTGGAGCTCGGCGCCCGGGTCGCCGTCCAGGGCCGACCGGGGGATGCCGAGGGTCGCGTCGTTGACGACCTCGTCGGCCAGGCTCTTGCTGACCAGGATCGCCAGGGTGTTGGGGACGTATTTCTCGTCGGCGGCCGGGTCGCCCCGGCCGACCTCGCCGTGGGTGATGATCGAGGCCAGGGCCGGGTCGATCTTGGGCGGCTTGATCTCGATGACGGCCTGGACGGAATAGACCGGCTGCATCCGGAGCACGGAGAGGGTGCCGGCCGTCGCGATCGGGATCGCCACGGCCAGGGCCAGCCAGATCCGCCGACGGATGGCGCGGAGGTAGTCCGAGGCGAGCTTGGCCGCCGGGGGGGGCGACGCCGGGGCGTGGATCGTGGCGACCGGGGGGCGGGCTCCCCCCGCGTAAGGCTGGATTCCGTCCATGGATCAATCGTCTCCGGTCATTCCTCTCCGAGCGACCGGGCCGGCGTCTCCGGCGAGGGAGACCGGCCCAGGGCGTCGCGGAGCCATCCCAGCGTCGGCCGGGCCGGCGGCGGGGGGACGAGCTTGAGGGCCGCCGCCCCCGAAGGCGAGGACGACTCGACCCGAGGTGCCATCAGCGATGACGGGACCAACCCGTCCGACGCGACCTGGGGCGACCGGGCGGGCCCCGGATCGGCCCCGGGGGCCGGGCCCTCCGAGAACAGCCTCTCCAGTCGCTCGGCCGAGGCCAGCGACAGCCGCTGCACGAACCGGAACGCGATGTCCGCCGCCAGGGTCGAATCGGCGACCTGCTGGAGCGAGACCAGCAAGAGCAGGTCGCGCCCACTCGTCAGTCGGAAAGTGGCCGTCGGGCCCGACAGCGCCTCCGCGGCGCAGCCCGCAAGGTCGACCCGCCCTTCGCCCTCGAAGACGGGCCGGCCGTCGCGCCGGCAGGACAGGCGGAGGTGGTCGCACCCGAGCCGGGCGGTCGCGGCCCGCATGATGTCCCAGATCCCGGCCACGGTCTCGCAGAGCTCGATCCGCTGGATCGCCTCCCAGGTCACCTTGGCGGCGAATCGCTCCTGCTTGCCCCGGGCGAGCCGGGCCTGGAAATCGGCCCGGAGCGTCGTCAGCTCGTCGCGGCGGCTGGTCAGGATCAGGAGGAACGCCAGGCATCCCGAGAGCCCCATGATCATGGCCAGGGCCTCGTTCTTGTAGACGACGCCCAGCAGGACCACGCCGCAGAGCCCGGCCGAGAAGCAATAGAGGAAGACCGCCGCCTGGCGGGGGCCCAGCCCCAGGCCGATCAGGAGGTGGTGGACGTGCCGGCGGTCGGCCGAGGAGAGCGGGAGGTTGCGGACCCACCGGCGGAAGATCGCCATCGCGGTGTCGGTGATCGGCAGGCCCATCGCCAGGATCGGGAACAGGATCGAGATCGTCGCCCCTTCCTTGAGCGAGCCCTGGACGCCGATGATCCCGATCAGCAGGCCGATCAGGAGGCTCCCGCTGTCGCCCAGGAAGATGCAGGCCGGGTGCCAGTTGTAGAGCAGGAAGCCGGCCAGGCCCCCGGCCAGCGCGGCCGCCAGGATCGCGACGGTCGGATTCTCCAGCCAGATGGCCACCAGGGCCAGCGTCCCGCTGACCAGCAGCCCGACGCCCGAGGCCAGCCCGTCCATGCCGTCGATCAGGTTCCAGATGTTCATGCACGCCAGGAACCAGAGCATCGTGACGACCAGGCTGGGGAGCGCGACCCGGACGTCGAGGCCGAGGATCGGCAGCGTCGCGCCGAGGCCATCGAGCGGGATCGTGTGCTGGAGGACGGTCACGCTGTCGATCCGGACCCCGCCCAGGTAGAGGACCAGGACGGCCGACGCCTGGCCCATCAGCTTGACCCGGGGGCCCATCTCGCGGGTGTCGTCGACCATCCCCACGGCCAGGACGATCAGCGCGGCCAGGCCGATCGGGGCGAGGGTGCCGAGCCACCTCGGGTAGTCCGGCCAGTCCCGGAAATAGCCGCCCCAGGCCGCGACCCCGATGGCGGCCGTCAGCCCGAACGCGAGCCCGAGCCCGCCCATCCGGGGGGTGGCCCCCTTGTGGATCCGGCGGAACTGGTCGGGACGGTCGATCGCGCCGAACCAGGTCGCGATCCGGGTCACGGCCGGCGTGGCCAGGACGCATCCCATGAAGGCGACGGCGAAGATCAGCAGATAGGTGTTGGTGTTCTGCATGGGTCGGGCGATCCTCATCGACCTGATTCGCTGTTCGACCGGGGCTGCCGATCCGTGCGGGGGCCGCGGTCGAGAGGCCGGGGGATTCAGGAGTGGGCGAAGATGGCGCGGGACCCGGGGGCGAGGCTCGCCCCGGGACCGATCCCGGCGGACCCCCGCGTTGCCGATCGCGATGGGGATGGGGGAGTTGCGACGACCCGGTCGTCGAGAAGGGATGGTAAGAAGGGTGGGTCGCCGTGGGTGCCGTCGAAGGCCGGCCGATGCCGATCCTCGACGGGGGCGCCGATGGGCCTGTCCGGGTGCGTCATCCGAGGAGGTCCTTCCGTGGATCCGAGGCCGGCAATCCATGCGCGTCCCAGTATCGGCCCTCCCCTCCCGCCGGTCAAGCCGGATTATCGCCCCGGGAAGTCCATTCGATCTCCCGGCGTGCGGACGGTCGGCCGAGCTTCCGGTTGGGTGCCACAAATTCGGTAATCCGACCCCGTGCCGGCGACGACCATACCGGCTCAAGGGGTCGGATTACCGAATCCCTCGGCACCCGACGACGGGTGGCCGAGCTTCGGGGTGCCACGGGTTCGGTACTCCGACCCCGTGCCGTCGGACATCGACGGCCGGGAACATGCCTCGACAACCACCAATCGACGGGTAAGGCGTCGTGAATATCAAGCCCGGGGCCATTCGCCGACAACGGGCCACTCAAGGGAGATTGAGTCGGGGTAGTGTGGGATCGATCTCCAGCGGCACCGGCCTGATCCCGGCATACCATCGGGCACTCGACCACTCCCGATCCTCCGGTCGTCCGACCAGGCCACGGCGGACGGGATTGCGGTGGAAGTCGTCGACCACCTTCCAGGCCGTGTCGGGCTCCACGAGATTCCGGTCATAGCCGCCCCCGGCTTGCCAGAACCTCCTTTCAACCGCCCCATCCGATCCGATCACGGTCAACCTGGCCAGCCAGGCGGGCGAGGTCGATTCCAGATAGGCGATGGCCTTCCGGCCCACCGGCCGCTTGATCCGCCGGAGGATCCGCGAAATCCCGACGGGCGGCGATCGGGGGGCGAGCAAGAGGTGGGCGTGCTCGGGCATGATGTCGTAGGCCCAGAGGTCGAATCGGGCCAGACGCCTGGCCTCGTCGATCGCCTCGATGAGCCATCGTCGGGTCCGGTCCTTCGAGAGGAGTGGGAGACGTCGGTAGCAAGAGAAGGTCAGCCCGTGGGCCTGGCCCGGCTCGTCGTGACGTCGGCAACGCTTCCGGATCATGGCGTGGCCCGATCGATCTGGCCCCGTCGATCGCACGGGGTCGGAGTACCGAACCCGTGGCACCCGACGAACCTGTGGCACCCGGCGCCGGCTTCCGCCGATCCGCACCCGTCCCGAGGGTCATCGGGCCCCGGGTCGGCGGTGCGGCTCGGGGGCGGTCCGTCCGTGAAGGTCGGGGCGAGCGCCTCGGGATGGCCGGGGCCGCCCGACTTCGCGACCCGGACCTTGGCCATCGCGACGACCCGGGCCGAGGGGCGGTCGATCGCGGGAAAGTATGATCTTAACCCCCGCGCCCGGGTGAATATGTCGGGTGGTAACCGACTCGTCGCCGACCACTCGCACCGCCCGGAGTCTCCGCCGTGATCGTCAGCCAGGCCCGAATCGAAGCGAACCGGAAAAACTCCCTCAGGAGCACGGGGCCCAAGACTCCGGAGGGGAAGGAGCGGTCGCGCGCCAATGCGCTCAAGCATGGCCTGTGCGCCTCGGCGCTGGTCCCCGAGGACCTCGAATCGATCCAGGCCCGGGCACGCGAGTGGTATTACTCCCTCAAGCCCCAGAACCGGTTCCAGGCCTGGATGGTCGACCAGGTCGCCGTCATCAGCCTCCGCGTCGACCGCTCCGAGCGGATCGAGCGCCGGCTCCGCGACAAGGTCGCGCTCCGGTCGGAACTCTCCTGGGATGACGACCGCCGGCTGGAGGCCGAGATGATCGGCGGCGACCTGGCCCGTCGACCGGCCGAGACGGTCGAGCGGCTCCGATCGACCCCCCAGGGGTGTGACTGGCTGATGACCCGGTGGGCCATGCTCGCCCACGTCGCCGACACCGTCGACTGGACCGCCGACCAGGCCCGGCTGGCCTTCGACCTGCTCGGGACCCCGGCCGAGTTCCGATCCGGCCTGCCGGGCGCCCCGATCGACCCCGACGGCCGGGCCATCGACGATCCCGCGAAGCCCGCCGAGATCGCCCGATCCCAGATCGAGGCGCTCCGGGGACGTCGGGAACGGGTCGCCGACCTCGACGAGGTCGACCGGGCCCTGGCCTCCGCCGACCTGACCCACGACGCCGACGCGGACCTCCGCCGGCTCCGGCGGTACGAGTCGACCTTGCACCGCCGGCTTCGGTGGTGCCTGGGGCAGATCCGATACCAGTCGCCGCACTTCAAGCCCCACCCCGACGTCGAGCCCCGATGGGCCGCCCAGCCCGAACCGAAGCCCGAGGCCCTCGCCGCGGACCCGGCCCCGGCCCCGGTCCCGGCCCCGGTCGCGGCCCATCCCCCGGCCCCGGCCCCGATGCCGAAGCCCCTCGAATTCTGGATGGCGGTGCCGCCCCACGCGCCCTTCGACCTGGAGCCGGACGAATGCCCGCCGCTCGGCGTCGAGATCGACTTCCCCGCCATCCTCGCCGCCCGCGGCGAGAAGCAGGCGAAGAAGGCCGAATCCTGCCGAAACGCCCGACGCCGCAAGCTCGAACGCCTCCGGGCCTGAGCCGCGCGGGTCGGACCGGTCGAGATCCACGCCCCCGGGCCCGGGGCCAGCCCCTCCACGCCCCCGATCGACGGACCGGCAATAATCTGAGTAACTTTGGCAATCTGGGTATGATCGCGCCGCCGGGATCCCGCTCCCCGACCGATCGGACGCGTTTTCGACCCCTCCGGCGGCCGCGATCGGGGTCGACGCGGGGTCGGATCGGGGGAGCGACGTAACGAAGCCAATCCGGGCGCGGAACGAGCGGCTGTGTTGGAAAACGGGGCCTCTGACGATTGTCTACCAGTGGAAAGCCCCGTATTTCCAACACAGTCACGCTTGGTCTTCGACATACAAAGCCACCCGCCCGGGCCGGGATGGAGCGCGCTCGAGTCCGGGCCATCTCGCCGCCAGGGTGGTTCAAAGGTCTGTTCCGGGCCTCACGCCCCCGCTTTTCAACCCTCTCGCGCAAGGGGAGAGGGGTTTCTTCGCACGACCAAGGACCTGTGAATGACCCTGATCTCGCCGCCGACGGACTCGCCGAGCCGTCCGATTTGCCGTACACTCGACCCGGATCATCATCGGGGACGGCGGGCGACCGACATGGCGGGGCGACACGACCTGGTCATCGGGACGGCGGGGCACATCGACCACGGCAAGACCGCCCTGGTCCGGGCCCTGACCGGAGTCGACACCGACCGGCTCCCGGCCGAGAAGCGGCGCGGGATCACGATCGATTTGGGGTTCGCCGCGCTCGACCTCGACGGCCGGCGGCTGGCGATGGTCGACGTCCCCGGCCACGAGCGGTTCATCCGGAACATGCTGGCCGGCGCCTCGGGCCTGGACCTGGCGTTGCTGATCGTCGCGGCCGACGACTCGGTGATGCCGCAGACCCGCGAGCACCTGGAGATCCTCCGGCTCCTCGGCCTCCCGGGCGGCGTCGTCGTCCTGACCAAGTGCGACCTGGTCGACCCGACCTGGCTCGACCTGGTCGAGGAGGACGTCCGGGGGCTGGTCGCCGGATCGTTCCTGGAGACGGCCGAGGTCGTCCGGACCTCGGCCACGACCGGCCGGGGGATCGACGACCTCCGGGCGGCCCTGCTCCGGCTCTGCGAATCGGCCCCCGACCGGGTCGACCCCGGACTGTTCCGGATGGCGATCGACCGGTCGTTCACCGCGGCCGGTCACGGGACGATCGTCACCGGCACGGTGGCCTCCGGCGAGGTCGCCGTCGGCGACGAACTCCAGTGGTTCCCGGCCGGGCGGCCGGTCCGGGTCCGGGGCCTCCACCGCCACGACCGGCCGGTCGACCGGATCGGCCGGGGGGCCCGGGCGGCGATCAACCTGGTCGGGGTCCACCACGCCGAGGTCCGTCGCGGGCACGAGCTGGCCGTGCCCGGCTACCTGGCACCCTCGCGCGTCCTCTCGATCGAGGTCCGCGAGTCGCCCGGGGCGGCCCGTCCGCTCCGCCACCGCGGCCGATACCGGGTCCACCTGGGGACCGCCGAGGTGGCCGCGACCCTGTCGCTCCTGGAACGCGACGCCCTCGGGCCGGGCGGCCGTGGCCTGGCGCAGTTGTTCCTCGGCGAGCCGGTGGTGGCGGTCCACGGCCAGCCGTTCGTGATCCGCGAGGAGAGCCCGCCCGCCACCCTCGGCGGCGGCCGGGTGCTCCGGCCGACCGGCCGTCGGATCCGGAGGCGCGACGCCCCGGCGATCGATCGGCTGGCCCGGCTCGCCTCGCCCGACCCGACGATGCGGATCGCCGCCGCGCTGGCCTTCCAGGGGCTGTCGCACTGGACCGACCGCAAGCTGGCGAGGAACGCCGGGCTGCCGATCGGCGATGTTGCGCCCGCCGTCGAGGCCCTGGGGGCCTCGGGTGTCCTGGTCACACTGCCCGTCGGCCCGAGGAGGACGGCGCGACTCCTGGCCGAGGTCGCCGCCGAGCTGGAAGGCCGGGTCCTCCGGGCCTTGTCGCGACTCCACGAGGCGACCCCCCGGTTCTCGGCGATCGCGCGGGCCCGGGTCGCCTCGGCCCTCGCCGACCTGGAGGACGACGCCCTGGTGTCCGCCGTGATCGACCGCCTCAAGGCCGACGGCCGGGTCGTCGCCGACGCCCGGACCGTCGCGCTCGCCGGCCACGAGCCGAGGCTGAGCCAGGCCGAGCGGAAGCTCAAGAAGGAGATTGCCGAGGCCTATCGAGCGGGGGGATTCACCCCGCCCGACCCGTCCGACTGGGCCCGGGGAGGGTCTCGGCCCTCCACCGTCGCGGAGCTCCTCGCCCTGCTCCGCGACGAGGAGCAGCTCGTCGAGTTCGGCCCGGGGTTGTACCTGGACCGCGACGCCGAGGCGGAGATGCGCCGGAGGGCCGCCGACCGGCTGGCCGACGGCCGGGGGATGACCATGGCCGACCTCCGCGACCTGCTCGGCACGTCCCGCAAGTTCGCCGTGCCGATCGGCGAGTATCTCGACCGGATCGGTTTGACCCGTCGCGAGGGCGACGTCCGGACCCTGGGCGATCGGGCGACCGTCCCGGGTGCCGTCGGCGAAGGGGCGGCGCCGTGAGCGACCCCGACCGTCGCCGGCTGCCCCCGGTCCGGGCGGTCCTCGACTGGCCCGGCCTGGCCGGCTTCCGCGAGCAGAAGGGGCACGTGGCCACCGTCCGGGCCGTCCGCGCGGCGATCGACGAGGCCCGCGAGGCCCTGATCCGGGGGGGCGACCCGTCGGTCGACGTCGAGGCCCTGGGGCGTCGGGCGATGGCCGCCCTCGAAGGCGACCGGCCCCGGCTCCGCCCGGTCCTGAACGCGACCGGGATCCTGCTCAACACCGGGCTGGGCCGAGCCCCGCTCGCCGCCGAGGCCGTGGAGGCCGTGGCCCGGGTGGCCCGGGGCTATTGTAACCTGGAATTCGACCTCGACCGGGGGGTCCGGGGGCGTCGGACCGACGGCGTCGAGGCCCTCCTGGCCCGCCTGACCGGCGCCGAGGCCGCGGCGGTCGTCAACAACAACGCCGCGGCCACGATCCTCGCCGTCCGGGCGCTGGCGGCCGGCCGCGAGGTCGTCGTGTCGCGCGGGGAGCTCGTCGAGATCGGCGGCAACTTCCGACTCCCGGAGATCATCGAGGCCTCCGGCGCCCGGCTCCGCGAGGTCGGCACGACCAACAAGACGCGATTGGCCGATTACGCACGGGCGATCGGCCCCCAAACCGCCGCCCTGCTCCGCGTCCACCCGAGCAACTTCCGGGTCGTCGGGTTCACCGAATCCGTGCCGATCGCCGACCTCGCCGCCCTGGCCCGCGAGCACGACCTCTGGACGATCGACGACATCGGCTCCGGCGCCCTGACGGCCGACCCTGCCCCCCACGCCCGGGGAGAGCCGACCGCCGCCCATGGCATCGCCGCCGGCGCCGATCTCGTCCTGTTCTCGGGCGACAAGCTCCTCGGCGGCCCGCAATGCGGCATCCTCGTCGGCTCGAAGGAGGCGATCGACCCGGTCCGGCGCGACCCCCTGATGCGGGCCCTCCGGGTCGACAAGATGACCCTGGCCGCGCTCGAAGCGACGCTCCGCCTGCTCCTCGACGGGGCGAACGACCGGATCCCGCTCCGGGCCTCCTTGATGGCCGACCCGCGGACGCTCCGGGACCGGGCCCGGCGGCTGGCGAGGTCGTTCCGGGCCGACCTCGGGCTCGCCGCCGACGCCTGCCGGACGCGGGCTTACCTGGGAGGCGGCAGCGCCCCCGCATCCATGATCCCCAGCGCGGCCGTCCGGATCCGCCCCCCCTTCCCCGCCCCCGGCCAGACCGAGGGGGACTGGAGCCGGGCCCTGAGGAGGGGCGACCCGCCCGTGGTCGCCCGGGTCCATCGCGGGTCGGTCCTGCTCGACCTGATCGCCATCCCCGAGGCGGACGAGGCGATGCTCGCCCGGGCCGTCCGCGACGCCTCGCGCGGGGCCGGGTGAGGCCACCCGCCCCGATTGTGGATCCGCCGCCCCCCGAGTATCTTGGGTCGGCCGGGGCGGCGGGGTCGCCACGCCCCGGCGGCCCCCTTCCCGCGGCAACATGCCAGGAGTGTCGGAAATGCGCCTGTGCCGCTTCAGCCTCGGCGAGGTCGACCTGGCCGGATTCTACGCCGACGACCGGATCATCCCGATCCACCAGGCGGCCGGGTCGTATCGCGATCGGGAAGGCGTCGACCTCAACCTCCCCGCGACCGACCATCTCCTCGACTTCCTGCCGCCCGACGGGCCCGCCATCGGACCGATCCGGACGCTCGCCGGATGGGTCGCCGCCCTAGGCGAGTCGGACATGGCCGGGCTGGCGGTCCCGGTCGGCGAGGTCAAGCTGCTGGTGCCCGTACCCCGCCCGCCCAAGATCCTCCTGCTGGCCGGCAATTACGCGGCGCACGTCGTCGAGCGCGGGGGGACGGCCGTCGAGCGGACCGAGACGTTTCCTTATGTATTCATGAAACCGCCCTCGACCACCCTCAATCACCCCTTCGACCCGATCCGGATACCCCGGGTGTCGCCCGATCACGTCGACTGGGAATGCGAGCTGGGCGTGGTCATCGGCCGGCGATGCCGCGACGTCGAGGAGGGGGACGCCCTGAAGTATGTGGCCGGCTACACGGTGATCAACGACATCAGCGACCGGAAATTCACGCCCAACCCCGGGCGGAAGCCTCGCGAGCGTGACCGGTTCTTCGACTGGCTCCACGGCAAGTGGCACGATACGTTCTGCCCGGTCGGGCCCTGCATCGTCCCGGCCGACGACGTGCCCGACCCCCAATCGCTCCCGATCCGGCTGACCGTCAACGGCGAGACGAAGCAAGACGGCAACACCGGTCAGATGATCTTCCCGGTCGCCGCGGTCATCGCGTTCATCTCCCGATTTGTGACCCTGGAGCCGGGAGACATGATCTCCACCGGGACACCATCCGGGGTCGGCTCGGCAACCGGGACGTACCTCAAGCCCGGCGACCGCGTCGTCGCCTCGATCGGGGGGATCGGCGACCTGGAGAGCCCGGTCGAGGCCGAGGTGTGACCGGGCCCGAGCGTCCCTGGTCCCCTGGTATGTTAGCTTCAGGACGACATCCCTCGGAAGAATGGAGACCCGACGATGGCAACCGCCCCGACCGAATTGATGTCCACGCCCGACGAGTGGACCCCGTCCATCGAGGGCGTCCGTTGCGAGTGGGTCGACGGCCGCTGGCTGGAAAGGCCGAACATGGGACTGGAAGCCGCCTTGATCTCGACCCGCTTGATGTTGTTTGTCGGTATTCATGTCACGGCCGCCCGTGCGGGCTGGTGCATGTCGCACGAATGCGGCTACAAGATCTTCGCTCACGAGCCGGGACGGGTCCGCTTCCCCGACGGGTCGTTCATCAGTTCGGCGAAGCTCGAAGCGGGTAAGATCCCGAGGGGTCACACGCAGGTCGTCCCCGACCTGATCTTCGAGGTCGTCTCGCCCAACGACAAGGCCGAGGAGATCGATGAACGCCTTGACGACTTTATCCGGGCCGGCGTCCGCCTGGCCTGGGTGATCATCCCCCGGACCAGGCGCATCTACGTCTATCTCCAGGGGATTCCGACCCACCGCCTGGGCCCGGGCGACGTCCTCGACGGCGCGGATGTCCTCCCCGGCTTCGCCTGCCCCCTGGATGACCTGTTCGCCGCGATCTGACGCCGCGACCCGACCCCTCCTCCCTCCCGGATGGTCTTCATGCCCGAGATCCGCAAGCTGTTGGTGGCCAACCGGGGCGAGATCGCGATCCGGGTCTTCCGGTCGGCGAGCGAGCTGGGCATCCGGACGGTCGCGATCTATTCGCACGAGGACCGGTTCGGGATGCACCGGCTCAAGGCCGACGAGGCGTACCCGATCGGCAAGCCGGGCGAGCCGATCCGGAGCTACCTGAACATTGCGGCGATCGTCGAGCTGGCCCGCGAGAAGGGCGTCGACGCGATCCACCCGGGATACGGGTTCCTCTCGGAGAACGCCGACTTCGCCCGCGCCTGCGAGGCCGCCGGGATCGCCTTCGTCGGACCCCGCCCGGAATTGCTCGACCTGCTGGGGGACAAGGTCGCCGCCCGCAAGCTCGCCGTCGAGTCGGGCGTGCCCGTCCTGGGCGGGAGCGACCGGCCGGTCTCGGCCGGCGCCGAGGCCCGGGAACTGGCCGGGGCGCTCGGGTATCCGGTGATCGTCAAGGCGTCGATGGGCGGGGGCGGCCGGGGGATGCGCGTCGTCGAGTCGGCCGATGCCCTCGACGACGCGATCGACCAGGCCCGACGAGAGGCCGGCGCCGCGTTCGGGGTCCCCGACGTCTTCCTGGAGAAATTCATCCGACGGGCCCGACACCTCGAAGTCCAGATCCTCGGCGACCGCCACGGCCACCTGGTCCACCTGTTCGAGCGGGATTGCTCGATCCAGCGGCGGCACCAGAAGGTGATCGAGATCGCACCGGCGCCGAACCTCGACCCGGCGACCCGGCAGGCCCTCTGCGACGCGGCCATCCTCCTGGCCGGGCATGTGCGGTACGACAACGCCGGGACCGTGGAATTCCTCCTCGACGCCGACGCCGGCCGGTTCTACTTCATCGAGGTCAACCCCCGGATCCAGGTCGAGCACACGGTCACCGAGATGGTCACCGGCGTCGACCTGATCAGGAGCCAGATCCTCATCACCCAGGGCGTCGGGCTGGCCGACCCGGAGATCAACCTCCCGTCGCAGGAGGCCGTCCAGACGCTGGGCTATGCGTTCCAGTGCCGGATCACGACCGAGGACCCCGAGAACAAGTTCACGCCCGACTACGGCAAGATCACCCATTACCGGTCGCCCGGCGGCCTGGGCCTCCGGCTCGACGGCGGCCTGGCGATCACCGGGGCGATCATCACGCCGTTCTACGACTCGCTCCTGGTCAAGGTCTGCGCCCAGGGGCGCCGGTTCGTCGACGCCGCCCGGCGGATGGAGCGGGCCCTCCGCGAGTTCCGCGTCCGGGGGGTCAAGACCAACGTCCCGTTCCTGCTCAACGTGATCCGCCACCCCGACTTCCTCGAAGGCCGGGCGACGACCCAGTTCCTCGACGAGACGCCCGACCTGTTCCGATTCCCGGTGACCCAGGACCGCGCGACCAAGCTCCTCACGTTCCTGGCCGAGGTCACCGTCAACGGCTTCCCCAACGTCGTGCACACCCCCGAAGGCGCGGCGATGCCCGAGCCCGCCCCGCCGGCCTACGACCACCAGGCGACGCCGCTCGACGGCTCGCGGCAGGTCTTCAAGGCGATGGGGGCCGAGGCCTTCTCGCGGTGGATCCGCGACCAGGAGCCGCTCCTCCTGACCGACACCACCTTCCGCGACGCCCACCAGTCGCTCCTGGCCACCCGGGTCCGGACCCGGGACATGCTCCGCGTCGCCGACGCCTATGCCCGGCTCTGCCCGAAGGTCTTCTCGATCGAGATGTGGGGCGGCGCCACCTTCGACACCTCGATGCGGTTCCTCAAGGAAGACCCCTGGGATCGGCTGGCGCAGTTGCGCGACAAGATCCCCAACATCCTGTTCCAGATGCTCCTGCGCGGGTCGAACGCGGTCGGCTACACCAGCTACCCCGACAACGTCGTCCGGGCCTTCGTCAAGGAGTCGGCCGACGCCGGGATCGACCTGTTCCGCGTCTTCGACGCCCTGAACTGGATCCCCAACATGGAGGTCGCCCTCGAAGCCGTCCGCGACGCCGGGGCGCTCTGCGAGGCCGCCATCTGCTACACCGGGGACATCCTCAACCCGGCCCGGACCAAGTACAGCCTGAAGTATTTCGTCGACCTGGCCAGGGACCTCGAAAGACGCGGCGCGAACCTGATCGCCATCAAGGACATGGCCGGGCTCTGCAAGCCGTACGCGGCCGAGAAGCTGATCAGGACGCTCCGGGACGAGGTCGGGATCCCGATCCACTTCCACACCCACGACGTCGGCGGGGCCCAGGCGGCCAGCGTCCTGAAGGGGGCCGAGGTCGGCCTCGACATCGCCGACGGCGCCGTGTCGTCGATGTCGGGATTGACCTCGCAGCCGAGCCTGAACGCGATCGTCGAGTCGCTTCGCTTCACCCCGCGCGAGTCGGGCGTCGACCCGATGGCCCTGATCGAGCTGAGCCGATACTGGGAGGAGGTCCGGGCCCTCTACGCCCCGTTCGAGACGTCGTTGAAGGCCCCCTCGGCCGAGGTCTACGCCTACGAGATGCCCGGCGGCCAGTACACGAACCTGTTCCAGCAGGCCAAGGCGCTCGGGCTGGCCTCGCGGTGGCAGGAGGTCTGCAAGGCGTATACTCAGGTCAACATCCTGTTCGGCGACATCGTCAAGGTCACGCCCAGCTCGAAGGTCGTCGGCGACATGGCCCTGTTCCTGGTCGCCAACAACCTGACCCCCGAGGACACCGTCGACCCCGACCGCGAGCTGGCCTTCCCCGAGAGCGTGGTCGAGCTGTTCGAGGGCCGCCTCGGCCAGCCCCCCGGCGGCTTCCCGCCCGTCCTCCAGGAGCGGGTGCTGAAGGGCCGGCCCGCGATCACCGACCGCCCCGGCAAGGACCTCCCGCCGGCCGACATCGCCGCCGCCCGCGACAAGGCCTCGGCCCACCTCGGCCGGCCGGCGACCGACCGCGAGGCCCTCAGCTACCTGATCTATCCCCGGGTCTTCCCCGACCTCGCCGCCCACGAGCGCTCTTATGCCGATACCTCCGTCCTGCCGACGCCCCTGTTCTTCTTCGGGCCCGAGCCGGGCGCCGAGAACCCGGTCGAGATCGAGCCCGGCAAGACCCTGATCGTCAAGCTGTTGACCGTCGGCGAGGCCCACGCCGACGGCAAGCGGACCGTCTTCTTCGAGCTGAACGGCCAGCCCCGCGAGGTCGAGGTGGTCGACCGCTCGCTCGCCTCGGCCGTCCGCGAGACCCCCAAGGCCGACCCCGCCGACCCCGACCAGGTCGCCGCCCCCCTGCCCGGCCTGGTCGTCGGCGTCGCGGTCGTCGCCGGCGACGCCGTCCGGAAGGGCCAGAAGCTCCTCTCGATCGAGGCCATGAAGATGGAAACCACCCTCTACGCCGAGCGACCCGGCCGGGTCGCCGAGGTCGTCACCGCCGTCGGCCGCCAGGTCAAGACCGGCGAATTGCTCATCCGCCTGACGACCGAACGAACGGATCTCACCGTCAGGACGGGGGGAATTGAACCGCCAAGACGCCAAGATCGCCAAGGCAGAAGAGAGAAGGAAAGAAAAATAATTTATAATCTATTAATATCACCAATAATGTATGCACTATTTTGATAATTTGTTTGTTGATCTCCTCCTCCTCTCTGTCCTCTGTTCTTGGCGATCTTGGCGTCTTGGCGGTTCAATTCCCCCCGTCACGATGAACCATCATGGCTCGACCGGAAGAAACCGGATTTCCGTATGTCACGACCATCATCCGGGCATCGGAGGTCGACTCCACCAACGACCTGGCAAGGCGGCTGATCGACCGGGGCGAACTCCCGGCCCGGACCCTGATCTGGGCCGACCGGCAGACCCGGGGGCGTGGCCAGGGGTCCAACGCGTGGTGGTCCGACGAGGGGAGCCTGACCGCGACCATCGCCATCGACCCGACGGCCCACGGCCTGACCGTCGCCCACGGGCCGAGGGTCGCGCTCGCGGTCGCGTCGGCGATCGCCTCCGCGATCCGGGCGCTTTATCCATCCTGCCGGGCGGGGATCCGCTGGCCGAACGACATCGAGGCCGAGGGCCGGAAGCTCGGCGGCCTCCTCGTCGAGCGGGTCGAGACGCCCGGGGCGCCGAGGCTGCTGGTCGGGATCGGGATCAACGTCCGGACCCGGCTCGACGCCGCGCCCGCCGAGGTCCGGCGGATGGCCGCTTCGCTGGCCGGATGGGACGAGGTCCGTCCCGCCGGCGACCCGAAAGCGAGGCTCCTGGAAGGGATCCTCGGCCGGATCGAGTCTCCGCTCGGGGCCCTGGCCCGGGGGCGTCGCGATCTGGTCGACCGCTGGAATGAACTCGACACGCTGGCCGGGAAGGCGGTCCGGGTGGCCGTCGGGCCCGAGATCATCGAGGCGGTCGCCGAGGGGATCGACGACCTGGGCGGGCTCAAGCTCCGATCCGACGGCCGGCCCCGGGTCATCTACGCCGGGCGGGTCCTCCGCGACTGATCCGTTCCACCCTTGCTTCGGTCGGGCGAGCGCTCCCTGTCCCGACCGGGGGCGCGGTTCCCCGGGGACGGTCCCCGCGATTCGCGGTCAAGAAGTGTGTTTAAGGACGGGCCGACGGGATGAAAGTGAAGGGTGAACTCGCCGCCCCCCCGAGGTTCCTGCCATGATCGCCCCGACCGATCCGAAGCCCGAATCCCGCCGCGAACGGCCACCCATCGGCGACCGGTCGTCCGGGCCGAGTTGCGCGGCTTATCTCCGGAATGAAGCCATCGCCGATCGCGGAACGGAGCCACCGCCGCGCGGGACGGAAGCTGACCGCGTCCTGCGGAACGGACCCACTTTCGCGGGGAACGGACCCATCCTCCGGATCCGGAAGGAACCCATTCCCGCCGCAGGGTTACAAGCCCCACGACACGGGGCCACCCCATTCCTCTCCCGCAAGCGGAGAGGTTTTCGAGAGATGCGCCGATGCCGTTGCGAGACGGGGGGAACACGACTCGCAATCCCACCGCGGAACGGACCCATCCGCCATGCGCGGAACGGACCCATCGAGGACGACGGGACGAACCCATTTCCGCTTACGAAACGGAGCCACCCGCCGGGATGGCAGGTGGCTCCGGATTCCGCGACCCGACCGTCGACCGGGGGCTCACCGGGAGCCGACCAGTTCCTTGCCCTTGATCGGCCTTTCGACGGCCTTGCGGTCCCAGTCGATCAGGATCGGGCTGGCGATGTAGATCGTGCTGTACGTTCCGCTGAGGAACCCGACGACCAGCGAGAAGGCGAACCCGTGCAGGCCCTCGCCGCCGAACAGGTAGAGGATGACGACCACCATCCACGCGGTCAGCGAGGTCAGGATGGTCCGGCTCAGGGTCTGGTTGACCGCGTCGTTGATCATCTGTCCGGTCAGGTAGGGCGTCTTCCCCTTGAGTTCCCGGATCCGGTCGAAGATCACGATCGTGTCGTTGACGGAGAAGCCGATGAGCGTCAAGAATGCCGCGATCATGGGCAGGTCGATCTTGAACGGCTCGATCTGGAGGGCCTGGCTGACGCCGGGGATCCTCGACAGCCAGTAGGTCACGGCGATGGCGCCCAGGGTGATGAGCACGTCGTGGACGACGGCGATGATCGCCGCCAGGCCGTAGACCAGCGACTTGAACCGGAGCCAGAGGTAGACGGCGATGATCGCCCAGCTGGCGATGGTGGCGACCACGGCCAGGGTCCGGGTCTCGCCGGCGACGGTGCTCCCGAAGGTCTCGGACCGCTCGAACAGGAGGTTCCGGTCGGTCAGGAGCACGGCCGAGAGGCGGTCGAGCTTCTCCTTGGCGTCCTTGGGCTCGAGGTTGGTCCGGAGGCTGAGGATGTCGGAGCGGGCCGGGGCCTCCGAGTCGGAACCGGCCGAGGTGGTCGGGACCGCGTTGGGGTTGACGACCTCGAACCGGGTCTCGGCGTTATTGATCCCGCCTTGCTGGAGGACCTTCTGGAACGAGGCCGCGATCTGCGAGGCCGACTGGGGCAGGTTGAATTTCAGCGGGTACTGCCGGCCGCCGGCGAAGCGATCGGCGGTCGAGGCCCCGGGCTCCTCCTTCGACTTCGGGCCGGCCTTGGGGGTCTCGGCCGCGGGGGCCGCGGCGGCGATCGGGACCGGATCGCCGACATTCAACACGACGGTCTGGAGCGCCGGGCCGAACGAGTCGAGGACCGCCTTCTTGACGTCCTCGATCTGCTGGAGGGTGGTCCGGATGTTAAACATCTCGCCGGATCGATCGCCGCCGACGCTCAGGCTCTCGACGGTCACGTCGGGCAGGTTGCCGGCCTTCACCCGGACGAACTCGGTCCGGTCGGCCTCGCCGAGGCCCCGGACCTGGGGGTCCTTCTCGTTCAGGCGGATGGTCACCAGCGTCCCGCCGGTGAAATCGATGTTGTACATCCCCCGCCCTCGGGCCGCGACCGCCCCCAGGCCGAGGGCGATCACCAGCACCGAGGCGGCCATGCACCACTTGCGGGGGCCGATGAAGTCGATCCGGGTCTTGTCCATCATCTTGAGCATGGTGACCCGCTTCAGCCACCCCCGGGAATACCAGAACTCGAAGATCGCCCGCGAGATGTAGACGGCGGTCAGCAGGTTCCAGATCATCCCGATGATCAGCGTGAGGGCGAATCCCTTGACCTCGTCGGTCCCCACCAGGTAGAGCACCAGGCCCGACAGGAAGATGGTGACGTGCGAGTCGAAGATGGTCACCCACGCCCGGTCGAACCCGTTCCGGATCTGCTGGGCCATCGAGGCGCCCCGCTCGGCCTCCTCGCGCATCCGCTCGAAGATCAGGACGTTGACGTCGACCGCCATGCCGATGGTCAGGGCCAGCCCCGCCAGCCCCGGCAGCGTGAAGCTCGCCTTGAAGAAGGCCATCGACGCGATCAGGAGCAGGAGGTTGAGCATCAGCGCGAAGACGGCCACCACGCCGGCGAACCGGTAATAGATGATCATGAATACCGGCACCACGACCATCGAGATCCGGATCGCCCGGAGCCCCTTCGCGATCGTGTCCTTGCCGAGCGTCGGCCCGACGTTGGCCTCCTGGAGCGGCTCGGGGTTCAGGCTCGCCGGCAGGCTGCCCGATCGGAGCACGGTGATCAGGAAGTCGAGCTCCTTGGGCGTGAATCCTTTCTGCCCGCCCTCGATGATCCCCGAGTCGCGGATCTCCGAGTTGATCGACGGGGCCGACATCACGACGCCGTCCAGCAGGATGGCCAGCGAGTACTTGAAGTTCCCGTTCTCCTCGGGGAGGTGCTCGCTGGTCAGGATCCCGAATTTCCGGCCGCCCTGGCGATTGAACACGAAGCCGACGGCCGGCTGGTACTGGTTGTCCTGCTGCTGCTCGGCCCGGGCGAGGAGCTTGCCGGTGACCTCCTGGCGGTCGACCTGGTAGAGGACGTAACGGACCGTATGCCCCGGCGCGACCTTCTCCTCGCGGATGATCGGGTCCATCGACCTCGGTCGGTCGGGGTCGCCGGCCTGGATCCGGCTGGGGTTGTAATCGATCCGGTACGACGTCACCGTCTCCAGCCCGTGCGGCTTCTTGAGCCGGATCGAGTTGACGGTGTTCGCCTCGATCGTGTTCGCCTCGTCCGTCCTGTCGATCCCGGCGGCGGTCTTGCCCGACAGGTAGACCGTCCAGCCGAAGAACGCATTCTTGACCCATCGCTTGGTCGGGTCGGTCAGGGTCGTCCCCTGCGGGTCGGTCGCCGGTTTGGTCCCGACGATCGTCTCCCCGAGCCTGGCCCAGTCGTACTTCGGGGGCGCCTTGGGGAAGCCCTTGGGCCCGAGCGCCCGCTCCATCACGCCGGAGTCATGTTTGTAATTGGCCAGGATCCGGAAGGCGAGCGTGCCGACGTTGGTCATCTTCCGCTTGACTTCCTCGACCTCCTCGGACGTCTTCTTGGGCAGGACGACCTCGATCCGGCTGTTGCCGACCTTCCGGATCGCGATATCCTCGACGCCCTCGGGGTTGATCCGACGCTTGAGCATCGTGATCATCTCATCGAGGTTGACGTTGCCCGATGCGGTCGAGCCCGGCTTGACCTCGTAGACCAGGATGGTCCCGCCCGCCAGGTCGATGCCCGTCTTGAGCTTGTCCTCGGGCGGATAGATGGCCGCGAGGCCGAGCAGCGTGAGCCCGATGATCAGGCCGAATTTCCAGCTGACATTTTTCATGGTCGTTCCCTGCGGACCGGCGGTCGCTATCCCGATGAAAGCCGAATGTGCTGCCGGGCGAAACCGGCCCCTCCCCTGGGCGGGGATGCTGTCCCCCGATCCCCCGGGCGACCCGGTCACGCCGTCGCCCTCCATCGATCCGTCAAGGGCGATCGGGCCCGGATCCGGCCGGGCCGTTCGCGACGCTCGTCCCGGACGGCCTCGTCCCGGGCGGGGTCGGCCGGGCCCTCAGACCGGGTCGGGCCCCGGGTCGACGCCGTCCCGGAATACCCGGATGATGCTCCCCTTGGTGAACGTGACCTTGACCTTGCCGTCGTCGTCGAGCCGGAGCACGACCCGGCCGGTCTTCGGGTCGACCGAGACCACCGTCCCGAAGATCCCGGCGGCCGTCAGCACGCGTTCCCCCTTGGCCAGGCTGTTGACCAGCTCCTTCCGCTTCCTCTCCTGCTGCTGCTGGGGGCGGATCAGCAGGAAGTAGAAGACGATCGGGATCGGGAGGAGCGGGAGGTACTGGACCAGCGGGTTCGGGGTCGCCTGCGGGGCGGGCGCGTTGTTGACCTGGGCGAACAGGAGGGCAAGGGCGGCGAGCGGGCCAAACATGAGCATCGGTCCGTGATCGTTCGAGGAGGGTCGTGGCAGCGGGCGGCGCCGCAAAAAACCGGGTCGGGCCGTGAGAAGGCCCCCGGGCCTCGCCAATGCTTGCACTTTAACCGTTACGGTCCCAGCGCTTCAAGCACTTCCGCCCTCAACTGGACGAATCGACCGGCGCGGATCGCCTCGCGGGCCCGGCGGGTGAGGCGCTGGAGGAAGGTTAAGTTGTGGATCGAGGCCAGGATCGGTCCGAGCATCTCGTTGGAGATGAACAGGTGACGGAGGTAGGATCGGCTGAACCGGAGGCACGCCACGCACTCGCAGCCCTCCTCGATCGGCCGGGGGTCGCGGCGGTGGGCGGCGTTGCGGAGCTTGACCGTCCCCAGTCCGGTCAAGCAGGTCGCATTCCGGCCGTTCCGGGTCGGCAGGACGCAGTCGAACAGGTCGATCCCCGTGGCGATCGCGTCGAGGATATCCTGCGGCCGGCCGACACCCATCAGGTATCTCGGCCGGTCCGGGGGGAGTCGATGGGTGGTGAACTCCAGGGCCAGGCGGACCTGATCGCGGCCCTCGCCCACGCTGACGCCCCCCACGGCGTAGCCGTCGAAATCCAGGGCCGCCAGCGACTCGACGCACGAGGCCCGGAGGTCTTCCAGGCTCCCCCCCTGCACGATCCCGAACAGGGCCTGATCGGGCCGGGTGTGGGCCTCCTTGCAGCGGGCGGCCCATCGGACGGTCCGGTCGACGGCCGCGGCGATCGTCTCCCGCGACGCGGGGAGCGCCGGGCAGACGTCGAGGCACATGGCGACGTCGGCCCCCAGGTTCTCCTGGATGGCGACGGCCCGCTCGGGCGACAGTTCGAAAAGCCGCCCGTCGAGGTGGGAGCGGAACGCCGCGCCGGCCTCGGTGACCTTGGCCCGGGCGGCGAGGCTGAAGACCTGGAAGCCGCCCGAATCGGTCAGGATCGGGCCATCCCAGCCCATGAACGAGTGCAGGCCCCCCATCGCCGCCACCTCATCGTCTCCGGGCCGGAGCGCGAGGTGATACGTGTTGGCCAGGATCATCCGGCTGCCCGTCGCCCTGAGCTGATCGGGCGTGACCCCCTTCACCGTCGCCTGGGTCCCGACCGGCATGAAGGCCGGAGTCTCCATCGACCCGTGCGGGGTGTGCAGGACGCCGCACCGGGCCCCGGTGGCGGGGTCTCGGGCGACGGGCTCGAAGCGGACCGGGCGTGTCAAGGGGCGATGCTCGGGGATGGCCGGCGGGAGCAGGGGGCAAGGAGAAGGCGGGTCGCCGTCGGCCCGCCTACCCGCGCCCGCCGGGCCTCGCTGTCATTCGTTCTTGAGCTTGAGGTTCAGCTCGCGGAGCTTCTCGCGGACCTCGTTGAGCGAGGTCACGCCGAAATTCTTGCATTCCAGGAGCTCGTCGCCGGTCCGGCTGAGCAGCTCGCCGACGGTCTGGATCCCGAGCTTGGTCATGCACTTCCGCGCCCGGACCGAGAGGTTGAGGTCGCCGATCGGCTTGGCCAGCATGGCCCGATCCTCGGCCGAGAGCGATTCGGGCTCCTCCATGGTCGAGGCGGACGTCTGGGTCCCGCCCTCCAGCGCCATCCCGAGCCAGAGATTCTTGGAGGTCATCATCTCCTTGATCTCGGACAGCGAGGTTTCGCCGAAGTTCTTCGAGGCCAGGAGGGCCGCCTCGGTGGTCCGGGTGAGGTCGCCGAGCGTCCGGATGTTCATCTTGCGCAGGCAGTTCCGGCTCCGGACCGAGAGCTCGAAGTCGGTGACCGGGATCTCCATGAGCTGCCGCTTGATCGCGATGTCCTTCTCGACGGTCTCGTCGTAGAACATGTCGCGGCTGGCCCGGCAGTCCTTGAAGAAGAGCGCGGCGCGGGAGTGGGTCCGGTCGTGCTGGAGGACCTGCCGATAGCAATTCTCGGCCTCCCGGAAGTTCATCCGGTCCTCGTAGAGGACGCCGAGGTTGATCAGCGCGGCGAGCGGGACGGGCGGCCGCTTGACGCAATCCTTGTAGTAGTCCAGGGCGACGTCGTCGTTGCCGTGGAGGTCGTTGATATAGGCCAGTTCGAACAGCGCGTTGGTGTGATGGCGATCCAGCTCGATCGCCCGTTCCAGTTCGACCGACGCGGCGACGAGCTCGCCCTCGGCGGCCAGGAGGCTCCCGCGCTGGTAGTGGTACTCCGCGGACGACCCGGAGAGCTTCTCCAGGCCGTCGAGCATCTTCCGGGACTCGTCGGCGTGGCCGGCCCTGCGGAGGGCCCCGGCGCGACGGAGGTCGGAGTTCCGGGCGTCGAAGCCTGCGGCCGAGGCCGCCGAGAACGCCTTGGCGGCGTCCTCCCAGCGCTGGAGGTATTCCAGGGCCAGGCCCCGGAAGTAGAAGGCCATGCCCTGCTCGCCGACCTTCCCCAGGTGGCCGAGCCCGGTGGAATACCGGCCCAGGAGCACGTCGCCGACGCCGAGTCGGAGGTGGACATCGGGCGTCTCGGACCCCTTCGACCGATCGCGGAGGGCCGACACGGCGTCGCGAAGGGTCGCATAGCGCGAGGGGTCGCGGCCGAGCACTTCGCGGAGGTCGGCCACGGCCGAGGCGTCGAACGGATTGCGGTCCAGCAGCGCCCGGACATCGGTGGTCATCAACTCGGCCATCCGTCACTCCCCCAACTTCCGCGGACTCGACCGCGATGCGGACGATCGGCCGGGCGGCGAGCGGCTCGTCGTCCGGGCCGGGATCTGATCCCATCGTCGGTCGCAAACCAACGATTTTACACGTCCGGCCCGTTTTCGCAAGGGCGGGAGGCGAGAGCGACGCCGGCGGGCCGCCCCCCCCACAGGCGGCATGGGTGGGTCATTTCCGACCGGCCGGGCCCCGCGGTGCCCCGGGTCGGATCACTCCCAGGGGGTCTGGACGGCTTCCTCGACCGTCGGGAAGATGTCGATCAGCATGCTGAGGCGCATCTGATCCAGGACGGGCTTGATCTCCGGGCTGACCCGGCAGACCCTCATCGTCGCGCCCTTGCGCTCCAGGCCCTGATAATGGGCCAGGATCACGCCGACGGCGCGGCTGGACAGGTATCGGGTGTTGCCCAGGTCGATGACCATCCGGTTCGGGGTCTCCTCCTCATCGAGGATGGAGCGCAGCTCGTATCGGAAGGGGCTGACCGACTCTTCCTGGTTGAGGTCGGGCGAGACGATCGTCGCGACCAGGACATCGTCGACCATCGTGCAGGTCAGCGCCCGATGGGTCCCGGGCTTCCCCGGGGCCGGGCGGTGCGGGGCCGGGGCGGATCCCGGGGCCGTGGGCCGGACGGCCGAAGTCGCGGCGATCGGCTCGGCGCGGGGCTGGTTCGCGGGCCCGGCCGTCGGTTGCGAGTGGTGGGTCGGCGGGACCGTGGCCCCGACCTTGGACGGGGCGGGGGCGTCCCGGTGGCCGGTCCCCTGGAAGAAGGGCCACCCGTCCGGCGCGTGGGCCATCCCGGGCGGCTCGACGCCCTTGGGCTTCATGGACAGGGTCAGCACCATCGGGCCGATCTGGATCAGGTCCCCGTCGTGGATCTCGGATTCGCGAGCATGCAGGACGCGGTCGTTGATCCCGGTCCCCCCCTCGGCGCCGAAGTCGCGGAGGAAGACCCGCATCTCCCTCTGCTCGATCAGGGCATGGATCCCGGCGAAGTCCGGGATATCGGGGCGGAGCTGGCAATTATCGTGGCGGCCGATGAAGAATTTCGCGGCCCGGATCTCGACCGACTGGCCCTGGGCTTGCCCGGTCGTCGCGACGATCTTGATTTCCATGGACACCTCTCGGGGGGAGCGTAGGGTTCATGACTTCAAGACGTATCCTTCGCAACCCCGATGGATGGGCGAAGTGTCGCACCCGCGCGACTTTTCGGTCTGGATCTGGGGGGCGCCCAAACGCCCTTCAGATGACCTCCGGATCGTCAATATAAAGTCGGATGCGTGGTTGAATCAATGTCCTGGATGCCGGAATCCTGGAGAAGATCCGGCCATGAATGCGGGGGGTGAGGGCGGGTTCCGCAGCGATTGGGGGGATGTTAAAGGGATAATACCGGAGTTCCGGGGAGGAAGTTTCATCCAATCGGGCGGTTATCCGCCGATTCGCCGGATCTCACCCGGGACGACGGGGCGGTTCCGTTTGAAGCGGCGAGAAGCGGCGCTTCCCGTCACGTCCGGTCCGCGGAGATCCCGTCAGCCCGGATCCGAGGAGGAAACGGTCCGGCCGCGGGTCGGGAATGGCCTTGCCAGGATCGCGGCTCCGGGTTAGGTTACGGCACATATCACCTTGTCGGACGAATTCCCCCACCATGATCGCGCAGGGTCGACCGATCGAGCGGCCGGGCCGGCCCACGCGGGCCCTGCTCGCGGCGTTCGCCGTGGGGCTGGCGACGGTGATCGTCGTGGCCCGACGGCTGGAGCCGGACCCGAGGGGGTTCGGCACCCACGAGCAGCTCGGCCTGTCCCCCTGCGCGTTCAAGGCGACGACGGGCCGGCCCTGCCCGACCTGCGGCATGACAACCTCTTTCGCCTGGTCCGTCCGGGGCCGGCCGGACCGATCGTGGCGGGCCAACCCCGCCGGAAGCCTGCTGGCCCCGATGTCCCTGGTCCTGATCCCCTGGCTCCTGGCGGTCTCGGCCCGGGCGAACCCCGCGCCGTTCCGGACCGTGGAGCAACCCCTGGTCGCGTTGGCGGTGGCCGTGGTGGCCCTGACCATCTTCTCGTGGACCGTTCGGATGACCCTTGGAGGGCGTTAGGATGACCCCTCGGCCGCACGCATGGAAGCGTTGCGCCGCACTGGCGATCGCGATCGCCGGGGCGAGCTTGCTCTCGCTGCCGGGCTGCAACCCCGGCGCCTTGCTCTTCTTCCTCCAGCCGTTCGACCCGGTGATCGCCGCACCCGGCCCCTCCTTGAAGGGGAAGAAGGTCGTCGTGCTGGCCCACATCCACCCCGGCTCCGGCGATGGTTATGGCGACCTCGGCCGCGACCTGTCCCGCGAGGTCGTCAAGAACCTCCGCAAGAACGTCAAGAAGATCCAGATCGTCGACCCCGACAACGTCGCCGCCTGGATGGAGGCGCACCCGTCCTGGACCGACCCATCCGAGGCCACCAAGGCGTTCGAGGCCGACGTCGCCATCCTGCTCGACGTCTCCTTGTTCCAGACCGAGGATCCGCGCAGCCCCAACCTGATGGAAGGGAGCTCCAACATCAACATCCAGGTCTGGGAGCTCGCCCACCCCAAGGATTCGAGCGGCCACGTCAAGAAGACCCAGCCCAAGGAGTCGGAGAAGATCTATCAGGAGCAGGCCGACACCACCTTCCCCGTCCGGGGGGCCATCCCCCGCGACACCGGGGTCTCGCCGGCCTCGTTCCGGAGCAAGTTCCTCAAGCTCGTCGCCACCGAGATCGGCTGGCACTTCTACGAGCACGCCCCCGGCGATGACATCCAGAACGTGAAGTTCAACCCGAACGATAACTGAGACGGTGGCCCTCGGCGGCCGGCGGCCGGTCGAAGGACGGGATGCCGGGCGGGACGCGATCTTCCCGGTCCGATCCGGAGGCCCCGCCGACCGCCGACCACCGTCGAGGGCCCTCCGCGATGCCCGACCCCCTGGACGACCTCCTGGAAGCCGCCCGGCTCGCGAGCCGGGCGGCGTATTGCCCATACTCTCATTTCCATGTCGGGGCGGCGATCCGGGCGGGGGGCCGGGTGTTCGTCGGGGCGAACGTCGAGAACGCGTCCTATGGCCTGACCGTCTGCGCCGAGCGGACGGCCGCCTTCGCGGCGGTCCTGGCCGGCTCCGCCCCGTTCGAGGCGATCGCGGTGGCCTGCGTCGACGCCCCGGAGGGCTCCGGGCCGGAGCTGCTGATGCCGTGCGGGGCCTGTCGCCAGGTCCTCGCCGAATTCGCCGGACCCTCGACCCCGGTGATCGTCGACCGGGTCGGGCGGATGACCCTGGGCGACCTCCTGCCGATGGCGTTCCGGCTCCGCCGCCCGGGCGACCCGACGGATGCCCCGGGATAGTCGCCAGATCCCGCGATCCCGGGATCGATGATGTCCTCGCCAGGAGTCGGACCTGGCCCTCGACCTTCGCAGGGTCGTGTGCGATCCGCCACACCCCGAGGACGTCCGGAATTTACCGCCCGCCCGATCCCCCGCCCGGGAGTCGGACCCGGCCTCGCGGCTTCGAAGGCCGCCGTGCGTCCGCCACACTCGCGGGGAGGAGATTGCCCTCGCCAGGAGTCGAACCTGGTCTGCGACCTTCGGAGGGTCGCGTGCGATCCGGCACACCCCGAGGGCTCGGTCGGTCAGCAGGGGCGCAAGGATTCGAACCCTGTCCGTCCGGGTTGGAGCCGGAGTCCCCTCCCAGGAGGACGCCCCTGTCGTGGGCACCGGCCGGTGGGCCGGGCCAAGGTCCGCCCGGGAGTCGAACCCGGTCCACCTCCCTACCATGGAGGCGTGCCGCCAATAACACCTGCGGACCGACGATGGACCAGATGGAGCAGCCCGAGCGGGAGTCGAACCCGCCTCTCCGGCTTGAGGGGCCGGTGTCCTGCCGATAGACGAACGGGCCAACATCGATACCGGGAGTGCGTCGGGCAGGAGTCGAACCTGCAATGCCCGAAGGCGGGTGGGTTACAGCCACCGGGGCGCGCCCATGCCCGGCCGACGCATTCACGAAGCCTCCTGACCCGGGCACGGGCGGGCTCGAACCCGCAGGGCCCGAGGGTGCGAGGCCCGCCGCCCTGCCGGTTCGCGTCCCGTGTCCTCTCCACTCCAGCGCCCCCGAGGGGATTCGAACCCCTGATCTCCTCGCTGACAACGAGGCGAGCACTCCGGGCTGCTCCGCGAGGGCGTTTCAATCATTCCGCATGGCCCGGGGGGGATTCGACCCTCCAGGCCCCTGCTCCCGAGGCGGGTGGCCATGCCGGATTCGGGGAGAGGGATTCGAACCCCCACCGTCCGGGTCAAGGCCGGAGGGCCTACCATTAGCCGATCCCCGAAGTGCCCTGCGGGAGTCGGACCCGCCTGTCCGGTTTGGAAGACCGGTGCCTCGACCGCTCGGCCAAGGGCACGTCCGCATGAAGTCGAGGCGGCCGGATTCGAACCGGCGATCTCCTGGTCCCGAACCAGGCGGATTGGCCAGACTTTCCCACACCTCGAAATGACTTGATCCTGTTCCCATCAACGATGGAAAACCCCGGATTGTCGAAGGGCCCGGAGGGCACCGGGTGGGACTCGAACCCACGTCGCCGCATTACGGGTGCGGTGTCCTGGCCGCTGGACGACCGGTGCTTCGCTTCGAGTCAGGGCGGCCGGATTCGAACCGGCGATCTCCAGTCCCCCGAACTGACGGATTGGCCAGGCTTTCCCACGCCCTGAGACCGGACCCGCAAACCTCAATCGCCATTCCAGATCCCGGATTTCAGATCTCAAATCGTTTCCGAGTCATCATTCGCGATCTGAGATCCGAAATCTGAAATCGGCAACTTCTTCCTGGGACTCGTATGAGCGATCTCCTGCGCGAGCATCCCACGCGATCCGCGGCCGATCAAACGAACGGGCCCGGCTGTCGGATGACGCCGGGCCCGGGCGAACCGTCGAGGTCGCGTCGGTCGGTCGTCACAATCGCATGGGATGGACGGGCACCCTATCCGCCGGAAGACCCGCCCCGGGACGCTTGCTGTTGCGATCGGTCCATCCGGCTCGCATGATCATCTCGGTCGCCTCGTCACCTGGCCGCGTCGTGTCTGCCGATGTAGACGCCCGACCCGCCGGGGATGTTCGCGCCCGCCGTCCGGTTTTCTCGGGCCGGGGACTTTCGGGCCGGAACGGCGACGGTCCGGGTGATCCCTGGCGGGCGCGGGCCCGGGCGGTTCCAATGGGGAGACCTCCCCCCGACTCGCCGGATCCATCGCCCGAGGAGAACGCCATGAGCCATCGCCTCGACCGCCGCCGCTTCCTCCAGTCCGCCTCGCTCGCCGGGTTCGGCATCTATCTCCCCCGCGGCCCGGCCTCGGGCCAGGGTCGGTCGCCCAATGATCGGCTCCGGTTCGCCTGCATCGGGGTCGGCGGGAAGGGCTCCAGCGACACCGACCACGTCGGCGGGCTGGGCGACGTCGTCGCCCTCTGCGACATCGACTCGAAGCGGCTCGGGACCAAGGCCGAGAAGTTCTCCGGGGCGAAGACGTACGCCGACTTCCGGACGCTCCTGGAGGAGATGGCGTCGAAGGTCGACGCCGTGGTCGTCAGCTCGCCCGACCACACCCACGCCCCGGCGGCCATCATGGCGATGCGGATGGGCAAGCCCGTCTACTGCCAGAAGCCGCTGGCTCATTCGCCGTTCGAGGCCCGCCTGATGCGCGAGACGGCGGCCGAGCGGAAGGTCGCCACCCAGATGGGCAACCAGGGGACGTCGCACCCCGGGTTCCGCTCCGGGGTCGAGCTGGTCCGATCGGGGGCCGTCGGGCCGGTCCGCGAGGTCCACGTCTGGACCAACCGGCCGTTCAAGTACTGGAAGCAGGCCCCCGACATCGTCGCCCGCCCCAGCGAGGAGCCGGTCCCGCCCCACGTCGCCTGGGACCTGTTCCTCGGCCCGGCGCCCTCCCGCCCTTACAACAAGGTGTATCACCCGCACGACTGGCGGGGCTGGTGGGATTTCGGGACCGGCGCGCTGGGCGACATGGGCTGCCACACCGCCAACCTGCCGTTCATGGCCCTGAAGCTGGGGCTGCCCGCCCGCGTCTCCGCCGAGAGCGCCGAGGTCAACCCGGAGACCTATCCCGCCTGGGCGACGATCACCTACGAATTCCCGGCGCGGGGCGACCTCCCGCCGGTCAAGCTGACCTGGTACGAGGGGGCCCGCGACGGCAAGCGGCACCTGCCGTCTCCCGCCCTCTTCCAGGGCAGGACGCCGTCGGACAGCGGCTCGCTGCTGGTGGGCGAGAAGGGCTCGATCTTCTCGCCGAGCGATTACGGGTCCGAGCAGGTGGTCCTGGGCCCCGACGGACCCGGGCAGAAGCCGGCCGAGGCCGCCGCCCCGAAGGCCGGGCCCAGGCTTGACATCGACCAGGCCCACAAGGCCGAGTGGGTCCGCGCGATCCGGGAGGGCGACCCCGCGATCGCCCGATCGAACTTCTCCTACGCGGCGACCCTGACCGAGGCGATGCTCCTGGGCAACGTCGCCGTCCGCATGGGCCGGCCCATCGAGTACGACGCGGGCTCCGGTCGGGTCACCAACGCCCCCGAGGCTGCCCGGTTCGTCCGCCCCGAGTATCGCAAGGGCTGGGAGCTCTGATCCGGAAACGGAAATACCGTGCGCGATCCCAGATCCCGGATTTCCGGTTGCGGGGCCCGGTCATCGACCGGCGCGCCGACTCGGGCGGGGGCGACCCGAGATCGGTTGTGCCACCCGGAGGAGTCTGTGGAGATCCCGTCAGCCCGGATCCGAACGGGAAATGGCCCCGCCCGGGACGGTCGGTTGATCGGATCGGAGCGGCCGTTTATGGTAAGCTGACGACCCGACCGCCCCGGAGTGCGGCGAAGGCCCGTCGAAATCCGGGACGCGATGCCATGACACGAACCCGATCGATCGCCGCCCGCATCACCCTCGCCCTCGCCCTCCTGGTCGACTCGCCCGGCGCCGCACCGACGGCCTCGGGACGTGGGCCGGCCGGTCAAGCCGCGCCGGAGCTGTTCCGCGATTTCGACGTCGTGATCGCCGGGGGTTCCACCGCCGCATTCGCCGCGGCCGTGGCCTCGGCCGAGTCGGGCGCGCGGACGGCGCTGATCGAGCCCACGGACTGGGTCGGCGGCCAGATCACGGCCTCGGCGGTCCCGGCGATCGACGAGGCATGGCACAAGGTGACCGATCGCCGGACCGGGGAGGTCTACAACGTCTCGGCCATCGCCCGGAAGCGCGAGAACATGACGCCCAACTTCCGGGCCATGCTCGACGCCATCGGCAACCCGGGCGGGGGATGGGTGAGCAATTACTGCTTCCAGCCGAAGGACTTCCTGGACGAGCACCTGGTCCTGGCCGAGGCCCTGCTCGGGGAGAAGCTCGTCGTCTTCCGCGAGTCGGTGATCAAGTCGGTCGACGCCGACCCCGCGACCGGCCGGATCCGGTCCGTCACCGCGATCCGGCGGAGGCCGAGGCCGGGTGTCGCCCGGATGGGGTACGATCGCCCCCTCTCGGCGGACCTGGCCGACTGGTACAGCCCGGCGGCCTCGGATCGGTTCGACAAGTCGGTCCTGACCTTTGCGGCGGGCGACCGGCCCGGCCGCCCGACGATCTTCCTGGACGCGACCGAGTGGGGCGAGGTCCTGGTCCTGGCCGATGCGCCCTACCTGCAGGGCGTGGAGGCCGCCGACGGCGGCCGGGAGGGGGACGACTCGTGCGGCCAGGCGACCGTCTTCGACATCGTCGAGCGGATCAACGCCGGGCCCAGGGAAGAACCCCCGGGCCCCGAGGGGGTCGAGAACCTGGGCTTCGGCAACTACAAGGACAAGCCCGACGCCTGGGAACGGATCTGGACCTATCGCCGGCTCAAGGGCCGGGGGAGCAAGCCGGCCGTCGGCGACATCAGCCTCCAGAACTGGGGGTACTCCGGGCGCGACAACGAAGGGGGGAACGACTACCCGTTCGGCTACCTGTTCCGGCCGAAGGCGACGGCCGCCGCCGAGCGCGCCGACTGGCGAGGCGGGGTCGACCTCGACGTCCTGGCCGCCGCCGAACGCCGGGCGATCGCCTGGCACTACTGGTTCAAGGCGCACGCCCCGAAGCCGTTCGTCCCCGGGCAGGTCACGCTCGACCGGGGGGTCCTGGGCACCGGGACCGGCCTGGCGAAGATGCCCTATATCCGCGACACCCGCCGGTCGATCGGCCTGGACGGGTTCATCCTGACCGCGGCCGACCTCGGGGGCGAGCCCTCGAACAGGACCGGCAAGCGGTTCCGCGATCGGGTCGCCCTGGGCGCCTACCCGGCCGACATCCACCCCATGGTCCGCTGCACCTTCCCGCCCTACATCTCCCGATCCCACGACACCCTGCCGTTCTGCATCCCCTTCCGGGCCCTGACCAGCGAGCGATACGGCAACCTCCTGGTCGCCGGCAAGACGATGGCGCAGAGCTTCCTGGCCAACGCCGCGACCCGCCTGCACCCGATCGAATGGTCGAGCGGGACGGCCGCCGGGGTCGCCGCCGCCGCCATGAGCCGGAACGCCTGGACCAGCCGGGACGCCCTGAACCGGATCGGCGAACTCCAGGCCCTCATCCGCGAGAAGACCCCGATCGACTGGACCATCGACGGCGAGGTCTATCCCCGCCCCGGGGAAAAGACCGAGTTCTGACCGGGTTGATCCTCCGCAACACCCGTCGCCCTCGGCGGATAGCCGGAGCCTTGTCCGCCCGACGGATTTCGTTATACTTCTACCCAGGCGCCCGTAGCTCAACGGATAGAGTCGCGGACTTCGAATCCGAAGGTTGTAGGTTCGAATCCTACCGGGCGCATTCGACCCACCGGCGCATGGCCGTGTCCACGATCGGGGTCGCCATCGCCTCCGAGTTGGACTCGTTCCGGGAAGTCCGGCCTGTCGTCCCGGACGAGGAGATGGGGAGCGCCCCGGGAATCGCCTGTCCATCGATCCGGCCGATTTGGGCTTCCCACCCCGGAGCGGCGCCCCGGCGTCCCGGGCCCGCCCCGGAAGGACTCGATCTTCGACGGGAAGACAGACCTCGATGATGACCTATCGAAAACTCGGCGAGTATGTTGCTGCCGAACCGTTCCGGCCCTTCCGCATCCGGATGGCGAGCGGACAGTCATTCGACATCCGACACACGGAGATGCTCCTAGTCGGGCGGACCTCCGCAAGGGTTTACACCGCCACCGGCACCGATCAAAACGAAAAATGGCACGAGACGTCGCTCTTACTGATGGAGACGATCGAGCCGCTGGATGCCCCCGTAACCCAGACGAACGGTTAGTCCGTGATCGACCTCATGAACGATCATCGAAGCGTTTAGGATACGTTCTCATTCGTCATGGTGAGGGTGTTTGCAGCCTGGATCATCGGCTCGGACGGAGACCAAGATGCTGGCCCCCCGGATCGTCCTGGATTTCGTCACCTCCGAACCATTTCGGCCTTTCCGAATGTACATGGCGAGTGGCCGGACATTCGAGGTCGGGCACCCGGAGATGGTCCGGGTCGGCAGGTCCTCTGTCACCGTCCACATGAGACCGGAAGGCGAGTCCACCACTGCCGAACGCTGGCAGGAAGTCTCGCTGATGTTGCTCGAATCGATCGAACCCCTCGAAGCCCCCGCCCGGCAGAAGAGTGAGTGACGGCATGGCGGACCCGATCGGCATGAAACAAAACTTGAAGGGGACTTTCTCCTTCGTCAGCCTGGGCTGCCCGAAGAACCTGGTCGACTCCGAGCGGATGCTCGGCCTGCTGGCGCAGGACGGTTATGCGCTGGTGCCCGACTCGAAGGCGGCCGACCTGGTTATCATCAATACGTGCGGTTTCATCGACGCGGCGCGGCAGGAGTCGCTGGGCGTGATCCGCGAGATGCTCGATCGCAAGCGCGAGGGGCGAATCAAGGGGGTGATTGTCGCGGGGTGCCTGGCCGAGCGCCAGCGTGAGATGCTCCTGGAGGAGGTGCCCGAGGTCGACCAGGTCGTCGGCGTCTTCGGCCGCGAGGAGATCGCGCGGGTCGCCGACCGGATCATGGGCGACCTCCACGAACAGCGGACCGTCTTCCGGCCCGCCCCCGTCCGGGCCCAGGACGACCGGGCCCGGCTCCGGATCACGCCGAAACACCTGGCCTACCTCAAGGTGTCCGAGGGGTGCGACCGGCTCTGCACCTTCTGCGCGATCCCCTACATGCGCGGCAAGCACGTCACCAAGCCGATCGAGGAGGTCATCGAGGAGGCCCGCGAGCTCGCCGCCGACGGCGTCCGCGAGCTGAACCTGGTCGCCCAGGACATGACCTATTACGGGATCGACCTCTACGGCCGCCCTCGCCTGGCCGAGCTGCTCGGCGAGCTGGAGAAGGTCGAGGGGCTGGACTGGATCCGGGTCCTTTATAATTACCCGAACCACTTCACCGACGAGCTGTTCGAGGCGCTGGCGACGGGCAAGAAGGTCCTGCCTTACCTCGACATGCCGCTTCAGCATATCAACGACCGGATGCTCAAGGTGATGAACCGGCGGCACACCCGGCGCGAGACCGAGGCGATCATCGCCCGGCTCCGCGCGACGGTGCCGGGCCTGGTCCTCCGGACCACGTTCATCGTCGGCTTCCCGGGCGAGACCGAGGCGGAATTCGAGGAGCTGCTGGCCTACGTCGAGTCGGCCCGATTCGAGCGCCTGGGCGTGTTCCCGTACTCGCTGGAGCCCGACACACCCGCGGCCCGGTTGCCCGGCCACCTGCCCGACGGGGTGAAGGCCGATCGCCGCGACCGGATCATGTCCGCGCAGCAGGCGATCGCCTTCGACTTCAACCGGGCCCTGGTCGGCCAGGCGCTCGACGTCCTGATCGATGCCCCCGCCCCGGACGCCCGGGGCGACCTCTGGGTCGGCCGGACTTATGCCGATGCGCCGGACGTCGACGGCGTGGTGTACGTCTCGGGCCGGGACCTGGAGCCGGGCGACCTGGTCCGGTGCTCGATCCTGGCCGCCGAGGGATATGACCTCGTCGCCCGGCCCGAGGCGACGTCCCCCGCCCCGCGTCGTCGGGCTCGGCCCCGCCCCCGGAAGAAGCCGGGCTCGCCGTTCACGATCCTCAACTGACGACGGGCCCCGGGAGCGCCGACGGATGGACGAGTCTCCGGCGAAGAAGGCCGAGGCCTTCTGGAACGTGCCGAACGTCATGACGCTGAGTCGGCTCGGGATGGCCATCGTCGTCTTTGCCCTGGTGGCGTATGCCTTCTACTGGTCGGCCCTGGCCGTGTTCATCGTGGCGGCGCTGACCGACGCGCTGGACGGCTACTTCGCCCGACTGCTCGACCAGAACACGGCGATCGGCCGCCAGCTCGACCCGCTGGTCGACAAGGTGATCGTCTGCGGGGCCTTCATCTACCTGCTGACCGTCCCCGGCGACACCGGGCTGTACCCGTGGATGGTGACCACGATCGTCGTCCGGGAACTCCTGATCCAGGGGCTCCGGAGCCACCTGGAAGGGGGTGGCCAGGCGTTCGGGGCCCGGACGGCCGGCAAGCTCAAGACGCTCATGCAATGCCTGTCGATCGCCGCGATCCTGTTCAGCCTCGGGCTCCATCCGGCCCCGGCCTGGCTGGTCGCCCGGGACGTCCTGACCTGGTCGGCGGTGATCCTGACCGTCTACAGTGGGCTCGGATACTTCGCCGTGGCCATGCCCAGTCTGCGGGGCCGGGCGCCTTCATCCCTCTCCTGAACCCCATCGACGAGACCCCATGGATTGGATCGAATCCCTCGCGCTCGGCGTGGTCCAGGGGATCACCGAGTTCCTGCCGATCTCCAGCGACGGTCATCTTAACGTCGTCCAACGCCTGTTCAACCGCTTCACGGGCAAGCCGGAGGCGGTGTCCGAGGAGATCTTCTTCGTCGTCATGCTCCACGTCGGCACCTTGATGGCGATCGTCGTCCATTACCGGCGACAGGCCCTCGAAGGTGCCCGGGGCCTGATGGCCGACCCCGGCGTCCCACCCCCATTCGATCGCCGATCGGTCATCCGGACCGGCCTCCTCGCCCTGGTCGCGACCCTGCCGCTGATCCCCGACAAGCTGTTCTTCATGAAGCTGATCGAAAACGCATTCAAGAGCCTGACCGCCACCGGCGTCGGCTTCCTGATCACGGCGGCGGTCCTGATCCTGACGCTCCGGCTCAGGGGGGGCGAGAAGGGACCGGCCGAGACGACCTGGATCGACGCCTTGCTGGTCGGCATCGCGCAGATGTTCGCCCCACTGCCCGGGGTGAGCCGGAGCGGATTGACGATCTCCGCCGCGCTGGCCCTGGGCTTCTCGCGGACCTGGGCCGTGAATTTCAGCCTGATGATGGCGGTGCCCGCGATCCTGGGCGCGACCGTCTTCGAACTGAAGGATCTCGACCCGAAGACCCTGACCCACGATCGCGTCGCGCAGATCGTCGTCGCGGCGGCCGTCGCCGGCCTGATCGGATACCTGGCGATCGTCTGGCTGGTCCGTATTGTCCGGTCGGGGCGGATCTGGTATTTTTCTGTATACCTGGTCCTGCTGGGGGCCGGGCTGATCGCCTACGACTCGCTCAAGGGGGCAGAACCCGATGCCCGGCCCTCGGCGGCTCTGGACCGGCCCTCACGGATCGGCGATCCGCGACCGGGCGATCGACCGGGCTTCGGCGGAATCGTCGAACCTCTGGCTGGTCCCCACACCGATGGCCCGCGATCAGATGTCGCGGGCGCTGACGCTCCGGTCCGAGGGCGCCGAGCCCCCTCGGGTCTGGTGCTGGGACGACGCCTGGACGGTGGTCGCCCTCGCCCACGCTGACCCGCCCGTCCGGCCCTCGTCCGCCGGGCTCCGGGCGGTCCTGGGCGAGGCGATCGAGCGGGCCCGCCACTCGGAGGCGATCCCGGTCCTCGGGCGGGCCGTCGGGCATCCCGGCTATCGCCGACAGCTCCTCGACCGGTTCGCCGCCTGGACCCGCGACGAGCGGCCCGTCGACGGACCGGCCCCGGGCGAGTCGCCGGTCGCCATCGAGGAATGGACCCTCTTCGGCCATTACCGGGCGACGCTCCGGGCGATCGGGGCCGAGGACGCCGATGGGTGGGCCGTCTGGGCCTCGCGAGCGATGGCCCGGACGCCCCCCCCCGCGCTCCGGAAGCTGGGCCAGGTCGTCGTGCTCGACCCGATCGAGCCGACCCGGGCCGGTTGGCGCCTGCTCGACCTTTGCCACAAGCGGGCCCGGTCGATGGACGTCATCCTGCCCTTCGAGCACGACCCCGCCCTGGCCGAGCTGTATTCGCCCGTCGACCCGGCCCGCCGCCAGTTCCTGGGATGGGGGTTCGTCGAGGAGGCCGAGCGATCCGACGGGTTCAGCTTCCGCCCCCCGGGCCCGGAGGCCGTCGAGCGCGAGCTGTTCCGATCCGACGCCTCGGATCGGCCCCGATGGTCGCGGGCCGAGGGCCTGCGGATCCTGGGGGGGCCGCAGGGCGAGGGGCTGGGGCTGCTCGTCGCGCGGGAGGTCCGCGACCGGGTCGACGAGGGGGTGCCGCCCGAGGAGATCCTGATCCTGGTCCCGAGGATGGACGGGCAAGCCGACCGGATCCGCGAGGCCCTCCGCTCCTGGGGCCTGCCGGTCGACCCGGGCGGAGAGCGGCGGCTGGCGAGCGTGGCCGCCGTCTCGGCCCTCCGGCTGGCGATGCAACTCCCCGTCGACCACTGGGAGGTCGCCACCCTGGTCCGGTTGCTCCGGAACGGCCGGATCCGGTGGCCCGAAGGCCCCACCATCCCGAAATTCGCCCGATTCGAGGCGGCGTCGGCGATCCGGTCGACCCGCGTCTTCCGCGACCGGTCGACCCTGCGGCAGGCGCTGGTCCGGGCCCTGGAGGACGATGCGAAGTCCCGGCCGGCCCGGATCGCGATCGAGGCGCTGGACCGGCTCTCGGGACTGATCGACCCGATCGCCCTGCCGGGCCCGTGGCGGGCCCAGGTCGACCGCCTCGGCCGGCTGGTCGACGGCCTCGGGCTCGACTCGTCCGGCCTCGACCCGCTCCGGGATGCCCTGGAAGGCCGGGGATGGGTCCTGGAAGCCCTCGGCCCGGCGATCGCGGAGGAGACGATCTCCTGGGCCGACTTCGTCGCCCAGGTCGTCACGGTCATCGCCGAGGCCGATCCCCTCGGGTCCGAGTCGATGCCGGGGACCATCCGGATCGAGTCGGTCGACGCCGCCCGGGGGGTCCGGGCCCGGGTCGTCATCCTGGCCAACCTGGGCGAGCGGACCTTCCCGGCACCCGACGCCATCGACATCGATTCCCCCCCCGGCGGCGGAGGAGACACGGCGAACCTGGCCTATGCCCGGGAGATGCTCCGGTTCGCCCGGGTGGCCGGGTCGGCCTCCGATCGGCTCGTCCTGGCCTATCCGACCACCGACCTCAAGGGCGAGAAGCTGCTCCCGGCGGGGTTCCTCGACGAGCTGCTGGGCCGGCTCGACGGGGGGGCCCGGTCGCCCTGCGTGGTCGCGCACGGCCGGTTCGACCCCGTCCTGGCGGACCACCCCCGACTGGCCGAGGCCCCGGCCGACGCCCGGGTCCTGGCCGTCGCCCTCGCCTGCCGCGACGAGGGGACCGGGCGCCTCCGCGAACTCGCCGCCGATCCCGGCCACGCCCGGGCCCTGGTCGGGACCGCCGACGCCTTCGAGGTCGCCCACCGTCGCCGCGAGGAGCGGGCCTTCGGGCCCTACGACGGCCGGCTCCGCGACCCCGGGGCGATCGCCAGGATCCGGGACGACTTCGGGGCCGCCCGCGCCTTCAGCCCGAGCCAGCTCGAATCGTTCGCGCTCTGCCCGTTCCAGTTCTTCCAGCGCTACGTCCTCGGGCTGAAGGTCGTCGACGAGCGCCAGGAGCTGGAGGAGGATTACGCCGGCCGGGGGAGCGACGTCCACCGGGTCCTGGAGCAGATCCACCAGCAGATCGCATCGGAGCCCGAACCCGGTACCGACCTGCTCGGGCGGCTCTCCGTCCTGATCGAGACCGGGATGCGGGTCGAGCTGGAGCAGCACGACGGGACCGAGGCCGACGTCGCCCAGGTCCTCCGCGAGATCGGGACCATGCGGACCAACAAGGCCCTGGGCCGATATCTCGGCCAGTTCCGGGATGACGCGAGACGGCTGGGGGTGATGCCCGAGCCGCACCGATTCGAGGTCGTCTTCGGCCAGCCCCACAAGGACGAGACCTATCCCCACCTGGCGATCGGCGAGGGCGACGACGCCGTCGGGCTGATGGGGACCATCGACCGGATCGACCTGATCCGGAAGGGCGGGAAGGTCCTGTTCCGGGTGATCGACTACAAGACCGGGTCGAACCCGGCCAGGGCCGACGTGCTCTCGGGCCTGGCCACCCAGTTGCCGCTCTATGCCCTGGCGGCCGAGCGGCTGGTCCTGCTCCCCCCGGGCGACTTCGAGTTCTCCGACGTCGGCTACTGGAGCCTGCCCAAGGACGGCTACAAGAGCGTGAAGTTCGACGACTGGTCGGCCTATCGGGCCCGGCTGACGGACTTCGTGCTTGCGCTGGTGGCCGAGCTGAGGTCCGGGATGTTCCCGATCGATTCCCGGAAGAAGGACTGCCGGAAGTTCTGCGACTTCCAGGCAACCTGCCGCGTGGCGGAGGTCCGATCGGCGGGCAAGGTGTGGGACGACCGGCCGTCACTGGAGGCCGACCCGTGATCGATCCGACTCCGTCGGCTCCGCCCCCGACCCCCGAGCAGGCCCGGGCGCTGGGCGTGGCCGGCGCGAGCGTCGCCCTGAGCGCCGGGGCGGGGTGCGGCAAGACGTTCGTGCTGGCCGAGCGCTACTTGCGGGCCCTGGAGGGGCCCGACCCCCGGCCGCTCGGGCGGATCGTGGCGCTGACGTTCACCAACAAGGCGGCCCGCGAGCTTCGCGAGCGGATCCGGAAGGAATGCCGGGCCCGGCTCGCCTCGGGGGCGGACCCGGCCCGATGGCGGTCGGTCCTCCGGGGGCTGGGGGCGGCCCGGATCGGGACGTTCCACGCCTTCTGCGGCGACGTCCTCCGCCGCCACGCGATCGAGGCCGGGGTCGACCCCGGCTTCTCGGTCCTCGACGAGCCGATCGCCCTGGCGATCCGGGACGAGGCCCTGGCCGCCGCCCTCCGCGGGCGCCTGGCCGCCCGCGACCCCGACCTGATCGAGCTGGCCGTCGAGTTCGGCCCGGGGATGGTCCGCCAGACCCTGGACGACCTCCTCGCCAACCGATCCGCCGGCGACATCCGCGACTGGGCCGGCCGGACGCCGAGGGACCTGGTCGACCTCTGGGTCGACCGTTGGAACCGGTCCGTCCGCCCCGACCTCCTCGCCCGGTTCGCCGCCGAGGCCGGGCCCTGCCTGCAACTCATTAGATGGGATGGGCCGGTCCACGACAAGGTCCGGGAACGGTGCGGCCAGCTCTCCGACGCCTTCGCCCGGCTCTCGGGCGGCGACGATCCCGCGGGCGTCCTCGCGGAGATCACCGAGCACGCCCGGGTCCAGGGGATCGCCGCCAAGCTCTGGCCCTCGGCCGAGGCCCATGCCGCGGTCCAGGCCCATTTCAAGGCGATCCGCGAGGGCGCGGTCAAGGTCCGGACGGCCCTGGCCTGGGACGAGCAGACGTCGATGATCGCCGCCGGGCACGGGCTCCGGTTCGCCCGGCTGGCGGTCCTGGCCCGCGAGTCGTACGACCACGCCAAGCGGTCGCGCGGCGGGATCGACAACGACGACCTCCTCCTCCTGACCCGCGACCTCCTGGCCGGCCGATCCGGCGAGGCCCGGCGGGCCCTGGCCGACTCGGTCGACCTCGTGCTGGTCGACGAGTTCCAGGACACCGACCCGATCCAGTCCGAGATCCTGACGCACCTGGGCGGGCCGGGGATCCTCGAGGGCCGGCTGTTCCTGGTCGGCGACCTCAAGCAATCCATCTACCGATTCCGGGGGGCCCGGCCCGAGCTGTTCCGGGATTATCGGGGGCGATTCCCCGAGGACGGCCGGCTCGACCTGACCGAGAATTTCCGGAGCGTCCCGGCGATCCTGGACTTCGTCAATGCCCTGTTCGCCGAGACTTTCACCGACCCCGGCGCCGCGCTCAAGGCCGGGGGCGGGGCCGTCGACCGGGGCGGGCCGCCGGCCGTCGCCTTCCTCTGGGGCGACCCGCCCGAGGATCCGGACGCGCCCCGGCTCGACGCCGACGCCCGGCGGAAGGCCGAGGCCCGCCGGCTGGCCCGGCTCCTCAAGGGCCGCCTCGATGCCGGCTGGATCGTCCGCGACAGGGCGACGGGCCCCCGGCGGGCGGACCAGGGCGATGTCGCCATCCTGTTCCGGTCGCTCTCCGACGCCTCGGCCTACGAGTCGGCGCTGGCGGCCGAGGGGCTGGACTACCACGTGGTCGGCGGCTCGGGGTTCTTCGCCCAGCAGGAGGTCCTGGACCTGATCAACGTCCTGACCGCCGTCGAGGACCCGGTCGACGGCGTGTCGATGGCCGGGGCCCTGCGGAGCCCGTTCTTCTCGATCAGCGACGATGCGATCTACTGGCTGTCGAACGTCCGGTACGGGGCCCCCCACGAGGGGCTGGAGCGGTGCGACGGGCCGCTCCTGGACCGGCTCCCCGAGGCCGACCGGCCCCGGGCCGTCCGGGCCTCGCGCCTCCTCTCGGGGTGGCGGGCGGTCAAGGACCGGCTCCCGATCGCCGGGCTGGTCGACCGGATCCTCGACGAGTCGGGGTACGAGGCCGCCCTCCTCGGCGAATTCCTCGGCGATCGGAAGCGGGCCAACGCCCGGAAGCTGGTCCGGATGGCCCGGGGGTTCGACGAGCAGGGCGGGTTCACCCTGGCCGACTTCGTCGACCGCCTCCGGGCCGACCTCCGATCGGCGACCAAGGAGACCCAGGCCGCCACGACCGACGAGCAAGGCCCGATCATCCGCCTGATGTCGGTCCACCAGGCCAAGGGGCTCGAATTCCCGATCGTGGTCGTGCCCGACCTCGACCGCAAGCGCCCCGGCGACCTGAAGCGGGTCGCCTTCGATGCCGAGCTCGGCCCGCTGGTCAACCCCGCGATCGACCCGGCGGAGGGCGATGACGGCGAGGATACGACGCCCGGCGGGTGCCTCGGCTGGTCGATCCATCGCCACCTGGAGCGATCGGCCGACGAGGCGGAGGCCCTCCGGCTGCTCTACGTCGCGACCACCCGGGCCCGAGACTTCCTGATCCTCTCCGCCGCGACCGACCCGGACCGGACGCCGACCGCGCCGGCGCTCGCCCTGCTCGACCGGAGGTTCGATCGCCGGACCGGCCGGCTCCGCGGCGCCCTGCCCGACGGATGGGTCGAGCCCCGGATCGAGGTCGTCCCCCCGACGATCCCGGCCCCCTCCCCCCGGGGGCCGTCGTCCCGCTCCCGCCCTCGCCTGCTCGAGGTGGCCCGGGCGATCCGCGAGGCCTCGTCGGGGCCCGGGGACCCGCCGCCCACGGACCCGCGAGCCCCCCGGTTCGTGGACCTGGACCCGGCCACCGGGCTGTCCTCGACCGCCGCCCGGCTCGATCGCCTGATCCGATCGGTCCTGGCCGACCCCCGGGCGGTCGAGCCGGGCCAGGTCGCCCGGATCGCGGCCCGGGAGGGGCTCCGACAACTCCCGGTCGCGCCGTCCGCGCTGGTGGGCGAGGCGATCGATCGGCTCTCGGCCTGGTCCCGATCCCCCCTGGCCCGCGAGATCGCCCGGTCGGCCGAGGTCCGCCGGGGGTTCGACTGGTCGGTGGCCCGGCCTCCCGGCGTCGACGCCACCGTCTTCCGGGGCCGGGGAGATTACGCCTACCGAGGCCCTTCCGGCCAGCTCCATCTCGTCATCGTGAGCGACCCGGGAGCGTCCGAGGCCCGCGAACGGGTCCGGCTGCTCCTCTCGGCCCGGGCGGCCGACCGATTCGGCCTGGGCCCGGTCCGTCAGGCGTGGTGGGTCCGCCTCGGCCCCGGCGGCGGGCTGTCGGGCTCCGACCGCTTCGACGACGGGGCGGTCGACGAGGCGGTGGGGGCGCTGTTCCGGGCCGGGGTCATCGGACCTTGAGATCGGGCCCGGTCGCCGGTGCCGACGCCGTGGCGGTCGACCGGGGCGGCGCGGCGGCCCGGGCGTGGGCGAGCCATCGCCGCTGGAGGTCGGGGAAGCCGTCGATCTTGTAGACCTTGCGGAGTTCGGCCTCGTAACCGTCGCGTTGCGCCGGGGCGCCGTGTTTCTGGACCCCCTGGAGGAACTGGACCATCTGGGCGGGGGTCCCCTGCTGGACCAGGAAATGCGTCAGGGAGACGCTCTGGGCGTAATACAGGCCCCAGAAGCGGTTGTCGGGATAGTCCATGCACATCAGGGTCTCGACCGGGAAGAGGCGGTTGGCCGCGAGCGGCTCGACGAGGTCTCCGGCCCGGCGATGCTGCTCGTCGGCGGGCTCGGACAGGACGGCCATCCCCTCGTCGGCCCATCGCGGGATCTGCTCCATCGAGAAGAGGTCGGCCAGGATGACGTGGGTGATCTCGTGGGGCAAGACGGCCGGGACCAGCGCGGGGTGATCGGCCCGGAGGTTGACCCTCCGGGAGATGATCCGGCCGCCGTTCATCCCCATGGTCGAGAAGCCGGGCGAATCCTCGGGCTGGCCGGTCATCGTGGCGTACTGCCGGGCGGTCGGGTAGAGGTAGATCTCGCACTGGGGCTGCCAGGGGGCCCGCGGGAGGGCGTTGGTCCAGCGCCGGGTCTGCTCGCGGCGGACCGCCTCGGCGGCGTGCGCGACCTTCTCGGCCAGGGAAGTGTTGTTGTGGTAGATCCGGAAGTTGGCCGTGTCGCGGATCTGCCACCGTCCGACGGCCGGCTCGGGGCGGGTGGCGACGTTGGGCCCCTTCGAGCCGTTGGAGGCCAGCGAGATGGGGGTGGTCGCCGCCTCGGTCGGGGGCCGATTCGCGGCGGCCCGGGCCGGGCGGTCGATCGCCGGCTCCTCGGGCGCCGAGCCCCGGACGACGAGCTTGCCGGCCGTCGACTTCCGGGGGGATTTCGACCGTTCGGCGGTCAGGTTGGCCAGGTAATCGCCGAGCCAGTTGTTCGGGTTCAGGGCGCGGATCCGGGCGATCTCGGCCCGGATCCCCGCCCAATCGGCCTCGGACTGGGGGTGGGCGTTGATCTTCCGGACGACCTCGACGGATCGGCAATAGGCCCAGTGATCGCGGCGTCCGGCGGGGAGGCGGTTCTCGCGGGCCAGTTCGGCATAGACCCGGCCGGCCTGGGCATAATCCCCGGCGGCGAAGGCCGCGTCGGCCGTCGCGACGTCGGGCCCGGGGGGGGCCTCGGCCGGGATCGGGAGGAGCGGCGCGGGATCGGAGGAGGGGGGCGGCGTCGGCCCGGTGGCCTCGGCCTTCGGTGCCGCCTCCGGCTGCCGATCCGTCGCGAACGGCGGCGGGGGCCCGGCCGGCGTGGCGATCGAGCCCGGGGGCGGGGCGATGTCGGGCAGCGCGGGCGGGGCCGACGTCGGGTCCGGGGGCCTGGGCTCGGCGGGGGCCGCGGCGGGCGCCTCGGGCGTGGGAGTCGGCACGACGGGTGGGGCCTGGGCGGGGCGTGGCTTGCGGCCCAGGATCCGGATGTTCTCGCGGTACGTCTCGGCCTCGCGGGACTTCCCGGCGGCCTGGGCCTGCCTGGCGGCGAGCTCGTAGGCCGGGCGGAGGAGGTCGAGGACGATACCCTTGGCGGCCCCGGCCTCGGGGAGGGCCTCTTCCAGGATCGCGACGGCGGAGGCCCCGTCATCGCGGGCGAGCCGGCGGCGGGCCTCGTCGACGGCGTCCGACGTCCCGGCCGGAGAAGGCCGGGCCAATCCTAAGGTGGCCGCGACCAGCAGGGTCGCGATCGAGGGGCCGTGCATGACGTTCCGTGTCCTGCGTAGCGGTCGGCGTCGGTCCCGGTCGGAGTCGGGGGCGTCGAGGAGATCGGGAACCGTTCCCGCACGGCCTCGCAATCGCGCCCCTCCGATCGGGCGAACCGGCCTCGTCCCAGAGGGTCGTCCATGATGGCGGGGGCCGTCGGCGAGTGCCGGGCATCGAGGCCCCATCACCCGGACGCGGCGGCGGCTCCGCGCCGCAGCGTGGGGCTCCCGACGGCGGCGGGAGTATCGTCCAGGACGCCCGATGGGTCAACCCCGATCGCGCGACGAGTCTCCGGGTCCTCTAATCGGCATCCGGCCCGGGCCTCCTTGAGGATCTTCCGGGATCCGACGGGCCGGCGCCCGGCCGGGCTCGCCGCTCGCCTTGATGTGGGCCGGGTCGCGATCTGATATCATGGGCGGGAGGGCCGGCGGGAGGGCGGGTCAGAAAGGGGCGACCAGAGATGCGGATCATCGCCGGCCAGCGGCGCGGGCACAAGTTCGACGGCCCCGGCGACAAGGTCACCCGGCCGACCAGCGACCTGGTCCGCGAGTCCCTCTTCAACATCCTGGGCGTGGCCGTCGAGGACCTGCTCGTCATCGACCTCTTCGCCGGGACCGGCGCCCTCGGGCTGGAGGCGCTGAGCCGGGGCGCGGGTCGGGCCATCTTCGTCGAGCGGAGCCGGGACAATGCCGCCCTGATCCGGCGGAATATCGCGACCCTCCGCTATGAGGATCGGGCCCGGGTCATCGTGGCCGACGCCTATCGGTGGGCGAGGGCCTATGTCCCCGACGAGGCCGAGCCGGTCGTCGTGTTCGTCGACCCCCCCTATGCCGACTACGAGAACCACCCCGATCGGGTGAGCCGGGTGCTCGGCGAGTTGGCGCGGGCGCTGCCCGACGGCTCGATGATCGCCGCCGAGTCGAGCCGGAAGCTCGACGCGGAAGTCCTCCCCGACTGGGATGCCTGGGACATCCGCCGCTACGGGGGGACCCAGATCGCGATCCGGACGCTCGGCGCCGGGGCCGGTCCCGACGCGCCCCCGGACCCCGAGGGGCCGCCCGATGTCGTCGAATGACCCCCGACGCGCGTTCGCGACCGAGGTCGTCGCCCGGCTCCGGGCCGCCGGCTTCCGGGCGCTCTGGGCGGGCGGCTGCGTCCGCGACCTGATCCTGGGCCGCGAGCCGGCCGACTACGACGTCGCCGCCGACGCGACCCCGGAGCAGGTCATGGGCCTGTTCCGGCGGACGATCCCGGTCGGCGTGAGCTTCGGCGTGGTCCGCGTCCTGGGGCCCGCCGGCGCGGGGGAGGTCGAGGTCGCGACCTTCCGGAGCGACGGCGAATACCGCGACGGGCGCCGCCCGGAGTCGGTCCGGTTCGGCGACGCCCGGCTCGACGCCGAGCGGCGCGACTTCACCATCAACGGGATGTTCCTCGACCCGGCCACCGGGGAGGTCCACGACTTCGTCGGCGGCCGGGCCGACCTCGACGCCCGGGTCCTCCGGGCCATCGGCGACCCCGCGGCCCGCTTCGCCGAGGACAAGCTCCGATTGCTCCGCGCCGTCCGGTTCGCCGCCCGGTTCGGCCTGGAGATCGAGGCGACGACCCGGGCGTCGGTGGTGGCGATGGCCGACCAGGTCCGCGTGGTCGCCGCCGAGCGGATCGCGCACGAACTCCGGCGGATGCTCGTCCACCCGTCGCGGTCCCGGGCGATGGACCTCGCCATGGAGACGGGCCTGATCGCGGCCGTCCTCCCCCCGCTGGTCCGGACCAAGGGCCTGTTCCAGGGCAAGCCGGTCCAGCCCGACGGCGACCTCTGGGATCACATCAAGCTCGTGCTCGACCTCCTGCCCGCCGACCCGAGCTTCCCCCTGGCCTTCGCGGCGCTCCTGCACGACGTCGGCAAGCCCGAGACCAGGGCCCTCCACCACGGGCGGACCACCTTCCACAACCACGAGCAGGTCGGCCGCGCGATCGCCGATCGGACCTGCCGCGACCTCAAGCTGGCCAATGCCGACCGGGAGCGGACGACCTGGCTCGTCGAGTATCACCAGTATCTCGGCGAGGCGATGAAGCTCCGCGAGGCCAAGCTCAAGAAGATCCTCGCCGAGCCCGGGATCGACGAGCTCCTCGCCCTCCATCGGGCCGACGCGCTCGCCTCCACCGCCGACGCGTCGCACGTCGACTATTGCGAGATGTACTTGCGCGACCAGCCCGCCGGGCCGATCAACCCGCCGACGCTGGTCAACGGCCACGACCTCGCCCGCCACGGGATCCGGCCCGGCCCCCGGACGAAGGTCTACCTGGAGATGATCCGCGAGGCCCAGCTCGATCGGGCCGTCCACGGCAAGAAGGAGGCCCTGGACTGGCTCGATCGCCAGATCGCCGACCAACCGTCCCCCGCCCCTCAGGCCGACCAGCGCTGAAGGCCGTCGGCGTGGACGACCTCGATCCGGGGCCGGGGCTCGCCCGCCGCCAGCCGGAACGTCAGCGGCAAGACCTCGCTGGTGAGCACCTCCGGCCGATCGAGGGTGGACTTGCCCACCAGGGCCAGCACCCCGTCGCCGAGCCGATAGAGCTCCAGGGCCCAGGGCTTGCGGTCGACCATGAGCAGCTCCCGGACGCCCACCCTGGCATAGAAGTCGAACTTCCGCCGCGATCGGTCCCGGGGGCTGATGACCTCGACGGCGAAGTCGGGCCCGCCCTGCCAGTGGGAGTCGCGATTCCGGGCCGTCGTCCCGTTCAGGAAGACGGCGACGTCGGGGCACCGGTAGTTTCTCGTCCAGCCCTCGTCGCGGTCGCTCACGTTGATCCCGGGCCGCACAAGGCCCAGTCCGACGGAGCCGATCGCCAGCTCGAAGGAAAGATATAGTTTTCCGACAATATCTTGATGTTGGTCGTTGGGGTCCGGTGACACGATATAGACTCCGTCCCAGACCTCGTCATGGTGGTCGGCCCCGATCGCTCGCCGCTTTCGGATCAGCCGTCTCTGCAATTCAGCGTCGGTGATGAGCATTGGCATGTTCGGGCCTCGTTGCTTCGAGTCTCCGGGCGGGCGTCAGTCCCTCGCCTCGGGCGGGATGATACTGGGCAGTTCGAGGCGACCGCCGGGGCCCTTGAGCATCTGCTGCTTGGCCTGGGTGACCTGCGAGAGGCCGTGGATCTTGATGAAGCCCTGGGCCGCGGACGCGTCGTACTGGTCGCCTTCCTCGTAGGTGGCCAGCTCGTGGCGGTAGAGGCTGTGCTCGCTCTTGCGGCCGACGATCATGGCGTGTCCCTTGTAGAGCTTCACCCGGGCGACGCCGGAGACGTATTGCTGGTTCGACACGACGAACGCCATCAGGTCCTGGTGCAGGGCGCTGAACCAGAGGCCGTTATAGATCAGGTCGGAGTAGGCCTGGCTGACGTAGGTCTTGAACCGGAGCGCCTCCTTGGAGAGGGTGAGGAACTCGATCTCGCGGTGGGCCTCGTGGAGGACGACGGCGGCGGGGGCCTCGTAGATCTCGCGCGACTTGATGCCGACGAGTCGGTTCTCGATGTGATCGATCCGGCCGACCCCGTGGCGGCCGGCGATCCGGTTCAGCTCCTCGATCAGCTCGGCGCCGTCGAGCCTCCGACCGCCCAGGGCCACGGGCCGGCCGCGGTCGAACTCGATGGTGACCTCCTCGGCCTCGTCCGGGGCGCTATGGGGCTCCAGGGTCCACTGGAAGGTCTCGGGCGGGGGCTCGATCCAGGGGTCTTCGAGGATCCCGGCCTCGATCGATCGGCCCCAGAGGTTCTGGTCGGTGCTGAAGATGCTCTTGCGGGTCGCCTCGACCTCGATCCCGTGGTCGGCGGCATATTTCAACTCCTGGGTCCGGGTCCACTTCCATTCGCGGACCGGCGCGATGATCCTGAGGTGCGGGGCCAGGGTCTGGAAGGTGACGTCGAACCGGACCTGATCGTTCCCCTTGCCGGTGCACCCGTGGGCGACGGCCACCGCCCCGTGCTCCTTGGCCACGCGGACCATGAGCTGCGCGATCAGGGGCCGCCCCAGGGCCGTGGCCAGCGGGTACTTGCCCTCGTAGAGGGCCCCGGCCATCAGCGACGGGAAGGCGAAGTAGTCGACGAACAGGTTGCGGACGTCCTCGGCGATCGCCTCGACGGCGCCGGTCTTCAGGGCCTTCTCGCGGATCGCCTGGATGTCCTGCCCCTGCCCGAGGTCGCAGGTATAGGCGATCACATCCAGCCCGTAAGTCTCGTCGATCCACTTGACGGCGACGGACGTGTCGAGCCCGCCGCTGTACGCCAGTACCACCTTGTCGCGTGCCACGTCTGGTCCTTTTCTCCCGCCGATCGCCGGGGGTTGGATTCTATTCCGAGGGCAGGTCGAACGTCCTGCGGAGCGATTCGAGGGCCTCCTGGCCGCGATCGTGATCGGTGGCGACGTTGATCCGGACCTCGCTGGTGTTGATCAGGGTGATGTTGATCCCGCCCTCGGCCAGCGCTGCGAACATCCGGGCGGCGACGCCGGTGTGGGTCCTCATGCCGACCCCGAGGACCGAGAGCTTGGCGATGGCCGGCTCGACGGCGACGCGGCCCAGGCCGACGTCGGCCGCCGCCCGGGCGGCGCGGTCGGCCTCGTGGCGGGGGACGGTGAACGAGAGGAGGGTGTTGCCCGCCTCGCTGACGTTCTGGACGATCATGTCGACGAACACGTCGGCCTCGGCGATCTTGCGGAACACGGCCGCGGCGTAGCCCGGCCGGTCGGGGACGTCGAGCAGGGTGATCCGCGACTGGTCGTCGTCGAGCTCCACGCCGGAGATCACCAGGTCCTCCATCCCCGCCGGCGTCGCGTGCGGCGGGCCGTTCACCGTGGCCGGCCTCCGGCGCGAGGCCCGGGTGGCCGACCATCCCGCATGGTCGGGCGGTGCGGGGAGGTCCTCCACCGGCCGGTCCAGCTCGAACGCCCGGTGGACGACCCGGAGCGCCTCGGCGGCCGCGGACCGGGCGACCAGGACGCTGACCTTGATCTCGCTGGTCGTGATCATCTGGATGTTGATCCGGGCCTCGGCCAGGGCGTCGAACATCGCCCGGGCCACCCCGGTATGGGTCCGCATCCCCAGGCCGACGATCGAGACCTTGGCGACCTCGGCGTCGTGCGACAGACCCGAGGCGCCGACCGCCCGGGCCGCCTCCTGGGCGACCACCAGCGTCTCCTCCAGGTCGTCCCGGGCGACGGTGAAGCTAACCTCGGTCACCCCGCTGGTCGCGACGTTCTGGACGATCATGTCGACCACCACGTTCGCCGAGGCGATCGCCCCGAAGATCCGCCGGACCACGCCCGGCCGGTCGGGGACGTCGAGCAGGGTGATCCGCGCCTCGTCCCGGGCCAGGGCCGCGCCCGTGACCAGGACCCCCAGCCGCCGGGCGTCCCCCTCGGCCACGATCCAAGAGCCCTCGTCGGGCTTGAACGAGCTCCGGACGTGGATCGGGACGCCATATTTCTTGGCGAACTCGATCGATCGCGAGTGCATCACCCCCGCGCCCAGGCTGGCCAGCTCCAGCATCTCGTCGAAGCTGATCCGGTCGATCTTGCGGGCCTCGGCGACGACCCGGGGGTCGGTGGTGTAGACGCCGTCGACGTCGGTATAGATCTCGCAGGCGTCGGCCCCGAGGACCGCGGCCAGGGCCACGGCGGTCGTGTCGGACCCGCCCCGGCCCAGGGTGGTGATGTTGTAATCGTCGTCGACCCCCTGGAATCCGGCCACGATCACGATCTTGCCGTCGTTGAGCGCCTGGACCAGGCGATCGGTCGAGATGTTCCGGATCCGGGCCTTGGTGTGGAAGCTGTCGGTGACGATCCCGATCTGGGCGCCGGTGAAGCTGATGGCCGGGACGCCTTGCGCCTGGATCGCCATCGCCATCAGGGCGACGCTCACCTGCTCGCCGGTCGACAGGAGCATGTCCATCTCGCGGGCCGGGGGCCGCTCGTGGATCTCCCTGGCCAGCCCGATCAGCTCGTCGGTGGTGTGGCCCCTCGCCGACACGACCACGAGGACCTTCTCGCCGCGCTCGTGCGCCGCGATCGCCCGGCGGGCCGCCGCCAGGATCTTCTTCGAATCGGCGACGCTGGTCCCGCCGAACTTCTGGACCAAGAGGGCCACGGGCAACACTCCAACGGGCGGGCGGCCCGGATTTCAGATGTCGAGGAACTCGGCCATCAGCCTGTATCCCTGCTCGAAGCTCGGGCCGCCGGCATCGAGGGCGGAGGCCTCGTCGTAGGGCCGGCCGGATCCGGCCAGGCCGACGCCGGCCATGGCCCAGGGGACCCAGGCCCGATCGTGGGCCCTGGTCCGGACCAGGGTCGCGTGATCGGGGGAGACCAGGATCCGCCCGCCGTGGGCGGCGATGGCCCGGCGGAGCGGGCCGACGATGTCGCGGTCGATCCGCTCCAGGGCCTCGACCTTGGCGTCGGCCCGGCCCTCGTGGCTGGCCTCGTCGGGGGCCTCGACGTGGACGCAGACGATGTCGTGGTCGTCCAGGGAGTCGACCCCGAAGCGTCCCTTGGCGGCATAATTCGTGTCGAGGTAGCCGGTCGCGCCGGGGACGTCCACCCGGTCCCAGCCGGCCAGGATCCCGACCCCGCGGACCAGGTCGACGGCCGAAAGGATCGCCCCCCTGAGGCCGTGGAGCGCCTGGAACCCGGGGAGTCGCGGGGCCATCCCCTGCCCCCAGAGCCAGATGGCGTTGGCGGGCGGCTTGCCCCGGGCCAGCCGGTCGCGGTTGACCGGGTGGTCCCGGACGACCTCGGCCCCGGCGGCGATCAGCCCGCGGAGGAGGTCCGAGCCGGTCCCCCGGGGGAGGTGGTCGACGGCCGGGCGGTCGGGCTGGTCGTGGGGCGGGGTGGTCTGCGTATCGTCGGCGAAGGGGGCCGGCCGGCCCGATCCCCGGTAGATCATCAGGTTCCGGTAGCTGACGCCGGGGAAGAACTCGATCTCGGGGCGGCCCAGCCGATCCTGGAGGGCCTGGATCAGGGCCCGGCCCTCCTCCGAGGTGATGTGGCCGGCGGTGAAGTCGCTGAGCCGGCCGTCCCGGATCGTCATCAGGTTGCACCGGACGGCCCAATCCTCCGGCCCGAGGGCGACCCCCGCCGCGGCGGCCTCCAGCGGGGCCCGGCCGGTGAAGACCCGCTCGGGGTCGTAGCCGAACAGGCTCAGGGTCGCCACGTCGCTCCCGGGGAGGAACCGGTCGGGCACGTTCCGAGACCGGCCCAGGACCCCCTCCCGCGCGATGGCGTCCATCTCGGGCGTCCGGGCCGCCTGGAGCGGGGTCCGGCCGCCGAGAGCCTCGATCGGCTCGTCGGCGGCCCCGTCGGGGATCACGATCGCGAACTTGTGCGGCATGGCGATGATCCCTCACCCGCGGCGAGGCCGGCGGGGGACATCGCCCCGGCGGCCGAAGCGTCCCATCTTAACGACTGCCGCGTGGCGATTTAAGGGCAACCCCGGAGCCGGCAACATTCGAGGAGCCGGAGCCCCGATCCGTACATCAACTCGGCCATGAGCCTGCGGACGCCTTCCATGCGGCCTAATTACGACGTGGACCTCGTCGAGCGAGAGCACGACCGGCAGCCGCTTCGGCCGCCTCGCCCGCAGCGCGTCGATCGGATCCGAGGGGTTTGTCGAGGACGTGCTGGTAGAGGAACAGGAGGGCCGCCATGGCCTGGTTCTGGGTACTGGCCGCGACCCGCCCCTTGACAGCCAGCGACGTCAGAAACGCCTCGACCTCGGCCGTGCCCATATCCGTCGGGTGTCGTTTGCCATGAAAGAGGATATACCGACGGGCCCGGCCGACGTAGGCTTCCTCGGTGCGAGCCGAGTCGTGCCGCATCCGGAGCCTCGCCCGGACCTGGTCGAGGAGCTTCGGAGGTCGGGACGAAGGCGACGGCGTTTCCACGGCGAAGGGCCTCGACAAATCGCTTGACACCTCCGAAGCCGGCGAGTTAGCGTCATTGATGGGTTCTTCAAGTGCGAGAACCTTTTTCCGATGTTAGATGGAATCGCTGCCGCGTTATGCGGAATCGGGGTTTGGTTGTCAGGCGGAAGGATTCTGCCGAATCAATGTTTAGGCGATCTACTCGTCCACTGGAATGAACGAGAACAAACTGCGATACTCCGAGGCTCTGTTGCGTGAGGCGGTACGTGCCTTCGTCTTCCGAGCGGTCTTACGTCAACTCGGCATTTCGTTCTTCATTGTCGTCACGCTGCTTATAGTGATCCTCGGATTGCTCATCTCCCAACACGACCGGGGTTGGATGGGCGGATTTCTCATCGCGACCATCCTGTTCGTTGGTGTTTTCCTCGCCGTCGTGTACGTCGCTCATTTCCGCAACACGATAGGCCGGTTTCGCCAGATGCGTACGCCTGAGGCGACCTTTGGCTATGATGAGCAGCAGATTACCCTTGCTTCTGAGTTTGGCAGCGCCACTATGCCGTGGTCGTCCATCACGGAGGTGTGGCGTTATCCACGATTTTGGCTCCTTCTCTTCTCGCGGTCGCAGTTCATCACCCTGCCGCTCGACTGCCTTGACGAGCAGACTCAGGCTTTCATTACACGCAAGACCAACGAACTAAACGCCTCTTAAGGAACTGTCTTCCCCGCTGGGCGTTGCCGTCCCGTTGACGTGAGTCACTCGGCAGACTCCGGCGCGAGCTGACCCCTTCCCCGGCGGGTCGGATTGATCCACGGATCGGCGTTCGTGACTGCCCCTCGCTAGCCGTCGGTGCTCACGGTCGCGAACCCGGGCCGCTCAGCCGGCCGGCAGGGACTCCAGGCGATAACCCAGCGACTCCGCATGGCGAGACAGCCCGATCAGGCTTCGGGCCTCGGACGATCTCTCGGACTCCTCCATGGCCTGCGCCACGTAGGCCTGCCCCTTCTTCGGGCACGAGGCACCAGGGCGAGAACGGCCAACGACCCCGGAGGCTCCGTCCCGAGTATCGCACCGCTCGGACCCGCCCCCAGTTCCTTCCGGCGGTGGGTCCGCGCAGTGGACGGGATGGTTAACCTCTCGCTGCAGTGGACCCCGGCCACGGGCCGTCGAGGCAAGCCGGGGGCTACCCCGCCGCTCGATCTTTAGTTATGCTCGCCTCATGGCGGCTGACTTTCGCGATGTCGACCCGGCTGAGTTGCGGCTGCCTCCGTCCCGCCTCTCGGGGGCCGACCCTTACAAGCTCCAGCGTCAGATCGCGCGCTTCGGAAGTTCCGCCGACGGCATGCCCCCGGTCTGGGTCTACGAAGGGTCGGATGGCGTGCTGGAGATCATCAACGGGGCGACCCGTGCGACCCGGATCGCCAGGTTGGCCCCCGGCAGCAAGATCCGGGTCGAGGTGATCGGGACCCTTCGCCAACCTCGCGCCCAGAACCCCAAGGTTGGAGATCGACCATGATCGAGCTTGATGTTCGCTCCAGCGTTCTGAGTCGGCTGGAAGAAGTCCGACGCCTTTGCCCGGAGATGCGGCTCGGGCAACTCCTGGCGACCGTTGGGATGCTGGGTGAGGACTCCACCGGGCGATCCCTTTGGGACATCGAGGACGACGAGTTGGCGGCGGCCGTCGGGCGGTTCGCCGGCGATCTGTCGCGTCGGACCGACGCCTGACCTGGCGATGCAACGGACCCCGGCCACGGGCCGCGCCTGTCCTGCTTCCAAGGCTCGGTGGTCCGTGCCCGGGTCCGCTGAGCTTGGGCGTCGGGCGGCGGAGTCGTTACTCGCCGGTTACGAACACGCATGTCCTTTCGTCGTCTATAACTTGGCGGGTGGAACTTGACCCCCGCAGGTGGGACGGTGTCGTGTCACGTTTGAGGAGCTTGTCGTGATGAACCGTCGAGAAGCGTTCTTAGCCCTGGGGGCCGGCGGGCTCGCCGCAGCCGCCGCGGGGGCGAGTCGGGCGGCTGACCCGACACCACCGGCCAAAGTCGCCGACGCCTGGCCGCCGGCCATTCTGATCGCGGAGGCGATCCGCCTCGCCGAGGACCACGTGAAGGCGGAGCGGATCGACACCGCGGAGCATTATCTGTCCTCGGCCCAACTCAGGACGGACGGCAAGCTCCGTTGGGAGGTGAGGTGGGATGGCGTGGATCGACCTGATCGACTCGTCAAAGGAAATTGGTTCATCATCCGCGTCGGCATGGACAAGCAGGCCGGGACCGTTCACGGGAAGTAGGCGGTTGGCCCAGGGTCCGCGGCACCCACACGCCGAACCATACGCTGCACCTGACCCCCCACCGGAAAGCCGGCGGGGGCAGGTGAACTCAGGTGTTCGGCGGCGTCGGGTGTGCATTCCCAAGTCATGGGAGGGTTGGTCATGCGGCTGACAGTTTTGGTGGTGGTCGGAGTGTTGATCGGACTCGGGGGGGCGGCACTCGGCATGGGCGGCAACCTCGACAAACCATCCATTTCGATCCCGTGCGATCCGGTGACGAAGGAGCCGGACCCCGTCACGCAGAAGATCGCCGACGTGTTCCGGTCGCACGAGAAAAGGTTCACCGGGGGTTCGTTCATCAACTCCCACTCCGAATTGTACTTCGCCGGGGGGGCCAAGGGCGTCAACGCACTGCTCGGCGACCTGGCCAAGGTTGAGGGGGCGACGGTTCTGGTCCAACTCTCGAAGGAGGCCGGGGTGACGCAATGGAAGTTCGCCACCACCACAACACAAGCCGACTCCCCGTGCGATTGCAAGATCGACCACGTCGGCTGGGGCGATGCCCGAGTGGTGACGCTCAAGGTCTACCTCGGCGGAAGCCGGATTGAACCGAGCGAGCTGGAACTGCCGGCGGTCACGGGACGGGCGCCCCGGGCGGGCAAGTGACCGGCGTCCGACATCGGCCGGCGAGCTATCACGCCGAACCAGGCGCTGAAGCAGACGACGGCCCCAAGGCGGGCCGACGCTGCTGAGCTTTGTCTTCAGGCGGCAGAGGGCGCACCGATGGTCCACCGCCGATGAATCTCGCGGAGGCGCTCGCCCAACTGCGTGCCTGGTGCGACCGCAGCCGGGGCGTGCCGATCGAGCTCGCCCTCGGTGTCTCGGGCTCGTTTCAATCGCGCGGGACATACGGCGAGGCAGCCCTCGCCGAGGTCGAGGCCGAGCTCGGCTTCGCCCTGCCTCCCGCTTACCGGGAGTTCATGGCGACGGTTGGTGAGTCGTCACTGTTCGGTTGGTCGCCCTCGGGCGGGTGGGCCCGCTGAGAGGCTATCCGGGAACAAGGGCAAGGAATAACAAATTGCTTATGGCTGATAAGACGGGTCGAATGGGATCGGAACGGCCTGAAAATACCCGGAAATCCCTTTCCCATCAACCATCATCCATGACGCGTAATCTATTGCCCCATCCAAGATTCATTCCCGGATAGCCTCTCAGTTCAGTCGCTCCGATTCGACTTCACGCCTCCTCGACGCCCAGGCGGATGCTGGGCGCCCGGACGACGTCGAGTCGGTCGATCTCGCGGAGGGCGGCGGCCAGGTGGGCCTCGACGGCCAGGTGGGTCATCATCACCAGCGGGACCGGGGCGTCGGGCGGGGGGTCGTCGCCGGGGTCGTGCTGGATCAGGCTGGCGATGCTGATCCGGTGGTCGCCCAGGACCCGGGAGATGGCGGCGATCACCCCCGGGCGGTCGGCGATCGTGTATCGGAGGTAGTAGCGGCTCCGGACCTGGTCGGCGGTGACGAGCCGGGGAGACCCGGCCGAGCCCGACCAGAGGTTCAGGGCCCGGAAGGTCAGCGCGGCCCGGCCGATGATCACGTCGATGATGTCGCCGACCACGGCCGAGGCGGTCGGCATGGCTCCCGCCCCCTTGCCGTAGAAGAGGGTATCGCCGACGGCGTCGCCCACCACCCGGACCGCATTGTACGGGCCCTGGACGTCGGCCAGCGGGGTCCCCCGGCGGACCAGCGTGGGGGCGACCCGGAGTTCCAGCCCCGATCCGGACAGCTTGGCCAGCGCCAGGAGCTTGACGGCATATCCCAGCTCGGCGGCATAGGCAATGTCGGCGGGCTGGAGGCGGTCGATCCCCTCGCGGGGGATCTCGGCGGTCGTCACCCCGCTGCCGAAGGCCAGTTGCACCAGGATGGCGAGCTTGTGGGCGGTGTCGGTCCCGTCGACGTCGAGGGTCGGGTCGGCCTCGGCGTATCCCAGTTCCTGGGCCTTCGCCAGCGCCGAGGCGTAGGGCGAGCCGTCGCGGCTCATCGACGTCAGGATGAAGTTGCACGTCCCGTTGACGATCGCCGCCAGGCCCTGGACCTGGTTGGCCGCCAGGCCCACCCCGAGGGCCTGGACGATCGGGATCCCGCCGCCGACGCTCCCCTCGAACGCGATCGCCCGGCCATGCTTCCGCGCCTTGGCGAACAGCTCGGGCCCGTGCTCGGCCAGCAGGGCCTTGTTGGCCGTCACCACGTCCTTTCCGGCTTCCAACGCCTCCAGGAGCAGGCCGAGCGTGGGACGGACCCCGCCCATCACCTCGACCACGATGGAGATTTCCGGATCGTCGAGGACCTTCCGGGCATCGCCCACGATCCGATCGGCCGGGATCGGCGCGGGGCGGGATCGGCCCGGGTCGCGGACGACCGCCCACCGGATCTCGACCTGCCGCCCCGACCGCCGGGCGATCCGGTCGCCGTGCTCGGTGAGCAGCCGCGCGACCCCCGAGCCGACCGTCCCCAGCCCCAGCATCCCGACCGCCACACGTTCCATCCCGCCCCCTCGGATACCACCGGCAGTTTGCCCGCTCAGGACGTCGGCGAGGCCAGCCCGCGGAAGACCTCGGCCAGCCCGTCCTTGGCGAGCCGGCCCTCGGCGACGGCCATCGTCGCATCGTAGAGGGTGGGTGACGGATCGGCCAGGACAACCCCGTTCAAGCTCAGGAAGGTCAGCGCGGCGACGAAGCCGGTTCGCTTGTTCGCGTCGACGAACGGGTGATTCTTCACCAGGTGGAACAGATAAGCCGCGGCCATCAGGAACAGGTCGGGATGGAGATATTCGCCTCCGAACGTCGCCATCGGCTGCATCGTCGCGGATTCCAGGAGGTTGCGATCGCGGATTCCGGCAAGGCCGCCATCCTTGACGAGCTGGAGTTGCTGGATTCGGATCACGTCCTCGACCAGGAGGAATCGGGGATTCATTCGGCCAGCCTGGTGAGCGTCTCGGAATGGATGGCCATGATCTTCAAGGCGGCCCGCTCGACTTCTTCCGGGGAAGCAAATCGGATCGGCCGGATGTGGATCCCGTGGGCATCCGAGGTCACCTCGATCGGGGTATCCTCGTCGATCCCGAGCATTTCCAGGATCGGCCTTTCGATGACCAGCGCGAGCTTGTCGCCGATGGTCGTCAAGGTCGTCATCAATTCGCCTCCGGGTCATTGAATGGACACTCGGCCCGCTCCCGCAGCCTCAATCCATCGTATCGCAAACGTCTCCACCTCGCAGACAAGGCCCGCCGCTCAGAGGATCGCCAGCGCCCCGCGGGTGACGCCATATTTCCCGGTCGCCTTGAGGTCGCGCCAGAGCGTCCCGGGTTCGCGGCGGCCGGCGAGGGCGTCGGCGTAGAGGCCGATGGTCCGGGCGACCTGCTCGGGGGGATCGTCGAGGAACTCGATCCGGAGGTGGCGGGCCCCCCGGGCGACCAGTCGGGGGAGATACTCGGCGGCCGTCTGGGGGACGGCGTTGTACAGGGTGTTCCGGCAGCCGACGTCGGCCTTGAGCGGGTGCTCCATCCCGACCCGGTCGCGGAGCTTGACGTCGTGGACGTCGCAGGGACGGCCGCAGTTGGTCCTGTCGGTCCCCGGCGAGAGGAAGGCGCAGAAGACGCAGTGCTCCATGTGGAACATCGGGATCTGCTGGTGGATCACCACCTCCAGCCAGTCCGGGGGGACCGCCCGGAGGAGGTCGTCGAGCTGGTCAGAGCTCAGGTCATACGAGGCCGCGACCCGCAACGCCCCCCTCGCCTTGAAGTAGGCGACCGACAGCTCGTTGGCCGCGTTCATCGAGAAGTCGGCCACGAACGGGACGCCGTCCCCGGCGCAGTGGAGCAGGCCGCCCGCGTTCCGGACGAGGAGGCCGTCGGCCCTCTGCCGGGTCAGGTGGCGGAAGATGTTGGCCTCGCCCGGCTTCTGGATCCGGGGCGTGGCGAGGAAGATCGTCGTCCCGGCGACCGACCGGGCGGCGGCCACGGCGTCCTTGTACCCTCGGATGTCCTGGAATTCGGCGTAGATGGTCGCGATCCCCGAGGCGACGGCCGCCTCGATCTGGCCGACGGTCCGGCAGAGGACCGACAGCGCGGGCGGGCCGACGGTCGCCCCCGGGATGGTCCTCGGGGGGCGGAGCGCGGCCAGGACCGACCCCCCGGCGATCGACCGGGCCGGCGCGAGGGGGGCGGCGTCGAGGGCCTCGACGAGCTCGCGGCGGAGGGCGTTGAGGACGCTCCGGGGGACCATCGGCCCGCCGACCACCTCGGCCTCGAAGCCGGACAGCTCGTAGATCGTCCCGCCGAGGCGGTCGAACTGGGACCGGAGGGTCTCGGCCGTCGCGGGCTGATTGTCGGCCGGGGCGAGGGGCGAGTCGGAGACGGCCTCGGCCTCGGCCCCGCTGGCAGCCCTGGCCGAGAGGCGGAGCGGCTCGCCGACGACGGCCCGGACGCGGAGGGCGAGGCCGACCAGGCGCCGGGGCGGGCCCTCGAACGACCGGCGGAGCCGGCGGGTCAGCTCGGGGTCGTCGGTCTTCCAGACCCGCTGGCCGGGCCGGACCCGGCGGACGTCCAGGTCGCGGCGGCCGAATCCCAGCTCGGCCGGGCCCGCGGAAAGCCCCCCGGGCTCGGGGGTGCCGGTCCCCGGCCGCCGGGGGTGGGCGCGGGCGACCTCGTAGACCCTCCCGCCCTGCTCGGGGAGGCCGGCCTCTTCATCGCCGTCGATGACCAGCCCGTCGCCCGGCTTCACCGGCGCGGCCAGGTCGAGGCGGATCCTCGGCCCGACCACCGCGGCGACCTCGCCCAGGAACACGCCCCGCTTCTTGGCATGGTCGCCCCGGACCAGGACCTTGTGGTTGTTCCCGTCGAGGAAGCCGTGGCTGAACCCCCGCGAGAAGGAAAGCTCCATCTCGCGGATATCCCGGGGGTCCAGGGGCGTCGGCCGGCCGCCGACCGCGGCGTCGATGGCGGCCCGGTAGTGGCGGGTGATGTTGGCGACGTACTCGGGCGTCTTCAGTCGGCCCTCGATCTTGAGGCTAGCGACGCCCAGCTCGACCAGCTCGGGGACCAGGTCGTGGGCGGCGAGGTCCTGCGGGCTGAGGAGATATTTGACATCCCCGAGGTCGCGGGCCTCCCCGTCGCAGACGATCTCGTAGGGGAGGCGACATGCCTGGGCGCATTCGCCCCGGTTCGCCGACCGGCCGCCGAGGGCCTCGCTGGTCAGGCACTGGCCGGAGTAGGCGACGCAGAGGGCCCCGTGCACGAAGACCTCCACCGGGAGTTCCGAGCCCCGAGCGATCCGCGCGACCTCGCGGAGGGACAGCTCGCGGGCCAGGATCACCCGGGAGCAGCCCAGCTCTTTGGCGAGCCGGACGCCCTCGACCCCGGTCACCGACATCTGGGTCGAGGCGTGGATCTCCAGGTCGGGCGTGACCGCCCGGATCAGCCGGGCCAGGCCGACGTCCTGGACGATCACCGCGTCGACGCCCGAACCGGCGGCAACCCGGATCATCTCCTCCAGGCCGTCCAGCTCCCGGGGGAAGGCGAGGGTGTTCAGGGCGACGTAACCCTTGACCCCCCGGCGATGCAGGAGGTCCATCACGCCGGGGAGCTCGGCCGGGTCGAAGTTGGCGGCCCGGGCCCGGGCGTTGTGGCCCCGGAGGCCGAAATAGACGGCGTCGGCCCCGTTCTCGACGGCGGCGATCAGGCAGGTCCGGTCGCCGGCCGGGGACAGCAATTCGGGCTTCGCGACCGCCCGGGGGCGTTCGAGTTGGGTCGCTTCGACGGTCGACACGCGAGGGCCTTCCGGCAGGGGGATGCTCGATCCGGGGGTCGGCCCCATTATCGGGCATCGGGGCGACCGGGACAAGGTCGGCCGGCGATCTCGGGCGCGTCGGCACCGCCGGGGATTTCTCGATTCGGCGGCGAATCGCCGTTGACACCCCGGGCGAGGCCGGTTTTAATCACCCCCGCTCCGCACCCGTCCGCCGTCGAGGCCGGTCCGGGTCGCCCGATCGAAGCCCCCTCAAAGAATGAGGGGCGCCCGACACCAGGAGTAGGCAACGCTTCGGAACGGATTCCGGATGGTCCCCCACCCCATCTCGGCCGACCCCCACGATTGACACGCTTGAGCATCGCCGGGCCCCCAGGGGCCGACGTTCCCGAGTCGCCTCGTCGTCACCATCGCCCTTGATCGGCATCGAACCGCCGGCCGCCCGACGGGATCCCGCGAAGAACTCGCGCGGACCCTTGGCCCGGATCGGTTCCGATGAGTCGGACCATCTGCCATCGCGCCGTGTTTCGCATCTTTCCGTCGAACTTTGATCATCACCGGGAAAGATCCGATCGACGGCCGGCAACAACAAGGAAGGACCCACCATGCACCGGATGCACCGCCTCGCCGCCTTCGCCGGCTTGACCGCCCTGTCACTGGCCGTCCCCGCCTCCCGGGCCACCGCCGCCCTGCTCCGGCCCGCCGACACCCGCGAATATCCCGACATCTCGGCCTTCGCCAACGGCTCGCAGACGTATACGTATAACGCCGCCAACCAGACGGGCGTCTTCCAGCTTTCCAACGTCCCATTCCTGCTGACCAACGGCCTGGCGACCGACGGGGCGTTCCGGGAGTCGGGGGTCGCCAAGACCGACGACGGGGTCCGGCTGGAGTCGATCACGGCGGTCCTGGACGGCAACGGCAAGCTGGTCAAGAGCCCGCAGAACTCGTTCCAGATCGTCGGCAAGGTGACCATCGACGGCCAGACCTTCTCCGGGGTCCTGCTCTCCGGCACGCCCACGGCGTTCGGCTCGCAGACCCTGAAGCCGTCGGTCGGCAACGAAGACCTGTTCGACCTGAGGCTCAAGGTCACCGGCGGGACGATGGCCTCGCTCTACGGCCCCGACGCCTACGTCCGGGTGACCTCGGAAGCCAACAGCACCTTCGACGGGGTCTTCACCGCCGACTTCTCCAGCGAGAAGGTCCTGACCACCACCCACGCCCTGGCCTCGACGCTCCCCGCCTCGGCACCCGAGCCGACCGCCCTGGTCGTCCTCCTCGCGTGCGGCGCCGGCTTCGTCTACCGGGGCCGTCGGCGGATCGCCGCCCGCGACCTCGTCGCCTGATCGCGGCCACGATGGGTTATCGACGATCCGCGATGGGCGGCGAGGATCCCGGATTGCCCATCACGGATCGGCCATCGCTCATCGATCTCAATCGGCCTGGAACGTGGCCGAGAGCTTCCCCAGGGCCTCGTTCTCGATCTGGCGGACGCGCTCGCGGGTCAGGCCGAGCGACTCGCCGATCTCCTTGAGCGTCTTGGGCGGGGCGTCGTTGAGGCCGAACCTCATCCGGAGGACGGTCGCCTCGCGCTTGTCCATCTCGTCGAGCCGGTGGAGGACCAGCTTGAGGTTATCGGCCTCGACCATCTCGACGTCCGGGGCGCGGATCCGCTCGTCCTGGAGCATCTCGCCCAGGCTCCAGCCGTTCTCGGGCTGGTCGGTCTGGGGGACGAGGTTGTAGACCTTGATCGCCTTCTTGACGATGGCCAGCTTCTTCTTGGGGATCTCCAGGGCCCGGGCGATCTCCTCGACGGTCGCCGGGCGTCCCAGCGAGTCCTGGAGGTCGGCGGCCATCCGCCGCCACTTGCAGAGCAGTTCGACCATGTAAGCCGGAATCCGGATCGGCTTGGCCGTGTTGACCAGGGCCCGCTTGATCGACTGCTTGATCCAGTAGCTGGCATAGGTGCTGAACCGGGTCCCCACGTTCGGGTCGAACCCCTCGACGGCGCGGAGGAGCCCCAGGTTCCCCTCCTCGATGAGATCCTGGAGCGCCAGCCCTTTGCCGACGTAGCCCCGGGCGATGTTCACCACGAGGCGGAGGTTGGCGCGGACCATCCGGTCCCTCGCCGTGCGGTCGCCTTCGGCAATCCGTCGCGCGAGCATCTTCTCCTCGTCCGCGTTCAAGAGCGCCGTCTCATTGATCTCCCGGAGGTATGTCTCCAGGGGGCTCTGAACCGCGTCTCGGCGGTGTCGGCGAATACGGGCCATGAAGATCCTCGTCGTCGGTCGTTCGTGAGAGGGTCCGCCGGGAAGGTCAGGCCGGGCCGGCCCGACCGGTCGGGGTCCGCGGGGATTCGCCCCGTCGCTCGAATGCGAGCCGTCCGATCCACGTCGGGCCGCGATCACCGCATGTCCTTCAAATCCGCCCGGATCCCGACGCGGCCTCCGCCGTCGGCCCCGGAACGCCCCTGCCTCATTTTCTCGGTCGACAGACCGATCCCGGACCGCCGGGGGCCGGTTCCGGGTGATCACCGGCGGCGATCCCACGCCCCGACACCGCCCGCCGATCCGACTTCCCGCGGCTCGATCGACCTTAACCTGGGATTGGGTATCGGAAGTTAAATCTGGGAACTTAAGAAGCTTTGGGGATATGGGAGCTGCTGAGGATTTGAGTGTTGTGAGGAAATTGTCGATCGTCGGGGTCGGGCGAGTTGGGCGGGGGCGTAAGGTCGGGATCCGTCGAGGGGATGGTCGTCGCTCCCGGATCCGGGGGTGACGGCCGTTCGCGCCGGCCGACGGCCAGTCGGGGCAAGGGATGGCCCCATCGGGGGCCGCCGGTGCGTGGCCATCGACCGCCCCGGATGTTACAACGGAAGGGAGAGAGCCCGCCCCTCGACGCGCCCGATCCTCGAATCTGGATCCCCGGAGATCGCCAATGCCTTCCCGCCTCCCGAGACCGGCGCTCGCCGTCTGGGCCCTGGCCGCCGCCCTCTGGCCCGCCCCGGCAACTCGCGCCGACGACGGCGTCTTCACCCAGAAGCCCGAAGTCGCCCGGTCCCGAGCCCGTGGCCAGGCCGCCGCCGCCGTCAAGCCCGACCCGGCCGAGGCCGCGGCCCGGGTCGGCCCGGCCCCGACCTGGATCTGGGGGGCTGACCCGCTCCGGACCTATGTCCTCCGCAAGGAGTTCGACGGCGGGTCGACGGCCGCCCGGCTGACGGCGACGGCCGACAACCAGATGACCGTCTTCCTCAACGGCCGGAAGGTCGCGTCGGGCGACACGTGGCAGGAGCCCGTCTCGGTCGACGTCCAGGATCTCCTCAAGCCGGGGACCAACGTCCTGTCGGTCGAGGTCGCCAACGAGGGCCCCATCGGCGGGTTCGCGCTCAAGCTCGCCCTCGTCGGGCCCGATGGCAGGGCCCGATATATCGTCTCGGATGGCTCGTGGAAGGCGACCGAGGGGAAGGACCCCAAGGGGGAGGGCCGGCCCGTCCGGACCTTCGGCGTTATGGGCGTGGCCCCCTGGGGCGACGTCTTCGCCGGGTCGGCGACGTCCTCGAAGTCGCCCCGCGAGGTCTTCGAGGTCCCGGCCGGGTTCAAGGTCGAGCGGCTGTTCACCGTCCCCCGCGAGACGCTCGGCTCGTGGGTGTCGATCACCTTCGACGACAAGGGCCGGCTGATCGCCAGCGACCAGGGCGACAAGGGGCTCTGCCGGATCACGCCGCCGCCGCCCGGGAGCGACCAGCCGACGAAGGTCGAGCGCCTGAACGTCAAGATCTCGGCCGCGCAGGGGATGCTTTACGCCTTCGGCAAGCTCTACCTCTCGGTCAACGGCGGCCCCGGGAGCGGCCTCTACCGGGCCTCGGACACAGACGGCGACGACCAATTCGACAAGGTCGAGAAGCTGGCCACCTTCCGGGGCGGCGGCGAGCACGGCCCGCACGCCCTCCGGCTCTCGCCCGACGGCCGGTCGATCTACGTCGTCTGCGGCAATCACACCTTACCCCCCGACAGGATCGACGCCAGCCTGGTCCCGCGGAACTGGGGCGAGGACCACCTCCTCCCCCGCCAGTGGGACGCCAACGGCCACGCCCGGGGGATCATGGCGCCCGGCGGATGGGTCGCGAAGACCGACCCCGACGGCAAGACCTGGGAGATCCAGAGCAGCGGCTACCGGAACAGCTACGACATGGCCTTCAACGCCGACGGCGAGCTGTTCGTCTACGACGCCGACATGGAGTGGGACTACGGGATGCCCTGGTATCGACCGACCCGGGTCTCGCACTCGCCCGGCGGCGGCGAGTTCGGCTGGCGGAGCGGCACCGGCAAGTGGCCGGCCTATTACGTGGATAGCCTGCCGGCCACGGTCGACGTCGGCCCCGGGTCGCCCGTGGGCGCCGCCTTCGGCTACGGGACGAAGTTCCCGGCGAAGTACCAGAAGGCCCTCTTCATCTGCGATTGGACCTTCGGGACGATGTACGCGATCCACCTCGAACCCTCCGGGGCCACCTACAAGGGGACCCCGGAGGAATTCCTGTCGCGGACCCCCCTGCCCTTGACCGACAACGCGGTCGGGCCCGACGGGGCGCTCTACTTCACGATCGGCGGCCGGGGGACCGGGTCCGAGCTGTTCCGCGTCGTCTACGACGGCCCCGAGTCGACCGCCCGGGTCGACGCCCGCGACGCCGCGTCCGCCGACCTCCGTGCCCTCCGGCATCAGCTCGAAGCCTTCCACCGCCGGGCGGACGACCCGGCGGCGGCCGTCGCCTTCGCCTATCCCCGGCTCGGCCACGCCGACCGGTTCATCCGCTACGCCGCCCGGGTCGCGCTGGAGCACCAGGACGTCAAGACCTGGCAGGAGAGGGTCCTCGCCGAGGCCGACCCCGAGACGCTCATCACCGGGGCCGTGGGGCTGGCCCGGCAGGGCGATAAATCGCTCCGGCCGAGGCTCCTCGCCGCCCTCGACCGCCTCGACTTCGGGAAGCTCCCCGAGTCGCAGAAGGTCGAGATCCTCCGGGCCTACCAGCTCGTTTTCATCCGGATGGGCGAGCCCGACGCACCCGCCGCCGGCCGGCTGGCCCGGAAGCTCGACGGCCATTTCCCCTCGGACAGCGACCCGATCAACCGCGAGCTGGCCGACCTCCTCGTGTACCTCAAGGCGCCCGGGATCGCCGGCAAACTCCTCGGGCTGATGGAGAAGGGCGACACCTCCGCGTCGGAGGACATGTCGGAACTCCTGGCCCGGAACCCCGGCTACGGCGGCGCGATCACCAAGATGATGACCAGCCGGCCCGAGGCGACCAACATCCACTATGCCTTCGCGCTCCGGAACCTCCGCGAGGGCTGGACCCTCGACCAGCGCAGGGCCTATTTCCGGTGGCTCGACAAGGCCCGGGGCTGGTCCGGCGGGGCCAGCTACCAGGGGTTCATCAACAACATCGACAAGGACGCCTACGAGAACGCCACCGACGTCGAGCGGCTGGCGGTGGAGTCGGCCGGGATCCGCAAGCCGTACCGGGTCAAGGAATTGCCCAGGCCCAGGGGCCCCGGGCACGACTGGACCATGCCCGAGATCCTCAAGCTGTCCGAGTCGAGGCCGACCGGCCGGAATTTCGCCAACGGCCAGAAGTCGTTCGCCGCGGCCCGATGCATCATCTGCCACCGGTTCGGCGGCGAGGGGGGCGCCACCGGTCCCGACCTCACCCAGGCCGCCGGCCGGTTCGGCTTCAAGGACCTCGGCGAGGCGATCATCGAGCCCAGCAAGGTCATCTCCGACCAGTACCGCGCCGCGGTCGTCGCCACCAGGGGGGGCAAGGTCTACACCGGCCGGGTCGTCGGCGAGTCGAAGGACCAGATCAGCCTCCTGATCGACCCGGAAGACCCCACCAGGGTCGTCGACATCCCCAGGCGGGAGGTCGAGGAGAATCAGCCGTCCAAAATCTCGATCATGCCCGATCGGCTCATCAGCCCGCTCAACCGGGACGAGGTGCTCGACCTGTTCGCGTACATCCTCTCGCGGGGAGACGTCAACGACCCGATGTTCCAGGGCCACAAGTGAACCCCTTTGATTCGGAGCGAGAGTTATCCTTGTTGCTCCCTCTCCCCTCGTGGGCATTGGTATCTACACAACGCAAAACCTACTGAGGGATAACGATTTACGGAGGGGGATCGGCAGAGGTTTCCCGTCCACTATCTTGGTCGCGTCCCGCGAAAATAGGGCCCGGAACA
>JAABUK010000141.1_pt1 | contig 167943 bp, 163 predicted proteins | sample 5559141 | NCBI WGS metagenome assembly JAABUK01 (sample SAMN10711869, study PRJNA513367) | rock metagenome | isolation source: Antarctica rocks | place: Antarctica: Victoria Land, Pudding Butte nord | collected 2016-01-03
GGCGTTGACGCCCCGCTCATGGAAGAGGCGCGCGGCGGCGAGTAGGACCCGCTCCCGGGTCTCGCGCCCGCGCGCTGTGGACGGTTCTGCCACGCCCACAGTCTGCTCGTCCGTCAGCCTCTCGGGTAGCGCTCCGCTGTTCGGCGTCTGTCGGGGCGGCGCGGTAGAAGCTGGCCGTGGTTATGTAAATCCCCTCAACCATCCTCAGATTTTGGACTCGAAAAGGACTCCGCGGGCGACTTCCGTCTCTCGGACGGTCTTCAAATCGCCCTGCCGAGCTCCTCAGAACATGCACATGTGCAGCTAGTTTGGAAGATGGCGAGACCCGGACTCGAACCGGGCACGGATCGTGCGGATGCGTCCGGTTGCGTCCCCCGCGTCCCCTCCGTCCCCAGCGAGGGACTCATGGGACGCATGGGGCGATGCGTTCGGCACCACGTGGGTACCACAGAGCTCAATTTTCCGAGCTGGCGCGGAATTATTTTCGCGACCGTCGGATCAGCGGCGCTCCTGCGGGAAGATCGGCAGAAACGGCTGTCCGTTTCAGTGGTGTGCCCTGTAGGCCAGCACCCAGTAGCCGAACCCCGCGAGCGCAAGCCCGACGATGATGCCGAGCGCGTCAAGAGCACCGGCATGAGGTTGCTCGCAGCGCTGAGCCTCGTGTTCGCGCCCTCCACCGTGGCGGCGTTCATGCGCGCCCGGAAGTTCGGCGGATGGTAAAAACGCGGCGGCTTGCCTCCCGCGATCCGGCGCGCCACGAAGTAGCCTTGGACGTCGTCGGACACCGCTCGCGTAATGCGCCGGGCGAGGAAGAACGACGCGAAGAACCCGACGATCTTCTGATCGCGCGCGCTCGTCCAGATCGTCTCGATGTGGCTCCACGCCGAGTGACCGACGTTCGGGCCGCCGACCAGCTGCGCATAATGATGAGCCGACACCAAACCGTGCTTCACGGCGCTGACCACCAGCGCGCCGATCACGAAGCCCGGGATCGCGTAGATCAGCACAAGTGCGGGCGTTGCCAGTATCTGCCACCCCGTTACCTGCCGGCCGTCCTTGCGGTTGGGGATGCGCAGCGCGATCTCGAGCCGGTCGAAGATCGAGACCTTCGGCCGGCGCTTGGCGAAGTGGTTGAAGACGACGAGCTGGACCAGGAATCCGGCCAGGACGCCTTCCCCTACGCCGCGGATGAGGTGCCGGTAGGTGTTCCAGTGGCCCTGCGAGAACAGGTGCAGATCCCGGCTTAGGAAGTGATCCCAGCCGTCCTTGACCGCGGGGACGGTCTGGAACGCGAGGTAGTAGAGCCCGACGACGATCAAGGTGCCGACATGCCCGAGTGCGATGCCCGCGACGGTGAACTCCGCCTTGTTGAGGAGCCACCTGAGCGGCTCCTGGTGAGCTTCACCAGCGGCAGGGGCGGCTCGCTCGGCGCTGGTGCTTCGGAGACGGCCTGAAGGGTGCCCGCGCTTACCACCACGTGCCTTCGAAGCGGCAGCCACGAGCCGGTCTCGGCGTCCCGGACGGCGTTGACGTCGCGTGAGATCTCGCATGAGTCACTTGGGAGTCGCCCCGTGCTGGGATTCGATCGAGCGGCCCGCTCGGGAGCGGAGCTCGGCGTCGGGCGCGGAAGGATACGCGGGGGTACGAAACACCCTGGGTGTCGCGCGCCTCCGAGCTAGCGCGCGCCGGCGGGGCGCCAGCCGGTGAGCCAGGTTGCGTGGCATGCGGCGGGGACGTTGGCGTCGCTGGTGAACACTGGGGCCATGACGCTGCGTGGCGTGTGGCTGTGCTTGTGTCCGAGGAGATGACCCATCTCGTGGGTGATGGTGAGGCAGAACATGCCCCAGTCGTGCTCCATCGCGGTCCAGGTCGCCCACTGCCAGTGGGCGAGCGTGATCGTGCAGTTGGTGTAGGTGTCGGCGGGGGCGTCGAGGTTCTCGGCTCCTAGCGAGGAGTCGAACGTGACCCAGGCGTCGGTGCTGGGATTGAGACCGGTCGCGAGCGGACTGTTGGCAACGAGCTTGACGTGCCCTGCGCACGGAACCGCCCCCCAGTAGCGCTCGGCGATGGCGGCGGCGGTGGTGACCGGATTGCGGCTTCTGACCGAAGCGGGTTTGGAGACGGCGACTCGTCGATTGTGAGGCGGGTGATGACTTCTGGGCGACGTCAGGCGGCGTGGCGGGGCAGCCGCGCCGAGAGCGGAGGCAGGCGCAAGCAGCGCGGCGGCCAGGAGCGGCAGGACCAGTAGTCGACGGGTCATGTCGACAGTTTGGGGCCAGAGGCAGCGCTTTTCGTCCCCCGGCGCGGGTCATCTTGGAGGCTCCCCGGGGGACGCGGCGGGTGGGGCCCGACTCACCCTTCCGCCCGGTTGTGCCGATGTAAGGAGGTGCGCGCCGCCAGCGCGGCGCCGAGCCCGAAATGAATGCCTCCGCGCCGATCACCGTTGTTTTGGCCCGCTTTGAGGACCTCCTCGCCCGGGGGCTGCGAGGGGTGATCGAGGGTGATTCCAGCCTCGAGATCGTCGCCGATGACATCGAGCAAGACCGCATCGGGGTGATCCTGCGCGCCCACCGCCCGCGGGTGGCGGTCCTCGACGCCGAAGCCCTGCCGGCGCTGGCTGAGGTCGTCCAGCTCAGCCGCCGTCATCCCAACACTCGGCTGGTGCTGCTCGCCACCATCCCCACTACGGCCGAGTGCGCCCAGCTGCTCGCGTTCGGCGCGAGCGCATGTCTGGGCCGGCGCACTGAGGCGCGTGACGTGCTGACGGCGATTCACCTCGCTGCGCGGGGCCTGCAGCTGGCCCCCCGGGGCAACCCCGAAGCGGCCGGCGGGCCGCCCGCGGGGTCGCAGTTGCTGACCAAGCGTGAGGCCGAGGTGCTCCCGTTTCTCCAGCAGGGCAGCTCAAATGTCGAGATCGCCGCCACACTGCACGTGGCCGTCGAGACGGTCCGTAGCCACGCGCGGAACATCTACCGCAAGCTGGGCGTCTCGTCGCGCCGTGAGCTGGCGCCTACGCTGCCTCAAGGTTCGCGCGATGAAGCAGCGCGCCGGGCCCCGCCGCCCGAGCGCCACTGGGAGATGGCACCGCGCGAGCGGCAGCGGCGGCCTGGTTCACTCCACAGATAACAGCTCGGGCGTAAGCGCTAAGCGCTCTTGTGGCGCGAGCTGGCAGCGCCATCTGTCTAGCGGAGGGCAGATCGCTGACCGCAGCCGGCCGCCAGGTCGACATAAGAGCTGAGGTCGCAGAAGACGGGGACCAACCCTTAAGCCTTTGGTTGTCTTCAGGCCGCAAGCGAGGAGACTCACATGAGCAGTTCCAGTTGCCCCAAACACGGGCTCGAGGCCATCGCAGACGCGAGATCCACCCGCCGTGTCCACTTCGGGCCCAAGAAGGCGGGTGTCGGGCTGGCTTCGATCGCTTCGCTGATCGCGCTGGTGCTGCCTGGGACTGCGTTCGCGGACGGGACGGTCCCCCTCGGAACCGCCGACAGCTTCGCGGTTCTGGCAGGCACCTCGGTGACCAACACCGGCCCATCTGTCATCAACGGCGACCTCGGGGTGTCCCCGGGGACGTCAGTGACCGGCTTTAGCAGCGCCCCGACCGACGGGAAGGTGAACGGGACGATCCACGCGGCCGACGCAACCGCGACGCAGGCAAAGTCTGACCTCTCAAACGCGTATGGCGTTGCCGCCGGGCAAGCCCCGACCGCGCCCGCGGTGACCGTGCCGGCGGACATCGGCGGCCAGACGCTCATCGCCGGGGTCTATAAGTACGACTCGTCGGCGGCGGTGACAGGGACGCTGACCCTCGACGGTCAGGGCAGATCTGACGGCGTGTTCATTTTCCAGGTCGGCTCCACGCTGACCACGGCGACGGCCAGCCACGTGAGCTTTATCAACGGCGCGCAGCCATGCCACGTCTTCTGGCAGGTCGGCAGCTCCGCAACGCTCGGCAGCGGCTCTGTGTTCGTCGGCAACATCCTGGCAGCGACGTCGATCACGCTCGGCGACAGCGTCACCGTCGATGGGCGAACACTCGCAGGCACCGGTGACGTCACGTTGATTAACGACACCATCAACCGCGCCGACTGCACCACCCCCGCGGTCCCACCCATCCCGCCTGCCACGGGCGGCACACCGGTCACCGGCGGCACACCGGGCACACCGGGCACACCGGTCACCGGCGGCACACCGGGCACACCGGTTACCGGCGGCACACCGGTTACCGGCGGCACACCGGGCACACCGGTCACCGGCGGCACACCGGTCACTGGCACACCGGGAACACCTGTCACTGGCACACCGGGCGCCGGCCAACCAATCGGATCGCAGAACACGACGACCGCTCGCAAGCGCCACGAGGCCCAGGTTCGCGCGCGCGAAAACGCCCGCGCGAGGGCTCGGGCCAGGGCCAGGGCTCGCGCTCGGGCAAGGACTCGGCGTGCAGCGCATCCTCGGTTCACCGGCTGACCACCCGCGCCGAATGAAAGCCCAGGCCAAGCCCGGCGCATTGCGCCGGGCTTGGGATGTGCGCCGGCTTCGCTGCAGGCTGGCGGGCGGCAACCGGTTAGGCACGACCGGACTAAGCACCCGATCTGAGCGTCTTTGGAGTGCCCCCGCTTGGCGGACGCCTGAGGGCTGGGTCTGTCGGGGCCTGGCTGGAGGATGTCCAGCGTGTCGAATCATCAGGGGCGGCGGCCGTATCCGCCGGAGTTCAAGCGTGAGGCGGTCGAGCTGTATCGCCGGTCGGGGAAGTCGTTGCAGATCATCGCCGGAGAGCTCGGTGTGGCGGTCGAATCGCTGGGGTCGTGGAACAAGCGCCACGAGATCGACCTCGGCGAGCGCGAGGCCTGAGCACGGCTGAGCGGGAGGAGATGCGCGAGCTTCGGCGCAAGTTGCTGCGCACCGAGCAGGAGCGCGATCTGCTCAAGCGAGCCGCTGCCTTCTTCGTCGAACCAGGCGTCAAGTCGGTCTTGGAAGTCGATCTCGTTGGCGAAGCGTCGGTCGGGCTCGAAGTTCGTCTCGGCGTAGCCGTGCAAGCGCTCGACCGGGTGCTCGGGTGGTCGCCGACGCACTCCCTCGATGCCTCGACCAACGACGTGATCGAGCACTACCGGAGCGGGAACACTCCGCTCTGAGGTACCGCGTCGGCGCCGCGGGCTAGAGGTCCCGGTGATCTTGCGGCCTCCCCGCCCCGGCGTCAGCGCCCCGAGCGACGGCTCACCCCCCCAGCTCGAGCCGGGGTCCGCAGTTCGGCGCCTCGTAGTAGGCGGTGGAGCGGTTGAGGATGAACTCGATCGTCTCGTCCTCCTCGGTCTGGACCCTCGCCCGGCGGCCGTCGTCGTTGACCTCGGAGACGACGGCGGCCACGTCGACGGCGAGGTAGCGGACCGTGGCGCTGAGGCCCACGCGCGGGATCGGGCGGCTCAGCTTCATCGGTGCTCGAGCGTAGTCGCCGGCACTTCGGATGCCCCCGGGCACGATCGGGTAAGGGACCGGCGTGGCCACGCCTGCTCACCGCCGTACGGCCGCCTGGTCCGGCATGCGCGACGTGGTGAGGGAGCTGGCCGCCGCCGTCGACGAGCACGACATCCTCACCTACACCAGCGCCATCGCCTTCCAGGTGCTCTCGGCGCTCGCGCCGCTGCTTCTGTTCGTCTTCGCGCTCCTCGGCGTACTCAGCCTCGACGAGGTCTGGAGGCAGGACGTCGCGCCCGCGGTGCGGAGCGCGATGTCGCCTGACGCCTTCCGCGTTCTCAACGGCGCCGTGTTGCGGGTGTTTCACGACCAGCAGGGGTTCTGGGTCACGGCGGGTGGCATGCTCACCCTGTGGGAGGTCTCGGGCGCCGTGCGCGCCATCATGGGGGCGCTCGACCGCATCTACGGCGTGGCCGAGGAGCGCTCGCGGCGGCGGCGCTTCGCGATCTCGTTCGGTCTGTCGATCGGCGTCGGCGGGTGCCTCCTGGGCGCCCTCGCCGTCGGGCGGTTCGGACCGCGCGCGCTGGGGCTGGCCCACGCGAGCGGGGCCGCCGCCGCGCTGGCCTTCCTCGTGCGCTACGGGCTCGCGGCGCTCCTGCTCGGGCTCAGCGTGGGCCTGCTCGTCCGACACGCCCCGGCACGCAGGCAGCCGCTGCACTGGGTGTCGATGGGCACGGCCATCGTGGTCGCCGCCTGGCTGCTCTTCTCCACCGGCTTCGGCTTCTACCTGTCCCGCCTCGCCGACTACGACACTATCTTCGGATCGCTCGCCTCGGTCTTCGTGCTCATGAGCTACCTCTACCTCTCGGCGGCCGTCTTCCTCATCGGCACCCAGCTCGACGCGATGGTGCGGCGAGACGTCGGGGGGATCGAACGGCCTGAGCGCTCGCAGCCGCCGGCCGCGGCTCCTCGGCCCGCGCGATGAGCGAGCGCGAATGGCGGTCGGCCTGCGTCGTGGGCTTCTCGGGATTGGGATGATGCGGCGGTGACGTCGACCCCTCTGCTCGAGGAGCGCCCGCCGCAGGAATCCGGCTCGCGCCCCCGAGAGGAGATGCCGGAGCGCGTGGTGGTCTTTCGCCTGCGTTCGCTGCTGACCGTCCTCGGCGTGATCGTCGCCGGCGCCGCCGCCATCGGCTTCGTGTTCCTCGCCCAGGCCGGGCTGACACTCATCGCCATCGCGCTCTTCCTCGCCCTGGCCCTCAACCCGGGGGTCAACTTCGTCGAGCGACGCAAGTGTCGCCGTGGGCTGGCGGTCGGCGTGGTGTTCGCGCTCGCGCTCCTGCTCTTCGCCCTTCTCGGGCTCGTCCTCGTGCCACCGCTCGTCGATCAGGTCACGAGGTTCGTGCACGCCATGCCCGGCTTGGTCGCCGACATGACCAAGGGCCACGGACCGCTCGGATCCCTCGAGCGCAAGTATCACGTGGTCGAGCGAGTGCGCAGCGCGACGAGCGGAGGAGGGTCGCCGGGGCTCATCGGCGCCGCAGCTCCGGCGCTGACCATCGTCAAGGGCGTGGCCGCCACCGCGATCGGAGTGGTGATCATCGCCTTCCTGACCCTCTTCATGCTGCTCGAGGGGCCCGAGTGGCGCCGGCGGCTCATGGAGCTCCTGCCCGAGAGTAACCGCGGGTCGATGGAGCGGATCGGCGCCGGGATCTACAAGGCGGTCGGAGGCTTCGTCACCGGCAACCTGCTCGCCAGCCTGCTCGCGGGCGTGGTCGCCACGATCATCCTGCTCGCCACGGGCGTCCCCTACGCCGTCTCCGTCGGGCTGTTCGTGGTGCTCATCGAGCTCGTCCCCTACCTCGGTCCGCTGGTCGCGACCGTCGTCCTCACGGCCGTCGCCCTGACGCAGAGTCTGACCACGGCGGTGATCGTCCTCGCCCTCATCCTCGTCTACCACATGCTCGAGGGCCACAGCCTGCGCCCGCTCATCTACGGCCGTGCGGTCAAGCTCTCGCCGCTCGCGGTGCTCATCGCGATCGTCCTGGGCACCGAGGTCGCGGGGATCCTCGGCGCGCTGGCGGCGATCCCGGTCGCCGGGGCGGTACAGGTCATCGTCGAGGAGCTCTTCCTCCAGCGCGCCGAGCGCCGCCGAAGCCCGGCCGCCATCGGCTGAGTCGGCCTCGCGCTTGGTCACCGTGCGGCAGCAGCGGGCGCCAATGGAGTCCGCGCTTGCGCAGCCGATCTGCGGTTGCGGGGTTTAAGCGGAAGCAGATGAGCCCGCGCGAGGACGGGAGATAAAGCGCTGGAAGCCCAGGATCGCCGTGCTCGTCACCTGCCTGCTGGCCCTGACCGCGGGGGTGGTCGCGGCGAGCCTCGCCGCCACGACGCCTGAGCAGCCGGGCAGCAGCGCGTCCGGGTCGGGCATGGTCCCGGCCCCCGCGCGAACACCGGCGTCGAGGCCGCCGTGGCGACGATCGCCGCCAAGCTCGCGTCCGACATGATGAACGCGTCCGAAAGGGAGATGTCGTAATGCGCCGCCCCAGGGGCGAGTCCGCTGCGTCACAGCATGCCCGTAAGCTCCCAGAACGTGTCTACGTGAGCCCGGCGCCCAGACAGGACGTGCTGCACTTCCCGCCCGGCACGAAGTTCTCCCCCGCACCCGGTTCACGCGCCGCCACCGCCCTTCCCCACTCGAGCCAGCCGGCGATGGTGGCGGGGATAGCCCTGTTTGGCTTGGCGTTATCCGGGTTCGCGTTTCAGCGGGGGAGAGCATCGCCTTCCTGATGACGTGCTTTGTCGCCGCCGGGATAGCCATCGGCTTTGTCGAGATCGCCGAGGCAGCGGGAGTCGCCGAGCTTGCTCCAAGCGAGCTGCGCGGCTCGGCCTTCGGACTGCTTGCAACGTCCAGAGCCTTGGCAACCTGATCGCCAGCGCCGTCGCCGGATTGCTGTGGACACTCGTCTCCCCAACAGCCCGGGCTGCTGTTCGCGGCATCGCTGATGGCGGCGGCCCTGCTGGCGATGCCTCGAACTCAGACTAGCCTCGGCCCACCAGGTTTGCGCGTCGGCGCTCGCAGGCTCCCGCTTAAGGCCAGAGCAGGGCCTTGGTCCAGCGCTGTACCTCGAGTGTGTAGCGCAGGCGGACGTGGCGCCGCTCTCGATCGGCCTGCCAGAACTCGATCTCGTCGGGCACCAAGTGGTACAGGGCCCAGTGCTCGGGAACCAGGGTCGGGTCGGCACTCACCTGTGCTCGTGCTTCCTCGAGCGCGGCATCCAGATCGGCGGGGTCGGTGAGCACCTGGCTTTGGTTGCCGGCGAAGGATTCGGCGCGGGATCCCTCCGGACGGGCCAGAAAATCGCGCGCCGCATCGTCGGATCCACCGTCGAGAATGCGGCCACGAAGGCGGATCTGGCGGCCGAGTTGCGGCCAGTAGAAGTTCACTGCCGCCCACGGATTGACGGCGAGCTCTTTTCCCTTGCGGCTGGAGCGGCTGGTCGCGAATTGCCATCGCCCATCTGCGACGCCTTTCAGAATCAGCACGCGCGAGTTCGGGCGTCCGCCCGGATCGACCGTGCTGAGCGTCAGCGAGTGCGGGTCGCGAACGCCCTCCTGAATCGCGTGGTCGAGCCATTCGAGAAACAGTGCCGCGGGGGCCCTCGGGCGCGCGCCGGGTGTCGAACTCGGGCAGGTCACCGTCGAAGACTCGAAGTCCCCGCAGCCGCGATCGGAGATCGTCTGCTTCAGAATCGCTCATCGGTAGGAGCATCGCATGGGGACGTACAATGGCGGGAGTCCCGCTTCATGCGACGCGGCGTTCGCTGATGCAGACGGACACAGTTCCTCTTCCGAGACGTGGCCGCGCGCGCTGATGCTTCCTGACGAAGCCAGCGATCGATATTCACGCGTGCGTTCGCGGCGCAATGAGCTGAAGCAGCCCTCCCCGAGTTGGTCGCCGTCGATCTTCCCCCTTGGGAACCGGGCAGGACGCGGGCCTGTCCACGAGATGTAAGCGACTGCTGGCGCTAGCCCAGCGCCAGCGCAGCAACTCTGGCTCCTGTCCGTCGGGCTGAACGGCCCAACGGACGGTTCCGGCTACGGCTGGGCTACTGACGCCGGGGCGCTGGCTGCCGGTGCCGAGTGGTTGGTCGACGGCGGCGTGACCGGCGAAGACGTCGACGTAGTGGCGGTTGTCCCGCTCTGGGTGGGGACGGTCGGCGAAGCAGCCGGCACTGCAGCAGACGGTGAGGTCGCTGGCGTCGGCGTGGACGTGACCGGCTTCGGGCTCGCCGCGGGTGACGACGTGGGCTGCGGCGCCGCAGATGTCGCCGTGGCGCGGTCGGTGTTGGAGGAACATTGGTCGGAGCCGAAGGCGGGCTTGCGTCCGCCGCGGGCGTCGTCGTGGTATCGGGTGCCGGGGGAGGCGTGGTGGTGCTCGGCGCGTTCGTAGGAATCGGCGGCGGACGTGGAACCGCTCGACGACGTGCCTCTTGCGGGAGACGGCGTACGCGACGGCTGGGTCGGCCCGGAGGCGCCCGGAGGCGCCGAGGGCGTCGCCGTGGTCTTGGCGGAGGGCGCGTCGGTCACCGGAGTCGCCGAGTCGGTTGTACGTCCGCTGGGGGACGACGCGTACGTGGGCGCGGCCCTCACCTCCGACCCGCGGTCGGCCGTCACCCGTGGCGTCGTCGAGCGCGCACCACGGTGATGTGCCTGCGGTCACCGCGGTAGGTCCGCGCATCGGCGCGGACCGCCCGGCGCCCGGGCGCGCGGAACCGGAACACCATCGACGTGCGCCCGTGGCGGTTGGTGCTCCGCTTGCGTCCGGCGATTCGCACCGTGACGCGTCCGACCCGGAAGATCCGGCCGTTGAAGCGGGTGGTCACCAGGAACAGAACGCGCACGCGCGCGTTCTGTTTGACGCGCGCGGGACCGGCCGCGAGGTGCAGCCGGCGCAGCGGCCGGGCCAGGGGCTTGCCCAGCCCGATCGCCGGCGTGACGATCACGCCGCCGCCGGTGCTGCCTCCACCGCTACCGCCGGTGCTGCCTCCACCGCTACCGCCGGTGCTGCCCGGGGCCGGCTCGGTGTTGGGCGGCGGGGTGCTGAACGTCTCGGTGCTCGTCGGAGGCTCCAGCGTCGGCAGCTCGACGACGAGGTTCGAGACGGCGATCTGGAACGGCTCCTTGTTCGGCTGCAGGTAGGGCTCGTCCTTGCCGAGCAGCTCGAGCTTGGCCGTGTGACCGGCATCGAAGCGCCATCCGTTCCCGTGCAGCTGGAAGGTGACCTTCTGCGCGGCGACGTCTTGGCTCGAGAGCCGGTAGGCGCCGCGGGTGATCAGGGTCTGGGTCCCGTCGGGCGCCACGTCCCACAGGCGGGAATCGAGCTGGGGCGAGCCGCCCGTCGCGACCACCTTGGCGCTCACCGTCGGGAGGCCCATGAGGGTGAAGCCGGAGCTCTTGGCGCGGTAGACCGCTGTGCCCGGCGCAGTCTCGTCGGCGACCGTCGCGCACGCACCGCCGCCGGCGATCGGGTCGACCGTCTTGCCGGTCTGCGGGTTGCCGCCGGCCGAGGTGACGGTCTGCGTCGACTTCGGATCCTGGTCGCCGAACCGGAAGGCGCCGGGGTGGATGGCCGGCCAGCTCGCGGCCGTGAACGGGCCGCCCGCGGGCGCGCTCGACGGGCACGTCTGCGTGAAGGTGGTGACCGATCCCTTAGCCGGCGGCGCTGCGTCGGGCGCGCCCTTGAGGTGGGCGTCGAAGAAGCTCGACCCCTGGTCGTTGAAGACGACGTTTGTGTTCTTCTTGTTCTGACCGCGCGAGTGGCCGAGGTCGCCGAACTGCAGGGCGACGTCGGCGGCCGGGTCGCGGCGGCGCAGGTCGTTATAGATGCGCAGTGCCTCGGCGGGCGGGAACAGGTCATCGGTCCACCCGTTCTCGATCAGCAGCGGCGCCGGCGTGATGGTCGCGCCCGGCACGTCGAGCAGCCCGTAGCCCTGGTGGTGGGAGTAGATCTCGTTGACGATCTCCTGGGCGTAGGGATCGGCGAAGGGGTCGCCGGCGGTGACCCGGGTGTTCCAGCCGCTGAGGTCCGCCGACGGATCGGTTCGGGGCGGAGCGTAGTAGCCCGAGGCGGCACCCGAGGCGAAGAGACCCTCGATGTAGGTCTGGATCGGCACGCCGATCGGATCGCGGCTCGAGCCGTTGGTCCGGTTGTCGAAGTCGAGGAAGTGCCCGTTGGGCACGAGTGACGAGACGAGGTCCGACCACGGCCAGCGCGGCCAGGCGGCCGTGAGCGACAGCGGTGTGCCGGCAGGGCTCGTCCAGGGCACCAGCGTCTCGCCGGTGGGGCCCGCCGGGGTGCTATCGGGACGGGTCGCCGTCTTGTCGCGCAGCAAGGCGAGCTCGATGCTCTCGCCGCCTCCGTAGGAGATGCCGGTCGCGCCGAGCGCGCCAGCCTTGGCGACTCCCTGGTCGACGAGCTTGCCGAGCAGCAGCTGGGTGTCGCGGCCCTCGTAGGCGCGATCCTTGAGGTGGAGCCAGCCCTTGGCGCAGTTCGGGGTGCGCGAGCTCGGCGAGCCGCACGAGTTACCGAAGCCCCGCGCCGTGTAGTTGACCACCGCGTAGCCGCGCTGGGCGAAGTAGACGTTGTTGTAGTGGTAGGTGGTGTTGCCGTTGCCTTCTGGGGTGGTCGACTCGAAGTCCTTCTTGGAGCCGCCGTAGCCGTGGAGCATCACGATCGTCGGGAACGGTCCGTCGCCGGCGCCCGTCGGCGGGAGAGTCACGTCGACGTCGAGCGGGACGCCGTCGAAGCTCGGCACGCGCTTGTCGACGGCGGCCTGGGGACCGGCCGACGTGATGGTCGGTGCGGTGTAGCCGCCCGGGCAGAAGCGCACGCCATTCGCGTCGCTGCACGGGTTGCCGAACGGCGCGACCGCGGCCGAAGCAAAGCTCGGCGCGGACAGGGCGAGCGCAGCGAGCGTTCCCAGTACGGCTGTCAAGACGCGCCGCGTCGAAGTTCCCATGACCCGCGTTCTCATGCGTCGCTCCCTCGCTCCACTGACAGACCGAGAGCACCGTAACGCAGAGCCGCACCTGCGCGCGCCGTATGGAGACGCAATCGTGCGCGCGAGCCGCAGCGGTTACGGTCCCGCTCGCTTGTCGGCGAACACCTGAAACGGAGATGCGATGGACGCGGAGCGGTTGAAAGCTCGGTGCCTCCGGAGGTGATTGATGAGGCAATCGACCTCCTGCAGGCGGAGTCGATCGAGAGCTACGAGTACGACCCGGAGTCGAGGGCTATCCAGCTCCGCCGAACTGGCGACGGCTCCTGATTACCGACGGGCTGTGCGGAGGGCGCTCGGTACCACGGCTGGTACCACGAGCACCTCGAAACCGGCGAGAAGCCCGTCACGACGGGCCTTGGCCGGATGGCGAGACCCGGACTCGAACCGGGCACGGATCGTGCAGATGCGTCCGTGCACGTCCCCGCGTCCCTCCCGTCCCCAGCGAGGGACTCATGGGACGCATGGGACGATGCGTCCGGTACCACGGCTGGTACCACGCGACGGTTCGTAGTGATACGAGGGTGCGCTCGAACTACCCCGGATAGGACACGGAGCGCGTTCTAGTCCGTTACTCCGTGCAAGACGCCGATGACCGCGACAAACTTGGAGAGCCGTACTGGAGCGTGAAGCTGCTAACGCGCTTCAGCGGGTGGGGCAGGCGTGAACGATCCGAAGTAACGTGACGGCCCGGTGGCCGGGACGGACGAGGCGAAACCGCACGACGACTCGGCTGAGGGGCAGCGTGGCGGTCACGGAGGCGCGACTGGAGCGGGCGATGTGGTGCTTTCCCACCACGACGTAGACCCGCTTCAGCCCTGTCCGGTAGCGCCGGGGCAAGCGGAATGTGACCCTCCGCTTTGCGACCGGGCGGCGGAGTTGGCTTAGCCGGACCGTGTCGCCCAAGCGCTTGTAGCCGGCAAGGTTGTAGTGCAGGTGGTCGCCGCCGTCGTACTTCGGGTTGATGCGGCTTGGGTCGGCGGGGTCTCGCACTGCGTTGTCGAAGTCGATCACGCCGTCGGCCGGCGACTTAGTGCGGATCCACGTGTTGATCGCCTGGCGCTTGGCGTTCGTCTCGGCCGTGCCGTAGCGGCCCCCGGCGCCGCCCATCGGGGTGAGCGTCACCTGCAGCACACGCAGGTGGGCGGCGTGCAGGCGCGTGATGAGCTGGCGGTACCCGTCGATGATCTCCTGCGAGCCGGCCGCCGGAGCCTGGCCCAAGTCGTTGCCGCCTTCCAGGAGGATCGCGGTGGTGACGCCTGATTGGCGCAGGACGTCGACACCGAGGCGGTGGATAGCCGCCGGGCCGTTGGTGTCACGCTGGTCGCCCTGTGGCGGATCGCGCAGGACGCGGTTGCCGCTGATGCCCGCATTGACGACCGACAGCGGGATGCGGGCGGCCCGGAGCCGACGGCCGAGCACATCCGGCCAGCGGCCGTTTGCGTCGATGCCTTCCTTGGTCTCTGGTACGCCCGCGGGCGATTGACCTTGGTAGCCGTCGGTGATCGAGTCGCCGAAGGTCACCACTGCGCCGGCCGGCTTGTTCGTGCGCACGTCGAGCCCGGTCACGAACGGCCGCGTCGTCGTATGTTGGCTGAACGCAGCACTGCTCGAGTCCGTCGAGTGGTCGCCGGTTCCGGCGGCGGTCTGATACGAGGTCTGGCGCGCGGTGAAGTGCTCCGTCGGCTTGCCGGCGTTGCTGCTCACGTACGTCGTGACCGCAAGCGTCTGGAAAGCCCCATAGCCGAAGCGCGCTGCGTCGCTGACGACGTCCCGGCCGGGCGCGACCGTGACCGCTCGCGTCCCGCCGAAGGCGAGCGTCGCGGGTGTGCCGCCGAGTGCCGCGCCGTCGCCCTTGCGCGCGATCGTCGTGCGGCTGAAGGTGACCGGGACCGTGCCGAAGCGGTTGGAGAGGTGGACGCGGACCGTCGAGCCGGCCATCGTCGGCGTCAGGACTGCGCGCACGGTGCTGTTGTTGACCGGCTCCTTCGGATCACCCGACGCGCTGAACACGTCGGCGATGTCAGAGCCGGCGGAGGCGTCGCTGGGAACCCCGGCCCAGGTCGCCGCCCAGTGGCGTCGCGGGCAGCTTGACGCCGCCACGGCGTTCGGAGCCAGCGCGGCGACAAGAACCGCAACGACGACTGAGATACGGACCGCGGGCTTCATCGCTCTCCTCATCGTAGTTGACCCAATCGCCGTTGCGCTGGGGGACGCGCTTGCTTCGATGGTCTCGGTGACCACTGAGTTCATCGACATCGACATGCCCCCGCGCTCACGCTGAGATGCCGTAATCTGGCCGCGTGGATGCGCGCAGCGCCGACGATCAGGAGCAGGCGAGTGCGAATCAGCCTGGCGATGACCGCGACCGCACCGCTGAGGATCGGGACCGGAAAGCCGACGCGCGCGACCAGTCCTCCAACATTGCAGACGCAAGAGCCGATGCTCGGGATCGCCGTGCGGAAGCCCGCGAGTTGGCCGGCGACGTCGACGTGGCCCCCCGGGGTGACCGTGCGGCCGCGCTTCGCGATCGTAGGGAAGGGGCGAGCGACCGCACGGGAGCGGCGAACGACCGCGAGGCGGCATCGGCCGACCGCATGCTCTCGGCGCGAGAGCGTGCGGCCGACCTCATCGACGGCCTCACGCACGCCCACCGAAGAGACGCAGGAATTCTCGAGCTGGAGCGTGAGATAGCGCGGGCGAAACGAACAGAGCAGCCGCTGACGTTGGCCTTCGTGGACGTTGACGACCTCAAGGCGATCAACGACTCGCGAGGCCATGCTGCTGGTGACGGGCTCCTGCGCGGCGCGGCGGACTCGGTCAGGGCTCACCTTCGCTCTTACGACCTGGTCGTTCGATACGGCGGCGATGAGTTCGTCTGCGGGCTGTCGGATATGACCATCCCGGACGCTGCCGAACGATTTCTGCTCGTCAACCGCGACTTGGCCAACTCTCATGACGCGTCGCTGACCGTTGGATTGGCAGAGCTCGAGCCGCTCGACAATCTCGAAGACCTCATCGAACGCGCAGACCAAGCCCTCTACATCGAGCGCGCTAGGCACCCGTCCAACAACTTGATTCGGCGAGCGCCATAGCCGCGAGTCTTCACCATCCACGGCCGCGGGCTCGGATCGTGCACATGCGTCCGGTCGCGTCCCCCGCGTCCCTTCCGCCCCCAGCGAGGGACTCATCGGACGCATAGGACGATGCGTCGGGTACCACGGCTGGTACCACGGGCCCGTCTAGTGATACGAGGATTGTCTTGAAATTGCCCGGATATGACAATGCGGGATCATGCCAATATGCGCGCTGTGGAGGACGAGTCGTGAACGATCCCGAAGTGTCGTGGCTTTCGTACGATTTCCCCTGGCGGCAGCGATTTCCCGAAGCCGAGCTAGTCGCGGGGTTCGAAGGCGGCGCGATCTACACGGCTGAAGCAGAGGGCAGCCATTGGGTCATCACAGACGAAGGAACGTTCGCCGGGTTTCTCGATCACGAAGACGCTGATCTCGCAGACACGACGATCAAGCTGGAACGATACGAAGACCCTAATACGCATCAGGCGCGCCTCCATGCCCTTGCGGAGCAGTTGGCCGAAACGAAGCCCGGTGAGGTGGCGCACATGGAGGCCAGCGATGACTCCGTGACGATCGACCATGCGATGGAAAAGCTGCGTAACGCCGCACGAGCGCACCGCGAGGCGATCGAGCAACTACGCAAGCTCGGCGCTATCCGGTCGAGGAGCCTGGTTGGAGATCTCGGAGAGCGGCTGGCGGCCGACTATTACGGTGTAGAGCTGGAGCCAGCATCGACGCCGGGTTTCGACCTGGTTACGCGGGAGGCGGATCGACGTCGTGTGCAGGTCAAGACCCTTCGAGACACGCCGAGTAACCATCGTGGAAGCAGCAGCCCGCTAAGCGAGCCCTACGATCTGATGCTCGCGATCCGGCTCGACGAGAATTATGAGCCAGTTCACGCGATCGAAGTCTCGCGGGAGGTCCTTGAGGAGTTCTTTGGCAAGGGCCGTGTGTCGTGGACGAGGCGGCTCGAGGATGATCCAAGGGTGCGGAGGATCACTAAAGAGGAGCTCCTGATCACGGGGCGCTCGGGGACCTAGTCGTTGTCCCTTGCGGTGCGGACGGCGCGGAAGAGCCGGGGACGGGATTCGACGCGTGCCTTTGGTCAGTCCGTTCGAGGTGCGCCCCCCATAGACATCGAGCTAGTAGGCCGCGTACTCGGGAACGTCCCCCCGGTCAACACGCTCTACAAGGGCGACTACAGCCAGGCGTCCCGGACCCCGACGCGGCCGCCGTTCGAGCGCTGGTGGGCCGACGGGGCCGCGCTGCCGGTCTAGCCGTGGCGGGTGACGCGGGCGTCTGTCGCGCCACCAACCTCAGCCCGGCCATCTGGTACCACGGCTGGTACCACGAGCGCCCCGATCCCGGCGAGAAGCACGTCACAACGGGCCTTGGCCGAATGGCGAGACCCGGACTCGAACCGGGGACACCACGATTTTCAGTCGTGTGCTCTACCAGCTGAGCTATCTCGCCTGGTGCCGCGGCGATGCTAGCGCGCGCCGGTGTACTGCGGTGCGCGCCGAGCAGTGCTCGCGCGGCGGCTGAGGAGCTGTCGCGCGCCCGTCGCTCCGAGGGCGAGGCCGGCCGCGGCGCCCGCGAGCATGCTCGTCCACGAGACGGCGTCGAGCCCGAGCCCGGGGTAGGGATCGCTGAACGCGCTCCAGTGCGGGGCGACGTGCACGAGGAAGAACCCCACGCCGCTCACCAAGCCGACGAGCGTCGCGGCGAGCGCCGCCAGGCGGTGGCCCCGCAGCGCGAGGGCCAGTGAGAGAAGTGCGCCGGCGAGCCCGGCGATGCCCAACACTCCGAGCTCCCCGGGCGTGTTGCGGTGCTGGCGCACGAGGTGATCGGCGGTGTGCCCGAGGAGCACCGCGAGGAAGACGACGTTCAGGCGCACGAGCAGACGCATAACGACATCTACCCTACGCGAGTGTCCCCCCGGGTCGCCCCGCAACCCCAGACCCGCTCGTAGAGACGTGGGCGGCATCCACGGAGAGGCGCGAACCAGCATCGCGGCGCCCCCGGAGGCGTGCCTCGCGGAGCTGCTCCGCTTCGAGGCCTATCCCGAGTGGTACCCGTTCGTCGACGAGATCGCCGTGCTCGAGCGCGACGAGCGTGCTCACACCTTCACGGTGCGGGCCGCCACGCGCCTGCCGATCAAGACCTTCACCTACCGCTTGCGCTACATCGTGGAGGGCTCGGGCGGGCTGCGCGCCGACTACCTGGGCGGCGATCTCAAGTCGCTCAGCCTGCGCTGGGAGCTCGACCCCGGGCCGGAGAACTCGACCGAGGCGACGCTCGCGCTCGATGGCGAGGTGGGATGGGCGCTCGACCGTCTGCTCGCCCCCGTGCGCGACGCCGCCCGGCGCGAGCTGATCGACGACGCGGTGGCGGCGCTCCGGCGCCGCGTCGAGGCGCTCGACTCGGCCTAACTCGGGCGGCAGCGCAGGACGAGCACGGCGATGTCGTCGCGCGGCCGGCCGTCCTGGATCTCGAGCGCGGTCTGGACGATCGCGTCGGCGATCCCGTCGGCGTCGGCGCCCGCGCATCCGGCGAGCAGCTCGGCCAGGCGCTCCTCGCCGAGGGGGTTGTCGGGTGCGCCCGCCTCGGTCACGCCGTCCGTGTAGAGCACGAGCGCGTCGCCGGGCGCGAGCGTCGCGCTCTGCTCCTCGAGCACGGCGTCCTCCACGATCCCGAGCAGGGGCCCTTCGGGAAGCAGCGTCTCCACCGTCCCGCCCGCGCGCAGGATCAGCGGCGGGACGTGGCCGCCGCGGGCATAGGTCAGCTCGATCCGACCGTCCCGGGGCGCCATCCGCACGAACATCGCGGTGAGGAAGCGCATGTCTTCGCGCTTCTGGGCGAGGATCGCATCATTCAGCGCGCCGAGAAGGATCGCCGGGCCCGTCTCGTAGCGCGCCGCGGCGCGAACTGTGTGGCGCGCGAGCGAGGTGAGCGTCGCGGCGACGGCGCCCTTCCCGCACACGTCGCCGATCACCGCCGCCCAGCAGCGCTCGCCGCACCCGAAGACGTCGTAGAAGTCCCCGCCGACCTCGCCGCCGTCCCCGGCCGCGCGAAAGCGCCCGGCGGCGTCGATGCCAGGCATCGTGGGCAGCTCGGTGGGGAGCAGGCTCTGCTGCAGCGTGCGCGCGACGCGGCTGCGATCGGAGTAGAGGCGCGCGTTGTCGAGGGCGAGGGCGGCGCGGCGCACCGTCTCCTCCGCCAGCTTCACGTCCTCGGCCGAGAACTGGCGCCCCGGCTCGGCGAGCGCGAAGCCGATCGCGCCGAGGACCCGCTCGCGTGCGCTCAGGGGCAGCACGAGCGACGCGCTCAGCCCGAGGCGGCGCAGCATGGCGCCGTGCTCGGCGTCGGTGGAGACGGCGCCGATCTCCCGGTCGGTGACCTCGCGCACGTGCTCGGCCTCCCCCGTTCGGATCACCGCTCCGGGACCGCCGCGGGAGCCGAGCGCGGCCGGGTAGCGCGCCTCGATCTCCCAGGCGAGCGACTCGCGGGCCCGGTCGCTGTGCGCGATCGCCGCGCAGCGGATCTCGTTGCCTTCCACGAGGTGGATCGTGCACCAGTCGGCGAGGGTGGGGACCGCGATCCGCGCCAGCGTGTCGAGCGTCGTGCGCAGATCGAGCGAGGCGTCGAGGCGCACCCCAGCCTCGGCGAGGAACGCCGCGCGCTCCTGGGCGCGCTGGGCCGCCGCGCGGGCCGCGCGCTCGAGGTCGAGCAGGCGGGAGCGCTGACCTTCGGCGTCGCGCTGAGCGGTGATCTCGAGCACGACCATGCCGACGCCGAGCATCACGCCGTCGCCGTCGAGCACCGGGTACCAGGAGATGACCCACTGGCCGCGCACGCCGGGTCGCGCCGCGATCTCGCCCCGGATCTCGACGGTGCGCGGCTCGCCGCCGGCGAGCGCGGCGGCGAAGGGCTCGCCGAGCTGATCGGCGAGGTCGGGCAGCACCTCCTCGACCGTGCGACCCACGTGCGCGTCGGCGTCGATCCCGTGCATCTCGGCGAGCGCGCCGTTCACCCGCTCGTAGCGCCCGTGCCGATCGAGCAGTGCGAGGCCGAACGGCCCCGTGGCGAACAGCGTGTCGAAGAAGGCCAGCGAGATCTCCCGCGAGCGGTCTCCGAGCTGTTCCTCCACCGTCTCGGGCACGCGCGGGAGCCTAACGGGACCGCGGCGAGCCGAGCATCCTCCCGAGGAGCTCGAGCGCTCCCGCCTTGGAGAGCGGCTCGTTCAGGTTGCCGCACTTCGGCGACTGCACGCAGGAGGGGCAGCCCGCCTCGCACCGGCATTCGGCGATGAGCCGTCGCGCGTCGGCGCTCAGCGCCTCGAAGCGCTCAAAGCCCTGGCGGGTGATTCCCACCCCTCCGGGGTGGCCGTCGTAGACGAAGATCGTCGGCCCGAGCGTCTGCGGGTGGGCGTTGGTGGAAAGCCCGCCGATGTCCCAGCGGTCGCACATCGCCAGCAACGGCAGGACGGCGATCTGCGCGTGCTCCATGGCATGGAGGGCGCCGAGCACGAGCTCGCGCGGGAAGGCCTCGGCGCCGATCAGCTCGTCGAGCTCGAACCACAGCGCCTGCGTGGAGAACTCCGTGCGCGGGAGGTCGAGGGCCTGGAAGTCGATCACCTCGTGGTCGGAGAGGCGCTTGCGCTGATAGCCCAGGACCTCCTCGCTCACCGCCACGGTTCCGAAGGAGAGGGTGACCCCGAGCGCCTCGCGACGGTCGAGCAGGCGCTCGATCAGCGTCTCGGTCTCGCGCTTGGGCTGGGTGAACCAGTCGCCGCTGAACGGCTCGATGAACGCGCGGCGACCGTCGAGATCGAGCGCCTGGACCTGGTAGGAGCGCCCCATGTGCAGGTAGATCGCCCCCTCGTGGGTGGTGCCTAGCACCCGCGCCGCCTCGACCGTGCCGAGCAGCTCGCCCGAGGCGGTGTCCACGAGCGTGAACGTCTCACGCGAAGCGGAGCGCAGCGAGACGCGGGCGGCGGGGAAGTCCTCGGGATGGCGCAGGCCGTAGGCGCCGCGCCGCTCCCTGAGCTCGCCCGCGGCGACGAGCCGCTCGGCGCGCTCGCGCCAGTTGGGACCGAGGAACGCGTCGTCCTCGGCGCTCAGCGGAGCCTCGTGGGCGGCGCACAGCAGGTGCCCGGCCTGGATCGACTCGTTCTCCCAGTCGAGGATCGCCGCCTCCACCGGACGCGCGAGGAACTCGTCGGGGTGGCGGCAGAAGAACTGGTCGAGCGCGTCCTCCCCGGCGACGTAGAGCGCGAGCCCGGCGCCGCGCCGGCCCGCGCGCCCCCACATCTGGCGCAGGCTGGCCACCGTGCCCGGGAAGGTCACGCAGATCGCCGCGTCGAGCGAGCCGATGTCGATGCCCAGCTCGAGGGCGTCGGTCGAGGCCACCCCGAGCAGCTCGCCGTCGACGAGCCGGCGCTCGAGCTCGCGTCGCTGCTGGGGGGTGTAGCCCGCCCGGTAGGGGGCGATCCGCTCCGCGAGCTCGGGCGCGTCCCCGGCGAGGCGATCCTGCGCGAAGCGCACGATGAGCTCGACCGCCTTGCGCGACTTCATGAAGCAGATCGTGCGCGCGCCGCCCCGCACGAGCTCGGCGAGCAGCTCGGCGGCCTCGGCGAGCGGCGAGCCGCGCGTGCCGAGCGCCTCGTCGAGGAGCGGGGGGTTCCACATCGCGATCTGGCGCCCGGCGCGGGGAGCACCGTCGCGGTCGACGAGCGCGACCTCTTCGAGGCCGGTGAGCCGCTCGGCGAGCTCGACGGGGTTGGCGATCGTCGCGCTCGCGAGCAGGAAGCGCGGCGCAGTGCCGTAGGCGGCGGCGAGGCGCCGCAGGCGGCGCAGCACGCCTCCGACGTGGGAGCCGAAGACGCCGCGGTAGACGTGGGCCTCGTCTATGACCACCACGGCGAGGTTGGCCAGCAGGTCGGCCCACACGCGGTGGTTGGGGAGGATCGCCATCGAGAGCATGTCGGGGTTGGTGAGGACCAGGTTGGCCTTGCGCCGGATCGCGGCGCGCTCGGGTCGCGGGGTGTCGCCGTCGTAGATCGCGGGGCGGATCCCCGGCACGGCGAGACGGTGCAGGGCACGCGCCTGGTCCTGGGCGAGCGCTTTGGTGGGGTAGAGGTAGAGCGCGCGGGCGCGCGGCTCGGAGCAGAGGACGTCGAGCGTGGGCAGGTTGAAGCACAGCGACTTGCCCGAGGCGGTGCCGGTGGTGACGATCGTCGGGCCGGCGAAGGCGGCGCGCAGCGCGGCGTCCTGGTGGTCGTAGAGGCGATCGACCCCGATGCGCGCGAGCGCCGCGCCCACGGCGGGATGGAGGTCGCCGGGAACGGGCACGAGCCGCGGGGCCTGCGCCGGCTCGGTGGCCTCGTGCACGAGGCGCTCGTCCTCGCGCCCAGCCTCGAGCACTGCGTCCCACGGGTGCGTCGAGCGGGTCGCGGACACGGACCTCGATGGTAGGCGCCCAGCGGTCGTCGCGGTCGGTCACACTCCGCGCGCGTGCGCTGCGTGTACCTCGACCTCGACGGAACCCTTCTGGGTCCGGGCGCCTCGCTGCTGCGCGACGCCGACGGCCGCTTCGAGCTCCTCGGCGTCCGCGCGCTCGAGGCGTGCCACCGCGCGGAGGTCGAGGTCGTCCTCTTCTCGGGGCGTCGCCAGGCGCAGGTCGCCGAGGACGCGCGGCTCCTCGGCCAGAGCGCCTACATCTTCGAGGCCGGGGCCGGGCTCGTGATCGACTCCGAGCTCGAGTGGCTGACCGGCGGGATGGTTCCGGGGGCGGCCGGGACGATTCACCAGCAGATCGCGGCCACGGGTGCGCCCGAGCTCCTGCTCGAGCGCTTCGCGGGCCGCTTCGAGCACCACGCGCCGTGGCACCGCGGACGTGAGGTCTCCCACCTCTTCCGCGGGCTCGTCGAGGCCGACGAGGTCGCGGTGCTCTTTGCGGAGAACGGTCTGGAGCATCTGCGCCTCGTGGACAACGGTGTCGTGCCGGCGGTGGCCGAGCAGGTCGCCGGCCTGCCCCAGACCCGGGCCTACCACCTCGTTCCCGCCGCGGCGTCCAAGCGCGGGGCGGTGGCGCGCCATCAGCGGGTGCGCGGCTACGCACCCGCGGAGTGCGTCGCGGTCGGCGACTCGCGCGAGGACCTCGGCGCCGCCGAGGCGGTCGGCGCCTTCTGGTTCGTGGCCAACGCGCTCGAGCGCGACCCGACGCTGCGCGAGGCGATGGGAAGGCACCCGAACGTCCGGGTCGCCGAGGCGAGCTACGGCGCCGGGGTCTACGAGGCCGTGCTCAGCACGCTGGCCAAGCGGCAATAGGACTCGCAGGATGACTGACTTCCGGCGAGCCCCGCCGACGGGGTTGGGTCCGGAATGGCTCCTCTGTCGGGTGAGCTACCCCCGGGTACCGCATGGGCTACCCCCGGGTAGCCCCCAGGGCCAGCGGGTAGCCCCTGCGACCGCGTATCTACGTGCGGTGGCACATCGCGGCTTGCCTTTGCCACCGTCTGGCAAAGGCTGCGCTTAGCTAGCGCTTGGGCTGCAACTGGCCCTCGCGCAAACGCCGCCGCACACTCAGTCGGCTAGGAGCGGCGTAGCCCGACGGCCGACGGGCTGTCGGGCACCGAGGCGACCTCGGCGCCGCGGCGCTCGACCTCCGCCTCGGCGACGCCCACGACCTCGGGCGCCCAGCGGCGCGCGTCGCGCTCGGTCAAGGGTTGGGCGATCCCGCGCAGCGCGAGGAGCGCCTGGACCCAGCCCGGGGCGACGACCACGCGCGAGCGGCACTCGATCCCCCGGATGCTCGCCTCGGCGGCGTCGCCGACCGGCAGCGTGGTGCCCGACGGGCCCCGGAGCTTGGAGCGAAAGAGCGCGAAGGCGGGGTGGCTCTCGCCGCCGAGCACGAGGTCGGTGGCGATCCACGAGAAGTAGGCCACGCCGACGTCGACCCCGAGGTGGGCGACCTCGACGCGCAGGGAGTTCGCGAAGGCCTCGACGCCGGCCTTGCTCGCGGCGTAGGCGGCCATCCCCGGCGCGTGGGCCGCGGCAGCCACGGAGGCCACCGGCAGCACGTAGCCGCGGCTGGCGATCACGTGAGGAAGCGCGGCTCGGACGGTGCGCCACACCCCGAGCAGGTTGACCTCGATCGTGCGCTCGAAGGCCGCGGGATCGATCGTGCGCACGGTGCCCGCGGCGGCCACTCCGGCGTTGGCCAGAAGCACGTCGATCCCGCCAAGACGGCCGGCGGCGGCCTCCACCGCCGCCTCGAGCGTTGGAGTGTCGGTGACGTCGGCCTCGAACCACGCGGCATCGGCGCCGCACTGCGCGGCGGTCTGTGCCAGGAGCTCGGGCTCGAGGCCGACCAGGGCGATCCGGGCGCCCCGGGCCGCGAGCCGACGCGCGGTCTCGGCGCCGATCCCCCGGGCGCCTCCGGTGATGAGGATCCGACGGCCGGCGACGGGGTGGTTGGGCGTGCGCGCCATCGTGCCGGACGCTAGCGGGTCTTCGCGCCGCCGGCGCGCGGCCCGCGCCGGCCTGCCGTGCCCTGCGGGCGGCGCACCCCGGCAGCGAGCAACCTATCCCAAGCCCGGCGCTGGAAGGAGCGGGCGGCGGCGGGCGTCCAGCGCGCGGGGGGAGGAACGGTGGTGCGCACGAGGGCCACCCACTCCTCGAGCGGGAGCTCGCCCGCGATGAGGCGCCCGAGCGCCGCGGTGACGGGCGCCTCGAGGCCGGCCCGCGCGAGCGCCCGCGCGAGCATCGGCACCGACTCGAGCGACTCCACCGCCTGTCCGACCCGCGCGGGGATCTCTCCGGCGGGCACGCACTGGGAGAGCAGCTCCCCCGCCCGGCGGTTGCGGCTCTGGGGGGCGAGGGCGGTCGCGACGAGGTCGCCCGTGCCCGCCAGGCCGATGAGCGACTCGGGACGGGCGCCGAGCGTCTCGGCAAAGCGCCACACCTCGGCGAAGATGTGACCGGAGGCGGCTCCCGCCGCGTTCAGGCCCTGTGCCTCGGTGGCCCCGGCGGCGAGGGCCGCGGCGTTCTTGGCCGCGCCCGCGAGCTCGACCCCGACCGGGTCGTTGGACTCCTCGCACACCACCCCCGCGCGGATGAACACCGCGGCGATCGACTTGGCAAGCCCCTCCTCGCGGGAGGCGGCGACGAGGCCAGCGCCCTCGCGGACCATCTCGTCGGCGTGCGCGGGACCACCCACGCAGGCGACCCGCCGCGGGCCGAAGGAGGCGCTGAGCGCGGCCGTGGGCGGCGACCCGTCGGGCGCAACGAGCCCCTTGGCCAGCGAGACGACCGCCGCGCGCTCGTCGAGGCCGGCAGCCGGCAATCCGGCGATGACCTCCTCGAGGCCCACGGAGGGAACCCCGAGGAACACATAGTCGGCGCGCGCGAGACCCGCCGAGACCGGCTCGACCCGCAGCTCGCGCGGCAGCGGCACGCCCGGGAGGTAGACGCGGTTCTCGCGGTCCTCGGAGAGGCGCTCGCACTGTCCGCTCGTGCGGGTTTGCAGCGTGGTGCGCAGGCCGCCGCGCGCGAGGAGCAGGGCCACCGCCGTGCCGAAGGAGCCGGCGCCGATCACCACGGCCCGGCGCTGGCCCGGGGTGGGGAGGGAGATCTGGATGCTCGGGCGGCGGACGGGCGGCATGGCTCGGGCACGAGCCTACTTTCGCCCGGAAGCCGGTGGGCCGATCGTGGCGGCCAGGGCCTGTCCGGCGGCCTCGAGCTCGCCGAGCGTGCTCGCCTCGCGGATCTCGCTGAGGTCGAGGATCCGCTGCGCGAAGAGGTCGAGCGCGTTCTCGCCCACCACGGCGTAGGCGGGGACGCCGCCCTGGCGCGCGCGGGTGGAGATCTCCCCCGCCGCCTTGCCGTGGAGCGTCTGCTCGTCGATCCTCCCCTCGCCGACCACCACCGCGCGCGCGGTGCGCATGCGCGCATCGAAGCGCAGCGCGTCGAGCACGAAGGGCGCACCGGGAACGAGCCGGGCGCTGAGCGCCGCCCACAGGCCGCCGGCGAGCCCGCCGGCCGCCCCGGTTAGCGGCACGCCGCGCGGGTCGCGCGGCAGCGCGGCCGCCTGGGCCTCGAGCCGCGCCGCGAGGCGCGCCACGGCGTCCGCGTCGGCGCCCTTCTGGGGCGCGAAGAGCTCCGCCGCGCGCTCCCACGGGGTGCGCACGTCGCAGAGCACGACGAGCCGGGCGTCGCCCACGCCGCCCGCCGCGGCGATGGCGTCGAGGGCGCCCGCTCCTCCGTCGGTGCTCGCGCTCCCGCCCGCCGCTACGAGGATCACCTGGGCACCCGTGCGCCCCGCCGCGAGGATCAGCTCGCCGGTCCCGTAGGAGGAAGCCGCCTCGGCGTCGCGCTCGGCCGCCTCGAGCAGCCCGAGTCCGCTCCCCGCGGCGACCTCGACGATCGCGCTCCCGCCGTCCTCGATCAGCGCAAAGCCCGCGCGAACCGGCCGGCCGAGCGGGTCGCAGACCGTCGCGCCCGCCGTCTCTCCGCCGAGCGCGAGGAGCAGGACCTCCTGCGTTCCCTCCCCTCCGTCGGCCACCGGGCAGAGGTCGACCGGCCAGCCGCCAGCCTCGAGCCCGCGCCCGAGCGCCGCCGCGACCTCGGGGGCCCGTAAGGTGCCCTTGAACTTGTCGGGAGCGACGAGCACGGGCGGCGGCACGAGACGATCATGGCCAAGAGCGAGTACGAGTGCATCGAGACGGCCGGCCGCGAGGTCCGTCTCTCCAACCCCGCCAAGGTCTACTTTCCCGAGACCGGGTGGACCAAGCGCGACCTGGCGAGCTACTACCTCGAGCTCGCGCCGCTCGTGATCGCCCACCTGCGCGACCGGCCGACGGTGCTGAAGCGCTTCGTGGGCGGGGCGGCCGAGAAGCCGTTCTTCCAGAAGCGCGTGCCTGACACCGCGCCCGAGTGGATCGAGACCGCCACGGTGAGCTTTCCCAGCGGGCGCTCGGCGCGGGAGCTCCTGCCCAACGACGCCGCGCACCTGTTGTGGGGCGTGAACCTCGGGGTGATCGACTGGAACCCGTGGCCCGTCCGCGCCCCCGACCTCGACCATCCCGACGAGCTCCGCGTCGACCTCGACCCGACGCCCGAGGCGAGCTGGGACGACGTGCGCCGCGTCGCGCTCGTGGTGCGCGAGGTGCTCGAGGCCCACGGGCTGCGCGGATACCCCAAGACGAGCGGCTCGCGCGGGATCCACGTCTTCGTGCGCATCCTCCCCGAGCACGACTTCACCGGGGTGAGGCGCGCGGCGCTCGCGCTCGCCCGCGAGGTCGAGCGGCGCGTTCCCGCGCTCGCCACCTCGAAGTGGTGGAAGGAGGAGCGCCACGGCGTCTTCCTCGACTACAACCAGAACGCACGCGACCGCACCGTGGCCTCGGCCTACTCCGTGCGCCCGACCCCCGACGCGCGGGTCTCCTGCCCGCTCGAATGGGACGAGGTGCCCGACGTCGAGCAGGAGGCTCTCCGGATCGACACCGTCCCCGCCCGGGTGGCCGAGCGCGGCGATCCCTCGGCGGGAATGGACGAGCACGCCGGCTCCCTCGCCGCGCTGCTCGAGCTCGCCGCGCGCGACGAGCTCGAGGGTCTCGGCGACGCCCCGTGGCCGCCGCACTTTGCCAAGCAGAGGGGCGAGCCCCGGCGGGTGCAGCCGAGCAAGGCTCGGCCCGACGGCTCGTGAACCGCTGACTACGAGACGGTCGCGCGGGCGATCGAGGCCGCCGAGGCGACGCTGCGCGCGCTCGCCGCCGACGCGCGCTAGTCGAAGAGCTGCGCGACCTTGCACTCGCGCGGCGGCTTGTCCTCGCGCCAGCGCTGCACCTTCGCCCCGTGGCGGATGCGCCGCCCGCTCGTGTGGTCGAAGGTGATCTCGACGACGAGCTCGGGGCGCAGCACGATCCACTCGAGCTCCTTGTCGCTCTTCCAGCGGCTCGGCTCCCCCGTGCCCCGCTCGCCGGTCTCGTAGGGCGCGAGCTTGCCCACGAGCTCGCGCTTCTCCTTCGCCGCGAACCCGGAGGAGTGGCCGACCTCGACGAGCGACCCGTCGTCCTCGTAGAGCCCGAGGATGAGCGAGCCGACCGTGTTCTCCGCCTTGCCCGGCCGCCAGCCCTTGACGACGCAGTCGATCGTGCGCACCCGCTTGACCTTCACCATCCCCAAGCGCTCGCCGGGTCGGTAGGGCGCCTCGAGCTCCTTGGCGATCACCCCTTCGGCGCTGTGCAGCCACGGCTCGGCCGCGGCGGCGCTCAGCTTGAACGGCGTGAGCTCGAGGGGAGGCCCGGCGGCGCCGACGAGCGTCTCGAGCACCGTGCGCCGCTCGCGCAGCGGCCGTTCGGTGAGGAGATCGTCGCCCGCGGCGAGCAGGTCGAAGGCGACGAGCCGGGCGGGCGTCTCCTCGGCCAGCCGCGCGATCCGCGACTTCGCCGGGTGGATGCGCTGGGAGAGGGCGTCGAAGTCCTCGCGCCCGCTCGCGTCGCGGATGACGATTTCGCCGTCGAGCACGTAGCGGCCCTCGGGCAGCGCGTCCAGGTCGGGGAAGTAGCGCGTGAGCGGCTTGCCGTTCCGCGACTGCAGGGTGACCTCCGCCCCGTCGACGAAGGCGATCACGCGAAAGCCATCCCACTTCGGCTCATACGCCCAGCCCTCGCCGTCGGGCAGCTCGCGGGCCGAGCGCGCGAGCTGGGGGAGCACGGGTGGGGCGAGCGGCAGCGGCACGGATCGACGCGATCTAGTGGCGCCGGGGGGCGGCGCTCTCGCCCCGCAGCGCCCGCAGCAGGCGGTCGGCGAGGCGCGGTGAGAGTCCCTGGGCGACCGCGAGCGCGCGCACGAGCGGCGGGAAGTGGACGGCGCGGGCGTCGGCCTCGACGCCCGCGAGGATCTTCTGCGCCATCCGAGCGGCGGGAACGGCGTCCGATCCGCCGCGGTACCACGCGGGCATCGTCGCCTTCTCGTGGTCGTGCAGGGACGTGGCGATCTCCCCGGGGTAGACCGTGGTCAGCGACACCCCCGTGCCGCTCAGCTCGTGGCGCAGCGCCTCGGCGAAGGCGCGTTGCGCCGCCTTGGTCGCGCCGTAGACCGCCGCCTGCGGGAAGGAGCGCAGCGCCGCGCCCGAGGAGACGATCACCACATGGCCGGCGCCCTGCTCGAGCAGGGGCGGAAGGGCGGCGTGCACGGTGTGGAGCGTTCCCAGCCAGTTGATCCGGGTCATCTCCTCGGCGCGCTCGAACGGCGTCGAGCTAAACGGCCCGTAGGCGGCGACGCCCGCGTTGGCCACGAGCAGGTCGATGCCTCCCGCCTGCGCGACGAAGGCGGCGAGCGTCCGCTCCATCGACGCGCGGTCTCCGACGTCGCACGCCAGCGCGTGGTGGGAGCCCGGAAGGCGCTCGGCGAGCGCGCGCAGCTCCCCCTCCGAGCGCGCGGCGAGGCCCACCACCGCGCCGCGGGCGGCCAGTCGCTCGGCGAGCGCGCGGCCGATCCCGCGCGAGGCGCCGGTCACGAGCGCACGGGTTCCGGGCGCGATCCGCATCGCCGGCGATGCTACTCGCCGGCGAGGAGGCGGCGGGTACGATGAGCCCGTGTCCACCGAACCGGCCACCGTCGCCGAGGAGGAGTACCTCCAGACGCTGTTCTGGCTCTACGAGGCGGGGCTGCCGCTGACCGGGGCGAACCTCGCCCGGGCGATGCAGCTCTCCGCGCCGACGGTGCACGAGATGATCGGCCGCCTCGAGCGCGACGGCTACATCCGCCGCAGCGACGACCGCGCGATCCACTTCACCGAGTCCGGGAAGGCGCAGGCCGAGGAGGTCGTGAGCCGCCACCGCCTGATCGAGCGCTTCCTGACCGACGTGGTGGGCGTGGCCTGGGACGACGTCCACGAGGAGGCCGAGCGCCTCGAGCACGCGATGTCCCCCCGCTTCGAGGCCTACGTGCGCTCGTCGGTCGGCGACGCCAAGACCTGTCCGCACGGACATCCGATCGCGGTCGGCCACCGCGTCGAGGGCGTTCCGCTCGCCGACTGCGAGATCGGCGCCCGCGTGCGGATCCTGCGCTTCGAGAACGAGGCGGAGGATCTCCTGCACTACCTGAAGCGCGAGGGGATCGAGCCGGGGCTCGAGGGCACGTTGTCAGAGCACGACGAGGAGGAGGTCACGATCCAGCCCGCCACGGCGGAGGCGGCGATCACCCTGACCCGCAGCGTCGCCGAGACCGTCTCGGTGCAGGCCGATCCCTCTCCGCCGCCGCGCATCGCGCTGCCCGAGCAGCTCGTGCTCGCGCGCGAGCGCTACGGGCGTTGAGCCGCGCTTCTACGCGGGCGCGCCGAGGGAGGAGTACGCCTCGGCCAGGCGGCTCACCCCCTCCTCGATCTGCTCCACGGTGACCCCGGAGTAGGCGAGGCGCAGCGCGTTCTCCCCACCGTCGAGCACGAAGTCGGTTCCCTTGACGAAGGCGACGCCGCGCTCGGCCGCCGTGTCGAAGAGCGCGGCCACGTCGGCGCCCTCGGGCAGCTCGACCCACATGAAGTAGCCGCCCTCGGGCTTCTCGAAGCGGGCGTCGGGGAGCTCGCGCTCGAGCGCGCTCGCCAGCGCGTCGGCGCGCTCGCTGAGCGCCGCCTTGACCGTCTCGATCGAGCGCTCGATCGCTCCCGAGCGGCAGAACTCGTTGACGATCGACTGGGCGACCATGTTCGGCGAGATGTAGGTGTCGCGGGCGCGCGCCTGTGCCTGCTTGATCGTCGCCTGGGGGCCGACGAGGTAGCCCACCCGGATCCCCGGGCAGACCGTCTTGGAGAACGACGAGGCGTAGACGACCTCGCCGGCCTGCGCCTTGGAGAGCATCGTCGGCAGCCCCTGACCCGCGAAGCGCAGCTCGACGTAGGGGTCATCCTCGAAGAGCACGAAGTCGTGCTCGCGAGCGAGCCCCGTGAGCCGCTCGCGCTTCTCCCCCGCGAGGGTGCACCCGGCGGGGTTCTGGAAGTTGGGGATGATGTGGGCGAGCGCGGGCTTCTCGCCGCCCCCGATGAGCCGCTCGAGCGCCTCGACGTCGATCCCGTCGGGCTCGAGCGCGACCGCGCGCACGTCGGCGCCGCGGGCCTGGAGGGCGAGCAGCGTGCGGTCGTAGGTCGGGCGCTCGACGACGACCACGTCGCCCGGATCGACGAGGAGGTCGAAGAGAAAGGCGTCGGCCTGCATGGAGCCGTTGGTGACGAGCACCTGCGCGGGCTCGACGCCGTGGCGCTCGGCGATCCACTCCCGCAGGGGCTCGTAGCCGCCGGCGGCGCCGTAGGAGAACGTGCCGCTCGGGTCTGCGGCGAACGCGCGCTGCGCCGCCTCGCTGAGCCCTTCGGTGTCGACGATGTCGAGGGAGGGCGCGCCGCGCGCGAAGGATATGGAGCCCGAGGAAGCCATGCCGAGCAGGTTAGGCGATGGGCGCTCTGGGTTCCTCGCCGCCGGCCGCCTCGAGCCGCGCCAGTGCCTCCGCATGGGTCTGGAGCAGCTCGCGCGCCGAGCGACGGAGGCTCTCCTGCAGGCCCAGCAGCTCCTCCGCCTGCTGGTTGATCGCGCGGACCCGCTCGTGGGCCGCGGCGACGATGCGCTCGGCGTGCTCCTCGGCGCGGGCGATGATCGCCACCGCGAGCTCTTCGGCGAGGCGCTCGGGCGCCGCCAGATCGGTCCGTGACTCGCGCCGCGCCGCGAGCGGCGCTGCCGCGCTCGCGCGAGGGCGTTCGGCGGCGGCGAGCTCCTCCTGCAGCGCGCGCAGGCGACGGTCGAGCTCGGCGAGCTCCGAGCTCAGGCTCGGGCCGCCCGACGGCTCGTCTCGGGAGACTCCACTCATCACCAGCTCCCGACGGAGCCTAGAGCACGGACCGCGGGCGTCAGTCGGTGGACACGCCGCCGAGGGTCTCGACGGCGATCTCGGCCACCTCGGTCGGAGTGCGCCCGACGCGCACGCCCTTGGCCTCGAGCGCCTCGGCCTTGGCGGCGGCGGTGCCCTGCGAGCCCGAGACGATCGCGCCGGCGTGGCCCATCGTCTTGCCTGGGGGCGCGGTGAAGCCGGCGATGTAGCCCACCACGGGCTTCGAGACGTTCTCGGCGATGAAGTCGGCGGCCTCCTCCTCGGCCGAGCCCCCGATCTCGCCGCTCATGACGATCAGCTCGGTCTGCGGGTCCTCCTCGAACAGCGCGATGATGTCGATGAAGCTCGAGCCCGGAACCGGGTCGCCGCCGATCCCCACGATCGTCGAGTTGCCAAAGCCGCTCTGGGCCAGCTCGTTGCCGATCTGGTAGGTCAGCGTGCCCGAGCGCGACACCACGCCGACGTTGCCCTCCTTGAAGAAGGCGGCGGGGATGATGCCCACGTTGGCCTTGCCGGGCGAGAGGATGCCGGGGCAGTTGGGCCCGATCAGGCGCGCGCGCCCGCGCTTCTTCAGGTAGTCGTAGACCCGCAGCTCGTCGTGGGCGGGGATGCCCTCGGTGATCGCGATGATCAGCTCGATCCCGGCGTCCTCGGCCTCGAGGATCGAGTCGGCGGCGAACTTCGGCGGCACGAAGATCATCGCCGTGTTCGCGCCCGTCTCATCGACCGCGCGGTGGAAGGTGTCGAACACGGGCACGCCCTCGACGTCCTGGCCGCCCTTGCCCGGCGTCACGCCGGCCACCACGGCGGTGCCGTAGCGCCGGTTGTTCATCGCGTGGAAGGTGCCCTCGCGCCCGGTGATGCCCGAGACGCAGAGCTTGGTGTCCTGATCTACGAGGACGGTCATACCGTGCGCCCGTCATGGGCGGAGCCGGAGGCGTAGCGATGACGGGCGAAGAACATCACGGTGCCGGCGCCTCCCCCGGTCCGGCCTCGCCCGAGGTCATGCCCGCGCCGCCCATGCCCGCCGAGGACTCGGCGAGCTCGACGGGCGCGGCGCCGTCGGCGGCCGCGCCGGCCAGCTCGACCACGCGGCGGGCGGCGTCGAGCATCGTCGCCTCGGTGAACACGTTGGGCAGGTTCGCCTCGGCCAGCAACCGGCGGCCCTCCTTGTCGTTGGTCCCGTCGAGGCGGACGACGAACGGCACCGTCGGCGAGATCTGCGCGAAGGCCTCGATCAGTCCCTTGGCCACCTCGTCGCAGCGCGTGATCCCGCCGAAGATGTTGAAGAGCACCGCGGAGACGCTCGGGTTGGAGAGGATCACCTCGACCGCGGAGGTGATCGCCTCGGCCTTCGATCCGCCTCCCGCGTCGAGGAAGTTCGCCGGCCTGCCCCCCGCCTGGGCCACCACGTCGAGCGTCGACATGACGAGCCCGGCGCCGTTGCCGAGGATGCCGACGTTGCCGTCGAGCTTGACGAAGGTGAGCCCGCGCTCGGCCGCCATCTGCTCCTGCGGATCCTCGCCGCTCGGGTTGCGCAGCCGCGCGTTCTCGGGGTGGCGGAAGAGGGAGTTGTTGTCGAGCGTGACCTTGGCGTCGAGCGCCCACACCGCCTTGTCCGAGGAGACGATGAGTGGGTTTACCTCGACGAGGGTCGCCTCCTCGGCCACGAAGGCCTCATAGAGGTTGGCGAGCACGCCCCCCACCCCGCGCACCTCCGCGGCGGGGATGCCAGCGTCGAAGGCCAGCCGGCGCGCGTGGAACTCTTGAAAGCCGAGCAACGGGTCGACGTGGAGTCGCGCGATCGCCCCGGGGTCCTCGTCGGCGACCGCCTCGATGTCCATGCCGCCCTTGGTGGAGAGCATCACGAGCGGGGCCTTGGCCGAGCGGTCGAAGACGATCGAGGCGTAGTACTCGGCGGCGATGTCCGAGGCGGCCTCGACCCACACCTCGTGCACGGTGAGCCCGCGGATGTCCATCCCGAGGATCGCCTGAGCGTGCTGCTCGGCCTCGGCCCGGTTCTGGGCGACCTTGATGCCCCCGGCCTTGCCCCGGCCGCCGATCTGCACCTGGGCCTTGACCACGCACGGGTAGCCGATCTCCTCCGCGGCGGCGACGGCCTCGGGCACCGAGGTGGCGGGGCGTCCCTGAGGCACGGGGATCGCATGCCGGGCGAAGAGCTGCTTGCCCTGATACTCGAGGAGGTCCATCGCGGCGCGGGACTCTAGCCACCGTCGCGAGGAGCCGCCCTGAGACCCGAGACAGCAGCCGGAGAGCCCGGCGCGGCATAATGCCCGCCGCGATGGCCATTCCCAAGAACGTCAAATGGGTCACCTTCGACGTCTACGGCACCCTTATCGACTGGGAGAGCGGGGCGTGGGATGCCTTCGAGAAGGAGGCCAAGCGCGACGGATTCACGCTTGAGCGCGACGAGGTCATCCGGCTCTTTCACGAGGTCGGGCGCCGGATCCAGGGAGGCTCCTATGAGCTCTACGCCGAGGTGCTGCGCCGCACCGCCGTCGAGATCTCCAAGGAGCTCGGGTGGCCGCTCGAGCCCTCCCGCTCGGGCTTTCTGCCCGACTCCATCCAGCGCTGGAAGCCGTTCAAGGAGACCAATCCGACGCTTCAGAAGTTCGCCAAGAAGTTCTGCACCGGCCTCGTCTCCAACGTCGATGACAAGCTCCTGGGCCAGACCCGCCGTCACCTTCCGCTCGACTTCGATCTCGTGGTCACCGCCCAGCAGGTCCGCTCCTACAAGCCCGACCTTGCGCACTTCACCGAGTGCGAGCGGCGGATCGGCACCAAGAAGGGCTGGGTCCACGTCGGCGCGAGCTACTACCACGATGTCGAGCCCTGCCTGAAGAAGAAGATCCCGGTCATCTGGGTCAACCGGCACAAGGAAGCGCTCGAGCCGGGGCAGAAGAAGCCCGACGCGGAGGTCGCCACGCTGCGCGAGGCGGCCAAGCTGCTCGGCGCGGCCTAGGCCCCGGGTCGTGCGGGCCGTCGGCGTCCACGCCGACGTCATCGTGGTCACGAGCGCGGTCTGGCAGACCTCCTGCGTCGCCGTACGCTCGGGGGAGGAGGCCGTGGTGATCGACTCGCCGGTGCTGCCTGACGAGCTCGCCGCGCTCCCCGCCGTGCTCGAGCAGGCGCGCTTCGGGTGCTCGGGGCTGCTCGTCACCCACGCCGACTGGGATCATCTGCTCGGCCCGCAGGCCTTCCCCGGCGCGGCCCTCGGCTGCGCGGAGACCACCGCGGCGCGCCTGCGCGCCGAGCCCGGCGCGGCACAGCGCGAGCTGCGCGCCTTCGACGAGCGCTTCTACCTCGCGCGCGCGAGCCCTCTCTCCCTCCCCGGCGCGCAGGCCCTCCCGGTGCCGGGCTACTGCTCGGTCGGCGAGCACGAACTCGAGCTCCATCCCGCCGACGGCCACACCGCGGACGGCACCGCCTACTGGGCGCCATGGGCTCGGGTGCTCGTGTGCGGCGACTACCTCTCCCCGGTGGAGATCCCGATGCTCTCGTCGGGCGGATCCCTCGCGGGCTACCGCGCGACCCTACGACGCCTCGAGCCACTCGTCGAGCAGGCCGGGACCGTGGTGCCCGGGCACGGGGGCGCGCTCGACGGCGTCCGCGCCGCCGCGATCCTCCGCGAGGACTTCGCCTATCTCGACGCGCTCGCGAGCGAAGGCGCCGCGGCCTCGCTTCCGCTCGCTCGGCGCTCCGGTGAGCAGAAGCGGGTGCACGCGGAGAACGTCGAGCGGGTCAGGGAGTCAGGCGCCGGCCCATGAAGAGGTCGCGCGTCCCGGGCGCCTTGCCGGTGCGAAAGCCGAAGCGCTCATACAGCGCGAGCGCCGCCGGATTGCCGTCGCTTACGTCGAGCTCGACGCGGCGGCAGTCGCGCTCGCGAGCCCGCTCGAGCATGGCCTCGACGAGCGCGGCGCCGAGTCCGCCCCGGCGGGCCGTGTCGGCGACGAAGAGATCCTCGAGCCAGCAGTCCTCGCCGGCGAGCCAGATCCCGTATCGGTAACGGAGCTGCGCCACGCCCGCGGGTGCCGCGTCCTCGTGCGGTGCGCCGAGCAGGTAGTCGACGTCAGGGCGCTCCATGAGCCTCTCGACCCCCGCCAGAAAGGCGTTGGCCGACGGCCAGTCGCGGCCCGTGTGGTCGCGGAACTGCACGAGCAGGCCGGCGACGGCCTCGGCCTCCTCCAGCTCTGCCACCCATACGCTCGGCGCTCCCACGGGCGCGAACGATAGGGCGAGCTCGACCGAAGACCGGCTAGGCGGCGCGGCTGAGGGTGCCGGCGGGCGCGCGTACGCTGGCGGCGAGCCCGACCACCGCGGGCCTGCGCACCATCGCCTCGGCCACGACATCCGGACCGACGCGATAGGCGCCGGCCGCCACCTGCGCGCGTAGCTGAGCGATTCGGTCAGGTTGGAGAGTGTTCGTCATGAGCGCCGTATTCCACGTCCGGGCGGCGATTCCACCCGCAGTGGACGCCTGTTCGAGCTCAAGGCTCCCGTCCACTCGTCGTGGATCAGGTGATGACCGCGAGCGTTTCGCCCGAAGCGACCGACGCGCCGACCGAGATCGGCAGCTCGGCGACCTTGCCGGCCTTGTGCGCGGTGATCTCGTTCTCCATCTTCATCGCCTCGAGCACGGCGATGAGAGCTCCCTCCTCGACCTCGGCGCCCTGCTCGACCGCGACCTTGAGCACCGTGCCCTGCATCGGGGAGGCGAGCGTGTCGCCGCCCGCGCCTCCGGCGCCCCCGCCCGTGCGCTCCCGTCGCGGCGGCTTGCGGGCCGGCGCTGCGCCGTTGGCCCCAACGTTCACGGCCGCCGCGCCGCCCGCAAACGCCGGGCCGATCACCTTGACGTCGAAGCGCCGCCCGGAGACCTCGACGGTGTAGGCCTGCTCGACCGTCTCGGCCTCCTCGGCCTTGTCCCCACCCGCCGCCGCCGCCTCGGGCTTCGGCGTTTCGAGGCTCTTCAGCCACTTCTTGTCCTCGATGAGGTCGCGGCAGGTCTCCGCCCGCGACCACTGCTCCGTGGCCAGCAGCGCCCGGTGGAAGGGGATGAGGGTCTTCAGTCCCTCGATCTCGTACTCGCCGAGCGCGCGCAGCATGCGTCGGGTGGCCTGCTCGCGGTCGACGTCCCAGACGATCAGCTTGGCGACCATCGGGTCGTACATCGGCGTGATCTCCGAGCCGGGGCCGACGCCCGAGTCGACGCGCACGCCGGGACCGGTCGGCTCGCGGTAGCTCCCGATCGCCCCCGGAGCGGGTGCGAAGTTCTTCGCCGCATCCTCGGCGTTGATCCGGCACTCGATCGCATGGCCGCGCAGCGCCACGTCCTCCTGGGAGAAGGACAAGGGCTCCCCGGCGGCGATCCGGATCTGCTCCTTGACGATGTCGATGCCGGTGGCCATCTCGGTCACGCAGTGCTCGACCTGGACCCGGGTGTTCATCTCGAGGAAGAAGTACTCATCGGCGGCCGAGCCCTCGTGCTTGGCCAGCAGGCCCTCGACGGTGCCCGCTCCGCGGTAGCCGACGGCACGGGCCGCCTCCGTGGCGATCGCGCCGATCCGCTCGCGCAGCTCGTCGTCGACGAGGGGCGCGGGCGCCTCCTCGATCAGCTTCTGGTGGCGGCGCTGGATGGAGCAATCGCGCTCACCGAGGTGCACCACGGTGCCGTGGGCGTCGGCGAGCACCTGGACCTCGACGTGGCGCGGGTCGGGCAGGTAGCGCTCGAGGTAGACCGTGGGGTCGGAGAAGAACTTCTCGCCCTCGCGCGCGGCGCCCTCGAAGGCGTCCTTGAGCTCGGACTCCTCGAGCGCGACCCGGAAGCCCTTGCCCCCGCCGCCGCCCGCGGCCTTGACGGCCACGGGGTAGCCGATCGTCTTCTCGATGATCTTGCGGGCCTCCTCGATGTCGGCCACCGGCTCGGTGGTCCCGGGGACGATCGGCACGTCGGCCGCCGCCATGAGCTCCCGGGCGCGGGTCTTCGATCCCATCGCGTCGATCGCGTCGGCGGGCGGTCCGATGAACGTTACGCCGGCCTCCTCGAGCGCACGCGCGAAGCCGGCGTTCTCCGCGAGGAACCCGTAGCCCGGGTGCACCGCTTCCGCGCCCGACTCCTGGATGACCTCGAGCAGCTTCGGAACGTTCAGGTAGCTCTCCGCCGCGGGGCCCGGGCCGAGCAGGTAGGCCTCGTCGGCGCGCTTCACGTGGAGGGCGTCGCGGTCGAGCTCGGAGTAGACCGCGACGGTGGCGACCCCGAGCTCCTCGCAAGCGCGAATGACGCGGATGGCGATCTCGCCCCGGTTGGCGATGAGGACCTTGGAGAACATGAGCGGCGCGAGATCCTATCCGCGCCCGCGGCGAGCGGCTTGAACGGCCGGGCGGCGGGGTAGCCCCGGGACGTGCCTCCTCCCGGCGTGAAGAAGGGCTCCAAGCGCGAGCGCCAGTACGAGCACATCAAGGACTCCGCGGAGGATCAGGGCAAGTCCGAGAAGCGCGCCGCCGAGATCGCCGCCCGGACGGTGAACAAGGAACGGGCGCGTGCGGGGGAGACCAAGACCGCCTCGAAGACCTCGCTGAAGGGCAAGTCTCCGAGCGAGCGCGGCGGCGCGAAGTCTCACACGAACAAGCCCAAGGGGCGCACCCGCGAGCAGCTCTACAACGAGGCCAAGCAGCGCGGGGTGGACGGGCGCTCCAAGATGAGCAAGGCCGAGCTCGAGAAGGCCGTGGACGCGAAGAAGTGAGCGCCGAGCGCGTGGTGGCGGCGAGCGCGCTAGCGCCCGGGCGTCCCGAGGAGCTGTGGGCGCTCCTCTCCGATCCCCGGCGGTTCGTCGAGTGGGCCGATCTGACCCGCGAGGTGCTCCGCGCCGACGAGCCGCTCGGGCTCGGCGGCGTCTACGTCGAGCGCAACCGGCTGCTCGGTCCCGTTGCGACCACGGTCACCTACACCGTGGTGGAGCTCGACGAGCCGCGCCGGCAGGTCCACCGCGCCGAGGGGCCGGTCCTCGCCGCCTCCATGGCGTTCTTCGTCGAGCTGGCGCCGGTGGCGAGCCCGCCCGCACCCGGACTGGCCGCGACGCGCGTTCGGGTCGGTCTGCGCTACGCGCCCGCGCTCGGCCCGCTCGGTGTCCTGCTCGACGCGCTCGTGCTCCGGCGCTCGCTGCAGCGCGGCTTCGAGCGCACGGCGCGCAACATCGCCGCGCTGGCCGCGCGGGAGTACGCCGGGAGTGCTTGAGCGGCGACGAGGTCGTCGAGGCCGGCGAACCATGGAGGGCGGGCGCTGGAAGCGCATCGAGGTCCAATCAGCCGCCTTTCCGCGAGGAGGCGATGCCGGTGAGCGTGCGACTGAGCGCCGCGGTCTGCGCGAGTCGCTCGGACGCTGTGAGCTCGCGGAAATCCCTTTGCAACTCCTCGTCCGTGCGATTGTCGTGGGGCCCAGGCCTCGCGCGCAGCTCGAGGCGCTCGCCCATCGCTGCCAGCAGCCGCGTGAGCGTCTCGATCGACGGCGAGATGTCGCCTCGCTCGATCCGGCTTATCTGGCGCTGGCTCGTGCGCGCCCGCCGGGCGAGCGACTCCTGCGTGAGGCCGTGTCGCTGCCTTGCCTCTCGAAGGAGGGGCCCCGGGAGCATCGTGCCATTGTAGGTCGTTTATGACCTATGGAAGCGGTGCGGCAGCGTCGAGCGCCGCCGCCACGAGCGCTTCGCCGTCCTGCCCTGGGCGAACCACGACCTCGGGGGCGGCCGGCGGCTCGTAGGGGCCGTCGATGCCCGTCATCCCGCGCAGCTCGCCGCGGCGCGCGCGACCGTAGAGACCCTTCGGGTCCCGCCGCTCGCACTCGGCGAGCGGCGTGTCGACCCACACCTCGAGGAAGGGCAGCCCGTCCTCGGCGTGGATCGCCCGGGCCCGGGCGCGGTCAGCGGCGTAAGGGGAGACGAGCGAGACGAGGGCGACCGTGCCCGCGTCGGCGAGCAGCCGCGCGGCCTGGGCGGCGCGGCGCACGTTCTCCGCGCGCTCGGCCGCGGAGAAGCCGAGGTCGCCGCAGAGCCCGTGGCGCAGGTTGTCTCCGTCGAGGAGGTACGCCGGCCGCCCATGGGCGAGGAGCCGCGCCTCGACCTGCGCGGCGAGCGTCGACTTGCCCGACGCGGGCAGCCCGGTGAGCCACACCGTGGCTCCCCGGAGCCCGAGCGCGCGCCAGCGTTCCTCGCGCCCGACCGCGCCGAGCTGCCAGACGACGTTCGCGCTGCGCGGCTCGCTGCGAACGCTCACGGCGCGCCGAGGACCATTCCCGCCCCCACCGTGGCGTTCGTTGCCTCGTCGATGAGGATGAAGGAGCCCGTGGTGCGGTTGACGCGGTAGGGGTCGACGACCAGCGGCGCGCTCGTGCGCAGCCGGACCCGGCCGATGTCGTTCAGGCCGAGCGCGACGCCGCCCGGGTCGCTCCGGGCGCAGAGCGTCTCGACGTCGGTCCGCTCGGTGACCTCCTCGACCACGGCTCGGACCGACCGCGTGGTGTGCTTGAGCGCGTAGCGGCCGCCGGCCCGCAGCGGCGCATCGGCCATCCAGCACACGGTGGCCTCGAGCTCGCGTGAGACGGCCGGCCGCTCCTCGGGCGAGCACAGGATCTCGCCGCGCGAGACGTCGAGGTCGTCCTCGAGGCGTACGGTCACCGAGAGCGGCGCGACGGCTTGCCCGAGCGGTCCGTCCCAGGTCTCGACGGCGGCCACGCGCGTCGCGCGCCCGCTCGGAAGCACCACCACCTCGTCGCCCGCGGCAAGCGCCCCGCCGGCGACCCGGCCCGCGTAGCCGCGGAAGTCGTGATGCGCGTCGGAGCGCGGGCGGATCACCCACTGGACGGGGAAGCGCGCGGGGCCGTTCTCCCGGTGCCCGGTAGCGGCCACGTCGATCTCCTCGAGGTGGGCGAGCAGCGGCGGACCGTCGTACCACGGCGTGCGCTCCGAGCGCTCGACCACGTTGTCGCCGTGCAGGGCGGAGATCGGGATGAAGGCGACCTCGGCGAGCTCGAGCCGCTCGGCCCAGCTCGTGAACTCCTCGACGATCGCGGTGAAGCGCTTCTCGCTCCAGTCGAGCAGGTCCATCTTGTTGACGCACACGGTGAGGCGCGGGATGCCGAGCAGCACGGAGAGATAGGCGTGACGGCGGGTCTGCTCGACCACGCCGTGGCGCGCGTCGAGGAGGATCAGCGCGAGGTCGGCGGTGGAGGCGCCCGTGACCATGTTGCGCGTGTACTGCGCGTGGCCGGGGGTGTCGGCGATGAGAAAGCGCCGGCGCGGAGTGGCGAACGAGCGGTAGGCGACGTCGATCGTGATCCCCTGCTCCCGCTCGGCGCGCAGGCCGTCGGTGAGCAGGGAGAGGTCGACGGCGCCCGCGCCGCCGCGACGCCGGCTCGCCTCCTCCACGTGCTCGAGCTGGTCGGCCAGCACCTGCTTGGCGTCGAAGAGCAGCCGCCCGATCAGCGTGCTCTTGCCGTCGTCGACCGATCCCGCGGTGGCGAGGCGCAGCAGCGTCTTGGCGTGCGCGGGCGTCGCGGATCGGGGGTCGGAGGGAGCGGCGGTGAGCGACATCTAGAAGTAGCCCTCCCGCTTGCGATCCTCCATCGCGGCCTCGCTCACGCGATCGTCGGCGCGCGTCTCGCCGCGCTCGGTCACGCGCGTGGCGGCGATCTCGGCCACCACTTCGGGCAGCGTCGCGGCGTGGGAGGCCACCGCGCCCGTGCAGCTCATGTCGCCCACCGTGCGGTAGCGCACGGAGGCCGGGAACGGCTCCTCTCCCTCCTGGCGCTCGGTCCACGGGCTCGTCGCGTAGAGCATCCCGTCGCGCGCGAAGACCTCGCGCTCGTGGGCGAAGTAGATCGAGGGCACCTCGAGCTCCTCGGAGCGGATGTACTCCCACACGTCGAGCTCGGTCCAGTTCGAGATCGGGAAGACCCGCACGTGCTCGCCGCGGCGCACCCGACCGTTGTAGAGGCTCCAGAGCTCGGGGCGCTGATCTTTGGGGTCCCAGGAGCCGAAGTCGTCGCGGAAGGAGAAGATCCGCTCCTTGGCCCGCGCCCGCTCTTCGTCGCGGCGCGCGCCGCCGAAGGCGGCGTCGAAGTCGTGCTCGGCGATCGCGTCGAGCAGCGTGACGGTCTGCAGGCGGTTGCGCGAGGCGCGCGGTCCCGTCGCCTCCCGCGCGCGACCCGCGTCGATCGAGTCCTGCACGCGGGCGACGATGAGCCGCTCGCCGAGCTCGGCCACCCTCCGGTCGCGGAACTCGAGCACCTCGGGGAAGTTGTGCCCCGTGTCCACGTGCATGACCGGGAACGGGAAGGGGCCAGGCCGGAAGGCCTTCTCGGCCAGGCGCAGGAGCACGATCGAGTCCTTGCCCCCGCTGAAGAGCAGGACGGGGCGCTCGAGCTCGGCGGCCACCTCGCGCATGACATGGATCGCCTCGGCCTCGAGCACGTCGAGTTGGGTGAGCGTCGCGCTCATCCCGCGCCCTCCATCCCCACCCGGGCGGCGCGGCCGCGCAGGACGTGCAGCGTGACCGCGACCAGGGCGAGGGCGAGCGGCACGGCGAAGATGAGCACGATCGGGAACGTGGCCCCCGCCTTGCCCAGAAGCGCGAGGCCGGCGGCGAGCAGCACGATTCCCAGCGTCGGCCGCAGTCCCGCCTCGGGAAGGCGCAGAGCCAGGCTCGAGCCGAGCCACACGCCCGGGATCGAGCCGACGAGGATGTTGCCCGCCAGCGCCAGGTCGACGTTGCCCGAGAACAAGTGCGCGCTCGCCGCGACCCACAGCAGAATCGCCGCGTGGAAGACGTCGGTGCCCACGATGCGCCGCGGGGCGAGGCGGAAGACGACGATCAGCCCGACCGCGATGAGCGAGCCGCTGCCGGCCGAGGTCAGGCCGAGCACGAAGCCGACCGAGAGGCCGATCGCGATCGCCGCGGCCTTGTGGCGGCGCTCCATGGGGTCGATCGTGTCGCGCTCGCGCGCCACCGCCCCGGGCAGGAAGAGCGCCCGGGCGAGCACCGCCACGCCGGTGAGCAGGAGCGCGCCGGCGACGAGGACGAGGACGAGGTCATCGAAGGAGGCCCGCCCGAGCGCGCGTTCGAGCACGCGCAGGACGTAGACCCCGCCGAGCGCGCCGGGAACGCTCCCCACCGCGAGCCATAGCGAGATCGACATGTCGACCGTGCCCTTGCGCAGGTGGCGCCAGCCGCCGACGGTCTTGGTCACCGCCGCGTAGGCGAGATCGGTGCCGATCGCGATCGCGGGCTTGGTGTGGAAGGCGAGGATCAGGAGCGGCGTCATGAGCGAGCCGCCGCCCACGCCCGTGGTCCCCACGAGGATGCCCACGCCGAAGCCGAAGAGGACGATCAGGAGATCCACGGCGCTAGCTCGCCTCGGCGTGCAGGCCGCACTCGGTCTTGGCGCTGCCGAGCCAGCGCCCGTCGCGCCCGCCGGCCGCCGCGGTGCAGTGGGTGCAGCCGATCGAGGCGTAGCCGCGGTCGTGCAGCGGGTGGTAGGGCACGTCGTGGCGGGCGATGTAGCGCCATACCTCCTGCTCGCTCCAGTCGGCGAGGGGGTTGGCCTTCCACAGCCCGTGGCGCTCGTCCCAGGCGAGCTTCGGAGTGCCGGCCCGCTCGGGCGACTGCTCACGCCGCAGCCCGCTGACCCAGGCCTCGAGGCCCGAGAGCGCCTGCTCGAGCGGCCGGACCTTGCGCAGCGCGCAGCAGGCGTCGGGGTCGCGCGCCCAGAGCGCGTCGCCGTGGCGCACGGCCTGCTCCTCGAGGGAGATTCCGCGGTAGGCGGTGACCTCGATCCCGTAGCGCTCCTCGAGAGCGCGCCAGGTCGCGTGGGTCTCGGGGAAGAGGACGCCGGTGTCGAGCGTGAAGAACCGCGTCCGCGGCTCGATCGAGACGAGCATGTGGAGGATCACCGAGGCCTCCTTCTGAAAGGAGCACGCGACCCCGAGCCGCGGGTGGAAGCGCTCGACGAGGTAGGAGAGGACCTCCTCGGCGCTCCGATCATCGAGATGATCGGGATGGTCGACGGCCGGCGCGGCCATCACGCCTCGGCGCCCACCAGCTCGGTCTCGGCCAGGCGCGACGCCCACCACTCCGGCTCGGTGCGCGCGGCGAAGGCGCGGAACGTCTCTCCCTCGTCGTGGTGCTGCTCGTAGAGGTCCAGGATGAGCAGGAGCTTCTCGTTCAGCTCCCAGTGGGGGACCTTCTTGACGACCACGTCGCCGAACTTCGGATCGGGACCGAGGCGGCCGCCGACGCGGATGTCCATCGCCTCGACGAACTCGCCGTCGACCTTCTTGAGCACGCCCTCGATCCCGATGTCGCCGATCTGGTGCTGGGCGCAGCTCGAGGAGCAGCCCGCGAAGTGCAGGCGGAAGTCGCTCCCGTGGCCGTTCGGTCGCACATGGGTGTCGAGGAACTTCGCGATCTCGCTCGCGCGATCCTTGGTGTGCACCTTGGCCAGCCCGCAGAACTCCTTGCCCGTGCAGGTCTGGAGTCCGCGGGTGAAGAGGGTGGGAGCCGGAGAGAGCTCGGCGGCGAGCGGCTCGGAGCCGAGCTCCTCGACGCGCTCGTTCGGGACGTGGGGGATGAGGACGTTCTGCTGGTGGGTGAGGCGCAGCTCGCCTGTCCCGTACTCGCGGGCGAGGCGCACGAGCTCGTGGAGCTGGCTCCCCTTGAGCCGCCCAACCGGCACGCAGAAGCCGAGCGCCGAGCGCGCGCCGTCGCTCTGCGGCGTGACGCCGATGTGGTCGTGGCCGCGCAGGTCGGGCGCCGCCGGCGCCCCACGGCGCAGCGGGCGCCCCGCGCGGCGCTCGAGCTCGGCGCGGAACTCCTCAGGACCCAGGCGGTCGAGCAGGAACTTCAGGCGCGCCTTGCCTCGCGCCTTGCGGTTCTCCTCGGAGTCGCGGAAGATCGCGGTGACCTGCTCGATCACGGCGGGCGCCTCCTCGGGGGTGAGGAAGACGTCGACCCAGCGAGCGAAGCGCGGGTGGCTCGAGAGCCCGCCGCCCACGCGGAGGTTGAAGCCGCGCGTGCCGTCCTCCGCGATCGCCCCCGAGAGCGCGACGTCGTTGATGAGCCCGCGGGCGCAGTCCTCGGCGCAGCCGGTGACCGAGATCTTGTACTTGCGGGGCAGGTTCGAGTAGAGCCGGTTGCCCAGGAAGTGCCGGTGGAGCGCCTCGGCGGTGGCGTGTCCGTCGACGATCTGGTCGTGGGCGATCCCCGCCACCGTGCAGCCCACGACGTTGCGGGTGACGTCGCCGCAGGCGCCGGTGGTGGTCAGCCCGCAGGCGGCGAGGCGGTCGAAGATGTCGGGCACGTTCTCGAGCCGCATCCAGTGGATCTGCACGCACTGACGCGTCGTGCAGTCGACGATGCCGCGCCCGTAGAGCTCGGTGATCTCGGCCAGCGTCTCGGCCTGCTCGGCGGTGAGAATGCCCTGGACGACCTTCACGCGGAGCATGAAGTGCCCGTCCTTGGCGTTGTGGGCGTAGAGCCCGTACCACTTCAGGCGCATGCCGTCCTCGTCGCTGAGCGCCTCGGGTCCGCCGCGCGCGGCGCGCATGAGGTCGTCGTAGACGTCGAGGCCGTCCTTCTCCTGCTTGGCTCGCTCGAACTTGTTCATGGCACCTCGGGACGGGGGCGGAACGGGAGGAAGTCGTGAAACTACCAAAACCCGCTCGGGTTTCGCCAATATGTTTTGGAGCCGGTACCGGACGCTGCCGCCGCGGCGTGGTCGACGATGGGAGAGAATGTCCGACGTCGCCGGCCCTCGGTCCTCCTCGCCCGCGACGACCCCGGCTAATGAGCTCTCCCGTTCGTGTCTTCCTGTGTGACGATGTCGCGGAGATCCGCGTGCTCATGCGCTTCACCGTGGAGGAAGACCCCGAGCTGCAGATCGTCGGAGAGGCGGCCGACGGAGACGGCGCGGTCAGCGGCGTGGTCGAGACCCGCGCCGACGTGATCCTGCTCGACGTGTCCATGCCCGGCATGGACGGCCTCGAGGCGATCGGGCGCATCCGCGAGGAGGCGCCGGAGACCCGGATCGTCGTGCTCTCGGGCTTCTCGGCCTCGCGGGTGGGCGAGGCCGCGCTCAAGGCGGGCGCCGACCGCTACCTCGAGAAGGGCGAGCCCGGAGAGGTCATCCGGGAAACGATCCGGACCGTGGCGGCGCGCGGGGGCGACAGCGGCGCGTAGCCGGTTGCATCAGCCCCAGGGGTGGGTGTCCCCCCAGGAGGCCGGCGCCCGACCGGCGCGCGCGACGCTCTCGAGGCGGGCGCTGCGCAGCCAGGCGTTGCGCGGGGCGCGCGCCGCAGCGGGCGGGGGCGCCGTGTCGCGCATGAAGCGCTCGACGGCGGCGATGACGGCCGCCGCCTCGGCGGGAGAGGCGCTCGTGCCGAGGATGGTGAGCTGAGGGCGGCGGTTCACGGCGAGGCGGAGGCTATCGTGGCCGGCGATGGCTGAGCTGCCGGTGCTGGGCGAGGAGGCCGTCTTCGCCGCTGTCTCCCCCGTCGAGGCGATCGACCGCGTGCGGAAGGCGTTCAAGCGCCACTTTCGCGGCGAGTGGGTCATGCCGGCGAAGGTCTATCTCCCGAGTCCCCCGTGGGGTGACTTCCGCGCCATGCCCGCCCGGGGCGGTGAGCTCGCGCTGCTCAAGTGGATCACCTCCTTCCCGGGCAACCCGGGGCGCGGGCTGCCGACGGTCACGGGGATCGTCTGTCTCTCCGACGCGCGCACGGGGGAGCCGTTGGCCCTGCTCGACGCACGCTCGGTGACCGCGCTGCGCACGGGCGCGGTGGCGGCGGTGGCGGCGCGCGCGCTGGCGAGCGAGGGGACGAGGACGGTGGGGATGATCGGCTGCGGCCTGCACGGCGCCTGGGCGGCGCGCTGCCTGGCGGCGGAGGGGTACGGACCAGGCGTGTGCGCCGACGCGCGGCCCGAGGCGGCCGCGGCGCTCGCGGCCGAGCTCGGGTGGCGCGCCGGCTCGCGGGGAGAGGCGCTGGGCGCCGATGTCGTCTGCTGCGTCACCCCCGGCTCCGAGGTGGTCGTGGGCACCGAGGATCTACGCCCGGGCATGCACCTCAACATGCTGGGCGCCGACGGACCGGGAAAGGCCGAGGCCTCGCTGGACGCGGTGGCAGCGTGCGCGCTGTTCTGCGACGAGTGGGCCCAGGCCGCGCACGGCGGTGAGCTGACCGGCGCGGTCGAGGCGGGACTGGTCGGGCGCGAGCAGGTCACCGAGCTCGGCGCGGTGCTGGCCGGCGAGGCGCGCGGCCGCCCGGGGCCCGAGGCGGTCTCGCTCTTCGACTCGACCGGCCTCGCGATCCAGGACCTCGCCGTGGCGGCGGCGGCACTCGAGGCGTGGCGTGAGGGACGGGTGGAGGCGCAGACCGTGCGCCTGTAGGGGTCCGGCTGGGTTGGGTCATTTGAGGGGGGGGGCGAACGCGTGGCTGCGATCACCTCCGCCGTGAAATGCCCTCGGAGCGCCCACGACCCGACGAGTGGCGAGTTGACGACGCATACGGTGGGTAACTCGCCACTCGACGCCGCGAGGGGGCGCCTACCTACAGCGGGATGTTTCCGTGCTTGCGCTGTGGGCCGGGATCGCGCTTGGTCAGCAGCGTCTCGAACGCGGTGATGATCTTCGGGCGGGTCTCGTGGGGAACGATGACGTCGTCGATGTACCCGCGCTCCGCGGCCGAGTAGGGATTGGCGAAGCGCGCCTTGTAGTCGTCCATGAGCTTGGCCCGGCGCTCGTCGGGCGTAGGCGACTGGGCGATGTCGCGACGGTAGATGATGTTCACCGCGCCCTCGGGCCCCATGACCGCGACCTCCGAGGTCGGCCACGCGAAGTTGAAGTCCGCCAGCAGGTGCTTCGAGGACATGACGTCGTAGGCGCCGCCGTAGGCCTTGCGGGTGATCACCGTGACCTTGGGCACCGTCGCCTCGGTGAACGCGTAGAGGAGCTTCGCCCCGTGGCGGATGATCCCGCCCCACTCCTGCGCGGTGCCGGGCAGGAACCCGGGCACGTCGCAGAAGGTCAGCAGCGGGATGTTGAACGCGTCGCAGGTGCGCACGAAGCGCGCGGCCTTGGCCGAGGCGTCGATGTCGAGCACGCCGGCCATCGACTTGGGCTGGTTGCCGACCACGCCGATCGCGTAGCCGTCGAGGCGCGCGAAGCCGCAGATGATGTTCGTCGCGTAGTGCTCGTGGACCTCGAAGAACTCGCCGTCATCGACGATGAGCCGGGCGACGTCGCGCATGTCGTAGGGCTTGTTGGGGTTGTCGGGGACGACGGAGTCGAGCTCGGCGTCCATGCGCGTCGGGTCGTCGGAGGGCAGGACGCGCGGAGGACTCTCCAGGTTGTTCTGGGGCAGGAAGGAGAAGAGGTAGCGCGTGTCCTCGAGGCAGGCGTCCTCGTCGTCGGAGGCGAAGTGGGCCACGCCCGACTTCGTGTTGTGGCTCATCGCGCCGCCGAGCTCCTCGAACTCGACCTCCTCGCCCGTCACCGTCTTGATGACGTCGGGGCCCGTGATGAACATGTGCGAGGTCTCCTTCACCATGAAGATGAAGTCGGTGATCGCGGGGGAGTAGACCGCTCCTCCCGCGCACGGGCCCATGATCAGCGAGATCTGCGGGATGACCCCCGAGGAGCGGACGTTGCGCACGAAGACGTCGCCGTAGGCGCCGAGGGAGACGACGCCCTCCTGGATCCGCGCCCCGCCCGAGTCGTTGATGCCGATCACGGGGCAGCCGATCTTGGCGGCCAGGTCCATGATCTTGCACATCTTCTCGGCCATGACCTCGCCGAGCGAGCCGCCGAACACGGTGAAGTCCTGGGAGAAGACGCACACCCGGCGGCCGTCGATCGTCCCGTGGCCGGTGACCACCGCGTCGCCCCACGGCCGGTTCTTCTCCATCCCGAACTCGACCACACGATGGCGCACGAAGGTGTCGAGCTCCTGGAAGGAGCCCGGGTCGAGCAGCTTCTCGATCCGCTCGCGGGCGGTGTACTTGCCCTTGGCGTGCTGCTTCTCGACCGCGGCCTCCGAGGCGGAGTGGATCGCCTCGTGGCGAAGCTCCTCGAGCTGGGCGAGCTTCTCCTCGTAGGTCTCGGGAGCCTTCTGGCGCGACATGGCGGCGCGGGAGCTTAGCCGGTGGCAGCGCCGAGCCGGCGTCAAGGAGGCGCGGACGGGGTAGCCTTCGCGGCGGTGAGAGGGGAGGTCTTCGCCGTCATCGGGCTGACCGGTGTGCATCTGGTCGGGTTCGTCCTGCTGGCGATCGACGTATGGAGCGCCGACCCGCGCAGTGCCCCCGACGAGGGTGAGGACGGGGGAGACGGCGGCCTGCCGCGCCGGCCCTCACCGTCCCAGCCTCCCCCGCGCGGCCAGGGCCCTCCGCTCCCGGATGCCGAGCCCGGCTCACGCCGTCTGCGCGCGCCTGGCCGCCTGGCCGACGCCTACGAACGCGTGCCGCGGCGCGGTCGCGAGCCCGATCCCGCGCCGGTTCCCGCGCGCCGCTGAGAGACGAGTGAAGCGCCCGGGTCGGCTCGCGCCCGGCTCAGTCGCGCGAGAACGGGCGGTGCTGTGCGGAGCCGAGCGTGTCGAGCATCGCGAAGAGGACCGCGACCGTGCCGTGGTCGGCGCGCTCCGCACCGGCGGGACCGAGGTCTGGAGGAGCCGGCGCCGGCGCGCGAGCCGGCCTCGAGCGACGGCGCAGGAGGCGCGCGAGCAGCCCACGCCGCGGCAGGGGCGCGGCGTCGAGCGGGGCCTCCTCGACCTCGGGCGTCGAGTCGGAATCGGCCGGTGCGGAGTCCTCCCCGGGGCGCTCGGTGCGCGCGATCACGTTGACGCGCGTGCCCCACTTGGTGGCCTCGAGCTCGACCGCGCCGCTCGCGCGCTCGGACTCCCACTCGACGGCGGACTCCTGCTCCACGCGGGTGATGCGGATCTCGCCGAACTCCCCCAGGTGGCGGGCCAGGGCGGCGGGGTCGCTCACCTCGGCCCAGAGCTCGGGCGGCGACTTGACGAGGGTTCGGCTCATGCGGTGCTCGGTCATTGCCGCGGGGTTCGCGCGCGGCGCGGGAAGTCCTTCCGCGCCGTTCGAGCGAAGCGCGCTAGCCGGCGGACTAGCCGGACTAGCCCTGCTACGATGCCGGCATGGCGACTCGGGTCGGCATGCACCAGGCCAAGACTCATTTCTCCACGCTGGTCGAGCGCGCGCGCGCCGGCGAGGAGGTGGTCGTCGAGCGGTCGGGAGTCCCCGTCGCGAAGATCGTGGCCTATGAGGAGAAGCCGCGAAGCATCCTCGATGCGCAGGGTGCTCTCCGCGGCCGGATCCGCATCGCGGATGACTTCGACGAGCTGCCCGATGACGTTGCCCGCGCGCTCGGCATGATCGATTGAGGCTCCTGCTGGACACGCAGGCGATTCTGTTCCTGCTCGATGATCGGCCCCTCCCCCAAGTTGCCACAGAGGCGATGGCCCGGCTCGGAACCGTCGGGGTGGTCAGCGTGGCGTCGATCTGGGAGATGGCGGTCAAGGCCGCGGTCGGGAAGCTCGATCCGCCGGCGGAGCTGCTCGACGTGCTGATCGAACAGCGCTTCGAGGTGCTCTCGATCCGGCTCGAGCACGCGTACGCCACCCGCGAGCTCCCCATGCATCACCGCGACCCTTTCGACCGCCTGCTCATCGCCCAGGCCCAGGCCGAGCACCTCCCGATCGTGACCGGCGATCCGGTGTTCCCCGCCTACGACGTCCGGGTCATCTGGAGCTGACTCCGTCGGGCGCCGCGCGCGCGTACCGGCTCGCCTAGCCTGTGCGTCGTGGCGCTCGACTGCACCTACCGGGTCCAGACGCCGCACCGGACGGGGCAGCTCGCCCGCGTGGCGGGGGCGATCGCCGAGGAGCACGGGCTGATCGGCGATGTCGTGACCGTCGCGGTCGGCCGCAAGGAGTCGATCCGTGAGATCACCGTCGAGGTTCGCGATCCCGAGCACGCGCAGGCGGTGGCCCACCGCCTCGAGGCGCTGGACGGCGTGCGCGTCCTGTGGCACGAGGACCGCGCGCTCATGCGCCACGAGGGCGGGAAGCTCGCGATCGAGCCGCTGCGGCGGGTCAGCACCGTCCAGGACGTGCGCGACATCTACACGCCCGGGGTGGCGCGCGCGTGCCGCGCGATCGCCGAGGATCCGGCGCTCGCCGCGCGCTACACGATGATCGGGCGCACCGTCGCCATCTGCACGAACGGGACGCGGGTGCTCGGCCTGGGCGACATCGGCCCCGTCGCCGCCATGCCGGTCATGGAGGGCAAGGCGGTCTTCTACCGCCAGTTCGCGGGCATCTCCGCGATGCCGATCCTCATCGACACGAAGGACCCCGACCTCTTCGTCGAGACCGTGTGCCGGATCGCCTCCACCTTCGGCGGGATCCACCTCGAGGACATCAGCGCGCCCGACTGCTTCGACATCGAGGCCCGTCTCATCGAGGCGCTCCCCCAGCCCGTCATGCACGACGACGTCCACGGGACGGCGGTGGTCGCCCTCTCGGCGGTGATCGTCGCCTGCCGCCAGGTGGGGATCGACCTGCGTGAGGTCACCGTGGGCCAGCTCGGGCTGGGCGCGGCGGGCTTCGGGATCGCGGCGCTCATGCGCGACGGCGGAGCGGGGCGGGTGCTCGCCTGCGATCCGAACGAGCTCGCCCACGACCGCGCGCGGGCCAAGGGCATCGAGATCGCCGCCGTGGAGGACCTGATGCGCGAGGCGCAGGTCGTGGTGGCCACCACGGGCAGGCCGGGGCTGATCGATCCTGGTCAGGTACGCGAGGGGCAGGTGATCCTCGCGCTCACCAACCCCGATCCGGAGATCTCACCCGAGGCGGCGCTCGCCGCGGGCGCGGCCTTCGCCGCCGACGGCTCCGCGGTGAACAACGTCCTCGGCTACCCGGGCATCTTCCGCGGTGCGCTGCTCGCGGGCGCCGAGGAGATCAACGTGGAGATGAAGCTCGCCGCCGCCCGGGCGATCGCCGGCCTCACCGAGGAGGCGGAGCTCGTGCCCGACGCCCTCGACGCCCGCGTGCACCACGAGGTCGCCGAAGCGGTGTGCCAGGCGGCGCACGAGTCGGGCGCCGCGCGGCCCGAGCGGGTGCCCGCCGCCTTCTAGATGTCGGGCTGGTACTCGCCGAAGACGTCGCGCATCGCGCCGCAGACCTCGCCCATGGAGCACGAGTCCTTGAGCGCCTGACGGATGCGCGGGAGGAGGTTCTCGCTCCCGCGTGCGGCCTCGCGCAGCTCCTCGAGCCGCCGCTCGGCCAGCTCGCGGTCGCGGTTCTCCTTGAACGCCTTCAGGCGCTCGACCTGGGCGTCCTCGCTCGCCTGGTCGACCTTGAGGGTGTCGGGGACCTCGAGCCCCTCGGTGACGTACTTGTTGACCCCGACGACGATGTCCTGCTCCTGGCGGTAGCGCTCGTGGTAGCCGAAGGCGGACTCCTCGATCTCGCCCTTGATGAACGCGATCGCCTCCGCCGAGCCGCCCATCTCGTCGACCTTCTCGATCAGCCCGCGGGCGCGCGTCTCGATCTCCGCGGTGAGCGCCTCGACGAAGTAGGAGCCCGCGAAGGGATCGACGGTGTCCGCCGCGCCCGACTCGTGGGCGAGGATCTGCTGGGTGCGCAGGGCGATGCGGGCGGCGTTCTCCGTGGGCAGGGCGAGGGCCTCGTCGTAGCCGTTGGTGTGCAGCGACTGCGTGCCTCCGCACACCGCGGCGAAGCCTTGAAGCGCGACGCGCACGACGTTGTTCTCGGGCTGCTGGGCGGTCAGCGTGACCCCGCCGGTCTGGGTGTGGAAGCGCAGGCGCAGCGAGCGCGGGTCCTTGGCGCCGAAGCGCTCGGACATGAACTCCGCCCACATCTTGCGCGCGGCGCGGAACTTCGCGACCTCCTGGAAGACGTTGTTGTGGCCGTTGAAGAAGAAGGCCAGGCGCGGAGCGAAGTCGTCGACCGCGAGCCCGGTGTCGATCGCCGCCTGCACGTAGGTCAAGCCGTTGGCCAGGGTGAAGGCGACCTCCTGCACCGCCGAGCAGCCCTTCTCACGGAAGTGATAGCCCGAGATGGAGATCGTGTTCCACTTCGGCACGTTCTCCTTGCAGTAGGCGAAGAGATCGGTGGTGAGGCGCATGGAGCCCTCGGGCGGGTAGATGAAGTTCCCGCGCGCGATGTACTCCTTGAGGATGTCGTTCTGGGTCGTGCCGCGGAGCTTCTCCGACGGCACTCCCTGCTCCTCGGCGACGAGGTCGTAGAGGAGCAGCAGCACGCTCGCCGGCGCGTTGATCGTCATCGACGTGGAGACCTGGTCGAGCGGGATCCCGTCGAACGCCGTGCGCATGTCGTCGAGCGTGTCGATGGCCACGCCGGTGCGCCCCACCTCGCCGAGGCAGCGCGGGTCGTCGGAGTCCAGGCCGAGCTGCGTGGGCAGGTCGAAGGCCATCGAGAGGCCGGTCGAGCCGTGCTCGAGGAGGTACTTGTAGCGGGCGTTTGACTCCTTGGCCGAGGCGTAGCCCGCGTACTGGCGCATGGTCCAGACCTGCTTGCGATACATCTCGCCGTGGACCCCGCGCGTGTAGGGGAACTCCCCGGGCTCGCCCAGGCGCTCCTCGAGGTCGGAGGGAAGGTCGGCGTCGGTGTAGAGCGCCTCGACCTCTATCCCCGAGTCGGTGAAGTGCCGCGGATCGTCGGGGCCGACGATCGGGGCGATGGTGGCGGTCTCGTCGAGGCGGTCCTGCGGTCCGGTGGCCATGGTTTGGAGGTTACGGGACGGGCGCGAGGGCGCGGGCGGGCGCGGGGCGCGGACCGCGGTGTTCGCCCTGCGTGGGGGGCTCCTGGGCGCTGGCTGAAGCATTGAAGGGGCGATGACGCCGTCGATCCTTCAGGCGAGTCGTTCGAGCGCCTCATCGCTGCCGACCGGCGGGGGGCGAATCGCGGCCCGCTGAAGCATTGAAGGGGCGATGGCCCCCTCGATCTTTCAGGCGAGCGGCGGCGAGGTCTGGCGACTCGTCGAGGAGCAGCGCGGCGTGCTCTCGCGCCGCCAGCTCATGGCCCTCGGCTTCAGCGCCGACGCGATTCGCCACCGACTCGCCGCCGGCCGGCTGCACTTCGTATACAGCGGGGTGTACGCGGTCGGCCGTCCTCAGCTCAGCCGGCACGGGACGTGGGTCGCGGCGCTGCTTGCCTGCGGTCGCGAGGCCGTGCTGAGTCACCAGTCGGCCGCGGAGCTGCTGGGCATCCGGCGCGCCCGACCCGGTCCGATCCACGTGAGCGTCCCGGCGCACGTCGTGCGCCGCGTGCCCGGAGTCGAAGTGCACCGCCGCGCCGCGCTCCGGGTCGCCGCCCACGAGGGCATCCCGGCCACCTCACCGGCCGACACGCTCATCGACCTCGCCGTCGGCCTGCCACGGGCGGCTCTGGAGACCGCGATCAACGAGGCGGACAAGCACGACCGGATCGACCCCGAGACCCTGCGCGAGATCCTCGCCGACACGGCACCGCGTCCCGGCGTTCGCGCGCTCCGGGATCTGCTCGATCGAGTGACCTTTCGCCTTACGGACTCTGAGCTCGAGCGCTACTTCCTTCGGGTCGTCCGCCGCGTCGGCCTACCCGTCCCCGAGACCGGCGCCGAGGTAGGCGGCTTCTCGGTCGACTTCTTCTGGCCCGGCCTCGGACTCGTAGTCGAGACGGACGGCTTGCGCTACCACCGCACACCCGACGCGCAGGCCAAGGACCGCCGGCGCGACCAGACCCACACGGCGGCGGGCCTCACGCCCGTCCGCTTCACGCACGCACAGATCCGCTTCGAGGCCGACCACGTGGAAGCGATTCTGGCGACGGTCGCCCGGCGGCTGCGAGGCACGAGCTGACGTCCTTCTCGCACAAGACGCCAACGGGCTCGACCCCGCGTCGTTCGCCACCGAGCGGGGTAGGACCCTTCTGCCCTGACCGCCGCCCCGCACATCGTCGTCTGGAGCGACTACATATGACCCTTCTGCTACGCCGCCCTGCCGCGGGCGGAGTGGCTGGCGCGCCGGTACGGCGCCCGGATCGAGTGGAGGACCTTCGATCTGCACCCCGAGTATCCGCCCGAGGGAATCTCCGCGGCCGAGCTCGACACCCGCTACGGCGGCTCGGCGTGGCGCGAGCGCCTGGCGAGCATGTTCGCCGCGGCCGGGCTTCCGCACCGCGCCACGCAAGAGCGCGTGCCCAACAGCCGCAAGGCGCTGCTGCTCTCCGAGCGCGCCCTCGAGCTCGGTCGCCTCGAGCCGCTGCACGAGAAGCTCTTCTCGGCCTACTGGCGCGACGGGCTCGACCTCGGCAACAACGCGACGCTGCTCGGGCTGGCCGCCGAGGCCGGTGTGGCGGCCGAGGAGGCCGAGCCGGCCCTCTCCGATCCCGCCCTGCTCGAGCGCCTCGAGGCCTCCACCCGCGAGGCGATCGAGCTGGGCGCGGGAGGCGTGCCCGCCTGGCTCGTCGACGACCGGCTCCTAGTGCCCGGCAACCAGCCCGAAGAGGTCTTCGCGCGCGTCATGGAGCGGCTCGGGCACTCACCGGTGTAGGCAGCGCGGCTCGCTCGGGCGCGTAGCCTGTCCGGCGTGATGCTCGTCCGGGTCCGCCTCTTCGCGATGCTCCGCGAGCGCGCCGGTCGCGGCGAGCTCGAGCTCGAGCTGCCCGACGGGGCCCGGGTCCGCGACGCGCTCGCGCAGCTCGAGCGCCTGGCCGAGGGCCTTCCCCTCGTGATGGCGGTCAACCGGGAGTACGCCGGCGAGGAGGCCGTCCTGCGACCCGGCGACGAGCTCGCGCTGATCCCGCCCGTGAGCGGCGGGGCGCTCACGACCGAGCCCCACGCGCGCGTGCGCGCCGAGCCGCTCTACCTCGACTTCGTGCGGGGGCGGGTGAGCGACGCGCGCGCGGGTGCGGTCGTCTGCTTCGAGGGGGTCACCCGCGAGGTGCCGCGGCTCGAGTACGAGGCCTACGCCGAGATGGCCGAGCCGCGGATGGGGCGCATCCTCGTCGAGGCGATCGCCCGTCACGGGCTGTGCGCCGCCGCCGCCGAGCATCGGGTCGGCGCGGTGGCGCTCGGCGAGCCCTCGGTGGTGGTCGCCGTGAGCGCTCCCCACCGCGGCGAGGCCTTCGCGGGCGCGCGCGAGGTGATCGATCGCATCAAGGCCGAGGCGCCGATCTGGAAGCAGGAGGTCTCCGAGGAGGGCGACGCGGCGTGGGTGAGCGGCAGCCGGCCCCCGACCTGAGCGCGCTGCCCTCGGTGGAGCGCCTGGCCGCGGTGCTCGACGCGCCCCACGCCGAGGCGGTGGCCGCGGCGCGCGGAGTCATCGCCCAGCGCCGGGCGCAGCTTCGCTCGGGCGCGGCACTACCGCTCGAGCCGGATCTCGTCGCCCTCGCCCGGGCTCGGCTCGAGGACGAGCGGCGCCCCTCGCTGCGCCGGGTGTTGAACGCCACCGGCGTGATCCTCCACACCAACCTCGGCCGCGCGCCCCTCGCCGAGGCCGCCCGCGACGCGGTGGCCCGCGCGGCGGAGGGCTACGGCAACCTCGAGCTCGACCTGGCCTCGGGCGAGCGCTCGACGCGACAGCGCCACGTCGAAGGACTGCTGCGCGAGCTCACCGGCGCCGAGGCGGCGCTCGTGGTCAACAACTGCGCGGGAGCGACGCTGCTCGCCGCCGCGGCGCTGGCCGGCCCCGGGCGCGAGGTGGTGGTCTCCCGCGGACAGCTCGTGGAGATCGGGGGCGGCTTCCGGGTGCCCGAGGTGATCGCCGTCTCGGGCGCGCGGCTCGTCGAGGTGGGGACCACGAACCGCACGCGCCTGGCGGACTACGAGCAGGCGCTCGGGGGCGATACCGGCGCGATCCTGCGCGCCCACCCCTCGAACTTCCGCCAGCTCGGCTTCGTGGCCGACGTCGAGATCGAGGCGCTGTGCGGGCTCGCCGCGCCCGTGATCGACGACGTGGGCTCGGGTGTCCTCGCCGAGGAACTCGCGGGCCTCGAGGAGGAGCCGCCCGTGCGCCGGTCGGTCGCCGCCGGAGCGGCCCTCGTGTGCTTCTCGGGGGACAAGCTGCTCGGAGGGCCGCAGGCCGGCCTGCTCGTGGGCGGCTCGGAGGCGGTCGCGGCCGCCTCCCGCCATCCCCTCGCTCGCGCCTTGCGGATCGACAAGCTCTCGCTCGCCGCGCTCGAGGCCACGCTGCGCCTCTACCGCGACCCGGTGCGTGCCCGGCGCGAGATCCCCGTGCTCGCCGCGCTCGCCGCCGACGAGCGCGAGCTCCTCGCGCGCGCCGAGCGGCTGAGCGCCGGCGTGCCCGGCGCCGAGGTGGTGCGCGCGACGGCCAAGGTCGGCGGCGGCGCGCTGCCGCTGCTCGAGCTCGAGGGTCCCGCCGTCGCGCTCGCCGCTTCAGACCCCGAGCGCCTCGCTCACCGGCTGCGCGCCGGCGATCCACCGCTCGTCGGGAGGATCCGCGAGGGGCGTCTGCTGCTCGACCCGCGCACGCTCACCGACGCCGAGGCCGATCTGGCCGCCGCGGCGGCGCGGCGGGCGCTCGGCGCCGGCGCTGGCGGCGGCGCGGCATGAGCACCCCGCTCACTCTCGGCACCGCGGGCCACATCGATCACGGCAAGACCGCGCTCGTGGCCGCGCTCACCGGCACGAACACCGACCGCCTGCCCGAGGAGCACCGCCGCGGCGTCTCCATCGTGCTCGGCTACGCGCAGCTCACGCTGCCCTCGGGCCGGACGGTCTCCGTGGTCGACGTCCCGGGCCACGAGCGCTTCGTGCGCACGATGGTCGCCGGCGCGACCGGGATCGACTTCTTCCTGCTCGCCGTCGCCGCCGACGACGGCGTGATGCCCCAGACGCGCGAGCACCTCGCGGTGCTGCGCGGTCTGGGCGTCCAGCGCGGCGTGGTGGCGCTCACCAAGGCCGACCTGGCCGACACCGAGCCGGCCCGCGCGGAGATCGCCGCGCGACTGCCCGGTGCGGAGACCGTCGCGGTATCGGCGCGCACGGGCGCCGGCCTTCCGGAGCTGCGGGCGGCGCTCGAGCGCGCCGCGGCTCGCGGGCCGGCCGAGCGGCCGCGCGACTCCGACGCGCCCGCCCGCCTGCACGTCGATCGCGTCTTCTCGATCCGCGGCGCGGGGACGGTGGTCACCGGCACGCTGTGGTCGGGCGCGGTCGCGCGCGGCGACGAGCTGCGGGTGCTGCCCGGCGACCGGCGGGCGCGCGTGCGCGCGGTGCAGGTGCACGACGAGCCGGTGGAGCTTGCCCAGGCCGGCCAGCGCGTCGCGCTCAATCTCGCCGGGCTCGAGCGCAGCGCGGTGGCACGGGGAGACCTCCTCGCCGCCGCCGCCGCGGATGTGGCGCCGACTCACATCCTCGACGTCGCCCTCGAGCTCGCCGGAGACGGCGCCGGCCTCGAGCACGGCGAGCGGGTGCAGGTGCACCACGGCACGCGGGAGGCGCCGGGGCGCGTGGCGGAGCTGGGCGGACGCTTCTGGCAGCTCCGGCTCGAGCGCCCGCTGCTCTGCCTGGCCGGCGACCGACTCGTCGTGCGCCGGATCGCTCCTCCCGACACCCTGGGGGGAGGAGTGGTGCTCGACCCGCGAGCGCGCCGCCACGGTGCCGGACGCGACGTGCTCGCGCGCCTGGTACGCCTCGAGCGCGGCGAGCCCGAGCCGCCGCCGCCCATGACGCCGAGGGCGCCAACCCCCGTCCCCGCCGCCGTCCCCGCCGCGGCGCCTCCCCTGACCCCCGCCGCTCTTGCGCTCGAGGAGCGCCTGCGGGCCGCCGGGCACGAGCCGCCGCTCGACTCCGAGCTGCCGGCGGCCGAGCTCGCCGCCCTGCGCGCCGCCGGGCGGGCGGTGCGGGTCGGGGCCCAGTTCCACTTCCATCCCGAGCCGCTGGCGCGCGCGCGGGAGCGCGTGATCGCGCTGGCCGAGGCCCGGGGCGCGGTCACCCTGGCCGAGGTGCGCGACGAGCTCGGCACCTCGCGCAAGTTCGCCCAGGCGCTGCTCGAGCACCTCGACGCCGAGAAGGTGACGCTGCGCCGCGGCGAGGCGCGGGTGCTGCGCCGCCGCGCGGGAGCTACCGCGCCGCCGCCCGCTGCGCCTTGAGCTCGATCAGAGCGCGGTCGGCGCTGGCCACGAGCTCGGCGGCGCTCGTGCGCTCCTCGAGCTGGGCCACCGCGCAGGTCATGTTCAGCGGCTGCCCGTCGGCGTTCTGGCAACCCTCGGCCACCGCCGTGGAGAAGCGCTGCACCACCGACTCCCCCTCGGCGGCGTCCGCGCCCGGGAGCACGACGGCGAACTCGTCGCCTCCCCAGCGAAAGCACTGATCCTCGGCGCGGGCGTGGCTCGTCATCGCCTCGGCCACCGAGCGCAGGCACGCGTCGCCGTGCGCGTGGCCCAAGCGGTCGTTGACCTGCTTGAAGCCGTCGAGGTCGGCGATCATCACGCTGAGCGGCGCGTCAGCGCGCCGGGCCCGGGCGATCTCCACCCCGAGCACCTCCTCGAACGCGCGCCGGTTGCCGAGGCCGGTAAGGGTGTCCTCCCGGGCCATCAGCTCCGCACGCTCCTGCGCTTGGCGCAGTGCGCCGCGCTGCGCGCGCAGGACACCGAGCAGCACTCGCGTGGCGGCGACGAGCGCGATGAACATGAGGATCTGGGTGACGATGTCGACCGCGTCCTCGCGGTTCGAGCCGTGGTAGAGGAGCGGCGCGCACACCGCGAGCACGGCGACGGGCAGGAAGATCCGCAGGCTGCGGCCGGTGTGCACCCCCGCGGCGAAGACCACGGGCAGCGCGTAGAGCGAGTGGTAGGGAGCGGTGCGTCCGCCGGCCAGCCACTCGAGCAGCACGATCGCCCCGAGCCCCAGGTAGGCGCTCACCTGCAGCTCGCGCAGCGAGACGATCCGCCGCCGGTCGAGCCGCCGCCACACGATGAGCACGGAGGCGAGCAGCAGCGCGGCGGCCACGAGCCAGCCTGCCGCGCCGATCGCCCGCGTGGGCGGCGAGAGGGGCAGGAGGATCACGGCGGAGAGCGTGCCGCCGGCCCACAGCACCGCGCCCATGAGCCGCGCGGTGCCGACGTCGACGTCGTGGGCGCGCAGCCCGCGAATGACTCGCACCGCGGCCAGCGCGCGCGTCAGCGTCCCCGACTCCTCCCCGACCATACCGGCATTGTGGCCTCTGGTCGCGCGCCGTGCCTCACCGGAGGCGGCCGGGGGGCGCCGGAACGGGAGATACAGTCGGGCGCCATGCCCACCTCACTCGTGACCGGCGGCGCCGGCTTCCTCGGATCGCACCTGTGCGACGAGCTCCTCTCCCGCGGCCACCGCGTCATCTGCGTGGACAACCTGGAGACCGGCTCGCTGGCCAACATCGAGCACATCCGGGCGCCGGAGTTCCGCTACCTCGGGCTCGACATCATCCAGCCGTACTTCGTCGAGGAGCCGGTGGACTTCGTCTACCACCTCGCCTCCCCGGCCTCGCCGATCGACTACCTGCGCCTTCCCCTGCACACGCTCAAGGTCGGATCACACGGCACCCATCACACCCTCGGCCTGGCCAAGGCCAAGCGCGCCCGCTTCCTCATCGCCTCCACGAGCGAGGTCTACGGCGATCCGAAGGTGCACCCGCAGCCCGAGACCTATTGGGGCCACGTCAACTCGGTCGGTCCCCGTGGGGTCTACGACGAGGCCAAGCGCTACGCGGAGGCGCTCGTGATGGCCTACCACCGCCAGCAGGGGGTGGACACCGCGATCATGCGGATCTTCAACACCTACGGTCCCAAGATGAGGCCGCACGACGGCCGCGCGATCCCGACCTTCATGCGCCAGGCCCTGCAGGACAGGCCGATAACGGTCTTCGGGGACGGGTCCCAGACCCGCTCCTTCTGCTACGTCTCCGATCTGATCCGGGGGATGATCGCCCTCTCGGAGTCGGGTCACCACCATCCGGTCAACATCGGCAATCCCGACGAGTTCACGCTGCTCGAGCTTGCCGAGGCGGTGATCGAGCTCACCGGCTCGAAGTCGGAGCTCGTGCACGAGGCGCTGCCGACCGACGATCCACAGGTGCGCCAGCCCGACATCACGCTCGCGCGCAAGCTCCTGGACTGGGAGCCCGAGGTCTCCCTGCGCGAGGGGCTCGCACGTACGCTCGAGCTCTCGGGTCGCGAGGCGCTCATCGGCGCCGGCGCGCGCTAGAGGGGCGTCGCGTACGGGGGCGCTACTTCGGCGCCCCGCTACCGTTCTGGCTAGGGGAAGAGCCGTGACACCCGGCGCCGTGAAGATAGATGAGCTAGATCCGACGCGGGGCGCCGACCCCGTGCCCACCGACGCCTGGCTTCGGACGGGGGTGGCTGCGCGCGACGTGCGCTCCAAGCGCCCGCCGCTCCTCTCCTTCCTCCTGCGGATGGAGACCATGCTGCGCGCGGCGCGCGTCGGCTCGCTGCTGCTCCTCGACTACGCCGGGCTCTACGCGGGCATCTTCACGGCGCAGCTGATCAAGGTCGAGGTGCTCGGCACGGGCGGCGCGCGGGAGGCGGCGCACCAGGCCGCCGGCCTCGTCGGGTTCGCCTACCTGCTCACCGTGCTGCTCTTCGCGCGCTCGGACCTCTACGCCGAGCGGCGGGTGCGCTCGGGCGTGACCAAGGTCGCCTCCTCGCTCTTCCAGGTCACCGTCGTCTCGCTCGTCTTCGCGCTGGCCACGGGTCGGCACTTCGCGAGCTACTACCAGTTCTACGGTTCCCTGTTCTTCGCGGTGTTCTTCGTCGCGGCGCTGCGGTCCCTGCACGTGCGCCTCACGGGCGCGGTGCTTCGCCGCGCCGGCTACCGCCGGCGGGCGCTCCTGATCGGCTCGGGGCAGCAGATCGAGCACGTCAGTCGCGGGTTGAGCGACGTCACGGGGGCGCCGATCGAGCCCGTGGGCTGCATCTCGCTCACTCCCGGTCGCGACAACGGCCTGAAGACGATCGGCACGCTCGACGACGTCCCCGAGATCCTCGGCTCCCACCGGGTGCAGGAGGTGATCATCGCCGACCCCGAATTCCCCCAGGAGCAGGCGGTGATGCTCGTCGACCACTGCCATCAGCGCGGAGTCACCGTTCACGTCGCCCCCTCCACCACGGAGATCCTCATCCGCCGCGCGGAGTTCGTTCCCGGGCAGTCTGTCCCGCTCTTCACGCTCAAGCCGCCGGTGTTCGAGGGACTCGACTTCGCCCTCAAGCGGACGTTCGACCTCGTCGTCTCCTCGGTGCTCCTCGTGGTGCTGAGTCCCCTCCTGGCGCTCCTGGCCGCCGTGGTCAAGCTCTCCTCGCGGGGCTCGCTGCTCTTCCCCTCGATCCGGCCGGGAATCGGCGGGCGTCCGTTCGCGTGCCTGAAGTTCCGCACGATGCGCTCCGACGCCGAGCAGGGCCAGGCCGACCTCGAGTCGCTCAACGAGGCCTCGGGCCCGCTGTTCAAGATCCGCCAGGACCCGCGGCTCACCCCGGTCGGTCGCTTTCTGCGGCGCTTCTCGCTCGACGAGTTGCCCCAGCTCTGGAACGTCTTGCGGGGAGAGATGTCGCTCGTGGGTCCCCGGCCGCTCCCCCTGCGCGACTTCGAGCAGCTCGAGGACTGGCACAAGAAGCGCTACCTCGTTCTTCCCGGCGTGACCGGCCTGTGGCAGGTCTCGGGTCGCGCCGAGCTCGACTTCGACGACCTCGTGCGCCTCGACTTCCTCTACCTCGAGCGGTGGTCGATCTTCCTCGATTTGGCGATCCTGGCCAAGACCGTGCCCGCGGTGCTCACGCGGCGCGGCGCCTATTGAGCCGGCTGCGCGCGCGAGCGTGCGGGCGTTCTACGAGGAGCTGTGGGCGCGCCTGCCCGCAGAGCTCGATCCTCCCGCGCTCGCGGCGCGGCGCGCGTTCCTGCTCGCCCACGTTCGCCCGGGAGAGCGTGTGCTCGACCTCGGCTGCGGAGAGGGGCACTGCGCGGCGGCGGCGGCAGAGGCGGGCGCCGAGGTCGTGGGGATCGACATCGCCGAGGCGGCGCTGGAGCGCGCCCGCGCCGCCTATCCCTCGCTCGAGCTGCGCCTGGCGCCCGAGGATGGACCCCTGCCGCTCGCGGACTCCTCGGTGGATCTGGTGTGGGCCTCGGAGGTGCTCGAGCACGTCGCCGACACCGCGCGCCTTCTCTCCGAGGCGCGCCGGGTGCTCCGCTCCGGCGGCGCGCTGCTCGTGACCACGCCGGCTCGCGGGCGGGGACGACTGCTCCTCTCCGGTCCGCCCGACCCGCTCGGCGACGAGCTGCACCTCTACACGCGCCGCTCGCTCGCCGCCACGCTGGCGGGCTTCGGGTTCGAGGAGGTGCGCGTGGGGCGCCTCGGCGGGGCGACGCTCACCGCGGTGGCGCGGCGGGCGGAGTGGCGCTCGGGGCGGTAGGCCCGTTGGATGCGCTCGCGGCGACGGTGAGGAGAAGGCGAGTTGTGCCCGCTTGGGCGGGCCGAAACCGCCTCCTCCCGCCCGAGGGGGCGAGAATCGAGGCTTGCGGGCCTACGGCCGTCGATGGCAGTTGCGCGGGAACCCGAGCGGGAGCTGTGGCGCGTGGCCGCGCGCCAGCACGGGGTCGTCTCCCGCGCGCAGCTCGAGCGGGTCGGTCTGACGCGTTCGGCGGTGGCCCAGCGCCTGCGCACCGGGCGTCTCTGGCGCCTGCACCGCAGCGTCTACGCCGTCGGGCGTCCCGATCTCTCCAGCGAGGGACGCTGGATCGCCGCGGTCTTGGCGCGCGGACCGTCTGCCGTGCTCAGCCACGGCAGCGCCGCCGCGCTGTGGGAGCTCCGCGCGGAGCGGTCAGGCTCAAACCATCACGTCTCCGTGCCGTCGCAGTCGGGTCGCTCACCGTCGCGTGGAAGACGACCGCATGCGATCGTGACGCACCGGTGCGCGACTCTGGGCACCGGCGACGTCACCCGTCGTCGAGGCGTGCCGGTGACGACACTCGCCCGGACAATCCTGGACGTCGCTCCGGGCCTGGGGGACCGTGCCTTGAGGGCCGTGCTCAGGGAGGCCGATATCGGCACCGCCTCGATCTCGGCCTCCTGCGCCGCTCGTTGAACGGGACCGGCACCTCGAGCAAGCATGGGCGGTTGCGCCGCGCGCTCGACGTCTGGACTCCGGGGATCGGCAAGACCGAGAGCGAGCTCGAAGCGGAGTTCCTCGCGCTCTGCGCGCGCAGGAAGCCTCCCCTGCCCGAGGTCCAGCAGCGCATCGGGCGCTATCGCGCCGACTTCGTCTGGCCGGACCGCGCGCTCGTCGTCGAGACCGATGGATACGAGGCGCACCGGGGGCGCGTCGCGTTCAGCGACGATCGCGCCAAGGACCGCGCGCTGCGAGCCGCCGGCTACGCGGTCCTGCGCTTCACGTGGGGCGAGGTGGTCGGCGCTCCCGACGCGGTCGTCCGGGAGCTGCGGGCGGCGCTCGAGCAGCGCCGCCGGGAGCTCGACGAGCGATGAAGAGGCGGATCCGGCTCGCTCCAGCGTGCATAAACCGCCTCGCCCTCGGCCCCGCGCAGGGCGAGAGCAGGAGCGGGGGCGGGAGGGTTAGCCGCCGAGGAGCTTCAGGTCCGCGTCGACCATCATCCGGATGAGCTGTTCGAAGCTCGTCTTCGGCTCCCAGCCGAGCTGGCGCTTGGCCTTGGTGGCGTCGCCGACGAGCAGGTCGACCTCGGCAGGGCGCAGGAAGGCCTCATCGAGCACGACGTGGCCCTCGGAGGAGAGGCCCGCTTGGTCGAAGGCGATCTCCACGCAGTCGCGCACCGTGTGGGTCTGTCCGGTGGCGATCACGAAGTCCTCGGGCTCGTCCTGCTGGAGCATGAGCCACATCGCCTCGACGTAGTCCCGCGCGTAGCCCCAGTCGCGCTTGGCGTCGAGGTTGCCGAGCCGCAGCTCCTGAGCGAGACCGAGCTTGATCGCCGCGGCGTGCCAGGTGATCTTCCGGGTGACGAACTCGAGCCCCCGGCGCGGGGACTCGTGGTTGAAGAGGATCCCGCTGGTCGCGTGCAGCGCGTAGGACTCGCGGTAGTTCACCGTGATGAAGTGCCCGTAGGCCTTGGCCACCCCGTAGGGCGAGCGGGGATAGAAGGGCGTCTCCTCGTTCTGCGGCGTCTGGCGCACCTTGCCGAACATCTCACTCGAGGAGGCCTGGTAGAAGCGTGCCTCGGGCGCGGCCTCGCGCAGCGCCTCGAGCAGCCGGGTCACGCCCACGCCGGTGAACTCGGCGGTCAGCGTGGGCTGGATCCACGACACCGCCACGAACGACATCGCGGCGAGGTTGTAGACCTCGTCGGGGCGCGCGGCGCGCAGCGCGTCGACGAGCGAGCGGTGGTCGAGCAGGTCGCCCTGGTGCAAGGTGATGCGCTCGCGCAGGTGCTCGATGCGCTCGAACCTCTCCGTCGAGGCGCGGCGCACCATCCCGTGCACCTCGTAGCCCTGCTCGAGCAGGAGCTCGGCGAGGTAGGAGCCGTCCTGCCCGGTGACGCCGGTGATGAGGGCGCGGCGAGGGCTCACGGGGCCTACGCTAGCGTGGCGGGCGGCACCTCCGACCGCCCGTTCGTCTCGCCCGCCGCCTCTCGCGCAATGACGCTCACCGACTCACCGTCGTCGCGCCCCGCCTCCCCGCCGGCCTCTGCGGCGGAGCAGGACGCGCACCCCTCCGGGCGCCGAATCGCCGCTCTCGCCCTCGCCGGCCTGCTCCTTCTCGCCTTCCTCCTGCGCCTGTGGGGCTTTCGCACCGGGCTGCCCTACTCCTATAACCGCGACGAGAACGCCCACTTCGTCCTCTACGCGATCTCCCTCTTCGGCCACGGCTGGGACCCGAACTACTTCGACAACCCGCCCGCGCTCATCTACCTGCTCCACCTCGTCTTCGCCGTGCGCTTCGGCGGAGGCGACGGGGCCGCGCGGGCGTTCGCGCAGAGCCCCTCGGCGGTCTTCGAGACGGCGCGCCTCACCTCCGTCCTGCTCGGCACCGCGTCGGTCGGACTGCTCTACCTCGTGGGTCGCCGTGCGCTCGGGCAGGCGGGAGCCCTGCTCACGGCGGCGATCCTCGCGGTCGCCTTCCTCCCGGTCTCCTACGCCCACCTCGCGCTGAACGACGCGCTGACCATCCTCCCCGTCTCCATCGCGCTGCTCGGCTCGGTGCTCGTGATCCGGAGCGGTCGGGCGCGCGACTACGCGCTCGCCGGCGCCGGGGTGGGGCTCGCCGCGGCGACGAAGTACACCGCGGGGATCGCGCTGCTGCCCGTGCTCGGCGCCGTGGGAGTGAGGCTCTTGCCTCCCGGCGAGCGCCGCGCGGCGCTCCGCGGCCTCGCGCTCGCCCTGCTCGCCGCCGTCGTGGCCTTCGCGGTGGTCGATCCCTACGCGCTGCTGCGCCTGAGTGACCTGCGCGACGCGTTGCACCGCGAGGCGCTCGTCGCCGCGGGCACCGCGAAGCTCGGGGTGACCGAGCACAGCGGCCTCCTCTACTACCTGTGGACCGCGAGCTGGGGGCTCGGTTGGGCGCCCGCCCTGCTCGCCCTCGGCGGCGCCGTCCTGCTCGTGCGCGACGACCGGCGCCTGGCCGCCCTGCTCGTGCCCGCGCCGGTGCTCTTCATCCTCTTCATGGGCTCGTGGGACCGCTACTTCGGCCGCTGGCTCCTGCCCATCTTTCCCTTCCTCTGCCTGCTCGCGGGCTACGGGACGCTGCGGCTGATCCGCCTCCTGGCGGCGCGGCCCGGAGTGCTCGGACGCGTGCTGCCCGCGGCGGCGGTGGCGCTCGTGCTCGCCCAGGGGCTAGGCACCTCGGTGCACAACGACCTCGTGCTCTCCCGCCCCGACACCCGGAACACGACGCGCGCGTGGATGGTGAGGAACATTCCCGCCGGCTCGCGGGTGGTGATCGAGCCGATCGTGCCCGACGAGTGGGTGCGCCGGCGCGCGGCGAGCGGTCCGCGCGCCCACGCGGGCAGGCTGTGGGTCAACGGCTTCGGGTTCGGCCCGGAGTACTACGAGAAGAAGCTCTCGCCGGCGCGGATCGACGCCTACATCCAGCGGGGCTACTGCTGGGTGGTGAGCGGATCGACGGAGTCCGGACGCGCCTACGCGGCGCCAGGCGAGGCGCCGGGTGCGATCGCCTACTACCGCGAGCTCGCGCGCCGGGCGCCCGTCGTCTTCCACGCGAGTCCCTACGACAAGGGCGCCGCGCCCGTGCGCTTCAACTTCGACTGGTCGTTCAACTTCTATCCCCTGGCCTACCATCGCCCCGGGCCGGAGATGACCGTCTACCGGCTGCGCGGCGGGGCTTGTGGGTGAGAGGCCGGTCGCGCCGGAGAGGGCGCCGCAACGGCGGCTAGACTGGCGCTCTCGTCGACGGAGAACCGCAACCTCCGACACGGTGAGCCGTCTTCTCTGTCATGTCAAGCGTCGAAACCAGGCGGGTCAACGGCCTCCTCTCGTCCGCGCAGGTAGAGGCAGAGCCGCTCGTCACGGTCGTGATCCCGTGCCTGAACGAGGCCATGAACATCGCGCAGTGCGTACGCCAGGCCTGGGACGCGCTCGAGGCCAACGACATCCCGGGGGAGGTGGTGGTCGCCGACAACGGCTCGACCGACGGGAGCGCCCGACTTGCCGCTCGGGTAGGCGCCCGAGTCGTGCACGAGCCCCGTCGGGGCTACGGCAGCGCCTACCGGGCCGGCTTCGCCGCCGCCTCGGGCCGCTACATCATCATGGCCGACGCTGACCTGACCTACGACTTCTCGGAGATCCCCCGCTTCGTCGAGCGCCTCGAGGGCGGCGCAGAGCTCGTCATGGGCGACCGGATGGACAACATCCATCCCGGCGCGATGCCGTGGCTGCACCGCTACGTCGGCAATCCCGTGCTGACGGGGCTGCTGAACGCGCTGTTTCGCACCGGGGTCAACGACGCCCACTGCGGCATGCGCGCGGTGCGTCGCGACGTGCTTCCGCGCCTCGCGCTGCGCACGACGGGTATGGAGTTCGCCTCCGAGATGGTGATCCGTGCCTCGCAAGAGAGCCTGCAGATCGACCAGTTCCCCATCGAGTACCGCCCGCGCGGTGGTCAGTCCAAGCTCTCGAGCTTCCGCGACGGGTGGCGGCACCTCCGCTTCCTGCTCGTGCACAGCCCGCGCCACCTCTTCCTCCTCCCCGGAGCGCTGATGGCGTTGATCGGCGCCTTGATCGCCGTCGTGGTGCTCTCGCAGGTCCACGTCCTCGGCCGTCCGTGGCAGCTCCACACGCTCATCGCCGCCTCCCTGCTCACCGTGGTTGGCACCCAGGTCATCGCCCTCGGGCTCTGTGCGCATGCGTACGGGACATATTTCATGGCCGATCGCGACCCCTGGTTCGACCGGATGCGGCGACGCTACCGGCTCGAGCACGGTCTGCTCCTCGGAGGAGGGATCGCCGTGGTGGGACTCGTGATCGGTGGAGTGATCGTCGCCACTTGGGCGGAGCGCGGCTTCGGCGCCCTCGCTGAGGAGCGTTGGGCGATCGTGGCCGCGACGCTGGTGATCGTCGGCATCCAGATCTTCTTCTCCTCGTTCCTGCTCAGCATCCTCGGGCTGCGCCGGCGCGACTGACGCGCCGGCGGTGTGAGTGCCGCTCAGCGGGTGAACACCGCGAGTCGCGTGCTCACATAGAGCGCCCGCGCGCCTCCGGGCGGGTCCAGCGGCCGGCCGCCCGTGTGGGTGCACGTCGGGTCCATGATCATGTAGCGCACGCCGAGCTGGCGCCCGCGCCGCAAGCCCTCCGGCGTCCCCGCAATGATCGCGCGGGCCTCAGCCGCCGGCGCGAGCTCCGCGCGCGGGAGGATGTCGGACGGGTCGAGCGCCGAGAGCGTGCGCGTGTGGAGCAACCACGTGGCCTGAAAGCTCCAGCAGCGGTCGGCGACGACGACCTCGCCGGGATGCAGGCGTTGTGCGACGGCGTCGAGCCCGCGCAGGGAGGCGGGATCGCTGAATGCGTAGAAGTCGCGGACGTCGCGGGCCTGGCCCCAGGCCAGCGCTCCGATGCCGGCCGTGAGGAGGAGCGCCAGACCGCCGGCCAGCCGGGGTCGCGAGCGGAGCGCCCCGGCCAGCGCCACTGCCACGAGCGGGACGAGCGCCAGCGGCAAGAAGTAGGCGATCCTCACGTAGTAGAGGGGAAAGTGCACGAGCCAGGCGTAAGCCAGGGCCGCCTCGGCCAGAAGTAGGCAGACCGGCGCCGCCAGCGGTCCCGAGCGCACCCGCCGAAAGGCCAGCAGGCCAAGGGCCACGAGCACCACCACGGTGAACGGAAGAGTGAGGTCGGAGACCAGGCGGCCCAGGTCGACCTTGGTGCCGAGGTAGGCGGTGTAGGACTGGGTGCCGCCCGAGGAGCTTTGGAGGCCGAGCTCGGCGGCTGCCACGCCTGGGCAGAGCACGGCGAGCACGACGCTCGCGCGCAGCACCCCCGCGCCGAGCGCGCGCCGGTCGGAGGACTTGATCGCGGTGAAGAGCAGCGCGAGTACCAGCCCCGCCCCGGCGACCAACAACGAGAGCCGGTGGGTGGCGATGAGGGCGAGCGTGACGAGGGCCGCTCCGCTTGCCGTCAGCCATCCAATCCGTTCCCTGCCAAAGGTGCCGGCGTAGGCCATCAGCAGCGGTATGAGCCCCAGCGCGGCGACGTTGGCCAGCCCGTGCCAGGCGAGGATGTCGTGGTTGACGGGCAGGACGGCCCAGAGCCCCGCGGCGGCCACGCCCGCGAGCGCTCCCCAGTAGGCGCGCACGTAGCCGAAGACCGTAAGGACCGGGACGAGCGCGAAGACCCAGATGCCGTGCGCCAGCATCGAGGGCCCACCTCCCGCCATGCCCGCAAAGGCCCCGTAGAGAGCGGGCACCGCTGGGTCCTCCCGGAATGGGAGGCCGCCGAGCATCCAGAACGGGTTGAGGGTTGCCAGCGAACCGTGTCGGCGCACCTCGTCCCCGTAGAGCACGTATTGCGCCCAGTCGTTGCCGGGAACCGGGGAGGAGCCGACGACGCGACCGGCGAGCACGGTGCCCACGACGAGCGCCACTGTCAGCCCGAGCACCTCGAGCGGCGAGGGCCGCTCGAACGCCATCGGCGCTCGGCGCAGGAGCACGACGCCGGCGACCACGATCGCGGCGATGAGAAGGCGCGCGCTGAGCCCCGTGATCGGCATGCCGGCGCCCGAGGCGCTCACGAGCGCCACGCTGCTGGCCGCGAAGCCGAGGGCGGGAGAGCAGGCCACTGCGGCCAGCCCGCTCGAGCGGACGCGCTCAGGCAACAAGGGGAGCAGCGCGAGGCCGGGAGCGAGCAGCAGAACGGCCACCGAGAGCGCCGGCACCCGAGCGCCGAGCGCCGCGACGACCGCTTCGATCGCGATCAGGGCGAGGGCGGCCCCAGCCGGAGCGCCGAGGACACCTCGGCGCTCCGAGGCCGAAAACGCGGCTAGAGTTCCGTGGCGGTTTGGGGCTCTTCGGTCGAAAAGCAGCACTGGTGCGGGTGCTCGCGGTCGGTTTGGCATTGGCGGCCGCCGGGGTCGGCGTGATCTCTCCGGCCGCTCGGGCCGCCAGCGGCAACGGTCTCTACGCGCCGTTCCCGGGCGGAGCGAAGAAGTATCGAGTGCGCACCTTCCTCGCCAAGGCGTCGCTGTTCCTTCCCTCCAACGAGGTGGAGCACGGGAAGTTTCTCACGCCCGGCGGCCCGGCACCGGCGCTGCTCCGCACTGCACGTGCCGGCCCGAGCCTGCGCGCGGGCGTCGACGATCCCGAGGACCCGGGCGCGGGTGGGTGGGCGCTCGGAGGCGCCGTGGTGATCCTCGTGCTTGCCGTCGGAGCGGCCGGTTCTCGCGTGCTTGACCGCTCCATCCGGCAATCTGCAAATCGAACCGCAACATCTGAGCATCTAGGTGGTTAACCTCTCCTGAGCTGTCTCGCGTTTCGTCCGCCGTCCGTCCTCAGCCGTAGGGAGATGCCTATGTCGTCGTCCGTGCTCCACCCTCTACCGCGTCAGCGCTGGCGCGCGGCCCTGCTCGCGGGGCTCGCCTTCGTGGCGTTCGCCGCGGCGCTGAGCCCGGGCCACGCGCAGGCCCGCGTGCCGTCGAGCTTCCTGGGCTTGACGTCGGAGGACACCTTCAACATGCCGGGCTCCTACCGGACCCAGCAGCTCCGGCTGCAAAAGGGAATCGGCGTCGGGCTCTTCCGTCAGGTCTTCGACTGGTCTGCGATCGAGACGAGCCGCGGCCACTACAACTTCGCGCCGTACGACCAGTACGTGCGCGACGCGACCAGTCGGGGCATCACGATTCTGCCGATCGTCGTCAACGCGCCGACCTTCCGCGCCGCTCCGCTGGCTCGCGGCTCGGCCAAGAACACCACTCGCCTCCCGCGCAACTTCAACGACTTCGGCGCGTTCACCACGGTGCTCGCGCGCCGGTACGGGCCACGTGGTTCGGTCTTCAGCGGCGGAGGGAAGCGGAAGTACGCGATCCGCTCGTGGCAGCTTTGGAACGAGCCGAACCTGCCGGTGTTCTGGGGTGGTCGCAAGCCCGACGGGCGGTCTTACGTGAAGCTTCTCGCCGCCGGCGCCAAGGGCATCAAGCGCATCGATCGCGGCGCAGAGATCGTTAGCGCCGGCCTGCCGCAGAGCCGCGCACGCGGCTCGGTGCCGGTCACCAAGTACATCGGCCAGGTCCTGAAGGCGAAGGGTCAGCGCTACTTCCAGACGTTGGGCGTGAACGCCTACGCCCCGACGGCCGTGGGCACGTTCAAGCTCCTCGGGGTCGTGCGCCAGCTCCTGAATCGCGGTAAGGCGGGCCGAGTGAAGATGTGGCTGACCGAGGTGGGCTGGGCCGACAAGTGCAACACCCGGGGCCCGAACTGCCGCTCGAGCCGATTCAACCTCCGCACGCAGCGCAACCAAGCGAACCAGGTCGTCAAGATCTTCGTTCTGCTCGGCCAGCAGCGGAAGAAGCTCAACATCCGCGGCGTCGTCTACTACAACTGGCGTGACGGTGCGCCCTACGCCGGCGGGACGGACTTCGTCGGGCTGCACATGGGACTCGTTGACATCAACGGGAACGCGAAGGCTGCCTACACGGCCTTCGGATCGGCAGGTCGCCGGCTGCGCTGAGCCGGTTCGGCCAGCGAAGGGTTGTTCCTCGGGGGGGCGCGTCGCTGCGGCGGCGCGCCCCCCGCCTCGTTCTGAGGCGCCGCTACGGTGTCCGGCCTTCGTGTCCGCCTTCACCAGAATTCGTTTGAGGCCGCTCTGCGTCCTCCTCGCGCTAGGCGCGTTCTCGGCGTTGGCCGCGTGCGGAGGCAGCGCCAGCTCGTCGCTTCCGCCCCCGCCGGCACCCCGGCACGTCTCAAGCGACTTCGTCGGCCTCTCCGCCGCCGCGGTGCTCGACGCGCGCGGAGCCAAGCGCGCTCGCGGCCTGCGTGCGATCGCCGTCAGCGGAGCGGGGCTTGTGCGCCAGACGTTCGACTGGGCCCAGGTCGAGCATGTTCGCGGACGATTTGACTTCTCCGGCTACGACGACTCGATGGCCGCGACCTCGCGCGCGGGCCTGAGCGTCCTGCCGATCCTCTTCCACCCGCCGGCCTTTCGCTCGAGCGGTCCGCGGCGCGCGCCGCCGAACGTTACCTACCCGCCGCGTCGCAACGCCGACATGGCCCGCTTCGCGGCGGCGGTCGTGCACCGCTACGGGCCGCGCGGCACCTTCTGGAGGCATCGGCCCTCGCTGCCGCGCAGGCCCATCCGAGCGTGGCAGGTGTGGAATGAGCCGAACCTGCCCGTCTACTGGGGCGGCCATCCCGACGCGCGCGCCTACGTCGCGCTGCTGCGCGCCGTCAACATCGCCATCAAGCGGGCCGATCCGCGGGCCGAGGTGGTGGCCGCCGGCCTTCCCGACAGCCGCATCGGCGTCCCGTTCGAGGCCTATGCCACCGCGATGTACCGCGCCGGCGCGCGCAGTGCCTTCGACGTGCTCGCGGTCCACGCCTACGCCGCCGACGCTGACGGGGTGCTGAGCGCTGTGCAGCTCGCGCGCGCGCTGAGCGTCCGCTTCGGCGACGGCCACGTACCGATCTGGCTCACCGAAGTCGGCTGGGCGAGCGGTGGACCGCCGAGCGCCTTCACCGTCGGGCCGACCGGCCAGGGCGCGCGCATCGAGCGCATGCTCCTGGAGCTCGCCGCCCAGCAACGTTCGCTCGGCGTCCGCGGCGTCGTCTACTACGACTGGCAGGACGGGCGCCCCTACGCTGGCGGCGGCGACTTCTTCGGCCTGCACACCGGCCTCTTGGCGCTCGGCGGCAAGCGGAAACCGGCCTACGACGCCTGGGTGCGCACGGTCGCCGCGCTGCGGAGGAGCCGGTGAGCGTTCGTCCGGTCCGCGTGGGTTGCTTCGGAGCGGGTTGGGTCACCACCCACCGCCACATCCCGACCATGCGCGAGCACGGCGGCTTCGACGTCCGCGCGCTGGTCGACCGCCGGCTCGAGCGCGCCCAGAGCGAGGCGCTGCGCCTCGAGGTTCCCCGGCACGCCGAGGCCCGACGGGTCGACGAGCTTCCCTGGGCGGACGAGCTCGACGCGATCACGTGTGGCACGGCGCCGTTCGCCCACCACGAGGTGATCCACAGTGCGCTTCAGGCGGGCAAGCACGTGCTCACCGAGAAGCCGTTCACGATGACGCTCGCCGAGGGCGAGGAGCTCGTGGAGATGGCGCGCGCGAGGCAGCGGACCCTCGCCGTGGTGCACAACTTCCAGTTCGCGCGCTCCACGCGCGAGATCTTCGCTTGGATGCAGAAGGGCCGGCTCGGCCAGGTCCGCGCGGTGTGGGCGATCCAGCTCTCGAACCCGAACCGGCGGCTGCCTGTGTGGTTCGACGAACTGCCCTTCGGGCTGTTCTACGACGAGTCGCCCCACCTCATCTACATGGTGCGCGCGCTGGCCGGGGCGGCGGTCGAGCCGGTGAGCGTCACCGCGCACCCGAGCACGCTCGGCAACCTCAACACGCCGGCGCAACTCGACGTCCAGATGCGCGCGGGCGAGATCCCCATCACCCTGCAGATGAACTTCGAGGCGCCGCTCTCGGAGTGGCAGGTCGCCGTGCTCGGCGACCGCGGCATGGCGGTGGGCGACATCTTTCGCGACATCGCCGTCTTTCTCCCCAACGACCGCGGTCACCTGGCGCCGAACGTCGCGCGCACCTCGCTCTCGGCCACCTGGCACCACTGGCTCGGCTACCTGCGCTCGGGCCCCGGCCACCTGCGCCGCACGCTGCGCTACGGCAACGACGAGGTGTTTCGCCGTTTTCACGACGCGATCCAGACCGGCGAGCGGCCCGCGGGCATCGACGCGGAGGACGCGCTGGCCGTGCTCCGCCTCCAGCACTGGATCGTCGACGCCGGGCGAGCGTCGCTCGGCGGCGCGCCCGCCGCGGCGGGCTCCCCGCGCTGAGCGCCCGGCCGCGCCGTGCGGATCCTCTTCGTCTCGCACTACGCGCTGCCTCACGTGGGCGGCATCGAGAGCGTGGTCGACGCCCTGGCCGCCGAGCTCGCCGGACGCGGCCATCAGGTGGTGCACGTCGCCTCGGACTCCCTGCGTGGAGAGGACGGCCGGGCGGAGGCTCCGAAGCCCGGGTACGAGATCGTGCGCCTGCGCGCTGTGAACGCAGCCGAGCGGCGTTTGGGAGTCCCCTATCCCGTCTTCTCTCCGCGCGGCTGGCGCGCGCTCGAGCGAGAGGTCGCGCGCGCCGACGTGGTCCACGCCCACGGCCTGCTCTACATGAGCAGCGTCGCGGCGCTGCTCGGGGCGCGGGCGCAGACGCGCCGGCCCGCGGGGCCCGCGCGCGTGCTCACCGAGCACGTCGGCCGGGTGGGCTACGAGCACGCCGTGCTCGACGCGACGGAGCGAGCGGCGATCGCCACGGTGGGTCGCACGGCCGTGCGCGCCGCCCAGACGGTCATCGTGCTCAACGATCGGGTCCGCAGCGAGGTGGCGGCCCTCGACCCCCACGCGCGCGTCGAGCTCGTGCCCAACGGGGTCGACACCGAGCGCTTTCGTCCCGCGGGGGAGGAGGAGCGCCTGGCCCTCCGGGCACGTCTGGGCTGGGACGCGCGCCCACGTGTGCTCTTCGTCGGCCGCCTCGTGGCGAAGAAAGGCATCGATGTGGCGCTCGCGACGGCCCGAGCCGCGGGCGGCGCGTTCGAGCTCGTGGTCGTCGGTCCGGGCCGGCTCGCGGCACCCAGCGCCGGAGTGGAGGTGCTTGGGTCGCGCTCGCGCGACGAGCTAGCGGCGCTCTATCGGGCGGCGGACGCCTTCCTCTTGCCCTCGCGCGGCGAGGGCTTCCCGGTCACCGCCCAGGAGGCGATGGCCAGCGGACTGCCCGTGGTCCTGCGGGAGGATCCCGCCTACGCGGCCTACGTGCCGCGCGAGAGCCCGGGCCTCCTCCTGCTCCCACCCGACCCCGAGGAGATCGCGCGCCGGCTGCGCGGCCTTCTGGCTGACCCGGCGGCGCTGGGTGAGGCGCGCGCGGACGTCGCAGCTCGAGCGCGCGCGGTCTTCTCGTGGTCGCGAGCGGCGGACGAGCACGAGCGGATCTACGCCGCGGCGCGCGCCCGGCGGTGATACCGGCGCGCGCGCCGGGTTCGTCGGTTACCGTTCTGTCTACTCGCGGAGCTCCGGCGAGCTGAACGCACCATCACCCACGTGACCTCCTCCTCGAGCCCTTCGCCGCCCCGCCGTCGCGGCGCGCGTTCCGCCCTCGCCGCGACCATCGGCGTGGGCGTTCTCAGCCTCTCCGGCGGCCTTGTTTCGGGCGCGAGTGCCGCGTGCGTTCCCTCGCCGCTCCCCGTCCTCGGATGCCCGCCCCCGCCGCCACCGCCGCCGCCCCCGTCGGGAGGAGGAGGAGGCGGTGGAGGCGCACCACCGCCGCCGCCCCCCTCGCAACCGCCTCCGAAGCCGCCGCCCACTCCCCCCACGCATCAGAGCGCGTTTGTCGGGATCATCAGTGAGGACACGTTCTACGCCGCGCCGACCTACCGCGAGAACATGCTCGGCGCGCAGGCGCGGCTCGGCATCGGGACGATCCGTCAGGTCTTCGACTGGGCCTCGATCGAGACCGCGCCGGGCCGGTTCAACTTCGGGACCACCGACGACTACGTGGCGGCGACCGCCAAGCACCACATCACGCTGCTGCCGATCCTGTTCGACGCGCCGAGCTTCCGGTCATCGGCTCCGCGCCGGGGCGCCAAGCGCGGCTTCTATCCCCCTCGTCGCAACGCCGACTTCGGACGCTTCGCCGCCGCGGCGGCGCGCCGCTACGGCCCCGGCGGCTCGTTCTGGCGCACGCATCGCTCGCTTCCGCGCGAGCCGATCCGCGCGTGGCAGATCTGGAACGAGCCGAACCTCCCGGTCTACTGGGCTTCAGGGCCGAACCCGGGCAAGTACGTCGGCCTCGTCCGCGCCGCCAGGAGCGCGCTCAAGCGCGTGGACCGGCACGCCGAGATCGTCACCGCCGGCCTGCCGGAGTCGAAGATCGGCAAGCCGCTCTACGCCTTCATCGCCGGCATGTACCGCGCGGGAGGCCGCTCCGCGTTCGACACGCTCGCCGTGCATCCCTACGCGCACACCGTCGGGTCCATGTACAGCAAGCTCCTGCGCGTGCGCGGGCTGATGAACGCGGCCGGGCACCGGAGCGGACGCATCTGGGTCACGGAGTTCGGCTGGGCCGACAAGGCGCCCGCGAACAACCGCGGCTTCACGGAGGGGACGTACGGCCAGGCCGCCCGGATCAGCAGCGCGATCGCCATGTTCTCGCGCCAGCGCCGCCATCTGAACCTGCGCGGCTTCGTCTACTACAACTGGCACGACGAGCCCCCCTACAGCGGGGGCGACTTCTGGGGCCTCCACACCGGCCTGCTTTACCAGGACGGGACGCCCAAGCCGGCGCGCGATGCGTTTGCGCGGGCAGTCAGCCGGATGCGCTAGCGGCGACTCCGCGGGTCGGACGGGCCGGTCTCGCCTTGTCCGGAGCCGTGTTGGGCGACTGGAGGGCTGCTCACCGCAGGACGTCAACTCGACGCCGGACAACGCGTCTGTCGCCCGCAGCGTCCGTGCCTTCGACCACGAGCGTAAGGGCTCCGAGGCGCCGCGGCCGCGCTCTGAGGCGCGTGCGCACGGTCAACCTCACGGTGCCCGCAGAGTCAAGGGTGGCGAAGGCGCGCCCGAGCAGACGTCGCCGGACGACGACGCGCGCCTCGAGGCGACACCTCTGGGAGCAGCCGATCCGGACCCGCAAGCCCTTGGCGAGCAGTGTTCCCGCTCTTACCGCGCGTGGGGCCGTGACGCTCACTTGAAACGCGGTGCGCTCGACTTGTGGCGCGGCGCCCGGCGCCAGATCTGCCAGGGCGTTGCGCATGAAGGCCTGGACGCGAGGATCGGCTGGTGGCGAGTGCTGCGAGCCGTCTCCCACGAGATGTGTGTCGGCGTAGCCGTCAAGACCCCACGAGAAGTGGATGCTGCCCGTGCTGAGCACTCGCGCGCCCGAGGCAGCGCGGTAGCGGACCGCCTCGGCGACGGACTGACCGTCGTAGTGGAAGAGGGCGGTCGGGGTGGGGACCGAGCAGCCGGACTGCACGGCGTCCCATTCGTGCCCCACGAGACCCTGGAGCACCGATCCGGCGACGAGTCCCGTGCCCCGAAGGTAGGGATCCTCCTCGGCGCCCGGGGCGACAGTGTAGGAGGGGACCGGCTGACCGGCCCCATACGAGCCTCCCTGCCACTGGACTCCGAGGAGCTCACACTCGGGCCTCGGCGGTTGCAGATCGCGGAAGCGGACCGTCTTGAGCGCCGGATCATCGATCGGGTCGGCGTCCGACTTGTAGCCCACCAGCGTCCGATCGCCGTCTGCGTAGCGCACCTGCCAGTAGGCGGTGTTCGCGCCCATGAACGCCAGGTTCGTGCCGAGGCTGCGCGCGCGCTCGAAGCCGTCGCGCTCTGCCTTGGACCAGTACTCGCCATGCCCCGCGGTCATCACGAGCTGGTGCTCGGCGAGAGCTGAGGGATCGTGGCTCGAGTCGAGATCGGTCTGGTAGGAGACGTCGTAGCCCTCGCGCTCGAGGAAGCGCACGAGCTGGAGCTCCTCGCGGAAAAGCTGGAGACCAACGAACGGCCGGTTGAACGAGACGTGGGTCGCCGGCACGCCATCGGTGGAGTTCGAGCTGTAGAGGCTTTTCCCGCCCCAGCCGTTGTACGCCTGCCAGGTGTTGACCGGCACCTGGACGAGGATCGAAGCGCGCCGGAGCCGAGAAGAGCGCACGATCACGGGATACGCGCGGGCCTGGCCAGCTGCCGGCCCGCTCGTCAGCACGAACTTCGCGAGGTAGTAGCCGCTGGCCGCGCCGGCGGGGATTCTGATCCGGTCCGTGACCGACCAGCCAGCGTCCACCTCACCCGTCGAGGCATCGGGAGGAGGGGGGGCTTGCTGGACGACGCCCGCCTCGTCACTCGCGCAATTGGGGCTGCACGCGATCCGTCGCCCGCCGCCACCGCCGTACCACCCCAGCCGATAGAGCTCCACCCGATAGCGCTCCGCCGGCGACGTCCGCACGTGGAAGTCGACGACCTCGCCCGGGAGGGCGCTGACCTGGGACGCGTAGCCCTCGATCGCGCTCGGATTCGACGGCTGGACGAATGACCATCCCGCACTCGGCGCACGCTCGTTCTCGGCTTGCACCGGACTCGCACGGGCGACGCCCGCGCCGCTCGCGATCAGGGCCGCGACGAAAATGACGGGCCCGAGACGTGCGAGAAGCGGTCGGGGCCTCATCTAGAACCGAAGTCTAAGCCCCGCCACGAAGACCACAACTTTGCGCCCGTGGCGGCGTTAGAGGCTCCGTGCCCGCGCTCACCCATCCCTCTTCGCACGGCTCGAACCGCTCTACGACAACGCCAGGAGTGTTCTTCCTGATGCGACATCGCACGATCCTCGTTCTGGCGCTCGCGCTTGCGCTCGGGCTTGCCTCCGTCTCGTCTGCCGCAGCGGCTCCCGTGTCGCTGAAGAAGGCGATCTGGGGACCGGTCTTTCGCGACGGCGTCTCGCAGTTCCCGATCTACCGCGACCTGGGCGCCGGCATCTACGAGACCAACCTCAAGTGGGCGGAGATCGCGCCCCAGCGTCCGGCTCATCCCACGAATCCGGACGATCCCGCCTACCAGTGGCCTGCCGACGTGGACGCCGCCGTGCGCGAGGCCGCGAAGTATCACATGCGTGTCTCGCTCCAGCTCATCTCTGCGCCACCGTGGGCTAACGGCGGCCACGAAGCGAACTATGCGCCGCTGCACGTAAGCGATTTCAACGCCTTCGCCCTCGCCGCCGCGCGGCGCTATCCGGGCGTGCGCCTGTGGATGATCTGGGGAGAGCCGTCCCGCGAAGCGAGCTTCGCCCCACTGACGCACGAGGTGCGTAACCGACGGCTCAACCGCGCCCAGGCGCGGGCGCCTCACCGCTACGCCCAGATCCTCGACTCGGCTTACGTGACGCTCAAGCGCGCCAACCGGCGCAACCTCGTCATCGGCGGCAACACATTCGTCACGGGGGACATCTCGCCGTACAACTGGATCCGGAATCTGCGCCTGCCGAACGGGCGGGCGCCGCGCATGGACATGTACGGGCACAACCCCTTCGGCATGCGCAAGCCGGACCTCCGCAAGCCGCCCTCCGGGTATGGATTCGCGGACTTCTCCGATCTCGACACCCTCACTGGCTGGCTCGATCGCTACCTCCGCCCGCGGCTTCCCGGCCACAAGCGGCTGCCGCTCTTCCTGTCGGAGTACACCCTTCCCACGGATCATGCCAACTACGAGTTCAACTACTACCTCGACCGCTCGACCCAGGCCGACTGGCTGAGCGCCGCCCTGCGCATCACCCGGCGCTGGTCGCGGATCTACACGATGGGCTGGATCAGCCTCTATGACCAGGCGCCCAACTCTTCGCACGATGAGGTCAACGGCGGCTTGCTCGACTACCGGGGTGGCAAGAAGCCCTCTTACTACGCGTATCGCCGGGGGTAGTCGGTAGTCACCGGGCGCAGCAACTGAGGCTAGTCTCCGCTCGTCGTCGAACGCTCGGAGACGCGCTCGCCTTCGGCGTCACCGGCCTCCCCGCCGCGATCGGCCGGAGAAGGAAGGTTGCGCCGCTCGCGCACGAAGTAGAGCGGGCGCCGTCGGACTTCGTCGTAGATGCGGCCGATGTATTCGCCGATGATCCCGACGGTGATGAGCTGGATCCCCCCCAGAAGGAGCACGACGACGAGCACGGTCGGGACACCCGACAGGAACCCGCCGCCGGTGAAACGGGCCACGACGACGAGCAAGATGGCCAGGAAGGCGGCGAAAGCGGAGAGGAATCCCAGCACGCTGGCGACCTGCAGCGGCACGTTGGAGAAGGAGGAGAGCGCATCGATCGAGAAACGCACCATCTTGCGGACGGTGAACTTGGTGGCGCCCGCTGCGCGCGCATCCCGGTCGTAAGCCACCCCCATCTGGGTAAAGCCGATCCACACCGCCATGCCCCGCAGATAGCGTGTGCGCTCGCTCATGGACAGCAGCGCCTCGAGCGCACGGCGGTCGAGCAGGCGGAAGTCGCCGACGTTTGGCTGGAACTCGAGGTGCGAGACAGACGCCATCACGCGGTAGAACCAGCGCGCCGAAGTGAGCTTGAACCGGCTCTCTCCCGCACGCGCCCGTCGCACCGCATAGACCACGTCAACGCCCTCCCACCAGCGCTTGAGCAGCTCGGGAATGACCTCGGGCGGATCCTGGAGGTCGCCGTCGATCATCACCACCGCGTCACCCGAGGCGTGGTCGAGTCCGGCGGTGATCGCGTTCTGGTGCCCGAAGGAGCGCGAGAGGTGCAGCACGCGGACCCGCGAATCGCTCTGGGCCAGCCCATCGAGTATCTCCGCGGTGCCGTCGCTGCTGCCGTCATCGACTACCACGAGCTCGAAGGGGATGTCCCCGAGCGCGGCGCACACTCGGGTGTAGAACGCATCGGCTCCCTCGCGCTCGTCGAGCATGGGAGCGACGACGCTGAGCAGCTCAAGCGAGCGGGCGCCGTTACGGGCGGGGTTGGCGGAGTCCATCGAGGGGGCGGAGTTTAGGTCGCCCCTCACGCGACTAGCCCCGGCCGCCTCAGCCCGCGCCCACGTTGTGCGCGGGGTACTGGACTGCGCGACCCGCGCTCGCCGACTACTAGGCCGCCTGCTCGCGCCAGCGCGTGAACCGGGGGAGGCCCACCGCGAGTCCGCCGCCGAGCAGAAGAACCGTGGCAGCGATGCCCACCATCCAGGCCAGCCCCGAACCGCCGCCTCGGCTCTTCTCCGCGGCCTGAAGCGCGGCGGCGTTAGAAGTGTGACCCGAGCCATTAGGGGTGATGCCCTGGCCGAACAACGACGAGGACGCTGCTGGGCCGCCCGCGGCTTTTGTGCCGCCGGCAGAGCCACCAGCGCCATGGTGAGCGTTGCTCGCGCTGCCGCCGTGAGCGCTGCTCCCCGCGCCGTGGCCGCCGTGCCCTGCGCCGCCTCCCGCCGCAGGTCCGCCCGCGCCTCCGCTGCCGCTGCCGCTGCCGCCGGGGGCGCCCGCACCCTGCTGGCGACCCTGGTCGAGGGGCACGGCGTATTCCTTGCCCGCAGGGCTGCCGGGATCGACATGCACGCCCTTCTCCGCCGCCGTGGCCGAGCCTGGCGCGACCAGGGCTGCCGCGGCGAGCAGGCCGAGCACGTTTCGAGTTCTCATGCGTTTCACGGTCGCAAGCATCGGGTTCCTTCCGCTCGGGAATGCGAGTTGGCGAACCTCTCCTTGGCAGAACGTCTCAGCGCGCCGAAGGTTGCGGCCCAAAGGCGCTCGACGCGGCAAAACCTACCGGCCCCCCTCAGGCAGCTTCCGCGTAGAGCTCAAGGTAGCGACACGCGGTCTGCTCCCATGTGAATTCGCCGGCGCGCGCAATCCCCGCCTCGATCAACCGCTCCCGCAGGCCCTTTTCCGTGTGGAGGCGGTGGAGTGCGGCCGCGATCGACCGCGCGGGGGCCGACGAGTCGATCCTGAGCGTCGCGTCTCCCCCGATCTCGCGCGTGGCCGGCGCGAGGCCGCTGATGACCGGAACGCCCACGGACATCGCCTCGATGATCGGCAGGCCGAAGCCCTCGGCCCTGCTGGGATAGACGAGCGCGCTGGCGCCCCGGAGCACGTCCCACATCTCCCCGCGAGAGAGGTACTCGAGGATCTCCACCTGCCCACTGGCGAGCTCGGCGCTCACACGTGCCTCGAACCCGTCCGGTAGTCCGGCACCGGCCAGCACCCGAAGGCGGTACGGCGGCTCAGAACCCATCGACCGCACGCCTTCAAGGGCCACGTCGACGCCCTTGCGCGGATCACGACCCGAGAAGGCGACTACGTAGGGTGGCCCCTTCATGGGCACGGCGCTCGCGGCAGGCGGCGTCTCGACGCCGTTGGGTATGACCGCCGGACGGACCCCCGGGAACGAGGCGCTCACCTCCGCCGCGGTCGCCTCGCTGGGAGAGGCGACCCGAGCGGCGGCGCGTGCCGCGAGGGGAGCGTTGCGCCGCGCATAGCGGTGACCGACCACTTGGCGCAGGCTGCGGTTACGAATCGTCGTGGTGCAGAAGATAAGGTCGTGCAGGGTCAGCACGACGGGCACCGGCCCCCGACGCCCCCAGCCGGTGTTGCCCGGAAAGTGGAAGACGTCGAGCCCGGCTCGCGCGACCCACCGACGCCCTACCGGCGAGTCGAGCACCGGGTACGGATGGCGATGAATCGCATAACGCGAGCGCACCCCGTCCGGCGCGAGGTTCGGATCGCCGAACCACACGACCTCGACATCCGGCGAGCTCACGAGCCGCCGACACAACTCGGAGATGAAGCAAGCAACACCGAGTCCGGGGCCAGCGAGTCGCGCGTCGATGCCGATTCTCATGCGGTCATTGTGGCCCACGGCCGCGTCTACCATGCCGCGCTTGGCGCGCCCTGCTCACGGTATCTCGGTAGTGGTGCCCACCAAGCACCGACTTGCCGCGCTGACCACCTGCCTTCGCGCAGTGGTGATCGCGGCGGAACGCGCGGAGGAGCCCGTCGAGCTCATCGTGCTCGACGACGGCGAGGAGGACACGGTCCGGCGGCTGTTGGCCGCGCAGTCGACGCCCGCAGGGCTCTCGGTGCGCTACGTCCCGCGCCGAGCGTACGGCGGAGACGGACCCGTCCGGGGTCGAGATCATGGGGTGCGTCACGCACGCTACGACATCGTCGCGTTCACCGACGACGACACCGTGTGCGACCCGGAGTGGCTTGCGCGCGGCCTCCGGCGGTTGCGAGCGTCTCCCCAGCTCGCAGGGCTCGAGGGTGCCGTCGTGCCCGAGGTGATTCCTCCGCTCGACGCCGTGCGTGCCCGAGTAGTCCAGAGCCGAGTGGGCGGAGCGTTCCTGACCGCCAACATGTTTCTGCGCCGAGACGCCGTTCTGCGCGCTGGAAGCTTTCAACGGCTGTGGGACGAGCGTCGGCTCACCGGTGCCCTCCACTTCCGCGAGGACAGCGACCTCGCGCTCCGGGTGCGGGACCGCGTCGGTCCCGTGCCGTTCGAACCGGCGCTCGTGGTACGTCACCCGGTGGATCAACCGGGGTTGCGATCCCATCTGCACACCGCGCGCTTCTTCGCCCTCGACGCTCCCTTCGAGCAGCTGCACCCGGAGGCGATTCCGAGCCTCCGCGCCGCACCGTTGGCCCGGTTTCGAATCCGTGCGGCATGCACGGCCCTTGCGACGCTGCCCCTGCTTGGGCGACGGCGGACCCGCACCGCCGGCCTGGCGACGCTCGCGGCCTGCGCGATCGGGGTCTCGCTCCAGGTGGAGTGGGACCTCCGCGCGGCCGGCTTGCGGCGCACGTGCACCGAGGAGATCCGCAGTGCCACGCTCCGATTGCCGCGCAGCCTGCTGTGGTGCCTGATCGCCGGGGCGTCCCGGGTGGCTGGCATCGTGCTCGTGCGCAGCCGGCTCGTACCCCTGCGCCCCGACGTGAGCGGGTGCGCTCAGAAGTAGCGCCACGGGTTGCGCGTAGAGTCAGGCGAGAGTGGAGACGACCTTTTACCGAGAGTACTTCGAGCTCGAGGACACCCACTGGTGGTTCGTCGGCCGCCGGACCATCCTCCTCCGCATGCTCGACCGGTACTTCGGCAGGTCCGACGACCCCTCGCGCCGCATTCTCGACTTCGGATGTGGCACGGGAATGATGCTTGAGCACCTTGCGCGCTACGGGACTGCCGAGGGAGTGGAGGCGAGCGAGGAGGCGATCTCCTTCTGCCGTGCCCGAGGACTCGAGCGAGTGCAGCGACTGGAGCACGGACGGCTGCCCTTCGAGGACGGTGCCTTCGACCTCGTGACGGCTCTGGACGTAATCGAGCACGTCGAGGACGACCTGGGGCTGCTTCGTGACCTACGACGGGTCGCCCGGCCTGGCGGGACGCTGCTGCTGACCGTGCCCGCTTTCCCCTTCATGTGGGGGCCCCAGGACGAGATCAGCCATCACTACCGGCGCTATGTGGCCGCCGGCCTGCGAGAGCGGATGAGCGCGGCCGGGTGGAAGCTAAGCCGGCTCACCTACTTCAACACGCTCCTGTTCCCGCCGATCGCCGCCGTGCGCGTGCTGCGGCCCCCGCTACCGCCGGGCAGCGAGCTGAAGTCGGACCTTGCCATGACCCGCCCTGGTCGTCTCAACGTGCTGCTGGCCCGGCTGTTCTCGATGGAGGCGCCGCTCGTCGAGCGGCGTGATCTCCCGTTCGGCGTGTCCCTTCTGGCCATCGCGACGGCGGGAGCTACGGGCGGATCCGACGCAGGGTGAACGCCCCCTCGTCGCCGCTACCGGAGGCGCTTGAACACCAGGAAGTTCTCGCGTCTATAGACGGGGCCGTAGCGCGGCTTCATCGTGGTGATCGCGTTCGCCAAACCTTGGGGAGTACTCGGGTAGTGCGCGAGGTCGATTATCACGAAGTCGGTGAGCGGGTGCGCCTGCGCCAGCAGGAAGGCGTTGGCTCTGCCGCTGAGGTGAGGGAGCGTGGTGTCCTCCGCGGCGACTGATGCGGAGCTAGGGATCATCGCGACGCCGTCGTTCGCCGCGCGATCGGCGGCGGTCTGAGCGTAGAAGCTCGGGGAGCCCAGTTGTCGGAAGGAGAAGGTCCGCCCGATCATGACGGCGAGGTAGAGCGACGCCACCCCGCACGCGATTGCGATGAGACGCCGCTTTCTCACGAGGCTGGGGAAGCTGGTCAGGTTGCGGAGTCCGTCGGCGGCTCCGATGACGAGCACGGCGGCGATGGGGAGCGAGTAGTGGAACCCGGGTCCCCAGAGATCCTTGAGGTCGGAGAGCATCCTCTCGGCGAACAGCGGAATCGTCAGCACGATGATCGGCGAGAACAGGGGCAGGAACAGGAAGGGCACAAAGGAGAGCACGATCGTCCGGGCCTTGATCGACTGGTCGGTGAGGGCATCGAGCACGCGGAACGGATGCGCGAGGATGATCCTCAGAGCCTGGCCCGGCCCCGACCCGAACTGTGGATAGATCCAGTGGCGAAACGGAGCGCCGCCGAGCAGCGCAGGCATGACCACCTTGATGGTGACCAGGAACCACACCGGGCCCGCCACCATGGTGAGCAGCCCTTGGCGAAAGTGGCCGCGAAGTACGACGTAGAGGCCGATGAAAGCAACTAGTATTCCCTCGTTCTCGCGCACGAGCAACAGCGCGAAGATCGATACCGCGTACAGCCGCCAGTTCAGGCGGTCGACGGCAAGGACGATCAGCCCGATGAGCAGGGGGATGAAGGCCACCTCGCGAAACGCGAAGTCGACTCCCGACTGGATGCCCCAGAAAAGCGCGTAGGAGGCGACGAGCAAGTAGGCCGGGAGCCGGTCGACGCGTGCCCGTATCACCAGGAAGATCGGGACCATGGAGGCCGCGATGGCGGTTGCCTCGGCGAGGAAGAGCATGAACGGATTGGCCCAGATCCAGTAGAACGGGACCAACAACAGGATGATGGGCGAGAAGTGGTCTCCGAGGATGTTGCTGACACCCTCGATTGTGCTCCCCGGAGTCTCGAAGCGGCTCAGGTGCCACATGCCCTGATCGAAGATCCCGAGGTCATAGCCGTTGGTCTGGTAGTGCGCCTGATTGAGGACCTCGTAGGTCAGGTAGACCAGCGCGCTGACGAGGACGCCGACGAACAGCAGCGGCTCCTCGCGGACGAGTGTGGGGAGAGGCGGTCGGCGACGGGCGCGCGGCATGAGAGCGGGGCGTTGAATCGTGGCCATCGGCTGAGTCCGGTCTGACGCCACGAGGGCGGCCCGATGTGGACGCGACATAATACGTGGGTGAACGAGTTCGGTGGCGGTGAGGAGCGCATGGGCAGCGCGAAGTCCTACTCCGGACGGGTTGGCGCCCCCGTGGGCGCGCGGCTCGGGCGCACTCTCATCCTCGCCGGCGAGTCCCCGCTCCCGCCGCGCTCGGGCTTGCGTCTGCGGGTGCTCCACCTCGCACGACAGCTCGCGGTCTCCACCAACGTCGAGCTAGCCGCGCTCGGAGCCGCCGAGCCGGCGCACGCCGAGCCTTTTTCGCTCACCTCCGTTCCCCACAGCCGCTCGCGCGCGGTGACCGCGCTCCGCTCGTGGCGCACGCCGTACGCCGTCGAGAAGCGGCGCTCGCTTGCGATGGGCCGCCTGGCGGCACGGCCGTGCTGGTCCACGGTTCAGGTCGAGTCTCCGGCCATGGCGCCCGCTGCGCGCCTGGCCCGAGTTCCGGTCGTGCTGGACGCCTACGACGTGGAGAGCGAGCTGCTGGGCTCCGTCGCCGAGCGCTGTGGGCCTGGACCGACCCGCGTCCGCCTGTACTGGGAGGCTGGCAAGACCCGCCGTTTCGAGGAGCGCGTGGCCACTGAGGTGGACGCCGTGTGCACGGCGAGCGACGCCGACGCGGAGGTGTTCGAGCGATGGGGCGCCGCCGAGGTCGTCGTTGTCCCCAACGGCGTCGACACCGAGGCGATCGCCCATCGCCCCCCATCCCCGACAGGCGCGGACCTCCTGTACATCGGGCAGCTTGGCTACCTGCCGAACGCGCGGGCGGCGCGGGAGCTCGTCGAAGACATCCTGCCGCTCGTACGCGCCGAGCGGTCCGAAGCTCGGGTGCGACTGGTGGGCCGCGACGGTGGGAGCCTGTCCTCGCTCGCAGGTCCCTACGTCGACATCGCCGGAGAGGTCCCTGAGGTGCTGCCGGAGCTCCGCGCGGCGCGGGCGGTGGTACTACCGCTCCGGGCGGGCAGCGGAACCCGGCTCAAGGTGCTCGAGGCGATGGCGGCGGGCGTTCCCGTGATCGCCACGCCGTTCGCCGTTGCCGGCATCGACGTCCAAGATGAGCGACACGTGCTGCTCGGCGTCACCGCGCGCGACCTGGCCGCCCAGGTACTGCGGATCTACCGCGACGATGCGCTGGCCGCCGCGCTGTCCGTCAACGCTCGGAAGCTGGTCGAGCGGGCCTACGACTGGTCAATCGTGGGGGAGCCGCTGAGAGCGCTGCACGCGCGTCTCGCGGAGCGATCCGCACCCTGTGTGAGGACGTGAGCCTCTCCGAGCGAGTAGCGGTCAACGCGCCGCTCTTGGTCATCAGCCGCATGACCAGCGCCGCCGCGGGACTGGCCGCGGTGGCGGTGAGCACGCGATACCTCGGCGCCACGGTCTACGGCAGCCTGACGATCGCGATGCTCTACATCGCGCTGGCGTCGGTGTTCACCGACGCCGGCCTCTACCTCATCGCAGCGCGCGAGATCGCCAAGCATCCCGAGCGTGAGCAGGAGATCGAGGCGAACGCCCTCACGATGGGCTTCGCGCTGTCGCTACTCATCATCCTGCTGACCCTCGGTTCAGCTCAATTCGTGTATGCCGGCGCTAACGACCGGCTGGTCCGCTTGGGAATCGCGATTCTGCTTGCGCACCTGGTCACCGCTGCGCCGATCGGAGTTATGGGCGCCCACCTCATCGCTCATCAGCGGTCGTGGTGGACGATGGCGGCGGCGGCCGTCGGCAGCCTCGTGTCGATCGCGCTTGTGCTGATCGCCGCGACGCAGAATCTCGGCTTCGCGGCGATCGCCGGCAGCTATGCGCTGGTGGCGATCGTCAACCTAGTCGTGCTGAGGGCCGTGACGGCCCGCACGCTGCGGCTGCGGTTGGGATTCGACTACGAGCTCTGGCGCCAGCTCGGGCGCTGGGCTCTTCCGCAGGGCGGCATCCTCATCCTCGGAGTGCTCTACCTGCGGGCGGATGGACTGTTGCTCTCGTTCTTGCGCCCACATCGCGATGTCGCCCTGTACGGCGTCGCGTTCAAGGTGGTCGAGGTGCTGTTCATCCTGCCGCAGTACCTCATGCTCACGCTGTTCCCGGCCATCGCCCGGTTGGACCGCGGAAGCCAGCGGCTGGCCGAAATCATGCAGAAGACCCTGGATTCCATGCTCGTTGTCGTACTGCCGCTAGTGGTCGCCGGCGTCGGATTCGCGACGGATGTGGTCGGTGTCCTCGGCGGCAAGGGGTTCGGCCCCTCGGTCATCGTCCTGCAGATCCTGATGATCGGCGTGGCGTTCTGGTACTTCAACGCGGTCTTCGGCAACGCACTCGTCGCGCTCAATCTGCAGGGACGGCTCTTTCGCAACTCCGCCATCGTGCTCATCTTCAACGTCGGGCTGAACCTCGCGCTCATTCCGCCGTTCGGGCCCTACGGCGCCGCCGTCGCGCTGGCCGTCACCGAAGTGACGGCGCTGACGCTCACCGTGCGCGTGTATCGCGAGGTGGCTGCGCCACCCCGTCCGCGCGGTCTGCTCCGCCTGCTCGGAGCGGCAGGGGGGATGGTGCTCGTTCCGCTCTTGCTCGACGGGCTCCTGCGCAGCCTCGCCGGGCCGCTCGTCGCCGCGCTTGTCGGCGGAGCGCTGGCGACGCTCGTCTACGTCGCCCTGCTCTATGCCCTGCGAGCGGTTCCCGAAGAGCTTCTCTCGGCTGTCCGGATGCTTCGCCAGCGCGCCGTACGCACCTGAGAGCTCGTCGGAGCACTCAGTGGCAGGGTGTATCTTCCGCCGCCGATGCCCGCTCCTCGCACCCTTCGCCGTCCCACTCCGCAAGAGCTCGGCGAGCGGGCGGCGGCCGCGGGAACGGCTCTCCAGGACGGCTGGTTTCGACGTACCTCGCCGATCCCCTACCTCGCTCCGGCGGTGCTCGACGGCGTCCACCGGCACGCGGTGACGCTCCCACCCCGGCGCCCGTGGATGATGCCCGGCACCCAGACGGTGGAAGGGTTGCTCTTCCTGGGGTCACTCGCCCGCGCGCTCGACGCGCGCGAGCTCTTCGAGATCGGGACCTACAACGGCCTGACGACCTGGTGCCTGGCCGAAAACCTCCCCGGGGCGAGCGTTCACACCCTCGATCTGCCGCCCGAGGAGACTCCGAGCCTGGAGCTCGAGCGCGGCGATCACTCTAACCGCCGTGGCTTCGCACAGCGGCTCTACCAGGCGACTCCGCCACAGGCAAGGGTCGTCGAGCACTTCGGCGACTCGGCGACCTTCGACTTCACTCCATGGCGCGGCCGGTGCGACCTCGTGTACGTCGACGGAGCCCACTCCGAGCCCTACGTCAGATCGGACACCGCGAACGCCCTCGAGATGCTCTCCGACCGCGGTGCGGTCGTGTGGGACGACTACTGGCACAACGTCGAAGGAGTCCGACGGGTGCTCGACTCCCGTCGCGACCTCGATCTGCATCGGGTGCCGGGCACCCGGCTCGTCGTCCACCTGCGCGCCGCAGCTCTTGCGAGGGTGAGCGGCTCGGCAGCTGCCGAACGCGCCTGAGGGTCAGAGCGCGTAACTCTCGAGGCAGCGCTCCGCCACCCGATCCCAGGTGAAGTGGCGGGGGACGGTCTCGGCGGCGGTGGCGGACATCCGCTGCCAGCGCTGCTCGTCGTCCAGCAGGGTGAGGATGGACTCCCGCAGAGCGAACGCGTCCCCCGGGGGAACGACGAACCCCGTCTCGCCCTCGTCGACGATCTCGGGCATGCCGCCCGTGCGAGCGCAGATCACCGGGGTGCCGCACGCCATCGCCTCGAGGAGGGTCAACCCCAGGAGCTCGGACCTGGGCTGGGGCGGTCCGTACGGTGACTCGTAGACCGACGGGAGCACGAGGATCCGCGAGCGGCGGTAGGCGTCGCGGATCTCCTCGTCGGCCGCTGAATCGTGGAATGTGACGTCCTTGCCCTCGGCTAGCCGGGCGAGCTCTCGCCTGTAGGTGGAGTCATAGGCGCGCCCGTAGAGATGGAGGGGAACGTTCGAAGGCATCGCATCGATGAGGACATGCACCCCCTTGTGGGGCAGGAGCCGACCGACGAAGCAGACCTGTCGCCGGCGCTCGCCACCGTCGGGCGTGAACAGGCTCGTGTCGACGCCTCCGTAGATCACCCGGGAGCGATCGGCGAGCGCGGGGTAGAAGCGCGCGGAGTAGGCGCTGATCGGCAGGAAGCCCGTGACCAGGTGGTGCAGGCGCAGCGGCTCGGCGAGGTTGCGCGCCTGGACCCCGAGGTCGGTGACGAAAGTTCGCTTGCCGAGCATGCGCCCGAGCACCAGGGAGGCGTTGGTGGCCGCCGTCTCGTATTGATGAGCGTGAATCACGCGCGCGCGGCCGAGGGAAAGCGGAAGCATCTCGGAGATCGGGTTCAGCGAGTCACGCGAGGAAACCCGGTTGGGCAACGCGAAGATCTCGAGTTCGTCCAGCCGGTAGCGGGCGCGCCGGGGGCCGAAGGTGACTAGGCGGGTGGGCACGCGCCGAGCAAGGGCGCGGGCGAGCTCGAGGGCGTAGCGCTCCCCTCCGCCCCACATGCCACGGGCGCCGAATAGGACGGGAGAGACACAGACGACCTGAGGACTCATGAACCGCCCCGGGCTGGCTTTAAGGCACGCCCCTGCGCCGACGCGCAGAGCAGTTTGAGCGTCTGTTCCACCATGACCGATTGCGAGAAGCCCGCCAGCCGACGTTTGGCCTGCTCAGCCATCTCACGCATCTCTCGGGTATGGCGTACCGCCCAATCGATCCGGTCGGCGAGAGCGTCCGGATTATCGGCCGCGACCAGCAGGCCGCTTCCCCCGTCCTCGATGACCTCGTTGACGCCACCGAACCGGGCGGCGATTACCGGCACGCCATGCGCCATGGCTTCCAGCATCGCAAAGGGCGTGCCCTCGAAATGGCTCGGAAACGCGAAGATGTCGGCCGCACGCATGAGCTCTGGCACGTCCGTGACCTGGCCGAGCAGCCGAACTCGGTCCTGGAGCCCGTGAGAGCGGATCAGCTCCTCGAGCCGCTGGCGCTCAGGTCCTTCGCCCGCAATCAGAGCGTGGAGTTCGGGATAGGCGGTGCCCAGTCGGGCAACGGCGGCCAAGAGGTCGGCGTGCCCCTTCTGAGGTTCCAGTCGGCCGACCGCTAGCACGACCACGCTCATGGCGGGTAGGTCGAGCGAGTGCTTCACCGCCACCACATTCACACCTGGCGCCTGCGGATTCGAAGCGACCCCATTATAGATGCGGTGCAGTGCCTCCACCGGCGCACCGAGCGCGTCGGCCAGCACTCGCCGGCCGTGCTCGGAGACCGCCACCCATACCTGACCTCGCCGGCGCGCCCAGCGGTAGAGCTTGACGCGCCGCCCGAGGTCAGGCTGGTCGGGAACGAGCTGGAAGACCACGACCGTGGGAGTCCTCAGGAGGGCGCACGTGAGCAGCTCGGGAAACCCGGCGGTCGGCCAGGGGAGCGTGAGGTGGACGACATCGGGGCGAAAGCGACGGATCAGGCGGACGAGCCGGAGCGTTCCGAGCGTAAGGCGCCGCACGCGGGGCCCGGGACCGGCGGGCGTCAGGTCGACGGTCGGCACGTCGTTGGCGTGAAAGGCGTCGACGAACTCTCGGGTCGCTTCGACGTAGGGTACGGCGGCGCGCACCGAGAAGCGTCGACGGCGAGCGGCTGAAGCGATAGTCACGCCGTAGCGCTCGGCGCCCCCGTAGCCGGCAGTCGGACAGAGAACGAGCAGCTTCATCGCTCGGCCGCGAGCTGACCGGGATCGAGCGTACGGCGCCGACCCGCTCCGCGGAGACCTGCTCGCCGCGAGCAGCCGCTCCTCGATCGACCGGGCCAACGCCTCGCCGCTGTAGCGGTCGAGCACGGCGCGGTCAGCGGTCGCCCGCTGCGCCCGCCGGGCGTCGTCCTCGAGGAGGCCGATCACCTCCGCGGCGAATGCCTCGGCCGTATCGGCCGTCGGGCACGAGAGTCCAAAGTGCTCGGCCACCCAGGGCGTGGTGACGAGGGCGGCTCCGTGGGCCGCTGCCTCGAGCACCTTGTTGGGAGATCCGGTGCCGGAGCGCAACGGCGCTGCGGCGACCTTCGCGCGGCGCAGGTAGTCGCCGAGGTCGGGCACGTCGCTGAAAAACGCCATCTCGGTGAGCCGCAGCCCGGTCGCGTTGCGACCCACGATGGCCGCTCGAACACCTGGGAGCCGGGCGCGCACTCGCGGCATCACCTCCCGGTCGAGCCACTCCGCCGCGTCACGGTTGGGTGGGTAGGCCATGTTGCCGGTGAAGACGAGGTCGAGATCGCGCACGTGCCCAGACGGCTCGGCGAACACCTCGCCGTCGAAGCCGGCCGGCACGAGCGCCATCGGGGGGCTCGCCGGCAGCTCGGCCGCGTCCTCGGCGGACGTGACGGTCTGCGCCGTGGCCCACGAGGCGACTCGTCGCTCCCAACGCCGCATGAGCCGCGCCTCGAGCGTGGCGGCGAGGCGCACCGGCGCTGTCTCGACCCCGGCCGCCCGCCGGCGCATGTTCAGGCTCAGGGCGTCGACGTGGTCGAGCACCACCGGAGCCGGGAGCGGTCCGCGGAGGGAGCGCGCGGTGCAGACAAGGACGACATCCGCGGCGGCGGAGAGGCGCTCTGCTTCTCTCCACGCCGCGTCCGGCATCATCCATCCCACCTGCGCCGGTAGCCCCCGTAGCAGCATGGCGAGCGCGGCCCACGCGCGCTCCGCGTGACTCGCCTCGTGCACGTGCACGGTGGCGAGCTCCTCGAGCGCGCGCGCAGCGTCAGGTCCGGAGGGTCCCGAAGCGGTGAGCACGGAGATCTCGTGCCGCTCGGCCAGCCAGCGGACGATCGCCCAGCCACGGAGCTGATCGCCCTTCTGCCCCGCCTCGGGGTAGCGCGCGCTCAGCAGGGCGATCTTCATGGCTGGACTCGGCTCGAGCGTCTCACGAGCGCGCGGTGCACTATGAAGAAGCCGACGATGTCGAGGAGCGCGAAGGTGACCCCGCCCAGGAAGGGACCGCGGAGCACCACCGCCGCACCGACCGCCGCGCCGATCGCCGCGAGCGCTAGCCCGGTCTCGGCGCCCCGCCGGAGGAGCCGATCGGTGAGGGCGGCCACGGCTCCGAGCGCCAGGCCGAGCAGCGTCACGCCCACGAAGCCGAACTGGATGTAACCGGTGACGGCCAACGGCAGCGCGTTGCCGGTGCCCGCTCCCTTCGAGTAGGCGTGATCCAACGCGGCCGATCGCGGGAGCTGGGGGCGGATGGGACCGGGGATGGGTTGCAGCCCAAGGCGTAGGAACTCCTTGCCGTACTCGTACGGCGCCTCCCGAGGCACGAGCCGGCGGGCGGTCAGAGCGACTCTGAAGCCGTCGGCGTAGTTGTTGATGTAGGTCCTCGGAAAGCCGGGCAGACCCGTATGGACGAGGTAGTGGGGAAAGGAGTGCGGGCTGCCCAGCGACTGCCAGCGCCGGTATTCGCCGAGGCCGACGAAGATGAGCGCGCCGAGGCAGCCGGCGAGCACCAGCGCGCGCACGGCGCGGCCCGTGTCACCGCGTAGATACAGGAAGAGGAGCAGAAGCTCACCGAGAGCCATGAGCAGCAGGAGTCGCGCGCCCACGAAGGCGATCAGCGCAAAGCTCAATACGAGCGCGGCGATGAGCAGCTTGCCCGCCCGCGCGCCGGCTCGCCACCGCTCGGCGAGTACCACGAGCGCCGCGTACTTGCCCATGAGCACCCCCCAGATGAAGTAGGTCAGCCCGGCGTTGAGTGAGCCGGTCTTGTCCAGGTTCTGCAGGTAGTGAATCGGCCCGCCGACCGCGTACACGAAGGCGAGGAAGGAGAGGAGCGACAGGGCCGTCACGGCAAGCAGCCGCCAGGGCGAAGTAGGGAACCAGCGCGAGGTCGGTGCAGCAGCACCCTGGCGCGGGCGCGCGGCGATCCGACCGTGGCCCGCAACAACGAGCGCGCTGCCGGCCACCAGGGCGAAGGCAAACACCGCGTAGATGTTCAGACCACCGACGAGCGGCGTGTTGGCCGGCACGTCCGCATCGATCGAGAGAAGCGACGGCGAGGCGACGAGCAGCGCCGCGGGAAGCGTGAAGAGCAGCGCGAAGGCGAGGGCGAGCAGAAGGCGGGCGGAGACGAGCCCGGCACCCTCGCTGAGGGGCTGGGCGGCCAGCCATCCGTTGGCCGCCACGATGGCCCCTACCAGGAACGCGTCACGCGGATGGCCTGAGCCGACGACGAGCGCGACGATCAGGCAGATGAGCGAAGCGGCGGTGAAACCGGCGTAGGTCGGGGAGCTCGCCGCTCGAAGCCGGGAAGCGGCGGCGGCGCTAGACACCCTTCGTGGCCGCTCTCGGCGCCGGCCGCTTCGGCGCCGCCCGCGCGGGCGCCGTCTTGTCGCGCACGTTGAGGTTCAGGTAGTCGATGCTCGTGAGCCGCCACCCGTTGCGCTCCCGAACGAGGGGGAAGCTCAACGGGTACGCGAGGCCAGGCCCCATGGACCCGAACGCCACCACCACCGCTCGCGCCGTCGCGCGTTCACCTCGGTGCACCGCTCCGGTCATGTAGAGCTTGCCCACGAACCCCAGGGTGGCTCGGCGAAGCCTGCGGGCGTAGCTCATCGGGCCGACGCGCGCTCGCAGGGACGCGGACAGGAGCGCGTATCCGGCCCGCGCGTTGCCATCCTGCTCTGCACGCCACCACTCGAGCACCGCTCGTTGTGGACCGCGCGTGGGGAACTGGGCGAGCTCCTCCGAGTCGACGAGATCCGTGGCCGGACTCGATGAGCCGAGCGTCCCCCGGGGGGGCGGACCCGGCGTCACGGCCGCAACGGCGAGCGCCAGCGCTACGCAGGCCGCTGCGGGCAGCACGTAGGGCGCGAGCCTGCGCAAGGGCTAGCGCCCCGGGCGACGCCGGTCGGGCCCGCTCACCGGCCGCGGCCCGCGAGAATGGTCCTGATCGTCGACCCGAGGATGAGCAGGTCGAGGCGAAGCCCCTGGTTCTTGATGTAGTAGAAGTCGTACTGGAGCTTCTCGAGCGCACCCTCGATCGACTCTGGGTACTCCTGATTGATCTGCGCCCAGCCGGTCACGCCCGGGCGGACGGTGTGGCGGGCTCCGTAGAACTCCATCGCGCCCTGCAGGCGCTCGACGATCGCCGGCTGCTCGGGGCGTGGTCCGACGAGGCTGAGCCGTCCGGAGAGGATGTTCCAGAGCTGGGGGAGCTCGTCGATGCGGTAGCGGCGCAGCACCGCGCCCAGTGGAGTGATGCGCATCGCATGCTCGTTCGCCCACGCCGCTTCGCGGGACGCGGCGTCGTCCGTCATCGTGCGGAACTTGGTCACCTGGAACTGCTGGCCGTGGGTGCCCACCCGAGTCTGGCGGTAGAAGACCGGCCCGGTGCTCGAGAGCTTGATCGCCAGCGCGACGACGGGGAAGAGCGGCGAGGTCAGCAGCAACAGGGCGGCCGAGCATGCGGTCTCGATGGCCCGCCGGGCAACTCCGTAGACCCGGGTGCGATGGATCTCCGCAACGTCGAAGAGGAACCATTCGTGGGTCAACTCGGTGAGCGGGACCTTGGCGAACTCCCGCTCGTAGAAGTCGCTCAGGGTGCGGATCCGCAGCCCGGCCACGTTGAGTTGCGACGCGACGGCCACGAGACGCTGATCCCGGATCGCATCGGAGGACATCACCAGGGTGGTGGGACGCACTTGGAGTACGCCATGGACCATTTCGCGGGGGTCGTCGTGATCGGCGAGTGCCTGATCGGTCTCCAGGCAGCCCACGAGCGAGACGTCACCTCGGCGGCGGATCTCCTGGGCCAGGTCGAGCCGTGCGCCGGGGCTTCCGATGAAGAAGATCCGACGCGTGCGCGACCCCACGCGCAACTCCACCTGACGGATACCGACCGCCAGCAGGAGCGCCGCGCAGGCAAGCGGCATGGAGAGCGCGACGGGGATCGGATCGAGTCGCTGGCCGACGACCAGGGCGCACACGGTGGTGAGGGCAGTGCCCGCGATGGCCGCCGCCACCGCACCCGCCAGCCGCTTCGCGCGACGGCTCGAGAGGCCGCTCGACTCGAAGAGGAGCCGGGTCAGAACTGCCGCGATGAGCGCCGGAAGCGCCATGATGAGCGCCGGGACCGTGCCGAGTAGACTGGCGGGCAGATCGAAGGCGGCGGCGAGGAGACCGAGGAGGGCGACGCTGGCCAAGATCCGCGTGGGCCAGTGGACCGAACGAACCGCGGGCTGTTCGAGCTCGGGCTGAGCCGGTCCGAGCAACCGGAGGGCCTCGGATGTCTCGGTCGGCGGCGGCGCGGCGATGACCTCGGGTGGGCTCACGGCGACACCGAGCGGGGGTTGGCGGCCAGCGCGGCGAGCGTCGGCTCCCGAGGGTTCAGCTGGCTCGCGCGCCGGTACTCGGCGCCTGCCGTGGCAAAGTCACCGTGTCGTACCGCCAGATCGCCCAGCAGGCCGGGCGGCACGTAGTTGTGCGGCTCCCGACGGGCCGCCTCCCTCAGCGCTTGGCGCGCCTGCTCGTAGCGGTCGAGCCGCGCGTAGGCGGCGGCCTTGACGTAGTAGGAGGAGAGCGAAGCCGGGTTCAGGCCCAGGGAGCGATTGGCGGCGCGCAGCGCTTCCACGGGATCGGAGGCGACGCGATGCTCGGCCTGTTGACGGTAGAGCCCGGCCGTGAGCTGGCGCCCCGCGCTGGCGGCGAGGAGGGCGAGGCAGGCGAGTCCCAGGACGAGGGCGATCCGCCGACGGTTGCTCCCGAGCGCGCGTCCTGGCTCAGGGGCGTCTGGCACGTCGGCGGCCGGTTCAGGCCGGCGCAGCAGCACCGCCGCTCCCACCAGGCCTATCCCGGTGAGGCCGGGAAGGTTGTACAGCCAGTCGACGCTCGTGTGCACGAGCCAGACGGTGAAGAGGCCGCACGCCGCCACCGAAACGCGCACGTCGTGCTCGAGACCGAGGCGTTGCCGGCGGCTGAAGGCCGCGGCGAAGACGCCGCCCACGAAGAGCAGAAGCGCGATTCCGCCTGGCAAACCCAGCTCGCTGAGCATCTGAAGCTCCAGGCTGTGGGGCTGGCGCACCGTCGTCGTCTGGCGGCGCTCGGCGTAGTACCCGCGGGCGTAGTTGCCGGCCCCGACCCCGAGCACCGGCGCGCTTGAGAACTCGCGCACGGCCACGCGCCAGAGGTCATAGCGATAGCCGCCGGCGTCGGTGAAGCGCGCCGAGGCCGACTCGTTGACGTGCAGGCCCACGAAGTTCCGGTACTGGGTGCGCACATGGCCGACGGGGTCGGTCACCTGGACTGCGAGCGCGATCACCGCGATGAGCGGGATGGCGATGGCCACCGCTCCCGCGCCTCGGCGCCGATGCGGGCTGTTCAGGCGCGGCGCGAAGCGACAGACGGCGCTCCACAACGCGCCGGCCACGGCGGCGGCCAGCACGGACGCGAGTGCGGCGCTACGGACGGTTCCCTCGCCCAGCGGCAGGCCCTTGCCCTTGAGCGCGTAGACGGCGAGCACCCACGGAAGTGCGGCTCCGACGGCGCCCACCACCAGCAGGAGGGCCCACCCCCGGCCCAGACGCCGCGGGAAGGCGACGAGGATGACCGCCATGGACACGAACAGCGCGGGGATGATCGCCCGCGACTGCGTCAGCACGAGCAGGTCGAAGATGAGCGCGGAGAAGGCCAGAGCCACGCCGCGCAGGGCAGCGCGGCCGCCGGGCTCGGCGCCGGCGAGGCAGCACCAGAAGCCCATGAGGAAGAAGCCGGCCTCGCCGTTTGTGTACCCCATGGGGAGCGAGATGCGGTCGTCGATGAAGAGGCCCACCCCCGAGCCGGTGAGCATGCGCACGGTGAGGTAGGCGACCACTGCGCACACGGCCACCGTGACCACGTTGATCGCCACGCGCGCGTGGCGCGCCTCGCGCAGCGCCGAGAGCCCGATCACGACGGTCGCCGTGTAGAGGCTCAGGCGGTTGACCTCTGTCCAGGCGTTGTCGACCGACTCCGCCCAGAACATGGAGAGGGCGGCCCACGCGACGAGCAGCCCCAGACCCGTCAGGGCGACGCGGGCGGCCGGAGTCGGATCGATGCGCCGCAGCGCGAGCAGCGGCACGATGAGGGCGAAGGACGCCAGCGCGATCGCCCCCCAGGCCGTCATGGAGTAATAGCCGCTGAAGAGGCAGGAGACGCCGAAGACGGCGGGCTGGGCGATCGCCACCGCCAGAGCGAGCCCGCGGCCGCCGAGGCGAGGCGTCCTCGAGGACCGTTGATCCCGCGCGGCGCCGTTCGAGCCGGGCGGCTCGGAGAGCGACGAGTCGGCTGCGCCGGGCCGCGTGAGGAGCCCTAGCCGCGCGGCGGCCATCAGTTGCGTGCCTCGGGCGGACGGGCGTAGTCGGCCGGCGGGAGCGGAAAGGGCTGAGATGGACGCATGACTGGGGCTGGATCGGGCGACAAGACGAATCGCGCGCGAGGCGCCTTTTGCGCCTTCACTGCATAACGTGCAGCGCGGCGGTAGGTTGCGCGTCGTCTGGGCCCAGGGCCGCGACCGCAAGGCTGCAGGGTAGCCCCAAAGCGTTACATCCTCTGGCCCGGTGGCGGGCTCGCGGATTGTGCCTGCTGGGCAGCGATGCCCTGGCGTCGCTCGTTCGACGCCTCCGTTCCGCCGCCCAGCGTGCGCCCGAGCCCCTCGTCCAGGCTCACCTCGGGCACCCAGCCGAGCATCGCGGTCGCGCGCTCCGGGTTGAGCGCCGAGCGGCGTACCTCGCCCGTACGCGCGGGTGCGTACTCGGGATCGAACGGCGCGCCGCAAAGCTCCGCGACGCGCCGGCCGAGCTCGAGCACCGAGGTCTCCGTTCCCGTGCCCACGTTGAGGATGCCCGGTTCCCCGGGCGCTGCGGCGAGGAGCATGGCGCGCACCGCATCCTCGACGAAGAGGAAGTCTCGCGTCTGCCCCCCGTCGCCGAACACGCGCGGACGCTCTTCGTTGCCCAGGCGCTCGGTGAAGGCGGCGACCACCGCTCCCTCGCCGCGTATCTCCTGCCCGGGGCCGTACACGTTGGCGAAGCGCAAGGAGATCGGCGAGACCGCGTGCAGCCGGGCGTACAGCGTGCAGTAGCCCTCGGCCGCCAGCTTGCTCTGACCGTAGGGCGAGAGCGGAGCCGTCTCCGCCTCCTCGCCCAAGGGCAGGGTCTGGCCGTCACCGTAGATCGCGCCGCCGGTCGAGGCGAGCACGAAGCGCCGAGCGCCCGCGACGCGCGCGGCTTCGAGCGCGTTGATCGTGCCCTCGACGTTGACGCGGAGATCGAGCGCCGGCTCGCGCACCGAGACTCCCACGTCGACCTGAGCGGCGAGGTGAAAGACCACTTCGGGCCGGACGCGGTGGGCCAGCGCGGTCAGCGCCACGCCGTCGCGCACGTCGATGCGCTCGAGTTGCGCTCTGTCACCCACGCGCTCGGCCCGGCCGCTCGAGAGATCGTCGACGACGTGGACCTCGTAGTCCGCGTCGAGCAGCGCGCTGACCAGGTGCGAGCCGATGAACCCTGCCCCGCCCGTGACAAGTGCCCTCGGAGCGTGGTGGCGGGGCGAGCGAGGCACTGGGATGGAAGGCGCCCTGAGTAGACCGGCCGACGCTCGCCCGCCATGGTAGGGAGAGACCGCGAAGGTGGTGGTCCGCCTCGCCCACGCGCCCCGTAGGGCATCATTCCCCCGTGCTCGACCGCCTCACCTGCTCGCCCGGCGCCTACCGCCGCGTCGCCGCCGTCGCGCTCGGCGCCCTCACGCTGATCGTCCTCACCGGGGCGATCGTGCGCCTGAGCGGATCGGGGCTCGGTTGCCCGGACTGGCCGAAGTGCTTTGGCAAGACCCTTCCGCCGCTCCGGGTGCCCGCGCTGATCGAGTACGGCAACCGGGTGATCACGGGGTTCGTGGCGCTGGCGACCTTCGCGGCGGGGGCGCTCGCGTTCCGCCGCCGGCCGTTTCGGCGCGACATCGCTTGGATCGGGGTCATGCTGCCGCTCGGGGTGGCGGCCCAGATCGTGCTCGGCGGGTTCACCGTCCGCGAGCACCTACGGCCGGGGTTCGTGATGGCGCACTTCTCCCTCTCTATGTTGATCCTCATCGCCGCCGTGGCGCTCCTCTGGCGCGCGGGGCACGAGCCGGGCGAGCGGCGCGCGAGCTCCGACCGGACCGCGGTGTGGGCCGTGCGCTCGCTGCTCCCGCTCGGCGCGCTGACGATCGTCGTGGGCACCGCGGCGAGCGGCGCCGGCCCGCACCCGGGCGCCGGGCGCACCCACGAGCAGATCCACCGCCTCTACTTCAAGGGGGGAGACACCCTCACCTTCGTCATCCACCGCCACGCAGCGCTCGCCGCCGTGCTCGGGCTGCTCGCCGTCGGCGTGTTCCTTCTGCTGCGCCAGCGCGAGGCCGAGCCGGGCCTGCGCCGGGCGGTCTCCGCGGTGATCCTGCTCATGGCCGCCCAGGGGGTGCTCGGCGGGGTGCAGTACGCGCTGAAGCTCCCGTCCGACCTCGTGTGGCTCCACGTCATGCTCGCGGTGCTCACGTGGCTCTCGATCCTGTGGTCGGTCGCCGAGGCCGGGCGCCTCGAGCCCGCGCCGATCGGGGCCGGGGCCTCCGCGCCGAGTGAGGCAATGCGCGCCCGCGCGGTATCCACGCGCTGAGCGGGGCGTTAGCATCGCCTCCAGCATGAGCGCCTCGTCCTCCGACTCGCCGCCGCGGCGCCCCGGACCGACCGAGAACTTCTTGGACATCCTCATCGTCGACGACGAGGCCGAGCTGCGCGAGATGCTCACCCGCTCGTTCGCACGCGAGGGCCACCGCGTGCAGGCGGTGGGCGACGGTCGCTCGGCGCTCGAGCGCGCCGGCGCCCAGGCCTTCGACATCGTTCTCCTCGACGTCGCGCTCGGCGCCCGCCCCGACGGCTACGAGGTCTGCCGCACCCTGCGCGGGCGGCGCTCCATCGTGCCGATCATCATGCTCACCGCGCTCGACTCCGAGACCGACGCGGTGGCCGGCCTCGAGGCGGGCGCGGACGACTACGTCACGAAGCCGTTCGGCCTCGCCGAGCTGCGCTCGCGCATCCGCGCCGTGCTGCGCCGCTCCGCTCCGCGCCAGCCGGCCGAGAACGGGCTCGCCATCGGCCCGATCGCGCTCGACCGCTCCTCCCGCGAGGTCGCCGTGGACGGTGAGGCCGTGCATCTCACCTTCTCGGAGTTCGAGCTGCTCGCCGCGCTCATGGTCGAGCCCGGGCGCCTGTTGAACCGCCAGGAGCTGCTGCGGGCGATCTGGGGCGACTCGGCCTACCGCGACCCGCGCGCGATCGACGTGCACGTGCGCCATCTGCGCGAGAAGCTCGAGCCCGAGCCCGAGCAGCCCCGCTACCTGCTCACCGTGCGCGGCGCCGGCTACCGCCTGCAGGCGCCGTAGGCCGATGCGCGCGCGGCGACGATGGGCGCTCGGCCTCCGGGGGCGCATCGTCGGCGCCCTCGTGCTCACGAGCGTCGCCACGCTCGGGGTCGCCGCGCTCGGGCTCCTCTCGCCGCTTGAGCGGCGCCTGCGCGCGCGCGAGATATCCGCCCTCTCCGGGACGGTGCTGACCGCTCGACCATCCTTCGCCGGGCTCGCGCCCTTCGAGGTGGCGCCCGGATCGCCCGAGCTCGCCCGCACGGTTCGCGCGCTCGCTCGGCGTACCGGCGGCCGAGTGGTCTTCCTCGACCGCGACCTGCGCCCGCTCTTCGCCACCGATCCCGACGTCGCCGACATCTACGAGGACGTCGAGCGCGCCTACCTCGAGGACCGGACGATCGCCGGCACCGATCCGGGCGGGGGGACGGAGACCGCGCGCGTGGCGGTGCCCGTGAGGATCGGGGGCAAGCTCTACGCGATTGCCGCGCGCAAGCCGATCGCCGAGGTCAAGGCGGCGACGCACGTGGTCGCGCGGGCGTTCACCGCCGCCGCGCTGGTGGGACTCGGGTTCGCGCTCGTGCTCGGCTTCGGCCTGGCCACCACGCTCGTGCGCCGCCTGCGCCGGCTGCGCTCCGCCTCCCTGCGCCTCGCCGAGGAGGGGCCCGCCGCCGACGTGCCTGCCGCGGGGCGCGAGGCGCGCGACGAGGTCGGCGACCTGGCGCGCGCCTTCGCCACCATGCAGGGGCGCCTGCGCCAGCAGGAGGAGGCGCGGCGCGCCTTCGTGGCCACCGCCTCGCACGAGCTGCGCACCCCGCTCGCCTCTCTGCAGGGGATGCTCGAGCTCCTCCAGGACGACCTCGACGTCGCCCATCCCGACCTCGGCGACGCCCGCGACCAGGTCGAGCGCGCCCGCGGGCAGGCCCGGCGCCTCTCGCGCCTCGCCGCCGACCTGCTCGACCTCAGCCGCCTCGACGCGGAGGTGCCTCTGCGCTCGGAGGAGGTCGAGCTCAGCGAGCTCTCCCGCGCGGTGCTGGCCGAGTTCGAGGTGCGCGCGGAGGAGAAGGGAGTCGCGCTCGCGCTCGCGCTCGACGCCGCCGCCGGCCCGTGCTGGGCGCAGGCCGATCCGGGCAGCGTCGCGCAGATCGTGCGGATCCTCCTCGACAACGCGCTGCGGGTCACCCCCGCCGGCGAGCGCGTGGTGGTCGCGCTCGCCCGGGGCGAAGAGCGAGCCGGCCTGCGCGTGTGCGACGAAGGGCCGGGAGTCCCGGTCGCCGAGCGGGAGGTGATCTTCGCGCGCTTCCAGCGCGGGACGACGACGGGCGGCGAGCCGGGCTTCGGGCTCGGGCTTGCGCTCGGGCGCGAGCTCGCCGAGCGCATGGGGGGAGCGCTCGTGCTCGAGCCCGGCGCCGGCGGCGGGCCTGCGCAGCCGGCGGGTGCGGCCTTCTCGCTGTGGCTGCCCGCCGCCTCCGGCGCGGCGGAGGAGCCCTCGGCGCCCACTACCCTCAACGCATGAGCGGCCAGCTCCTCGGCCTGGGCCTCGCCCTGCTCGCCTCCGTCGGGCTCAACCTGAGCTACCTGCTCCAGCACGGCGGGGTCGCCGACACGCCGGAGATCACCCTCCGTCACCCGATCGCCTCGCTGCACGGCGTGCTCACCTCGCGCCTGTGGCTGGCCGGCGCGGCGGTGGGGACCGCCGGGTGGGCGATGCACATCCTCGCGCTGACCAAGGCGCCGCTCTCGCTCGTGCAGGCCTTCCTCGCCGGGGGGCTCGTGCTCGTCGTGCCGCTCGCGGCCAAGAAGCTCGGCCATCGCCTCGTGCGCAGCGAGGTGGCGGCGATGGCGCTCATGACGCTCGCGCTCGTCGGGCTGACGATCGGCCTGGACAACGGCGATCACCACCGCTTCTCCACTTCCCCCATGCTGGGCTATCTGGCGCTCTCGGCGCTGCTTGCCGCGGCGCTGGCGGCGGCGATACGCGGAGATCGCCGCGCGCACGCGCTCGGCCTCGCCGGCGGCGTGCTCTACGGGGCGGCCGACGTGGCGATCAAGGGGCTGACCGGGATCCTGCACGACCACGGCGTGCTCGGGGTGCTCACCTCGGGCTGGCTGCCGGCCTCCGCCGTCCTCTGCCTCACCGCCTTCTTCTGCTTCGCGCGCGGGCTGCAGACGGGGCGCGCGCTGCCGGTCATCGCGCTCATGTCCGCGGGCACGAACGTCGTCTCGATCATCGGCGGCTTCGCGGTCTTCGGCGACTCGCTCGGCCGGACTCCCGTGCTCGCGGGTCTGCACCTCGTGTGCTTCCTGCTCGTCGGCGTGGCGGCGTGGCTGCTCGCCCCCGCGCAGGCGGCGCTCACCGTGGGCGGCGAGGAAGCCTCCTCGGAGGTCTCGGCCCCGGGCGCGTCGGCCTCCTCGCCTCGTCCGCGCGACGCCGCGCCGGCTCCGAGCGCGTAGTGCTTCGCACGGCGCTCGTCGCCGGGGCGATCTTCGGGATCCATGTCCCGACGAACCTCGGCTACGTGGGCGTCGGCTTGTTCGTGGGGGTCGAGTCGCTCGGCGTTCCCGTCCCGGGCGAGACCGCGCTGCTCATCGCCGCGGTACTGGCGAGCCGCGGCAAGCTCGACATCGTCACGGTGATCGTCGTAGCCGCCGCGGCGGCGATCGTGGGCGACAACCTCGGCTATCTCATCGGGCGCCGCGGCGGACGGCGGTTGCTCATGCGCCCCGGACCGCTGCACGCACGGCGCCTCGAGCTGATCGAGCACGGCGACCGCTTCTTCGCCCGCCACGGCCCCAAGGCGGTCTTCCTTGGGCGCTGGGTGGCCGTCCTGCGGGTGACCGCGGCGTGGATGGCGGGCGCCAACCGCATGCCGCCGCGGCGCTTCTTTCTCTACAACGCGCTCGGCGGCGTGGCCTGGGCCACCACCGTGGGGCTCGTCGCCTACTGGCTCGGCGAGGCGGGCGGCCAGATCCTCAAGACAGCCGGTGTGATCGGCGCGGTGCTCTTCGTACTCGTGCTTGCCCTCGGAGCGCTCTGGCTGCGCCGGCGCGGCGACCGGGCCGTCGGCCGCGATGCGGGCGAGGCCGGGAGCGTGGGGCCGAGCTGAACGTCAGCGCCGGTCGAGCAGCCGGATCTCCAGCACGTCGGAGAGTGGAGCGAGATCGGCGTCGAGCGTGAGCAGGGGAACCGACAGCACAAGGGCCGTGCCGGCGATGAGTAGATCCATCGCCCGTCGGCGAGGCTGCAGGCCACGCTCCGCGGCCGCCGCGGCCAGCGATCCCCAGGCGCGCGCGATCGCAGCATCGATCGGGACAGGCGCGAACTCGGCCTCCACCGCTCCAAGACGAGCAAGACGGCGGGCGCGCTCGGACGGCTCACGAGCGGCATGAACGCCGAAGTGGAGCTCGGCCAGCGATGCCGTGCTTATCGCCCCCTCCTCCGGCATCAGCGCGGGATCCTCCGCGATGAGCAACGAGGTGTCGAGGACGGCTCTCACGTCGAGAACGGATCGGCGGCTCCCCCGCCGCTGCGTCGCAGATCCTCGAGCATCTCGCGTGGTGGCGGGCTCGAGGCCAGAGCCCGCAGTCGATCACGCGCGACCCATCGCCGTCGGTCGTGCGGGCCGAGCTCGGCGACCGGCCGGCCGCCCACGGTCACGACGAAGTGCTCACCCGCCTCGGCACGGCGGAGGACGTCGGAGACGTGGTTGCGCAGCTCGCGCTGGGGGATGATCTCCATCTCGCCATCCTAGCGGGCTCTGTAGCATCCCTGCTACGGAGGGGCGGGCGCACGTGCGCGAACGCCCAGCGCGCGCCGAGCCCCACGGCGAGCGCGGCCACCCCGCCCGCGGCGAGGCCCCAGCGCGGTCCGGCGACGCCGGCGAGCCAGCCCGCCAGCGGACCGCCGATGGGAGTCGAGCCCAGGAAGACCACGGAGTAGAGCGCCATCACCCGGCCGCGCATGGCCGGCGCGACGGCGAGCTGGAGCGAGGAGTTCACGCCGGCGGCGAAGGTCACGCTCGCGCCCCCGAGGAGGACCAGAGCGGCGAGCTCGAGCGTCAGGCTCGGCGCCGCCGCGGCGCCGAGCAGCGCGAGGCCGAAGGCGAGCGCCGAGCCGCTCACGAGCGCGGCTCCCGTGCGGCCGTGGGCCCCGGCGACGAGCGCCGCGAGCACCGAGCCGACGCCCATCGCGGTGGTGAGCGCGGCGTAGGTCGAGGCCGTGCCGTGGAAGGTGAAGCGGGCCATGAGCGGCAGGAGCACCTGGAAGTTGAAGGCCAGCGTGCCGACCACGGCCATGGCTCCGAGCGGTATCGCAAGCTCGGGCGTCGCTCGGACGTAGCGCAGGGCCGAGCGGATCTGCCCGGGGCTGCGCGTGGCGGCGCTGATCACGGCGGTGTGCAGAGCGGCGGGATCCATGCGCGCGAGCGCCACGATGGTGGCGGCGAAGGAGACGGCGTTCAGCCCGAAGCACGCTCCCACGCCGAGCGTGGCGATCAGCACCCCGGCGAGCGCGGGGCCGACGATCCGCGCGGTGTGCACGATCACGCTGTTCAGGCTCACCGCGTTCACGACCCGCTCGGGGCCGACGAGCTCGACGACGAAGCTCTGGCGCGTCGGGTTGTCCACGGCGTTGACCGCGCCGCGCACGAGCACGAGCGCGTAGACCATCCAGAGCTGCACGGAGCCGGTGACGGTCAGCGCCCACAGCGCGGCGGCGGGCACGGCCATCGCCGCCTGGGTGATGAGGAGCAGCCGGCGCTTGGGCAGCCGGTCGGCGAGCAGCCCGCCGTAGGCCCCAGCGAGGAGGATGGGGGCGAACTGAAGCGCGGCGGTCAGCCCGAGCGCGACGCCGCTGCCGGTGAGGCGCAGGACGAGCCACATCTCGGCCACCGTTTGCATCCAGTTGCCGGTGAGCGAGACGACGAGGCCCGCGAAGTAACGGCGGTAGTTGGGCACCGCAAGCGAGGCGAAGGGAAGGCGCAGGGCGGCGCTCATGCCTCCTCCTCCCCGAGGAGTCGCTCGAGGATGCCCGCGGCCTGCGCGAGCGTGACGAGCTCCGCGGGCGTGAGCCGGCGCATGCGCCGGGCGAGGTAGGCGGTCTTGCGCCCGCGCAGGCGCCGCAGCAGGGTGCGCGCCGCGGGAGTGATCCGCACGCGCGTGACCCGCCCGTCGCTCGGGTCCGGCTCACGCACGATGAGCCCGGCGGCGTCGAGGCCGGCCAGGATCCGCGTGGCGGTGGGGCGCTGCACGCGCTCGCGCGCCGCCAGCTCGCTCGGGGTGAGCGGGCCGTGGCGCTCGAGGGTCGAGAGCGCGGCGGTGAGCGAGGGGGAGAGGCCGGAGCTCGACTCCTGGCGCAGGCGGCGGGCCAGCCGGGTTATGACGAGGCGCAGCCGGGCGGCGAGCTCGGCGTCGACGGCGCCGGTGGGGGCCGTCGACGCCTGCTTCGCGGGGTGGTGAGCCGAGCTAGTTAGCACGGCTAACAGTCTAGCGCGCGGTCGGGTGCCCTCCGCCGGGGGGCTACCCCCGGGTACCGTATGGGCTACCCCCGGGTAGCCCCCAACCGAGGGACGTGCTCGCCAGGGAGGGTTGGCGCGAGATCTTCGTGTGCGAGGGGCTACCCCCGGGTAGCCGGCCGCGAGTGGGGGCGGACCCGGCTCAGCTCATGCGCCGGTAGCGCCACACGCACAGCGGGATGAAGACGATCAGGAGGCCGAGGGTCCACGCGGCGGCCGCCGCGAGCGATCCGGGGAGCGCGCGCTCGAGCGCGTAGGAGCGCGCGGTGTTGGCGGTCAGCGTGACCGGACTCACCTTCGCGAAGGCCTGTAGCCAGTGCGGCATGCTCGCGACCGGGACGAAGACGGAGCTCGCGAAGACGAGCGGGAAGATGAACACGAACCCGGCGGATTGGGCGGCCTCCGCTCCGCGCACCGTGAGGGCGACGAAGGCGAAGATCCAGCTCAGCGCCAGACCGAAGGCGCTGACGACCGCCACCGAGGCGAGCGCGTTGAGAAGGCCGGCGTGGAAGCGAAACCCGATCAGGTAGCCGACGCCGATCATCAACCCGAGGATCAGGACGTTGCGCACGAGATCGGCGACGGTGCGGCCGATGAGGACCGCGGAGCGCGCCATCGGCATGGACCGAAAGCGATCGACGACTCCCTTCGCGAGGTCCTCGGAGAGCCCGACCGCCGTCTGCGTCGCGCGGAACGCGACCGACTGGACGAGGATCCCGGGCAGCAGGAAGTCGACGTACTTCACCCCGTGCAGCGAGCCCTTCACCGCTCCGCCGAACACGTAGGCGAAGAGCAGCACGAACATGATGGGCTGGATCGTCGAGAAGATCAGGAGCTGGGGCTGGCGGATGAAGTGGCGCAGGTTGCGCGCGGTGACCACTCGTGCGTCGGCGATGGCCGAGCGGACCTCCTCCGGGGAGGGAGCGTGGATGCGGAGCAGCGGCCGCTTCGCGCGGTTGCCCTCGCCGGGCGCGGGCAACGCGGGGCCGGGCGGCCTGGCCTGCGCGCCGGCTGCCTGCGGGTGCGCCTCCGCGCCGTTCTCGCTCGGTGGCGCGCCCGTGAGCTGCAGGAACACGTCGTCGAGCGTCGGGCCTCGCACGCCGAGGTTGGAGACCTCGATGCCGGCGCGGCGCAGCGCCCCGGCGGCGTCCTCGATCAGCTCGAGTCCGTCGCGCGGGGCCGGCAGCGTCAGCCGGTCAAGGCGCGCGTCCTGTTCGGGAGCGCCGCAGCCGACGCCCGCGAGCACGGCCTGCGCCTCCTCCCGGCTGGCCGCCGTGGCGAGCTCCACCTCGAGGATCCGACCCCCGACCCGCTCCTTGAGCTCGTTGGCCGTGCCCTGCGCGATCACCTGGCCGTGGTCGATCACCGCGATGCGGTCGGCCAGCTGGTCGGCCTCCTCGAGGTACTGGGTCGTGAGCAGCAGGGTGGTGCCCTCGCGCACGAGCTCCCGCACGATCTCCCAGATCTGGTTGCGGCTGCGCGGATCGAGACCGGTGGTCGGCTCGTCGAGATAGAGGATGCGGGGGCGCGTGAGCAGGCTCGACGCCAGGTCGAGACGGCGGCGCATGCCGCCGGAGTACGTGCGCACCGGGCGATCGGCGGCGTCGACCAGATCAAAGCGCTCGAGGAGCTCGTCGGCGCGTCGCCGCGCCTCGGCACCCGAGAGGTCGAACAGGCGACCGAACATGTGCAGGTTCTCGCGCCCGGAGAGGATCTCGTCGACCGCCGCGAACTGCCCGGTCAGGCCCAGGAGCTCTCGCACCGCCGGGGCCTCGGTGACGACATCTCGCCCGAACACCTCGGCGACTCCGGCGTCGGGCGTGAGCAGGGTGGCGAGCACCCGCACGAGCGTGGTCTTGCCCGCTCCGTTGGGTCCGAGCAGCGCGAAGACCGTTCCCTCGGGGACGTCGAGATCGACGCCGCCCAGCGCCACGGTGGCGCCGAAGCGCTTGGTCACGCCCTCTACGTGGACGGCGAGGGATGAGCGAGCGGCCGACACGCCGGCGACCATACCGCCGTGCCGTGCCCGCCGCCGGAGCGCTGGCTCAGCGGGCCGCGCGGACGTGATGGCGCCCGGGCGCCGGCTTGAGGACGAGCAGCCGGCTCGAGCGCTCGCGCGCGCCGCGGTAGCCGCGCACGACCGCGCTCAGCCTCACCCTCAGCGAGCCGCGGCGCGTGAGGAGCCGGCCCGCGAAGCCGCCGATGTGGAAGCCGATGATCTGCCGGTGGCCACGCGGCACCGAGAAGGTGCGGCAGCCGCGGCCGCAGCGCGCAGCGGTGACCCGCAGCGCGGTCGCGGCGGCGAGGACCCGGGGCAGCCGGCGGCAGCGACTGCAGCGCGCGCTCGTGACCGGCACGCCCGCTCCGACCGGTGTGCCGCTGGCGAGGCCGAGCCGCAGCTCTCCCCGGCATCCGTGGACGGCGGACGCGGGGCAGGAGACGGCGACCGCCACCACGCCCGTCGCACTCGCGACCAGGGGCTGCGTGGGGGCGGGCAGCGCGAGCGCGGACTCGAGGGGAGCCGAACGCGGCGGCGCGATGGGAGCGGGCGGGGGCGGAGCCGCCGCGCCGCTCTCGCAGTCGAGGTCCACCGTGTCGGTGGCGTCGCTGCGCACGGCATCGGCGCCGTCGCCGCAGGAGAGCTGACCCGCGGCGCCGTAGCCGCCGTAGAGCCGGTCGTCGCCCGCGTCGCCGTAGAGGAAGTCGTGGCCGCCGCGCCCGTCGAGGACGTCGTTGCCGCTGCCGCCGTAGAGCACGTCGTCGCCGCTGCCGCCGTAGAGGCGGTCATCGCCCGCGCCCCCTGCGACGCGGGCCGGAGTCGGCGCGTCGATGGCCACGGCGTCGTTGCCGTCGCCCGCGTCGACGTAGATGCTCTGCACGGGCGCCGCCCCGCACACGACCTGGTGCACGTTGAGGGTGCGGCAGCCCGAGCTCGCCGTGATGCTCGCGCCCGAGTCGCTGAGGACGTAGTCCCCCCCGGAGAGCTGCACCGTGAGGACGTTGGCCTCGCCGCTGGCGGCGAAGTAGGAGAGCGTGCCGTTGCCGATCACCGCGGTCGAGGCGGAGGCCGAGGCGGGGGCGAGCACGCCGAGCGCGCAGAGCAGCAGAGCGACCATCAGGGCGCGAGGGCGGCAGGAGGCTGTGCGCTGGAGCGTGGACATCGCTAGACCGCAAAGCTCGGCTCGGGGAGGAGGACGGGCTCCTCGAGGGCCAGCAGCGTGGTCTGGCCCCCGGGCCGCTCGTCGAGCGCCTGGCAGACCGCCTCGACGACGTCGGGATCGAACTGGCCGCCAGAGCAGCGGCGGAGCTCGGCGCGCGCGGCCTGCTCGTCGATCGCCGGCTTGTGGGGCCGCTCGGTGGTCATGGCGTGGAAGGCGTCGCAGACGGCGATGATCCGCGCGCCGAGCGGGATCGCGTCTCCGGCCAGCCCGTCGGGGTAGCCCGTGCCGTCGAAGTGCTCGTGGCTGTAGCGCACGAGCTTGGCCACGGGCGCCAGCGCGGGCGCGGCGGCGAGCACGCGCTCGCCGACCAGCGTGTGCTCGCGGATCTGGTCGATCTCCACCGCATCGAGCCCGCTGACCTTTTGGAGGATCGCGTCGGGCACGGCCATCTTGCCGATGTCGTGCAGCTCGGCGGCGCGCGCCATCTCCTCGAGCTCGGGGCCCGAGAGCCCGAGTCGCCGGCCCACGTCACGCACGAGCTCGACGACCTCGGCGAGCTGGTGCTCGAGGTCGGGCTGGCGCTCGCGGAGCACCTGCACGAGCACGTCGCGCGTCTGCTGCAGCGCGTCGGGCCGGGTGCGTCCCCCGTTCTTGTGGGCGTAGAGCCGCTCGTCAGCGATCTCGAGCGCGATCGAGGCGTCCTGCGCCTCCTGCGGGAAGGTCACGCTGCCGCACGCCGCGGAGACCGCGAAGGCGCGCCCGCGGTCGGTGAGGGCGTCGGCCACCGCACTCTGCGCGCACGGGTCGGTCGTCGGCAACAGCGCGCAGAACTCATCGCCCCCGAGCCGGTAGGCGGTGCCGAGGCCCGCCACCGCCTGCTCGAGGTTCGTCCCCAGGCGCGCCAGCAGGGTGTCGCCCGCAGGATGGCCGAACGCGTCGTTGTAGCGCTTGAAGCCGTTCAGGTCGACGATGACGAGCACGCCGGGATCGACGAACGTGGCCTGCGCCATCGCGTCCTCGAGGTCGCGCTGAAGGGCCCGGCGGTTGCCGAGCCCGGTCAGGCTGTCGGTCATCGCCTCGCGGCGCGAGTGCTCGGCCGAGCGCAGGTTCTCGCCGAAGGTCAGCGCCAGGCGGCCGAGGACCACGAGCAGCGAGAGGATCGAGAGGATGTAGGCGACCGGACCGATCGCGTGGATCTCGTTGAAGAGAAGCAGCCCGAGCGCGCTCAGCGCGAAGAGCACGGGCAGCGCGAGCAGGCGCCACCCGCCCAGGCGGATCGCCAGCGCTTGGCGCGGCGTCTGCCAGGCGGCGTGGGCGAGCAGCAGGGCTGAGGCGGGCCACAGCGCGTCGAAGACCGTCCGCTCGGAGGAGTGGCCGGTGGCCGCCCACCACAGCGAGAGGGTGTCGGCGACGGCGCCGACCGCGAGGGCCGCGGCGAGCAGGGCGAGCATGCGTCCGGGGCGCCAGCTCGTCAGCGCGAGGACTCCCACCACGAAGACGGCGAGCAGCAGGTCGCCGGCGGGATAGGAGAGGTTGGCGATGACGCTCGCAAGGGTTCCTCCCGTTCCCGCGAGGATGGGAGGCAGCACGAACGTCGCCGCCAGGGCCGAGACGGTGAGGACCCCGACGAGACCGTCGAGCCAGAGGCTCGCGTGGAAGTCGTGGACGCGGTCGCGGACGAGCAGCACGATCGTCACGTAGCTGGCGGGATAGAAGGCAAGCCAGAAGAAGTCGCTCAGGGAGGGAAACGGCGCGGCGGCGCCGGACGGAGCGATGGTCGAGGCGATCTGCCCGATCGCCCAGCAGGCCAGGCCGACGCCGAGCGTGAGCCAGGCGGCGCGCTGGCGGCGCTCGAGGACCGCTCGAGCCAGGCAGAGCCCCGCGGCGAGCACGAAGAGGGCGTTCGAGAGCCAGTCCTCGAAGAAGGAGTCGAGCGGGCGGCCGCCCGCGTGGAAGAGGGAGTGGCTCGCGTAGGCGAGCAGCGCGATCCACCCGAGCCACTGGAGGCCGCGGATCGTCGCGCGGGCCTTCGCGGCCGGGCGCTCGCCCAGGGCGGGGAGCGGGGTGGGGCAGCTCCGGACACGGCGCGAGCGCCCGAGCAAGTTGGGGAGTCGAGGCCGGATGGCGTTGGAGCTCATGGGAGGGCGAACATGGTGTGGCCGACCCAGCGGTCGGTATCCCTGATATCGGCGCGGTCGCCCGGGCCTTGACTTCTTCGGCCCCGACCTGGCCGGGCGATGGTCGGCCCCCGGGCTCGTCGGTAGGGTGAGGCCGCGGCGGAACGGGGGTGATGTGAACACTTATCGGGTGCTGATCCCGCCTCAGAGGAGCAGAGCCCACCGTGCCGGGCGCCTCGAGTGGTGGCTCGCGGGCTGCGTGGCGCTCGCGCTGATCTCGCTTGCCGCTCCTTCGGTGCCCAACTCCGACCCGTGGGGATGGATCATCTGGGGGCGCCAGCTCGACCACTTCGAGCTGGTGACGGCGGGCTACCCGTCCTGGAAGCCCCTGCCGGGTGGCGTGAGCGCCGTGCTCGGGCTCTTCGGCGTCGCTCCGGGCGGCTGGCTCGTCGTCGTGCGCGCGGCGGGCCTCGGCGTGCTCGTGCTCGTCTACCGGATGGCCGCGCGCCACGGCGGCCGGGTGGCGGGAGCCGTGGCGGTGGTGGGGATCGTCCTCTTCCCGCAGTGGTGGCGCTTTCTCGCCCACGGCACCTCCGAGCCGCTGCTCATCGCGCTCATGCTCGGCGCCGTGGAGGCGCACGGCAGCGGGCGCCGGCGCCTGGCATTCGCGTGCGGGCTCCTCGCCGGCCTGCTCCGCCCCGAGGTGTGGCCGTTCGTGCTCGCCTACGTGATCCTCCTGCGACCAGCGACCGCGCGGCGCCGGGTCGCGGTCGGCCTCGCGCTGCTCATGCTCCCCGTGCTGTGGTTCGTGCCCGACTGGATCTCCTCCGGGGATCCCTTCCACGGCGCCGGGCTCGCGCGCCACTCCGCGGAGGCGCTCGCGACCCAGGCCGCCGGCCAGCCCGTGCTCGAGGCGCTGCGCCGGGGAAGCGAGCTGACCGTCCTTCCCGTCGAGCTGCTCGCGCTCCTCGCGGCCGTCCTGGCCTGGGGGCGCGGTGAGCGCCGGGTGCTCGGGCTCCTCGCCCTCGCGCTGATCTGGCTCGTGCTCGTGCTCGTGCTCACCGCCTTCGGCTATGCGGGCATCGCCCGCTTCCTCGAGCCCGCGGCGGCGCTCGTGTGCGTGCTCGGAGGGATCGGCGCGGCCTGGCTGCTCGACGCCGCGCGGCGCGTCCGGGCCGGCCCGCTCCTCGTCGGGGCGCTGCTGCTCGCGGCGCTCGCACCCTCCGCGCTCGCGCGCGGGCGCGATGCGATCGGCGACGTGCGCGACGCGGACGCGCAGGCGGGTATCCAGCGTGATCTGCGCGAGACGGTCGCCCGGCTCGGAGGCGCGCGCGGGGTGCTCGCGCGCGGGCACCCGTTCGCCACGCCGTCGTGGCAGACCGCGCTGGCCTGGGAGATCGGCGCCTCGACCGACGAGGTCGGCTCGCTGCGACTCCCCGCGGTGGTCTTCCGCGCCCCCGTCCCTCCCTTTCCCGAGCTCGACGCGTGGACGCAGCCCGGGCCGGGCAAGTTCCCGCTCCAGGTCACGCCGGTGCTGCGCTACCGCGGTTGGGACGTGCTCGTGCTGAGCGCCCCGCCGGTGCTTCGGTGAGGCGCCCCGGCGCCCGCGCCGCGGCGGCGCTCCTCGTGCTCGCGCTGGCGCTCCGGCTGGGGGAGGTGGCCGCGACGCCCCACTACGCGCCGCGCAACGACGACCGCGACTACGTCGCGCACGCCGCGGCGATCGCGCGCTCGGGCGTCTTCCCGCGGCCGCAGGCGTGGATCCGTCGCGCCGGCTGCCCGGCGATCCCCGGCTTTCCCGGCGCGCCCTGCGTAGCCGCCGACCACGCCCCGGGCGCCGAGCTCGTGGCGCGCCCGACGGCCTACCGACCGCCGGCCTACCCCTACGTGCTGGCCGGCGTGCAGGTAGTCGGGGGCTGGCTCGGGCTCGAAGCTGTGAGCGCCGCGCGTCTCTTCCAGGCGCTCCTCGGAGCGCTGCTCGCGGGCCTGGCCGGGCTCCTCGGTGCCCGGATCTGGGGCCGGCGGGTCGGGCTGATCGCGCTGGCCCTCGCCGCCGTAGACCTTCCGCTCATCCTCGTCTCGGGGACGCTCATCTCCGAGACCTTCTTCGTCGTGCTGGTGCTCGGATCGCTGTGCGCGGCGCTCGAGCACCGCTCCCGCGCGGGCGGGCGGCGCTGGCTCGTGCTCGCCGGCGCGCTCGCGGGGCTGGCCGCGCTCACGCGCACGAACGGACTCGTGCTCCTCCTCCCCGTCGTCCTCCTCGCGTGGCGGGCGGGCGGCGAGGCGGGCGGCGGGCGGCGCCGGCGCCGGCTGGCGAGCGCCGCAGTGGTGCTGGCCTGCGCGCTCCTCGTGGTGGCGCCGTGGACCGTGCGCAACGCCGTCCTGCTCGGCCACTTCGTGCCGGTGAGCACGGAGACGGGAGGGACCCTGGTGGGAAGCTACAACCCCACCTCCCGCGCCGAGCGCCGGCCGCCCGCGAACTGGCTCGTGCTCAGCGCGATCCCGCGCTACTCCGTCTTGAACGCCGAGCAGCGGGCGCTCCCCGAGGTCGCGGTCGACGAGCGCCTGCGCGGGGACGCCCTGCGCTTCGCCGCCCAGCACCCCGGCTACGTCCCCGAGGTGCTCGGGTGGAACACGCTGCGGCTGCTCGACCTGACGGGCGCCAAGCGGGTTCGCTTCGGGGCCGCGACGATCGGGGTGCCGGGAGGAGCGGCTCTTCTGGGCGCCCACCTCTTCCACGTCTTGCTCGCGCTGGCGTTGATCGGGGCACTGCTGCCCGCCGCGCGGCGGGCCCCCCGGGCGTTGTGGCTCGCTCCCGGGCTCATCTACCTGAGCGCGGCGATCGTCACCTCCGAGACGCCGCGCTTTCGCGCCGGGCTCGAGCCCTTCGTGGTGCTCCTGGCCGCGCTGGCGCTCGACCGGCTCGCCAGCATGCCCTCCGCCCGCAGCCGCGGCTCCATGCGGCGCCAGCCTTCGCCGACGGGGCGAATCGGCCGAAGCTGAAGCCTTGGATCGCTATGGGGCACACCGGGCTTCGGCGAAGTCACGCGGCGGCGTGGAAGATCGCGCAGCGCCAGCACGGCGTCGTCGCACGAGATCAGCTGCTCGGGCTCGGGCTGAGCTCTTCGGCGATCACCCACCGGATCGCGGCCGGGCGCCTGCACCGCGTGCATCGCGGCGTCTACGCCGCCGGGCGCCCTGACCTCACGCAACATGGGCGCTGGATGGCGGCGGTGCTCGCCTGCGGGCCGGACGCGCTGCTCAGCCACGCAAGCGCAGCGGCATTGTGGGGGTTGCGTTCGGTGCGTCCGGGCGACCGGACTCACGTATCCGTGCCGGCGTGTGTGGTGAGACGAGTGCCGGGCATCGTCGTGCGCCGGCGCGCCGCGCTGTACCCGAGCCGCGCCTGGGCGTCCCTGTGACAGATCCGATCTCAACCCTCGTCGACATCGCGAGCCTTCTGACCGCGGCCGAGCTTGAAGCGACGATCAACGAGGCAGACAAGCTCGGGCTGTTCACGCCGGATGAGCTGCGCGCCGCGGCGGCCCGGAGACGTCGCTGCGCCGGCACGCCCGCGGTGCGGGCCGTCCTCGATCGTCATACGTTCGTGCTGACCGACTCCGAGCTCGAGCGGCGCTTTCTTGGGCTTGTGGGGGCAACCGGTCTGACCCCGCCGCAAACGGGTCGGCGCCTCAACGGCTTCAGGGTGGACTTCTTCTGGCCGGAGCTAGAACTCGTGGTCGAGACCGATGGGCTGCGCTATCACCGCACTCCGGCCGCTCAAGCGCGCGACCGCCGGCGCGACCAGGCGCACGCGGCGGCGGGATTCACCGCGCTGCGTTTCACCCACGCCCAGATCGCCTACGAACCGCAGCACGTCAAGGCCACGCTCGAGGCGGTAGCGGCACGGCTCGCTGAAGCCCGGTAGCCGCTATGGCGACACAGGGCTTCAGCGAACGCCGCGGACGCTCAAGCGTCGGGCGCCACCGCGAACACCCACAGGTCCTTGGGCGTGCCCGGAGCCCGCAGGCGCTTGCGCCGCCCGTGCGCGCCGCGCTCGAGCTTCTCGCACGCGGGCTCGGAGACGAGCACTTGGCCGCCCTCGGCGGCGTCGGCCACGCGCGCGGCGACGTTGACGTCGACGCCGAGGTAGTCGCCGCCGAGCTTGCGCGGCCAGCCGTAGTGCACCCCGGCGCGCATGGCGGGGCGGTAGCCCTCGACCTCCACCTCCCGCAGGCGTGACTGCGCCAGATGCGCCGCGTCCACCGCGTCCTGGGGGCGCGTGAAGATCGCCATCACCCCGTCTCCGAGGCGCTTGACCACCTTGCCGTCGTGGTCCTTGACCGCGCCCTCGAGCGCCACGCCGGTCTGGCGCAGCAGGTCGAGCACCACCTCGTCGCCGGCGTGCAGAGCCCACGAGGAGAAGCCGACCAGGTCGGTGAAGAGGATCGCCGCCGCGCGCTCGCCGCGTCCGCGCGACTCCGAGAGTGCCTGCCACACCTGGAGGGCTCCCAGGCCGATCTCGCGCGAGGTGCTTCCCCCGGGCGGCTCGAGGGCCGAGAGCGCGCGCCCGACGAGCTGGTCGGGCGTCCTGCCGGTGGTGGAGAGGGGATCGCCGTAGCGGCTGTCGCCCGGCAGGATGCCGCGCAGGCGGCGCGCCCGCTCGAGCGTCCGCGGGTCGGCGTCGAAGCGCCGAAACGAATCCCGCGCGCGCGTGACCCTCTCCGTGGCCCGGCCCACCTACGCCTCGCTCTCCACCCCGGGCGTGCCGCCGCTGCGCAGGAGCTCGCGCCACTCGTCGATCTCGAGCGAGGCCGGCTCGGTCGACTCCATGAAGTCCACGAGCACGGAAAGGAACCGCTGCGGATCGTCGAGGTGGGGGAAGTGGCCGGCGTCGGGAAAGACCTCGAGTCGGCTGCCGGCGACGAGCGCGTGCGCCGCCCGGCCGTGGGTCACGGGGATGATCGGGTCGCGCTCGCCCCAGACGATGAGGAAGGGGATGTGCTCGGCGAGGTAGAGCCGGTCGGAGGCGTTGACGCGCTGGCCGCCGGGGTCGACGATCGTGCGCAGCGTGTGGACGAACGCCGCCCGCGCCTCGCGGTCGGCGAGCGACGCGTGCCCGCGGGCCATCTCCTCCACGTCGGTGCCGGCCTTCAGCCCCAGCCGGTTGAGGAAGCGGCCGAGCGCGCGCCCGGCATCGAGCAGGCCGGCGCTGGCCAGGAGCGGCAGGACGACCTCCGACCCCGGCAGGGTCGCCGAGCGCAGCAACAGGTTCAGCTCGCGCCCCAGGCCTCCGCTGTCGACCAGCACGAGCCGCTCGCAGCGCTCGGGGAACTGGTAGGAGAGCTGCATCGCCACCCCGCCGCCGAGCGAGTGCCCGACGAACGTGGCGCGCTCGTGGCCGAGCGAGACGAGCAGGTCGCGCACGCCGCTGGCGTAGGCGCCCAGGGAGTAGTCCCCGCGGGGCTTGGCCGACTGGCCGTGGCCGAGCAGGTCAGGAGCGATCACCGTGTAGCGCTCGGCGAGGTAGGGCATCACCCGCTCCCAGGTCGCCGAGGTCGAGGTGATCCCGTGCACGAGCACGAGCGGAGGGCCCGAGCCGGCGCAGCGGTAGGCCACCCGGTGGCCGTGGAGCACCGTCTCACGGCACTCGATGTCGTGCCAGGCGATCGGAGCGGTGGCGGGCTTGGTGGACATGGTTTGGAGCCTACGGGATACCCTCGTGAGCATGCGCTCGCTCGCCCTCACTCGCCGGATCGCCTCGGCTCTGCTCGCCCACCTCGCCCTCGGCCTGCTCCTGGTGGCCTCGGCGTCGGCCCGCGCGGGCGGCGGAAGCGGCGGCTTCGGCGGGCGCGGCTTCGGCGGGCGCGGTGGAGGAGGCGGCCACGGCGGCGGGATCTTCATCCTCATCTACGTCTTCAGCCACCCGCTGGTGCTTGCGCTCATCGTCATCGCGATCGCCGCGTTTCTCATCGTCTCCTGGGTGCGAAGCGCGGCCTACCGCGCCCGCATGCGGGCTCGCCGCCGCGCGCGCGGGCGCCAGGTGGAGCTCGCCGCCGCCGAGGCGGCGGAGGACGACGAGGCCTTCGCTCCCGACACCGTGCGCGAGCAGGCGGCCGGGCTCTTCCGTGAGACCCAGCAGGCATGGGACGCCCGCGACCGCGCCCGCCTCGCCACCCTCGTCGGTCCCGATCTGATGGTCGAGTGGAAGCGACGGCTCGACGACTTCGACCGCCGGCGCTGGCACAACCGCGTCCGGATCCTCCAGGGTCCGCAGGTCGAGTACCTCGGGCTGACCAACCGCACCGAGGACCGCGAGGACCGGGTCGTCGTCCGCATCGAGGCCGTGCTCGAGGACTTCGTGGAGAACCGAGCCGGGATGCGGATCGAGCGCGACCAGGCCGACTTCGGCGACCGGTTCGTGGCGGAGTACTGGACGCTCGGCAAGCGCGAGCGCGACGGGCGCTGGATCGTGCTCTCGATCGAGCAGGACGCCGAGGGCGAGCACCAGCTCGGTGAGACGCTCGTGGCCTCGCCGTGGGGCGACACCACCCGCCTGCATGACGCCTCGCTCGTCGAGCTCGCCGCCGCCGACAAGCTGCCTGAGGACGTCAAGGCCTCCGAGGTCGCGAGCGTCGAGTACGAGGGCAACGCGCGAGCCGCCGCGCTCGACCTCTCGCTCGCCGACGGCCGCTTCGCGCCCGATGTGCTCGAGGTGGCCGTGCGCCGCGCGGTCGCGGCCTGGGCCGAGGCGGTCGACGGCAGCGACCGCGACCTCGCCGCCCTGGCGACGCCCGAGTCGCTGCGCGAGCTCCTCCATCCGGGGGACGCAGGCGCGCGCACGCGGCTCGTGGTGCGCGGACCGCACGTGCGGAAGATGAGCATCGTGGGCCTCGACGCGGCGAGCGATCCCCCGCGCATGACCGTCGTGGTCGAGGCCGAGGGACGCCGCTACGTGGAGGACCGCGACACCACGACGATCCTCGCGGGCAGCCAGTCGCGCTCGGCGCGCTTCAGCGAGCGCTGGACTCTCGCGCTCGCCGGCGAGGACGCCAACCCGTGGCGCATCGTCGACGCACACGGCGGCGGCGTGCCGGCGTCGCGGGCCTGAAGTCCTCCGGAAAGCTAGCGCGCGTCGGCGAGCGCGAGTATCCGCGGGACGTGGCGCTCCACGCGCGCGGGCAGCCGCGCGGTGGGAAACCACGACGCCTCGGCGATCTCGCCGTCGTCGAGGTCGAGGACCAGATCCCCCACCTCGGCGTGAAAGCAGCACAGCGTGTCGCGCTTGCTGTTGATCCTGGCGTAGAGGTCGCCGAGCGCTCGCCACGAGGCGATCTCGACCCCGAGCTCCTCCTCGACCTCTCGCCGCGCCGCCTCGCTCGGTCGCTCGCGCCGGCGCACGCCGCCGCCCGGGAGCTCCCACCGCTCCCGCGGTCCGTAGGTGTGGCGCACGAGCAGCACCTCGTCACCGCGGGTGATCACGCACTTCGCGCCGCGCTTGACCGGCCGCGCGAGCACCCAGTAGACCTGCAGCACGCGATAGGCGAGGCGAAAGCCGAGCCGACGGAGCGGGACGGGGATGTGCTGCACGCCTGACGCCTACGCGCTGCGCCGCCGCGCCCCGGCGTCGAGCGCCGGGTCCTGCCAGCCCGCGTCGACGGCGTTCAGGTTCTCCCCCGGCGCCACGATCTCGTCGATGCGGTCGAGGATCGCGGCGCCGAGCCTGACCTCCGTGGCGCCGAGCTGGCTCTCGAGCTGCTCCAGGGTGCGCGGTCCGATGATCGCCGCGGTGACGGCGGGGTGCTCGATCACGAAGGCGAGCGCGAGCTCGATCAGCGAGAGCCCGGCCTCCTCGGCGAGCCGGCCGAGGGCGTCGGCGGCCTCGAGCTTGCGCTGGTTGCCGGGCAGGGAGAGGTCGTAGCGCCCGGGAATCCGCTCGGCCCGGTGGCTTCGAGGCGTCTCTCCGTCCTTACGGTACTTGCCCGAGAGCCAGCCGCCGGCGAGCGGGCTCCAGGGGATGACCCCCATCCCGTAGCGCTCGCACACGGGCAGGACGTCGGCCTCGACGCCCCGAACGAGAATGGAGTAGGGCGGCTGCTCGCAGACGAAGCGCTCGCGGCCGCGCCGCTCGGCCGTCCACTGCGCCTCCACGATCGCGTGCGCCGGAAAGGTGGAGGAGCCCAGGGAGCGGATCTTGCCCGCGTGCACGAGGTCGGTGAGCGCCCCGAGCGTCTCGTCGATGTCGGTATCGGGCTCGGGGCGGTGGACCTGGTAGAGGTCGATCCAGTCCGTTTGCAGCCGGCGCAGGCTGTTCTCGACCTCCTGCACGATCCAGCGGCGCGAGTTGCCGCGCCGCAGCGGTCCCTCGCCCATGGAACCGTGGAACTTGGTGGCGAGCACGACGTCGTCGCGGCGGCCGCCGGCGAGCGCCTTGCCGACGATCTCCTCCGACTCGCCCTGGGAGTAGACGTCGGCGGTGTCGAGGAAGTTGATGCCCGCGTCGAGCGCGCGATGGATGACCCGGATCGAGTCGTCGTGGTCCGGGTTGCCCCAGGCGCCGAACATCATCGTGCCCAGGCACAACGGGCTGACGTCGACGCCGGTGCGGCCGAGCGGGCGGGTCTGCATGGTGTGGCTCCTCGTCAGATGGGGGCGAAGGGAAGGATCAGTCGAGCTCGCGCAGGCGCCGGCGCAGCTTACGACGGCGCGCCTCGAGCTCCCCGGCGAGCGATTCGAGCTCTTGGCGGCGGCGGCGCACGAGCAAGAGCTGCTGCTCGAGGTGCCCGAGGCCCTCGAGGAGGATCTCGCGGCGGCGGGAGGGCTCGGGGTCCTGCTCGTGCCACTCCTGGCGCAGCGAGGCGCGCGCCTCCTCGGCCTCGATCAGCTCCGTGAGCTCCTCGAGCGAGACCCCGAGCAGCTCCTTGAGCCGGATGACCTCACGCAGCCGTTCGACGTCTCCCTGGGAGTAGAGGCGGTGCTGGCCCGAGGGCCGCGCGGCTCCCCCGTGGAGCAGCCCGATCTCCTCGTAGTAGCGGATCGTCCGCGGGGTGGTGCCCACGAGCTTGGCCACCTCGCCGATGCGCAGCGCGGAGGAGGCCGTGGCGCTCATCGCGCGAGCTCGGGCTCGCGCCGCTCGGCGCGGCGGGGGGCGCCGGCGCGGGCGTCCGGCATCCCCTCATCGTCGCTCGGCGCGGGCTCGTGCCGCGGGCGCAGCAGAGAGACGAAGGTGCCCACGAGCGCGCTCGCGGCGAGCACCCACAGCGCCGTGTGCATGTTGGCGATGAAGGGCGCGAGGCGCTGGTCGGAGAGACCCTGCGCGAGTCCCGAGAAGATCTTGAACAGCAGGTCCTTGGGCACCGCGGCGGTGATGATCGCCAGCACGAGCGCGATCGAGATGACCGCCCCGGTGTTCTGGAGCATCGTCCGCGCGCCCGCGGCGATGCCGCGGCGTTGGGCGGGCACCGCGCCCATCATCGCCGCGGTGTTCGGCGAGTTGAACATCCCGGAGCCGATCCCCACGATCCCCATCCACAGCCCGCTCTGCCAGTAGGGCGTGTGCACCTGGAGGGTGGTCATGAGCGCCAGGCCGATCGCGCTCACGAGCATCCCGAGCGCCGAGAGCACGCGCGAGCCGTGGCGGTCGGCCCACACGCCGGCCAGCGGGGAGGAGATGAGCATGCCGAGCGCGAGGGGGATCAGCTTGATCCCGGCGGTGATCGGATCATCGCCCTTGGCCCCCTGGAAGTAGAAGACGAAGACGAACATCAGCGCGAAGCGCGCGAGCCCGTTGATGAAGGCGGCCGCCGTGGCCGCGGCGAACAGGCGGTTGCGGAAGATGCCCAGGTCGAGCATCGGCGCCCGGCCGCGGTGCTCGATGAGCACGAAGAGCGGCAGGAGCACCACCGCGGCGAGGAGCCCGCCGAAGACGATCGGGTCGCCCCACCCCGAGAGGCCTCCCCGCGAGACGCCGAGCACGAGGCCGGTGAGCCCGAGCACGAACGTCGTGGTGCCCAGGACGTCGTAGCCGCGGTTCTCGTCGGGCTTGGCGAGCTCGGGCAGCACGAGCGCGCCCCACGCCGCGCCGATCAGCCCGAAGGGCACGTTGAACCAGAAGACCCAGTGCCAGGAGATCGCCACGAGCGCCCCGCCGAGCACGGGGCCGAGCACGAGCCCGACCGCGGCGACCATCGTGTTCGTCCCCATGGCGAGCCCGAGCTGCTCGCGCGGGAAGGCGTCGGTGACGAGCGCGGAGGCGTTGGCGAACAGGAACGCCCCGCCGATGCCCTGGAGGATCCGCCACAGGATGAGCTCGGTGCCGTCCCCAGAGAAGCCGGCGCCGAGCGAGGCGGCGGAGAAGACGAGAAAGCCGGCGACGTAGGCCGTCTTGCGGCCGAAGAGGTCAGAGAGGCGACCGGCGGTGAGCACGAGCACGGTCGAGGCGATCATGTAGGCGAGGATCACCCACACGAGCGAGAGGATGCTCGTGTGCAGCGAGCGCTCGAGGTCGGGCAGGGCGATGATCAGCGTGCCCGAGTTGATCGTGGCCAGGAGCACTCCCAGGCTCGTGCACGAGAGCGCCCACCACTTGTAGTGGGCGTGGTCGGCGGCGACGCCCGGGCCGCGGCGGCGCTTAGGAGTGGAGGTGGTGGCGGACTTGGAGAGCGCGGTCATGGGGAGGGACCCAGCGTTTGAACTCTTACGTAAACGTCAGTTTAGCGCGCGGGCGCCCCGGCGCGATTCGGGCGAGCCGTGTGGCTCGCCCGAAGTGCGCCCGTGCATGGATCGCCTCTGTACTACTAGCGTCCCAGGACTGCGTGTCTTGCCTGGGCGGCGTGACACTCCCGACCACCGGGACGGGCCGCCGGCCTAGAGGCGGCCGGCGCGTGGCCCAGGTGGATGCCCGAGGGCACCCTGGTCGAGTAGGCGATCAGCCGGGCCTGCAGGGTAGCTCGTGCGTGGCGCCCGGGGCACCTAGAGTGGGCGCCGATGACCGGCCTGAGAGTGAGCGTGCTCGACCAGTCGCCGGTCTCCGAGGGCTCCACGGGCGCCGAGGCCCTGGCCAACACGCTCGACCTCGCCCGCCGGGCCGACGAGCTCGGCTACTTCCGCTACTGGATCGCCGAGCACCACGGCGGGCCGATGCTCGCGAGCCCCAGCCCCGAGGTCCTCATCGGTCCCGTCGCGGCGGCGACCTCGCGGCTGCGTGTCGGAAGCGGCGGTGTGATGCTTCCCCACTACAGCCCGTTCAAGGTCGCCGAGACGTTCAGCATGCTGAGCGGGCTCTTTCCCGGGCGGATCGACCTGGGCATCGGCCGCGCGGCGGGCACGGACCCGCTGACCACGTTCGCCCTGCAGCGCGACCGCGGCCAGGCGGCCCCCGACGACTTTGCCCAGCAGCTCGCCGAGCTACTCGCCTACCTCGACGACGAGCTTCCGTCCGACCATCCGTTCGCCCGCCTCGGAGGGGTGCTGCCCGGACGGCCGCACGCGCCCGAGCCGTGGCTGCTCGGGTCCTCCGCCCAGAGCGCGATCTGGGCGGCCCAGCTCGGGCTCCCCTACGCCTTTGCCGACTTCATCAACCCGGGCGGCGTGGAGATCGCGCGCTCCTACCGCGAGCGCTTCGAGCCCTCGCGCAGCCTGCCCGAGCCCCGGGTGGCGGTCGCCGCGTGGGTGATCTGCGCGCCGAGCGAGGAGGAGGCTCAGCGGCTCGCCGCGAGCAGCCGGATGACCTTCACGCTCCTGCGCCGCGGCGAGCTCATCCCGGTGCCGCCGGTGGAGAAGGCGCTGCGCTTCCTCGAGGAGGGTGGCGAGCGCGCGGGCGGCGCGCCGCGCGGGCGGCGCGCGATCGTCGGGGACCCCGCGAAGGTGCGCGCGGGCATCGAGGAGCTGGCGCGCGACTACGGGGCCGAAGAGGTGATCGTCGTGACGATCACCTTCGAGCACGCGGCCCGAGTACGGTCGTATGAGCTGATCGCCGAGGCGCTCCTGGGCGCTTAGGCGGCCGGCGCGCCGGGATGAGCCGGCTCGCCGGGCGCGGGCTCGCCGGGCTGCAGCGGCTGCCCGAACTCGGGGCACGCCTCGTTGCGACACTCCCAGCCCTCGTCGGGCCCGAGCGCGCGCGTGGCGGGCTGGGTGCACGTGGGACACACGGACGGGGCGGACTGGTGGCTCACGTGCGGGAGCCTACCGGGCGTGTCGCGCCTGCCCGCTCAACGGCCGAAGCGACCGGACTCGAGCGCCCGCTCGAGCGCTGCGGGGTCGTAGCCGGGCAGCTCGCCCGTAGCTTCGAGCTCAGCCTGGTAGGCGGCCATCGCCGCCTTGGCGTCGTCGGTCCCCAGCGTGGCGAGGAACTCGGCGCGCTCGAGCCGCAGGCCGTCGGGCAGCGGCAGCGAGCCACCCTCGTACACCGCCCGCTTGGCCGCGGCGACGCCGGCCTTCGGTCGGGCGCCGAGCCGGCCGGCCACGGCGAGCGCGCGCTCGAGCAGGTCCTCGGGCCGAACCACCTCATCGACGATGCCGAGCTCGGTGGCCTGCTGCGGCGTGAGCGGCCCCCCGTCGAGCACCAGCCGCAGGGCGCGGTGGGCGCCGAGCATGCGGGCGAGCCGCTGCGTGCCGCCACCGCCGGGAGGGAAGCCGAAGAGGATCTCGGGCTGACCCATGGCGTGCTCGCCCTCGGCCATCACGCGGAAGTCGCAGGCCAGCGCGAGCTCACAGCCGCCGCCCATGGCCGACCCGTTGAGCGCGGCGACCCAGACGGCTCCCGAGCGGTTCATCCGCAGGAAGTTCTCGTGGAAGCGCTCGACCGCCGCGAGCCCCGCCGCGAGAGTGCGCGCCAGCGTGTGATCGGCGGACGGGACGCGGCGCAGGGCGCCCACCGCGCGCAGCGAGGTCAGGGCGGCTCGCGGTCCCACGGAGGGGCTCGTGCGCGCCCCCTCGAGGAGCTCCGCGACGTCGTAGTGGGCCACGAAGCGCTCGGGATGCGACCCGGTGAGCACCACGCCGCCGACCCCGTCGTCGGAGTCGACTCGCGTCAGGAGGTGATCGAGCGCGTCGACGGTTCCTGCGTCCATCAGCGCGTGCGGCGGGTTCTCGAGCGTGGCGAGCAGGACCCTTCCGCGCTCCTCTACGTGGATGGTTCCCATGCGCGCCACCCTATGCGTTCGAGCCTCCGTTCGGCCCAAGGGGTCGTGCGCTCGGAGGCGTCGGGGCTCGCCGAGAGGCGGGCGAGCGACCCCGCGCGATCTAGGCCCGAGCGGGCACGACGCCATGATGCAGGGATGACGCGTCCCCGCGCCGAGGTTCTCTGCATCGCCGGCCTGTCCCTGACGACGCTCTACACCCTTGCCCTGATCCCGGTCGCGCCCTCGCTCCTCGGCAAGGATCCCGTGCTGCTCGAGCTCCTGCGCGGCTCGACGCCCGCGATGGTGGCGGGCGGCGCGTTCGCCCGTGTGGGCAGGGCGTCGCTCGTGCTCGCCCTACTCGCCCCCGTCCTCACGTTGATGATGGCCGATCCGCTCTTGTGGTGGGCGGGGCGCATCTGGGGACCCAACGTCGCGGGCGTGATCGTCGGCAACCGCGGACGCCGCGGCCAGCGTTGGATCGAGCGCGCGAGTCGCTGGTCGGAGCGCTACGGCTCCTGGGCGGTGATCTTCTCCTACGTGCTGCCGGTGCCGAGCGCGCTCATCTACGCCGGCGCGGGCTGGACCGGGATGCGCCTGCGCCGATTCCTCGTCCTCGACCTGATCGGCGTGGCGTTGTGGATCGCGATCAACGTCGGGCTCGGCTACCTCGTCGGCCAGTCCGCGGTCGACGTGGCCAAGGCGATCGGCCGCTACTCGCTGTACGTGTCGATCGGCCTGGTGGTGATCATCGTCGCCGTGAGCTCGCGCCGGCGCGCGCGCGACGCGCCGGTGGGGTAGAGCCGTGCAGTCGTTCCGTTGGATCGGCGCGGTCGAGTGGCGACCTGACGCCACATGCGGTGGGTAACTCGCCACGGGACGTCTCGAGCGCCCGTATGCTTTGTCGCATGTGCAGAAACATTCGCCCGCTCCACAACTTCGAGCCACCGGCGACCGATGACGAGACCCGCGCCGCCGCGCTTCAGTACGTCCGCAAGATCAGCGGCTGCTCCAAGCCCTCGCAGGCCAATGCGGAGGCGTTCGAGCGCGCCGTCGACGCGGTCGCCGAAGCGTCTGAGCGCCTCCTCGCAGAGCTGGTGACGAGCGCCCCGCCCAAGGACCGCGAGGTCGAGGCGGCCAAGGCGCGCGAGCGCTTCGCGCGCAGCAGCCGGGCAGCGGCAGCCTGAGCACGGGCCGAGGGGGCCCCACGATGGACTGGGGCGTCGGCGAGTACGAGCTGACCGCGGCCGAGCTGTGGCCCGTGGCCGAGCGGGTCGTGGCGCGCGCCGGCGTTCAGCCCGGCGAGCGCGTGCTCGACCTGGGATGCGGGACGGGCAACGTCGCGCTGCTCGCCGCGCGGGCGGGCGCCGCGGTGACGGCGGTCGATCCGGCGCCGCGGCTGCTCGACGTCGCGCGGCGGCGCTTGAGGAACGAGGGCTTCGAGGCGACGTGGACGCGCGCGGCCGCGGAGGATCTTCCGCCCGGCGATGCGACCTTCGACGTCGCCATCTCCGTCTTCGCGCTCATCTTCGCCGCCGACGCGGAGCGGGCCGCGCGCGAGCTGCTTCGCGTCGTGCGCCCACGCGGGAGGGTGCTGTTCACGGCGTGGACGGCCCAAGGCGCGCTGGCGGGCATGGTCGGCGCGCTCGCGCGTGGCGTCGCCGCGCTGTCCCCCGAGCCGGCGGCCGAGCGCTTCGCGTGGGGCGACCCGGCCGTGGTGCGCGACCTGCTCGAGCGCCACGGCGCGCGCAGCGTGGAGATCGACGACGAGGCGCTGAGCGCCGAGGCGCCATCGCCCGAGGCGTTCCTCGAGCGCTTCCTCACTCGCCACCCCATGGGCATCCCCTGGCGCGAGGCGCTCGAGGCCGGCGGGAACTACGAGAGCGTGCGCGCCGACGCGCTGCGGGTGCTGACGGAGGGAAACGAGGCGAGCGACGGGCTGCGGCTCACCAGCCGCTACCTCCTGGTCCGCGGCGAGCGACGGGGATGAGTTAGTGACCCTCGCGTCCGACCCCGTGCAGTGAGCGCGAACCGGCTCGGGCGCTCAGCGCTCGCGTCGAAGCATCACCTCTGCGAGTCGATCCACGCGGAGATTGCTTTGGAAGGCGTGATGACCGTGCCGTCGGGCAGCTTGAGGGCGGGCAGCTTCTCCGCGCCGGTCGCCTCCCGCAGCTCTTCGCGCGAGCCTTTGCGCCGGAACGGGAGCGGGTTGCCGTGCGCGGCCACCACCTTCTTGTAGGTGATGCTTGCGGAGCGCAGCTTCTCCTGCGCGCGGCGGCAGGGGTGTATTCGCGGGCCGCCGTCGTCGCCGTGACAGACGTAGAGCGTTGGGTCGTCGGCCATGTTCGGTGCTCCCGTGGCTACGGCGCGGGCTCCACCGCGCTCGGATGAGCGGGTCGCCCTACCCGCAACCCGTGTTGTTCCCGCAGCTCGAGCACGTGTAGCAGGAGCCCGTCCGTTGCATCATCCCGCCGCACTGGCCGCAGGCCGGCCCGAGGTCCATCCCTGACATCTTCGCCGGCAGGACCGGCGGGGTGTCGGTGAACGCCGTGGCCGCGGGCTGTGAGGAGCCCGTGCCGCCGTTGCCGTGGCTCGCTCCGCCGTTGCCGCCGTTGCCCCCCTGCGACGGCTCGGCCGCGGGCCCCGCCGTGTCGCTCGAGATCGAGGTCATCGCGTCCTGCGCGGCCTTGCGGGCCCGCACCGCCGGGGTGAGGATGCCGAGCTCCTCCTGGGTGTCGGCGTCGAGGAAGCGCGAGGCCAGCCAGCGCATGATGTAGTCGGGCATCGACTTCGCGAACGGGATCTCGGGGTTCTGCGTGATCCCCTCGGGCTCGAAGCGCATGTAGGCGAACTTCTGCACGAGCGTCTCGAGCGGCACCCCGTACTGCAGCGCGATCGAGATCGACGTCGCGTAGGAGTTCATCATCCCGCGCAGGGTCGAGCCCTCCTTGCCGATGTCGGTGAGGAAGATCTCGCCCACCGTTCCGTCCTCGTACTTCCCGGCGGTGATGTAGCCCTCGTGTCCGCCGATCGAGAACTTGTGGGTGATCGACTGGCGCTCGCGCGGCATCCGCCGGCGCTGCGGCGGCGCCTTGGCCAGCGCCTCGGCCACCGCGACGTCGACGTCGACGCCCGCGGTCTCCTTGACCTCCTTCTGTGCGTCGGTGCGCAGCGCCTGCGCGGTCTTCGAGCCGTCGCGGTAGATCGCCAGAGCCTTTACCCCCATACGCCACGCCTGGAGGTAGGCGTCGGCGATGTCGTCCACCGTGGCGGTCTCGGGCATGTTCACCGTCTTGGAGATCGCTCCCGAGATGAAGGGCTGGACCGCGCCCATCATCTTGATGTGGCCCATGTGCGAGATCGCCCGCTCGCCGACGGCCACGTCGAAGACCGGGAGGTGCTCGGCGGCCAGGGCGGGCGCGCCGATGATCGTGCCGTGCTCATCGATGTGACGCTCGATCACCTCGATCTGCTCGTCGGAGTAGCCGAGGGTCTGCAGCGCGAGCGGCACCGTCCCGTTGACGATCGTCATCTGGCCGCCGCCGACGAGCTCCTTGAACTTCACGAGCGAGAAGTCGGGCTCGACGCCGGTGGTGTCGCAGTCCATGAGGAACGAAATCGTCCCCGTCGGCGCGAGCACGGTGGCCTGGGCGTTGCGGTAGCCGTACTGCTCGCCCGCCGCGACGGCCTCCTCCCAGCTCTCGCGCGCGGCGGTGAGCAGGGGCTCGTCGACGCAGGTGGAGTCGGGGATCGCGTAGGAGGCGTCGCGGTGCATCCGCATGACGGCGTTGTGGGGCGCGCGGTTCTCCGCGTAGCGCTCGTACGGACCCATCGCCGCCGCGATCCGCGCCGAGCCGAGGTAGGCGCGCCCCGTCATGAGCGCGGTGATCGCCGCCGCCGTGCCGCGCCCCGCATCGGAGTCGTAGGCCACGCCGTCGGACATGAGGTAGGCGCCGAGGTTCGCGTAGCCCAGCCCGAGCTGGCGGAATGCGCGCGCGTTGGCGCCGATCTCCTCGGTCGGGTAGCTCGAGGGCCCGACGATGATCTCCTGCGCGAGGAACATGATGTCGACGGCGTGCTCGAATGAGGAGACGTCGAAGGTGCCGTCCGCGCGGCGGAACTTCATGAGGTTCAGCGAGGAGAGGTTGCAGGCGGAGTCGTCGACGTGCATGTACTCGGAACAGGGATTAGATGCGTTGATCCGCCCCGAGCGCGGCGAGGTATGCCACTGGTTGATCGTCGTGTCGTACTGCACCCCGGGGTCGGCGCAGCGCCAGGCGGCCTCGGCGATCTCGCGCATGAGCGCGCGCGCGTCGACCGGGTCGCCGATCGGGCGGCCGGTGGTGCGCGCGATCAGCTCCCACTCCGACCCGTGCTCTACCGCGCGCATGAACTCGTCGGAGACCCGCACGGAGTTGTTCGCGTTCTGGTACTGGATCGAGGTGAATCCGTCGCCGTCGATCGACATGTCAAAGCCCGCGTCGCGCAGGGCGGCGGCCTTCTCCTCCTCGCGCGCCTTGCACCAGATGAAGTCGTGGATGTCGGGGTGGTCGACGTCGAGGACGACCATCTTCGCGGCGCGGCGGGTCTTGCCGCCGGACTTGATCGTGCCCGCCCAGGAGTCGGCGCCGCGCATGAAGGAGACCGGCCCCGACGCCGTCCCGCCCTTGGCCAGCGGCTCCATCGATCCCCGGATCTTCGAGAGGTTGATGCCCGACCCCGACCCGCCGCGGAAGATGTTCCCCTCCTTGGTGTTCCAGTCGAGGATGGAGTCCATGTCGTCCTCGACGGAGAGGATGAAGCAGTTGTGAACGGCGACGTTGTTGGAGAGGTATTCGCCTGACTCGGTCTGGATGTCGTAGACCTCGTGCACCCCGAGATCCTCGATCCGCAGGATCTCTTCCTCGCGGACATCGGGACAGATCTTGGGGTTCTTCAGCATCATCCCCACGAGGACCTTGTCCTGCTTGCGGCCCTCGACGAATCCGACAAGCTCAGTGAAGCGGGCGCGCTCTGAGGCGATGCTGATGCTCACCTCGTAGAGATCGTGCCGGTCGGGTCGGCGCTCCTGCTTGCGCAGGCGACGCGAGTAGATGCCGAGGGTGCCGAGCAGCAGCTGGATGTCTTCGGTCCACCGCTCCGAGATGACGTCGAGGGCGATGCGGGCGGACTCCTGACCGGCCGTCCTCCGGATCGACACGAAGCCCTCGGCCTGGAAGACGCTCCGGAGGTAGGCCGAGATCTCCTCTCGGGTGGAGGTCCACAACCGAGAGGGCACGCGAATCGCGGTTCCGCGCGCCAGCAGCCCCCACTTCTCGACGAAGGGGCGCAGCACCTCACCGTAGAGGCGGATCCGACGGACGCGGACGTCCTTTGTGTCGGCGTCGCGCACCTTGCGATGGACACTTGGGAGGGCGAGCTCGAGGTTCTCGACGATCCACTCATACTCCTCGTCGGAAGCGGCGAGGAACTCGATGGTCAGTGAACGGTTCGTGCCCGAGGTGTACTGGCCTACGAAGCCATCGGCCTGAAGCCACCCGGCCAGCGCGGCCTCTGCCTGAGCGACGCGGTCCTTCTCGGTGATGACCGTGTCGAGCGGCCAGTCGACGTCGACGCTCTGGCCGAACCCGGCAGCGATCAGCGCCGGCTCGGCCACCTTGGCGCGATGCGGATGAAGATGGAGTCGCATCCCGGGGCGAAGCTCATCGACGCGACGCCACACGGGCTCCGTGCGCCGCTCGGCGACGGCCTTGACGACGTGGTCGGGCGTCGCCTCGATGAACGAGCCGTTTCGAAGCACGACGCGCTGCACCGCCTTCCGGCCGTTGGCCTTGACCGCGACGACCCGAGTGACCCCGTGCGCGTCGTAGACCTCGCGACCGATCTGCTCCGCCTCGACTATCTCGCCGATGGGGACCATGCCCTCGGGAGTCGAGACCCGGGCGTGGTAGGGCTGACACGCGGAGCATTGAGGGCTCTCCTCGAACCCGACGTTGAACCAGACGGGCGAGTTGAACGCGGCCATCTGGTGGAGCAGGATGTGGGTGAGCTCGGCCTCGAAGCTCTCGCCGTCCTCGTCGGTGGCGAAGTAGCCGCGCTCGCGGCCCCAGCGGGCGATCGTGCCCGCCACGCGGCCGATCATCTGGCGCACGGAGCGCTCGCGGGTGGGGGAGCCGACCTGGCCGCGGAAGTACTTCTGGGCCACGATGTTCGTGGAGTTCTGAGACCACGCGGCGGGAAACTCGACGCCGCGCTGCTCGAAGGCGACCCGGTCGCCGAAGCCGATCCGCGCGTCGCGCAGCTCCCACTCGACCGCATCGAAGGGATGGACGCCACGCTCGCTGAAGAGACGGCGAATGGAGAGCCCCGCGCCGGGCGTCGAGGTGGTGCCGAGGGCGGTCTGCGGGGCGTGGTCCATGAGGTCTTCCTCTCCTTTGGCCGGATCTTCCGCGTTTCTCCCCGAGCACCGGCGTGACCTCAGGGGGGCGAGGATCCTTGCGATCGGGTCGGACGGAAAGAAACGGGTGCCGGCCGGCGCGAGGGGAGCTCGCGGTCGGCCGCCCAGCCTCTTCCATTGTAGTTCTCCCAGGAGCGCCCGCGGTGCTCGCGTGAGCGCTCCTAGGGGGTGAAGTCGAGCCGGAAGGAGCCCGTGATGAGCAGCACCGTGACCGCTATCCCGGCGAGCAGCAGGAAGACGGTGAGCGCCCGCGCGAGGGGTCGCCAGCGGGAGGGCACGGGCTCCTCGCGGTCGGCTCGCCCGGGGGCGGGATGCGGCTCGGTCGAAAGCGCCTCCGCCTCCTCGAGCCAATCGGCGTCCCCGTGCGGCTCCTCGGGAGGAGAGGCCGGCTCGGGCTCGTCGGCCTCCCGCTCGGGCTCCGAGCGCGACTCGCTCGGCTCCCCCGGGCCGCCGGGTCCGGGGCCGGCCGCCTCGTCCTGAGTGTCGCGGGCGGTGGCGGCGCGCTCGGCGCGACGGGCGGAGCGCGCCTCGCCGCGCGCCCGGTTCGCCGCCTCGCTCACCGTGGCGTGCACGCGGGCGGCGGCTTCCTGGGCGTCGAGCTCGGCGCGTCCGAGCGGCGGAGGAGCTGAGCTGCGTGCCTCCTCCTCTCGCTCGCGCGTGAGCTCGGCGACGCGCGCCTCGAGTGCCGCTCGGTCCTTGAGCGCCCCCTGTGCGCGGTGGAGCTCCGCCTGGCGCGCCTGCAGCGTGGCGTGCGCCTCCTCGAGCTCGGCTCGGAGCTCGGCCTCGCGGGCCGGATCGGCGGTTTCCGGCGGCGAGCTGTCGCGCAGCTCTGCGGCGAGGTCGTCCATGCGGGCGATCAGCGCCTCGCGCTCCTGCTCGGCCGCGGAGGCCCGGCGCTCGGCCTGGCCGCTCGCCTTCTCCGCGGCGGCGGCGCGCTCCTCCGCGGCCTCCATCTCCGCGCGCGCCGCCCGGAGCTCCTCGCTCAGCTCATCCGAGCGCGCCTGGGACTCCGCGTAGGCGGCCTCGGCCTCGCGACGGGCCTCGGCCGCGGCAGCGCTCGCGCGCTCGAGCTCCGCGGCGCCGGCCTCCTCGCCGCCGAGGGCCTCGAGGCGGCGCTCATCAGCCTCGCGCCGCGCGGCCTCCGCGGCGTCGAGGCGTTCGCTGAGCGCCTCGCTCGCGGTCTCGGCCGCGGCCGCCCGCCGCTCGGCGTCCACGCGCGAGGCCTCCTCCGTGTTCAGGCGCTCGAGCGCGTCCTCGGCCTCCGCTCGAGCGCGCGCCGCCTCGGCCGCGAGCTCGTCAGCCTCGTTCTGAGCCTCCTCGTGAGCAGCGTGGGCCTGTGCGAGCCGCGTCGCGAGGTCGGCCTGCTCGCGCGCGGACTCCTCCCGCGTGGCGAGCTCGCCCCGGAGCGCCTCGACCTGGCGCTCGTCCTCCCGGCGCTCGCTTTCGAGCTCCTCCACTCGGGCGGCGAGACGCGCCCGCTCCTCTGCGGCGGCGGACGCCGCGCGCTTGAGCTCGTCGGCGCGCAGCTCGGCTTCGGCGCGCACGAGGGCTTCGTCCTCGGCTCGGCGTTGGGTCTCGGCGCGTTCGGTCTCGGCGCCCGCGAGTCGCTCGGCGAGCTCGGTGGCCCGCGCGTGCTCGACCTCGGTGGCGCGCTCGAGCGCGACGACTCGCTCCCCCGCCGCGAGCAGGCCTGCTTCGGCCGCGTCGAGCTCGCGCTCAGCCCGCTCGGCCCGCTCGCGCTCCTGCTCGGCCTCCTGCCGGAACGCCGTAATCCCCGCCTCGAGCTCCGCTGCGCGCTGCTCCATCTCGATTGCCCGCGCGCCGAGGGCGGCGAGTCGGTCGGCCGCCGCCTGCTGCTCGGCCTCGGCGCTCCGGACGCGGCGCGTGGCCTCGTCGCGCTCCGCGGCGAGCTCGAGCATCGTGGCCTCGGTCTCCTGCGCGCGCTGCGCGGCGTCGGCCAGCTCCGCCTCGAGCTCGGTCCGGCGGTGCTCGCTCTCCTCTCTCAGCCGGTCGGCCTCGCTCGCCCGTTCGCCGAGGTCGGCGATCGCCGCCTCGAGCCCGGTGGTCTGCTCCGCCGCGGCGCTCAGGTGACGTTCCAGCTCGGTGCGCTCGCTCTCGACGCCGGCGACCCGCTCGAGCAGCGCGGTGAGGTCCTTCTCGATCGCCCCGCGTGCCTGCGCCTCCTCGCCGAGGCGGCGCTCGAGGTCCTCGGCCCGGCGTTCGGCGTCCCCGCGCGCGGTCCGGGCTTCGGCTACCCGGAGCTCGCTCTCCTCCCGTGCGAGCTGCGCCTCAGCGCCTGCGGCGGCGACCTGCTCCTCGGCTTGCGCCCGGGTCTGGCGGCCCTCCTCTTCGGTTACCGCCCTCGCCTGCGCGATCCGCTCCTCCGCCTCCTGGACGGCGAGGTCGCCTTCGCGCGCGCCCTCGCGCAGCGCTTCGACGGCTTGGCGCTCGTACTCGAGCTCCTCGCGCGCTCGCTCGAGTGCCGCGCTCGCCTCGGCTCCGGCGCTCGCGGCCTGCACCAGCTCGTCGACGCGTGCCTGGAGCTGGACCGCGGCGTCGTAGTTGCGCCGGCCGACTTCGACGGCCTGGGCCCGCGCCTGCGCCTCGCGGCCGGCGCGCTCCTCCGCGGCGGCCCGGGCGTCGCGCTCGGCCTGCAGCCGCCGCTCGAGCTCGGCGATGCCCTCCCGGCGCGCCTCGGCGCGCAGCTCGGCTTCTTCGGGAGGCACGGCCCGCGGCCGCGGCGCGCGCTCGCTGGGCGCCGGAAGCTCGACGAGCGTGCCGTCGCCGAGCTCGAGCGCAAACGTCGCGTCGACGGCGTCGATCACCTCGCGGGGCGCGGAGAAGGCCGCCCGCAGCTCGCCGGCGGGCCCGGGAGGCGAGGGAAGCGCGGCCAGCCGCCGCGTGCGGCCCTCGACCTGGACGACCAGCACCGGCGCCTCGGAGCCGTCGCTCTCGTCCGCGAGCCGCCCGGCGACCCGCAGCAGCGTCAGCCCGGCGGTGGCGGGGACGAGCTCGAAGGCGTCGAGCTCGAGCTCAGGGCGTTCGACGCTCACCGGGGGCCGGCCAGGAGAAGCACTGGATCGGGCGGACGGTGGCTCATGACGCTGGCTTTTCCCCGCGCGCTCGCCGCCTCCTGCCGCCGGAGGCAAGCCGCGCGACCCTGCCGCGGGGGATTCTAGGGTCGCGACTGGTTCAATACCGCGCGATGAAGCTCCTCGTCACCGGCGGCGCCGGCTACATCGGCTCGATCGTGGCCGCGCGGCTCATCCGCGGCGGGCACGAAGTCACGGTCCTCGACGACCTCTCGCGCGGGCATCGCTCGGCTCTCCCGTCCGGCGTTCGCCTGCTCGAGGTGAGCCTGCACGACGGCTCGGCAGTGCGCGAGGCGCTCGCCGAGGGCTTCGACGGCGTGCTGCACTTCGCGGCGCTCGCGCTCGTCGGGGAGTCGGTGGAGCATCCCGAGCGCTACTGGCACACGAACGTCGTGGGCTCCTTCCACCTGCTCTGGGCGATGCGCGAGGCGGGCATCCGCCGTCTCGTGCTCTCCTCCACCTGCGCGACCTACGGGCAGCCAGACCAGGTGCCGATCTCCGAGGAGGAGAGTGAGCGCCCGACCAACCCCTACGGCGCCTCGAAGCTCACGGTCGACCGGATGATCTCCGACGAGTGCGCCGCGCACGGGCTCGGCGCGGTCTCCCTGCGCTACTTCAACGTGGCGGGGGCGAGCGGGGAGCTCGGGGAGGACCACCATCCCGAGACCCACATCATCCCCAACGTGCTGCGGGTCGCCCTCGGCCAGGAGGAGCACGTGCAGGTCTTCGGGACGGATTACCCGACCCCCGACGGGACGGCGATCCGCGACTACATCCACATCGAGGATCTCTCCGACGCCCACGAGCTCGCGCTCGAGCACACGCGGGCGGGGGAGCACCGCATCCTCAACCTCGGCAACGGCGCGGGCTTCTCGGTGCGCGAGGTGATCGAGGTCGCGCGGCGGGTGACCGGCCACGAGATCCCCGTGCGCGAGGCCGCGCGCCGGCCCGGCGACCCGGCACGCCTCGTGGCCGCGAGCCAGCGGATCCGCGCCGAGCTCGGTTGGGCTCCCCGCAAGCCCGAGCTCGAGACGATGATCTCGGACGCCTGGGCCTTCGCGCAGGCGCGGCCCGAGGGCTACCCGGACTGATCGGCCGCGAGGTCGGCGAGCTCGGCGAGGGCCGCGGCGTGGACCTCCTCGGGCGCTCGGGAGGCGTCGATGACGCGGACGCGCCCAGGGTCGGAGGCGGCGAGCGCGTCGTAGGCAGCGGCGATGCGCGCGAAGAAGGAGTCCTCCTCGCGCTCGAGCCGGTCCTCGGGCTCGCCGCGGGCGCCCTGGCGCTCCCGGGCCGCCGCGGGCGCCATGCGCAGCAGCAGCGTGCGCTCGGGTGCGAGGCCTCCGGTCGCGAAGGAGTTGATCGCCGCGACGGCGTCGACCCCCAGCTCGCGCCCGGCGCCCTGGTAGGCGAGGGAGGAGTCGACGAAGCGGTCGAGCAGGACCCAGGTGCCGCGCTCGAGCAGCGGCCGGATCCGCTCCTCGACGAGCTGCGCCCGGGCGGCGGCGTAGAGCAGGGCCTCGGCGCGGGCGCCGATCCGGGCGCTCGGGTCCTTGACCAGGGCGCGGATCCGCTCGGAAGTGAGGACCCCACCCGGCTCGCGTAGGAGCTCGACCTCGCGGCCGCCCGCGGCGAGCGCGACGCGCAGACCGGCGGCCAGCGTGGTCTTGCCCGCCCCGTCGATCCCTTCGATCGTGATGAGCCGCCCGCGCGCCATCGGCGCGGCGACTCTACCCCGGCCATCACCGCCGCAAGGTCTCACGCGCGTCTGAGCGCAGCCTTTGACGCCGCGGGAGTGCTGGCCTATAGGCTCCGTCGAGCATGCCCGAGTACTGGTTCGCGTCGTCCACCGAGGAGTTCTCGCCCGGCGACATGGTCGAGCACGCCAAGGCCGCCGAGGCGGCGGGTTTCGACGGGCTCGGCGTCTCCGACCACTTCGGCCCGTGGTTCCCGGACGGGATGGCGACGCAGGCCTGGGTGACCCTGGGGGCGATCGGAGCAGCGACCTCCAAGCCCATCGGCACCGGCGTCACCCCCGTGATCCACCACTACCACCCGGGGGTCATCGCCCAGGCGTTCATGACGCTCGAGGCGCTCTACCCGGGCCGCGTCTTCCTGGGCGTCGGATCGGGTGAGGCCGTCAACGAGGTGCCGCTCGGCCTCGACTGGCCCTCGCCGCGCGAGCAGCACGAGCGCTTCGAGGCCGGGCTCGAGGCGATCACACGCCTCTGGAACGGCGAGACGGTGACGATGGACGGCGGCTGGTTTGAGCTCAAGGAGGCGAAGCTCTGGACCCGCGCGCGCTCCAAGCCAAAGCTCTACGTTTCGGCCTTCGGGCCCCAGGCCGCGCAGATCGCCGGGCGCTACGGCGACGGGCTCTGGACCCTCGGCGATCCCGACTCCGCCCCCGAGGTCATCGACGCCTACCGCGAGGCGTGCGCGCAGAGCGGCAAGGACGTCGGCGAGATCATCCTGCAGAGCGGCATCGCCTGGGCCGAGGACGAGGCGGAGGCGATCGCCGGCGCCAAGCGCTGGAAGCCGACCCAGCTGCCCGAGCTCTACCGCGACGAGATCCCCGACCAGCACGACATGCAGCGCCGCGCTGAGGAGCAGATGAGCGATGAGCGATTCGCGAAGGAGGGCTTCATCGTCGGCGCCGACCCCGGTGAGCACGTCGAGCGCATCCGCCGAATCGAGGCGATCGACGGCGCCACCGTCGTGTCGCTGCAACTCATCGGCCAGGCCGACCCCATGGGCACCATCCGCACCTACGGCGAGTCCGTGCTGCCCGCGCTGCGCGCCTGACCGCTCCCCGTCTCCTCAGCCGCCATCCGGCACGGCGCCGATCTGCTTCATGATGCCGAGCTCGTCGCTGGAGCCCCACCGCTCGACGAGCTTTCCATCCTCGAAACGGCCGATCTGGATCCCGTTGATCTCGATCTTCTTGCCGGTCGGGGCGACGCCCTCGAACTCTCCGTCGTGGGTGCCGGTGAGCGTGTAGGCCACGACGACGTGATCGTCGTCCACGACCTCGTGCCGCGGCTCGATGTGCGCGTCGGGGAATCCGGCCTTGAGGGTGCTCCAGAACTCGTGGAAGCCCTCGCGGCCCGCTCCCTGCCCGGGCGCCGGATCGTGATCGACGGCATCCTCCGCGAAGGTCTCCACGGCGGAGTCGACATCACCTTCGTTGAGCTTGCCGGCCAGGTGCTCCTGGGCGGCGACGTTGTCTTCCTTGGACATGGGTCTCCTTATTGGTCAGCGGGTCGTTTCGCGCTCTCGGCGGACTCCTCCGAGCTCACGCTCGTCAGGAATGTCGCGGCGAGGTCCTCGTCGCCATGATCGGGCGCGCCCTGCTCCAGGCGTTCGCGGATCGCGGTGAGCACGGGAAGGTCGAGATCGTGGCGGGCCATGGCGTCGCGCACCAGGCCGGCGTCCTTCGTCGCCAGGCTCAGCTTGAAGGCGGGCTCGAAGCTGCGGTCAACCATGGCCTTGCCCTTCGTCTGCGCGTAGGCGGAGTCGAGCGGGCCGCCCTCGATGGCTTCGAGGAAGCTCGCCGGGTCGACGCCGATGCCCTCGGCGAGCGCGAGCGTCTCCGCGAGCCCTTCGACGAGCGCGACGATCCAGGAGTTCGTCACCACCTTGAGGCGTGAGCCTGCGCCGGCCTCGCCGAGCCACAGGGTCTTCGTCCCCACGACGTCGAAGACGCCGGCACACCGCGAGCGCGAGCTTTCGGGACCGGAGGCGAGGACGATGAGCTCCCCCTCCTCCGCCGGCTGCTTCGTGCCGAGCACCGAGCGTCGACGAAGGCCACTTCCGGTCGGCGGCGGCCTCCTGGCAGCGCTCGGTGCCCTCGATCCCGATCGTGCTCATCTGGATCCACAGCGCCTCGGCGTCGAGCGCCGCGAGGGCGCCCCCGTCGCCGCTCATCGCGTCGAGTACCGCGTCGGCGTCGCTCAGCATGGTGATCACGGCGTCGGCTCCGCCCGCCGCCTCGGCGGGTGAGGCGGCGACGAGGGCTCCGTCGCCGGTCAGGGGCTCGGCCTTCTCGAGCGAACGGTTCCAGGCCCGCACCTCGAACCCGGCCCGCGCGAGGTTGCGTGCCATCGCGAGGCCCATGGTGCCGCCCGCTCCGAGGACGGCGACCGTGTGCTGCTCCGTCTCCGGCATGGTGGAGCGCCTACCCCGCGCGGACGCCGTTGACGCGACAAAGGCGCGCCGTCACCGGCCAAGGGCGCTGAGACGCCCGGCCCGGCTTCTAGCATGGGCAGCGCGATGAGCGCGCTGGCCGGCACCGAGCCTCATCCCCACGCGCGGGCGGTGCTCGCCCCGGCGCTCGCGGGCGGTGCCTCCCACGCCTACCTCTTCCACGGTCCGGCGGGAAGCGGCAAGCGGGAGGTCGCGCGCAACCTCGCCGCTGCGCTGCTCGCCGAGGGCGCTCCCGACCCGGGCGGGGCTCGCGCCCGCGTGCAGAGCGGCGCCCATCCGGATCTCACCTGGGTGCGTCCGAGCGGCGCGGCCGAGATGCTCGTCTCCGACATCGACGAGGCGGTCGTAAGCGCCGCCGCGCGCACGCCGTTCGAGGCGGCGCGCCGCATCTTCGTGATCGAGCGCGCGGAGACCCTCAACGACGCGGCCTCCAACCGGATGCTAAAGACCCTCGAGGAGCCGGCCGCCTACGTGCACCTCATCCTCCTCACCGATCGCCCGGGGGAGGTGCTGCCCACGATCCTCTCGCGCTGCCAGCTCGTGCGCTTCGACCCACTCGGGCTCGAGCACGTCGCCGAGCGGCTCGGCCGCCACGGCGTCCCCTCCGAGCAGGCCGCGGCGTGTGCCGCGCTTGCCCTCGGCGACGGCGACCGTGCGCTCGAGCTCGCGCTGGGTGACGGACCGGCGCTGCGGGGCGCGGCCGAGGCGTTCGCGCGTGCCGCGCTCTCCGGGGCGCTCGGCGAGCGTCCGTGGCTCGAGCTCCTCGCCGTCGCGCGCCGCCGCGGCGAGCGGGTCGCCGCCGAGCTCTCCGAGGAGCTGGCCGACGAGCTCGAGGTCTCCTCGCGCAAGGACAAGCGCCGGGTCGAGAACGAGCACGCCGAGCGCTCGCGTCGCGCGCGCCGCCGGGTGGAGACCCGCGCGCTCGACCTCGGGCTTCAGCTCGTCGGCCTGTGGTACCGCGACCTCGCCTGCTTCGCGTGGGGAGCGCCCGAGCTCGCCGCCCACGCCGACCGGGCCGGCACGCTCGCCCACGACGCCGCCGGGAGCGACCCCCAGCGCCTCACCGCCGCCCTCGAGCTCGTGGAGGAGACCCGGCGGCGCCTTACCCTCAACGTGAGCGAAGAGCTCGCGTGCGAGGCGCTCGCCTACCGCCTCGCGCGCACGCTCGCGCCCGAGGGCGGCGCCGCCGACGTCTAACCTCCTGCCGCCCGTGCACCCCATCTCCTACATCCAGGCGGTGATCCTCGGCCTGCTCCAGGGCGTCGCCGAGCCCTTTCCCGTCTCCTCGCTCGGACACGGGGTGATCCTGCCGCGCCTCGTGGGCTGGAACATCCACCAGAACGACAAGTTCTTCCTCACCTTCCTCGTCGCCACGCACCTGGCCACGGCAATCGTGCTGCTCGGGTTCTTTCTCCGCGACTGGGGTCGCATCGCCCAGGGTCTCGGGCGCTCGCTGCGCGACCGCGAGATCGGCGAGCGCGACGTCGACGCGCGGCTCGGCTGGCTGCTCGTGGTCGGGACGATTCCCGCGGGGGTCGTCGGCCTGCTGCTCGAGAAGCCGCTGCGCTCGCTGTTCGCCTCACCCACGTCGGCCGCGGCGTTTCTGATCGTCAACGGGGTCGCCCTCCTCGTCTTCGAGCGGCTGCGCGCGCGGCGCCCGACCCCCGAGGACCACCTGGGCGACTCCGACGCGCGCATAGCCCGCCTCACCTGGCGCCAGGCGATCGGAGTCGGCACCTCCCAGGCCACCGCGCTCATCCCGGGGATCTCGCGTTCGGGGGTGACCATGGGCGGTGGCCTGCTCGCCGGACTCTCCAACGAGGACGCCGCGCGCTACGGCTTCCTGCTCGCCACGCCGATCATCGGCGCCGCCGCGCTGCTGAAGCTCCCCGAGCTCTTCGGGCCCGACGGCAACGGCGTGCGCGGACCGGCGCTCGCGGCCGCCCTCTGCGCCGGGGTCACGACGTTCTTCGCGGTGAAGTTCCTTCTCAAGTTCTTCGAGACCAACCGGCTGACGCCGTTCGGGATCTACTGCATCGTCGCGGGCGTGATCTTCACGCTCGTCTTCGCGCTGACGTAGATCGCTCAGGCGTCGGCGGTGCGCGGGCCGCGCTGCGGGCCCGTCTGGAACCACGCGAAGACAAAGGCGCCGAGGGCGACGACGAGCGCGGCGATGCCGTGCTTGACGTGGTGGTGCGCCGCCTCGGAGGAGCCCGTGCCGGCGTGGCCGGGGAAGAAGGAGGGCAGCGACCTCGCCGGCTCGGCAAAGTAGACGCCGGCGATGACGAGGAGGATGACGCCGGCGAGGATCGCAAGCGGTATGAGTGCGCGGTTCTTGACCATGGCGAGAAGGCTAGCGGGCCTCGCCGACGCGCCCGATCGGCCCGAGCCGGGGGTGGCGCCCGTGGAGCTCGTGGGCGCCGAAGCGCGAGAAGAGCTTGTGCTCGGGTCCATGGAAGTCCGAGGAGCCCGTGGAGAGCAGGCCGAGCTCCCCGGCGCGGTCGGCCAGCAGCGTCGTCTGCGCGGCGGTGTGGGTGGCGTAGAAGGCCTCTACGCCGTCGAGGCCGTCGACCACGAACGCGTCGAGCGCGGCGAGCACCTGCGCGGGAGAGGCAAGGTCCCAGAACGGATGGGCCCACACCGCCACGCCGCCCGCGTCGTGGATCCACGCGATCGCCTCGGGCACGGTGGGGCGGGTGCGCGGAAGGTAGGCCGGGGCGCCGGGAACTAGATACGCGGGGATGAAGGAGGAGACGTCCTCGGCGCCCTCGTCCGCCAGGCGACGAGCGTTGTCGGGGTGGCCGGTGACCGCGGCCGCGAGGTGTGGGCGCCCAATCGGCCGCCCGGCGCGGCGGCGAGCGGCGAGCGGCGCGTCGTCGACGGCGAAGCCGAGCGCCTCGAGTCGCGCGGTCATCCGCTCGGCGCGCGCCTCGCGGTCCGAGCGCGCGCCGCGCAGCCGCGCGAGCCACTCCTCGTCGAGGAGGCTGACGCCGTAGCCGAGGACGTGGAGGTCCTCGTGCTCGGAGTGGACCGCCGAGAGCTCGACGGCGGGCACCACCGAGATGCCGTGCTCCTCCCCGGCGGCGAGGGCCTCCTCCACGCCGTCCACCGTGTCGTGGTCGCTCAGCGCGAGCAGCTCGATGCCGCTCGCAGCCGCCCGCGCGACGATCTCGGCCGGCGCGAGCGCGCCGTCGGAGTAGAGGGAGTGCGACTGCAGGTCGAAGCGCGTCGGCGCGCTCGCGCGCGGCATCGCGCCGGACCCTACCCGCGGCCTGCGAGCCGCGGCGCCTACCGCACGGTCAGCGTCGTGTGCATCCCGAGCGCGTCGTGGCCGGGCAGGGTGCACCACAGGCGGTAGGTGCCCGGGGCAAGCGTGAGCGTCTGGGTGGCCACTCCGCCGGCGCCCACCGCGGGGAACGCGACCGCCGCGCCCGAGCCGTCCGTGCGCTGCACGCTCAGATCGTGGGCGTCCTCGCCGAAGTTCGCGAGCTGGATCGCGACCGGACCGGCGTCGAGCACGAGACGCGAGAGCGAGAGCGAGAACTCCCGCGCGGGGACCTGCAGGTGACCGAGCACCGGGACAGGAGCGGGGGCCGGCAGCGGAGCCGGCGCGGGCACGAACGGCGCGGGCACGACCGACGCGGGGGCCGGGGGAAGCGCCACGGACGTCGGGCGCGAGGGATGACGGTGGCGGTGGTGGCCGCGGTGGTGGTGACGCGCGCGGTGCTGGTGGCGCGCCGACGCGCCGGCCGGCGCGGCGCCAGGCACCGCCGCGAAGGCCACAAGGAGCAGGGAACAAAGCCCGCGCCGGAGCATCAGCTCACCAGCACCGGGCGCGCGAAGCCCGACGCGCCGGGGATCACGCCGCCCGCGTCGCTGCCGAACCATTGCTCGAGCAGGGAGCAGTAGACGCCGCGGAAGTCGGTGGTGGCCTGCAGGTTGCTCGCGCCGTCGAGCGAGGCGAGACCGGGAAACTCGCCGACCATCGTCCCCTTCGCGCGCGCGCCGATGAGGAACGACGCGCCGCCTGCGCCGTGGTCGGTGCCGTTGGATCCGTTCTCGTGGGGCCGGCGCCCGAACTCGCTCCACACGTGGGTGAGCACCCGGCCGGCCAGGCCGCGGCTCTCGAGGTCGCGCTGGAAGGCGAGCAACGCGTCGACGGTCTGCTTGACGTTCTTGGCCAGCGAGTCGGACTGCCCCGAGTGGGTGTCGTAGCCACCCGGAGCGTTGATCGTCACGCAGCGCAGCGGCAGGCCGGCGCCGAGCATCGCGGCCAGCCCGGCGAGCCGGTGGGCGAAGTCGCCGGCCGGGTAGGTGACCGGGCTCGTGAACGAGGAGAACGGCGCGAGCTGACGGCGCAGGAGATCGGCGTTGGTCTGCGCGTCGCGCGCGGCCTTGAGGACGGGGTCCGGCGTGGAGGGCGCGCCGAGCGAGCCGAAGCCGCCCACCATCGAGGTGGCCATGCCGTCCCACCGGCGGTGGACCGCGGCGGCGGAGACGTTGTGCTCGTGTGCCCGGCCGTGGAAGCTCACCCTCAGCGCTATCGCCCGGGTGCCCCCGGCGCCTTGAGCGATCGGTCGACGGTCGAACGGACGTCGAGCCGAGGCCCGCTCGCCTCTTCCCGCGTCAGTTCATCCGCGGGTCGAGCGGCATCCGCGCGAGCAGCGCGTAGCGGCCTCCCTTGCGCTCGAGCACGCGCTCCCACAGCCCGCTCGCCTCCTCCGCGAAGACGTCGTCCTCCGTGGCGGGCTCGACGATCCAGTCGTCGCGCTCGAGCTCGGCGTCGAGCTGCCCCGGCCCCCAGCCGGCGTGGCCGGCGAACACGCGTGCGCGGCGGGTGCCCGAGCGCGGCAGCGGCTCCTCCTGCGCCGCGGCGATGAAGCCCACGTCGCCGAGCACCACCACCGCCGCCTCGGAGGGGTCTGAGAACTCCGCCAGCGCCACCACGCCCGCCTCCTGCACCGGACCGCCGACATAGACCGGCTCCCCGAGGTCGACGAGGTCCTCGAGCGGCGGCACGGCGTCGGCCACCGGCGTCTCGGTCGGTCGGTTGAGCACCACGCCCATCGCCCCTCCCTCCCCGTGCTCGGCGACGAGCACCACGGTCCGCGCGAAGTTCGGATCGAGCAGCGTGGGACCGGCGATCAGGACTGGGCCTTGAGCGACTCCACGGCTTGCATGGTGACGCACGCCCGCGAGCGCCGCGCCCGCGCCCGCGCGCGCCAGAGGCGCCGGTAGAATCGCCCGCCACGCCGACGTAGCTCAGCTGGTAGAGCACTTCACTCGTAATGAAGGGGTCAGCGGTTCGAATCCGCTCGTCGGCTTCCCTGCAAATGCGGCGTTTCTCGCTCCCTGCCCTGAGGGTTTCAGCGGAGTGAGGCGGTCGGGGAACGGGCACCCCCGAGCGACAAAGAGGCCACAAAAGCTGCCCCTCCAGGGGGTGTGTTGCCCTTGAGGACAACACGTACGGCCCGTTCGATGTGGGAGTGGGTTTCGGAGCCGTCAAGCTTGTTCCGGCGATGGCCAAGGCTGCGGAACAGGCTCAGAGGGATGCGGAGATTCGTGCTGCGCGCGATGCTGGAGAGACGGTCACCGACCTCGCTGAAAGGTTTGGGCTCTCCAAGTCGCGCGTGAAGCAGATCGTTGCCGGCAAGGCGTCCGCGCGAGTGTCTCGACCCCGCGGCCTGAGGCTGGCTGAGGAACGGCTCGCGGAGTACCGCGAGTTGTACGCCGAAGCGCGCGCCTTTGCGACGGCGGTTCCCGCGACCCAGGCGGCGGCGAAGGTCGGAGCCTACCGTCTAGCTCTGGATGGTCTTGGTCAACTGATGACGTTGGAGCAGAAGCTCGGGTACCTGCCCCACGACCTGGCCGACATTGGCCATCAGCGCGCTTTCGCGGACGCCGTGCTCGACGCTTTCGTCCAGCACAACGTGCCGCCTGATGCGAGGCGGGCGGTGTTGTCGGTGTTGGAGGAGGACCGGTGGGCAGCCTGACCTCTAGCAGCGAATGCTCAGCCTTGCTGAGGGAGCAGCTCGCGCAGTTGAGGGAGCGCCTCGCGAATCTTGACGCCGGCGAGGGGGCGCCGCTGTCGTTCTTCGATTGGTCTCTTGGAGTCCCGGAGCCCAAGAGCGGGCGGCTCGATTTCGAGCGCTTCCCGTTCCAGCGGGAGCTCTACGAGCACGGGACCGAGGACCGCGACATCGTGGTGATGAAGTCCACGCAGGTCGGCATCTCTGCTTGGGCGTTGCGCTGGGCGCTCTACCAGGCGGACGTGCTCGGACGCAGGGGTCTCTACGTGTTTCCGACTCAGCGCGATGTGCACGACTTCTCAACGGCCCGTATCAAGCCCGTCATCGACAAGTCAGATCACCTTCGCGGCCGGCGGGGGCACGCTGATCCTTTCAACAAGGGACTCGTGGGAGTCGGCGATGGCCTGGTCTATTTCCGCGGGTCGGAGTCTCGGCGAGGCCTGGACTCGGTCGACGCGGACTACGTGGTCTTCGACGAGTACGACACGCTCGCCCATAAGAACATTCCTGATGCGGAGCGGCGCGTAACTGGGCCGCTCTCGGCCGGCTTGATCCGCAGGGTTGGCGTGCCGACGTTCCCCGGCTGGGGAATCGCCCGTCTGTACACCGAGTCGGATCAACGACGGTGGCAGGTGAAGTGCGGCTCATGCGGCGAGTGGCAAGCGCCGGAGTTCGAGGCCAACGTCGACCAAGAGTCGCATGTGCTCGTTCACCCTCGATCACTTTGGGCACCCTTCCGCGCGCGGCTCCGGTTACGACCGCGGTGCTCACCGCTGGCCCGTTCGCCTCGGCGGGGCGACAACCCGGCGTTGCGGCAGGCGGTCGGCGAGGCGACCGAATCTCGGCGCGGCGCCGTGGAGCGGCAAAGCGACCTCGGCGAGCCGCTCAGCGGCCTGGGTGTTCGCGTCAACGCGAGCGAGGGCCGCGTGCACCGCCTGAGGCTGTTATCCATACGCGGCAGCATCGCGGTGTTGCGCTGGACCTGAACGATCGTCTCGTGAGGGTAGGTGAGTGAGTGTGGCGGTCTAAAAGGCGACCACCTCGAGCTGGCGGGGAGACGGCGGGCGATACGAGAATCGCGTCGACCAGGTCCGGTACCTCTTCTCGCGCGCGTGCGGGACCACTCGGCGGTCGTGTGATTGAGAGCAACTGCCCGGCGCAGACGACGCAGGCGGCGACCGCAGGTATCGAGGACGATTGAATCGTACCGCCCGGGTGGTACCCCGATCCGCGCGACCGAGTCACCGGCAAGAGGTACTGGGACGGCGACTCGTGGACCGAGGACGCGGCCGACGAGATCACGCAGGTGGTCAGCCGCCCTTGAGCATTGCCGCGGCGGCGACCATGTCCTCACCGAGGAACTCGGCCTCGACCTGCCGGGCCACGGACGGGGAGGCTCCGGCCCCGCCGATCAGGACGCGCGCGCGACCCGCGAGCGCCTTGATTTCTCCCGCGACGGCCAAGAAGCGCTCGGGCATGACCGCGGCCAGCACGACGATGTCGGGGGCGATCGCGTCGGCGGTGCGCGCAACCTCGCCCAGCGGGGTCTCCTCACCCAGGTAGGTGATGCGCCAGCCGTCTTCTCGTAGGACGAGCGCAAACGAGAGAAGGCCTAGATCGTGTTGCTCTCCGGGGGGGCAGGCCAGCAGGGCCATCGGCCCGCTGCCTTGGCCCCAGCCTTCGGAGAGAGCGCGCAGGCGGCCGCCTATGACGTTGCTGGCGAAGTGCTCGTGGGCGACGCTGACGCTGGCCGTCTCCCATCGTTCGCCGAGGCGCCGCAGAAACGGCAGGATCACTCCGGATACCGCGACCGGGAGCGTGGCGATGCGCAACAGCTCATCGAGGGCCGCGTGGGCCGCCCCGTCGTTGAGCTCATCGAAGCTGCGTTCGAGCGCGATAAGGATGTTCGCCTGCGCCGCCGGACTCGCGTCCGTCCGGGGGGCGTCGGCCTCGCGGTTGGTGAGGCGTGCGGCTTCGGCCGCGGAGAGGCCGGCTTGGATGTGGGCCTGCATCCGCCGGACGCGCCGCTCGTCGTCTTGGGAGTAAAGGCGCAAGCCTCCGGGAGTCCGCTCCGGGCGCACCACTCCGTAGCGGGTCTCCCATGCGCGCAGCAGCTCCGGGCTCACGCCCACGCGCCTGCTCAGCTCGCCGATCTGTAGCCGGCCGTCCGCAGTCATCGCCCAACTCTACTGGCCTAGACATGACCTTGACAAGAGCTAGACAAGATCTGTACAGTGATCGCCATGGACGCACAGACGCTCCCCGCGTCGCTCGACGACGCGGGGCTCATGGCGCGAGTCGCCGATGGCGACCCCCGGGCCTTCGAGGCCATCTACGACCGCTACCACTCCGATGCCTTCCGTGTGGCGTTGCGGATCACGCGCCGGCGGGGCACGGCTGAAGAGGCGCTTCAAGACGCTTTTCTCTATCTGTGGCGCACGGCGCGCCGCTACGACTCAAAGCGCGGCACGTTGCGCACCTGGCTGATGACGATCATTTACAACCGGAGCATCGACGCGCTGCGGCGCGGTGCGCGGCACGACCGCCAGGTCGCTTTGGACGGCGACGTGGTGGACCGGCTCGAGGCGCCCAGCCGGGCCGACGAGCAGGTGGTCGATCTCGACGAGGCCCGCCGCGCGCGGGCGCTGCTCACCACCCTGCCCGACTCACAGCGCGAAGCGATCGAGCTCTCCTACTTCGGTGGACTGACCCAGCTCGAGATCGCTGGGCACGCGGACGTGCCCCTGGGAACAGTGAAGGGGAGAATGCGCCTCGGGCTCGAGAAGCTCGCGCCGCTGGCGGCCGGCGAAGGAATGGCCGCCTCCGCCTGACCCCGAGCTCTTAGAAAGTCTTACCGGGCCTCGTACGTATGATCTGCCTCCCAGGACCTTCAGGTCTGGCAGAGCGATCGCGATGCAAGCGAAATCGTCATGGTCAGCAGGTGGCGCGACCGGGCGGCGTTCAAGGAATACATGCGCCGCGCCGCGCATCGCAGCTCGACGAGCGGATCGAGTCGAGTCTCGACCGGCAGCGCTACGGCCCGGCGGAAACGGAGTGGTGCCGACACGACAAGAGGCAATGAAAGGGTCCCCGGTTCGAGTCCGGGCGTCGGCTTGGGCCTTCTGCACGGCCCGGGAGCGGGGAGCGTCCTTCGGGCGTCCATTGATGGCCGCGGCGTCCCGCGTCCTCGCCTCGCCGCCCAGATCCGGTCCTCAGCGGCGTCGGCGCGGCGATCGAAGCTCCGGCCAATGCGACTGGCGCCCTCGCGGCATCGGACCTCGTAGCGGCCGGACCGCCTCTTGCGAACGCTCATGTGGGTTAGAGGACGCCGCAGTTAGCCGCAGCCGCGCCGCGCATCGCAGCTCGACGAGCGGATCGAGTCGAGTCGTCTGAGCTACCGTCCGTGCATGGTCCAAGACGAACTCATTCGATCGGGAGCGCGAGCCATCGCCGAAGCGGCCGGATGCCCCGCTCGCGTGCTCCTGTTCGGATCCCGAGCGCGCGGAGAGGCGGCGCCTGACAGCGATGTTGACCTCCTCGTGGTCATGCGAGAAGTCGAAGACCGGTTCGCCGAAAGCGCTCGACTTGCGCGCCTAGCCGGCGAGCTTCAGCTCCCGGCTGACGTCATCGTGGTGAGCGAGGCGCAAGCTGAAGACTGGGGTGCTGTGAGAGGCACGATGCTGCACGACGCGCTGGTAGAGGGCGAGCTTCTTGCCCAGACGTGATGGGCAGGACTTGGCGCGTGTTCTGGGCGCGAAGGCGGCCGGGGACGAAGCCGCGCTCGAGCGACTTGTCGGCGACGCCAGAGTGCCGGACGAAGTTGTCGCCTTCCATGCGCAGCAGGCCGTGGAGAAGCGCATCAAGTCGGTACTCGCTCATCTCGAGGCGCCCTTCGAACGAACTCACAACATCGCCTACCTGGTCGGCCTCGCAGCGGCCGCGGGATCACGCCCGCCTCATCACGACGAACTGTCAGCCCTCACGCCTTGGGCCGCGGAGTTCCGCTACGAAGAGTCCACAGCCGCCGAGCTGGACCGCGATCGCGCGCTCGAACTGGTGCGCTCAGTGCGCAGCTGGGCGGATGAGGCCGGCGCGAGCGCTGCTTGAGACGGCTCCCGCCGCGTCCTCATCGCGTCCGCGTCACGAGCAGCCTGGCGAAACGGGACTAAGCCGTAAACGAAGAGCGGCTCATAACCCGAAGGGCGCGGGTTCGAATCCCGCCCCCGCTATGTCAGAAAGGCCCGCTACGGCGGGCCTTTCTGCTGTTCCGGCGCCACCCAAAGCTGGTCGCAGGTCGCCCCGTGATACCACGGTGATACCGCGCGCACCCGGCAGGGCGTGGGGCGCATCTATTCGGGCGTCAGGCTGCGTGTTGGTATTCGTGGAGTAGTCCGCCGAGACGCTCTGTCCGAGTGATCGCCGTTCGGGCGGCGTGCGGAAGCAGGACGGGTTCGGCGGAGAAGCAGTCCAGCGACGAACGTGAAGGCCAAGGCGACCAGAACCCATAGGGCGCAAGTCGCCCGGCTGTTGGAGTAGACCGACAGCAGCCCGAACAGGGCGCCAGCGAGGAGGCAGATGACGCCCGCGCTTGTCGAGGCTCGTTTCCGTGACGCATGTGGCGCGGGGGCGGCCATCGCAACATCTCCTCGAGCAGTGGGAACCCATCGAACGAAACCCATGCTAACCCTTTGCCTGCAGCGAACCTCGTTGTGCGCCAGCTACCGATCAGTCAGCGCTTCCAGCCCCGAAAGCGTCCTGGCTGAGGATCCCGCTATGAGATGCTGGGCGAAGTCTTCTTCGGTCCGACGACCAGGTCACTGGAATCGGGATCGAAGGGCATCTGGGAATGGGTGTCTTGTCGGGTGACGAGCCGATCACACCTCGTCTGCGGCTTCGCCGTTGGCGCGGCGAGGATGCGGAGGCGATGGCGGCGATCAATCGTGATCCAGAGGCCACGAGGTATCTCAACCGGCCTGTCGACGAGCAGGCGGTCGAGGCGTTCTTCGGCGTCGTAAGCGATCACTGGGACCGGCACGGTTTCGGCTTCTACGCGGTCGAGTCCCGCGAGCCCGGGAGCGAAGGCCGATTCATCGGCTTTGTCGGCGTGGCCTACCCGACGTTCCTGCGCCGAGGTGGCCCAGCGGCCTGAGCTTGGCTGGCGCCTCGCCCGCGACACATGGGGACGGGGACTTGCTACCGAAGCAGCGACGGCAGCTCGCGATGATGCATTCCAGCGCTTGGCGCTCGCGGAGCTGATCTCAATCATCCACCCTGAGAACACACGCTCGCGCGGCCTGGCCGGCAAGCTCGGTATGTCACTCGAGCGCCAGATCGACAACCCCGTCCTCGATCGCAAAGTCGACGTGTGGCAGACCTCTCCGTGAGCTTCTGAGGCAGCCAGAAGCGCATCGACGCGGCGGCTTGCGCCCGAGCCCTCGAAGATCGCACCATGCTCCGCGCTGACACCCGAGCGTCGTTAGCACGAAATTGCCTCCGGGCGGGTCTCCCTAACCGGATCGGCTTATGGGACGCCGGGACGCGTTGCCGTGACCCGGTCCCAGAAGGGTCCGACGCTCTTCGTTCTGTCGTCAGCGCGGGCTAGGTTCGATGGCATGCTCCGCACCGCTCGATCGAGCCGGCTGTCGTGAAGGGCGAGCGGCTCCTTCCTCGAGGTAGCGAAGAGATCAGGGCTGTCATCGGTGGGGTGCCGCGCGCCTTTGCATGCTGCGAGGCGGTCAATCGGCTTCCGTACGCCGCCCAGGACGCGATCCGCAGCGCTTGGTCAGAGCTGACGGGCCGACCGATCGACGAGCGCTTTCGGCTGGTGCCGCCGATCCATAGTGACCACGGCCTCAAGCTCCGGGTCGGCGCCAACGTGTTCGTCAATCACGGGTGCACTCTCAACGACATGGGCGGCATTGAGATCAGCGAAGACACCATGATCGGGCCGAACGTCAGCCTCTTGACGAGCGGTCACCCCACAGCGGTTGCTGATCGACGTGCCGGCATCACGATCGCGCCGATTCACATCGGCGCCAACGTCTGGATCGGCGCCGGCGCGACCGTCCTCGGAGGCGTAACGGTCGGCGACGGTGCCGTTGTGGCCGCTGGCGCGGTCGTCAGCCGGGACGTGCCGCCGGCCACTCTCGTCGCGGGCCTACCCGCACGAGCCATCCGCACTTTGGACTGACCGGTCGTGCCCACACGGCCATCGCCGGGAACCCGACGCTTGTTGGCGTGAGTGTCGACGAGGGGTCGGCTATCGAGAGCGCTTCCCAGTGTGTAGCGAGGCGATCGTCTTCGTCAGCCGCGAGGCACGGGTGCCGGCCTTCTTGGCGTCCTCGATCCACCGCACCCACTCCTTGCGGTGGGTGTAGGACAAGCCGTCGAAGAACGTCGCCGCCGTGGGATCACCGGCCAGCGCCTCGGCGAGGTAGTCGGGCACGCTGATCTCCGCGGGGAGCGGTGTCGGTAACGATCTCTACGTCGACCTCGTCACCGGCGTCCACGCCTGCTGCCGACCGGTTGTCAGCATTGAGCGGCACGAAGAAGCGACCGTCCATCGACGCCACAGTCGTCCGGTAGCAGTGGCCGCCGACGGTCACCCGGACGGGCGGGCGCTTGCCCACCCCCAAGGCAGCAACCACCTCGCCCGGAACGGCGATCCCCGTCGCCGTCTTGCCGCCCAACTCCACCGTGGAGTGGAACCTCATGGCCACACGGTACATCCGCTCGGTTTGCGCCCACGTCCGTCCGGAAGGGGATCGTGCCGGGGGGTCAGCCTAAGCGCGGGGTGCGATCTCTTCGATGCAGGCCGCGAGGAGGTCGGGCGCGAGAGCATCGGGAAGTGTGCGGCCGGAAGCTCGCGGATGGTGCTGGCCCTGGCGGCGTGGGTGCGCTGAAGGTCAGGATCGGTGCTGCGGTCCTCGGCGCAGACCAGGTAGGTGGACGGGACTCGCTCCCACGCGGCTGTGGTCGTCTCGGCGCCGAAGACGAGAGAACATTGCGCGCACAGGCGGTCATGGGCGCCGGTCACGAGGTCGGGGTCGGCGACGTCGTGCAGGAATCGAGCGTCGAATGCGGCCGTGTCGTCAGCGTTGACGGTGACCGACCCGTCGGCATGCGGCGTGACTGGGACGGGATTGGGAGCGCCGCTGCTCAGGGTGGCGAGGCTCTCGCCGACGGTTGGGAGAAACGAGCTGATGTACACCAGGCCACGGACCGCTCGATGCTCGCCGGCCTGGGAGGCGACCATCCCGCCGTAGGAGTGGGCGACGACGATCGCCGGCCCACCCTCGTCCAGCACCGCGGTCGTTGCTGCGGCGTCATCGTCAAGGCCCGCGCCGGCAGCAGTCGGTGCGATGCCCGTCTCTCCGCAGGAGGGCAGCGCCACCGCTGTGCTCGTGATCCCGCTGCGAGCCAGGAGCGCGGCGGTTGGCGCCCACCACCACCCCCCGTCGCGGGAGAACGCTCCATGGATGAACACGACTCTCACGCCAGGGAACGTTACCCGTACCGGAAGTTACGTGAAAAACTGCCGGGATGGGACGACGCCCGCAACCCGAACGACGAGCCGCTCTCCTGGCGGCCTGCACCGACGAGCTGCTGCGCCACGGCCTATCGGGCCTGACGCTGGTCAAGATGGCGACGGCGGCCGGCACGAGCTCGCGGATGCTGCTCTACCACTTCAGCACCCGCGACCAGCTGGTGCTCCAAGCGCTCCAAGAGGCCCGCCGCCGCCAGCAGCAGGTGTTCGGCGAACTGCTCGCACCTCGACCCGGGGTCTCCTACGCCACCGTGCTCACCGAGGCATGGGACGGGATCACAGCGCCCGAGCTGCGCCCCTATCTGCGGTTGTTCGGTCAGCTGCACGACCTCCCACCAGACCAAACCCCGTGGACCGAGTTCCGGATCAGATCAATCACCGACTGGCTGCCCGCGATCGAAACGGGGCTATGTGCTGACGGACACTCCGACGCCGCCGCGCTGGCCACCGCCGTCATCGCCGTCCTCCGCGGGCTACTCCAAGATCTCGGCACCACCGCCGACCATCAACGCACCACCGACGGGCTCCGAGCGATCGCGAAACTGCTCACACCCCAGCCCCGGTAGCGGATCGCCTTAGGGGCATACGACCGCCGGCTGGCGTTGGTGATCGATCCCACGCTCATCTACTCAACGTATCTCGGCGGCAGCCAGCCTGATTTCGGGAACGCGATCGCGATCGACTCGAGCGGCGCCGCGTACGTGACCGAAGGGATCAGCGAAGACGAGATCGACCAGGTAGGTCCGCGCCTGCTCCTCAGTCCACTCCGCTGACCCGATTAGCTGCAGGCAGTGCCCGGCGTCAAGGAGTCCCCCCTTCAGCTCGTCGGGGAAGGCGTCACGTAGTAGCGCGCTCTTTTTCTCAGCCACTGCGCCCATCCGGCGGGCGCGCTCGACGTCCGCCACGTTGCGCCGCATCCAAGCCAGCTCGAGGGCTACATCCGGACGTCCCCTCATGCGGAATCTTTTCGCCCTACCCCTAGCCGTCCTCGCGTGCGGAGGCTTGCCGCGCTGCCGCCGGCGCGGGCCAGCCCAGCCTCTCCTGCGAAAACGGGAGGGACTCCGCCCCCCGGTTTCTCATCCGGCGGTTTCCAGCACGCCAAGACCGTCTACGCGGGATCGCCCGGCACGCCGTCGGCGGCCAATGGCAACAGCCATGCAGTCTCGCAATACGACGTGGCCTGCTTCGGAGCCACCACTGACGGGCAGACCCGCACGGGCCGGCTTACGCGGACGCGGTTGCTTGCTTGCCAAATAGACGGAAACTGGCGTACCGTCGAGGCATGAAGCACACCACGTCGACGAGTCGCAGGCGGGCCCCCGTGCGGGCTCGTGATACCACGGTGATACCGCGCCGACCTCGATCAGGGCGAATAAGGCGGGATCGAGCCGGGCCGGACACGGGCTGAAACCCGCGCAACAGCGGAACAAACAGACCCAAAGCCGGACGGGGGTATCAGGCGGGAAAGCAGCGAGAGCGGCTCATAACCACGAGGTCGTCAGGCGCCCGAGCCGGTCCCCATAAGTGGCGGCTCGACGGTCCGGGCGGGCTCGCCGCCCAGCAGCACCTCCCCCTCGGTGACGTCGGAGACGTCCGCGAGCGCGCGCATCAGCGTCGTCTTGCCCGATCCGCTGGGGCCGATCAGCGCAACGAGGTCGCCCGTGCCCACCTCGAGCGAGGCGGGACGCAGCAGCAGCCTCGCGAGCACCGTCACTCCCGCGCCCCGGGCGTTCAAGCTCACCGGCGCCGAGGCGACAGTCACCGGCCGAACGTATTAGTGGCCCTACCGCGGGCTGGAGTCGCCGGGTGGCTTATGCTCGCGGCTTGCGGTTCTTCGTGCTTGTGGTAGCGGCAATCGGGCTGGCGGCGGCAGGTGCGGCCGCGCTCGCCGGGGGCGGTGCGCTTAGCATCGCGGGCGGTGTGCTGCTCGCGCTTCTCCTGGGTCTTGCCGTCTACGACGTGGTGCAGCGCCGGCACTCGATCTTGCGCAACTACCCCGTGGCCGGGCATCTGCGGTTCCTGTTCGAGGCGATCCGCCCGGAGATCCAGCAGTACTTCATCGAGCGCAACTACGATGGGCGCCCGTTCGATCGGGACACGCGCACGGTCATCTACGAGCGCGCGAAGGGCATTCACGGCGAGCAGGCCTTCGGCACCGAGCGTGACGTGGCGGCCCAGGGGTACGAGTGGCTGCTGCATAGCAACGCCGCCCTTGATTCCGCCGGTGAGCCGCCGCGCGTTCGGGTCGGGGGGCCGGAGTGCACGCGCCCCTACGACATGGCGCTCCTCAACGTGTCCGCTATGAGCTTCGGCGCCCTCTCGGCGAACGCCGTGCGGGCGCTGAACGGCGGCGCGCGCCGGGGCGGGTTCGCTCACGACACGGGCGAGGGTGGCCTGACGAAGTACCACCTGGAGAACGGGGGCGACCTCGTCTGGGAGCTCGGCAGCGGCTACTTCGGCGCGCGCACGAAGGACGGTCACTTCGATCCCGAGCAGTTCCGCGAGAAGGCGGCGCACGAGCAGGTCAAGTGCGTCTCGCTGAAGCTCTCGCAGGGGGCGAAGCCGGGGATTGGCGGCGTGCTGCCCGCGGCGAAGGTCTCGGCCGAGATCGCCGAGGCGCGCGGTGTTCCCAAGGGCGAGAAGTGCGTCTCACCCCCTCATCACACCGTGTTCTCGACGCCCCGGGAGCTCGTTCGGTTCATCTCTCACATGCGTCGCTTGGCCGGCGGGAAGCCGACGGGGTTCAAGCTGTGCGTGGGTGCCCGCCATGAGCTGCTCGCGATCTGCAAGGCGATGGTGGAAGAGGACGCGACCCCCGACTTCATTGTCGTCGACGGGGCCGAGGGAGGCACCGCCGCCGCTCCGCAGGAGTACGAGGATCACGTCGGCACACCGCTGACCGAGGGGCTGATGATGGTTCACAACGCCCTCGTTGGTACCGGCTTGCGCGACCGGATCCGGGTCGGCGCGAGCGGCAAGGTGGCCACGGGCACCGACATCGTCAAGCGCATCGCCCAGGGCGCCGACTACACCAACGCGGCACGGGCGATGATGATGGCCGCGGGCTGCATCCAAGCCCAGCGCTGTCACACCAACACCTGCCCCGTCGGCGTCACCACCCAGGACCCGCGGCGGGCCCGCGCGCTCGACGTGCCCGACAAGACCGAGCGCGTGCACCGCTTCCAGCAGGCCACGGTGGCGCAGGCCCAGCAGCTCATCGGGTCGATGGGGCTGCGCGGCCCGTCGGAGATCGAGCCCTGGATGCTGATACGCCGCGTCGACGAGATCACGACGCGTTCCTACGCCGAGATCTACGAGTGGTTGGAGCCCGGCGAGCTGCTCGCCTCGGCGCCCGAGGCGTGGGCGCTCGATTGGGAGCGCGCCGATCCCGACTCCTTCAAGTCCCGCGCCATTCACTAGAGGAGGACGAGCCTTGCCCACCGTCGCCGAGATGATCGTGAAGGGCCTCGCCGACCTGGGGGTCAGAACCGTGTGGGGCGTCGTGGGCGACGCTCTGAACCCCGTGACCGACGCGATCCGCCGGGAGGACCGGCTGGAGTGGATCGGCGTTCGGCACGAGGAGGCGGGCGCGTTCGCGGCCGGCGCACAGGCGCATCTGGGCAGCACGCTGGGCGTGTGCATGGGGACCGTCGGCCCCGGCTCGATTCACCTGCTGAACGGGCTCTACGACGCGAAGAAGTCGCGCGTTCCGGTGCTCGCCCTGTGCGGGCAGGTCCCCCTCGCCGAGATCGGCAGCGACTTCTTCCAAGAGGTCGACAACGACCGGCTCTTCAGCGACGTCGCCGCCTTCTCGCGCACGGTCACGAGCCCGCAGCAGATGCCGCTGCTGTTCGAGCAGGCCGTGCAGGTCGCGCTGGCGCAGAAGACCGTCGCCGTGCTCACGCTGCCGGGCGACGTCGGCGCGATGGACGTGGCCGGCGGCACCGCCGAGCCGCGCTTCACCTCCGCCGAAGCGCCGCTGACCCCCAGCGCCGAAGCAATGACGCAAGCCGGCCAGCGGATCGACGCGGCCGAGTCGGTCGCCATCCTCGCCGGTCAGGGCGCGCGACACGCGCGCGACGAACTGCTGGCGCTCGCCGAGCGTCTGGCCGCCCCGATGGTCCTCACCCTCAAGGCCAAGGACGGGCTCGAGCGCGATAACCCGTACGAGCTCGGGCAGACCGGGATGATCGGCAACCCGGCAGCCCGCCGCGCCCTCGAGGCCTCCGAGCTCCTGCTCATGGTCGGCACGGACTTCCCCTACGTCGACTGGTACCCCAAGGACAAGGTGGTCGTGCAGATCGACATGCGCGGCGAGCACATCGGCCGGCGCACGCGCGTCGAAACCGGAGTTATCGGGGACGCCAAACCGGCCCTCGCCGGGTTGCTCGACCGCGTGAGCGCCAAGGCTGACCGCTCCGTGCTCGACGAGCACCGCGGCGAGTACCTCGCCTGGCGCGAGCGTCAGCTGAAGCTCGCCGCGCCCGGCTACGACGCGCACGGCGCCGGACGGGCCCGGGCGCTCCTCGACAACCCGGACCATCGGATCCGTCCCGAGGCGCTGGCGGCCGCGATCGACGCCCACGCCGCGGACGACGCGATCTTCACCTCCGACACCGGGATGTCGACGGTATGGCTCTCGCGGTTCGTGACGATGCGCGGCACCCGCCGGCTGATCGGGTCCTACAACCTGGGCTCCATGGCCAACGCGATGCCGCACGCGCTCGGCGCCCAGGCCCTCGACCGCACGCGCCAGGTCATCGCGTTCTGCGGCGACGGCGGCCTGACGATGCTGCTCGGGGACCTGCTCACGGCCGTGGCCTACGACCTGCCCGTGACTTTCGTCGTGTTCGACAACGGCCGCCTCGGGATGGTCAAGCTCGAGCAGGAGCAGGGAGGGCTCCCGGAGTTCGGCACCAAGCTGCACAACCCCGACCTCGCCGAGGTCGCGCGGGCCATGGGCCTGGGAGGTGTCCGCGTTACCGACCCGCAGGAGATCGACAGCGCCGTGCGCGAGGCGCTCGCCGCCCCCGGCCCCGTCCTGCTCGACGTCCTGACCAACCCCGAAGAGGTATCGCTGCCGCCCAAGGTCACCGCGAGCGACGCATGGGGCTTCGCGGTGGCAAAGCTCAAGGAGACGGTCACCAGCCGCGAGTAGCCGTCAGCTCCGGCGCGCCGTGCGCCAGCACGTACATGGAGGCCCAGACCGTGGCGGTCCAGCGACTGCTGCCCCTCGCCCCCCACCGGTGGTGGGGCAGAAGTTGTGAGGGAAGTCGATGACCGCAAGCCTGCGCCTCCTCCGCGTCCTGCGCCGGCTGCCCGGCTGCCGGCCGCGGTAGAGCCCGCGACAGGAAGGGCGCTGCGGCCGTCGAACGCTAGGCCGTGAGCCCCCGGCGTCCACACGGCGTGCGCGACCGACTCGAGTTCGGGGTGAGCGAGTCGTTGCACGGCAACGCGACGGCGTTCGGCTACTCCGTGACGATCACCGCCAGCTTCGGCGCCGTCCAGCACGAGCGCGGGCAGCCGTCCTATCCCGACCTGTTGCTGTTCGGCGTGGGGGCAGTTATCGCCTTCGCGGTGCTGGAGGGGCTCGTGACCCGCGGATTCCGCAACCCGCTGAGAACCGGTAGGGACGAGGTCGTCACGCTCGGGACAGCGCTCGCGTTCATGTCGGTCGCTCTGGCCATAACCGCCGCCCTGGGCGTCGCCCACGTGTTGCACGGCGGCGTGGCGTGGTTCGCGGGGGCGATGGCGGGTTCGCTGGTGTTCGCGCTGGCCGAGAGCGTCGAATTCGTGGTTGCTGCGTGGGTTCAAGAGCGTCGCGGCCAGGCGACCGAGTAGCGGCAGCCTTCAGGTGGCGGCGCGAGTACCGATGACCCCGTGAGTCACGGGCTCCACCAGGGCCGCCCCGGCGGCGTCACGGCGACCGCATAAGCCAGCCTGAAGGGGTCTGCGGTTTCGAATTGGCCGCTAGCTCTACAGCCCGCGGCTCGCTTGCTCCGGCTTATCGGATTCGGCCCCACTCGGATCCGGTGACGCTGTCTCGAAGAGCGCAGCACCGTCCCCGGGCATGTCCCGAACGGAGCATTTCTGAGGTCGTCGAAGCGACGGGTACAGAACCGAAGTGCCTGCAAAATGGGCTACTGGCTGGGGTCCCGACGCTCTCGTAATGAAGGGTCAGCGGTTCGAATCCGCTCGTCGGCTCTTGTTTATCCGCCTCGCCTTCGCGGGGCTTTTTTGTGCGCGTGCCGGAACGGTCGTGGCCTGGACCCGGTTGAGGTGTTGACAGTTCTCGTGTGAGGTTTCGCCGGATGGCGGAGCTGTCCGGCGGCGCGCCGAGCATGGGCCGCTCCGACCAACGGGGGGATCTGTTGTCTGAGCGAAGGCAGTACCGGAAGTTCACGGCTCAGCAGAAGACCGAGCTGGTGCTCGCGGCGTTGAAGGGCTCGAAGTCGATCGCGGAGCTTGCGCGCGGGCGCGACGTCTCCGAGACGCTGGCGCGAGCAATTCCTGGCTGGTGGCGCCGAGAAGCTCGCGGGCAAGACCGAGCGGGCCGAGCTCGAGGAGCTGCGCCGCGAGAACGATCGCTTGGCGCGGACGCTTGGCCGCAAGACGATCCCCCAGCGCTCAGCGCGCGAGACGATCCTGAGCCGGATGGGATCATGGTCGAATGCCACTCAACCACGTCGCGCTCACCGTCTCCGATCGAGAGGAGTCAGCCGCCTTCTGCGGGAAACACTTCGGGCTGACGAATCGAATACACGATGATGATCACCTGCTGATCTTGGGTTCGGGCGATGGGTCCAATCTGGCGCTCTCGGAGGGCGCGCCGGTCGCCGCGGAGTTGCCGCGCACCAACCACTTCGGCTTTCGTTTGGCGGACGAGTCCGCTGTGCGGGCGGCGCGCGACGTGCGTGTTCAGGTCGCAGACCCCGACGGCTATCGAGCCGAGCTCTACGCCTACTGACAGGCGTCAAAACTTGGTCTTGACCTGTCCGCAGGGGGATCCTGCTGCGGTACGGGTCGTCCCGGCTCTATGGCGGGCTGTCGTCGTGCCGAGGAACGCTCCCCGGGTGCTCGGGATGCTTGCCACGACGCGCACGTCGCCTGGCTGGCGATCTTGATCGGGTTTGCTGGGGCGTACGACATGGCGCTCGTTTGTGCTGCTGCGCACGCTCGTCTACGCTGCCGCGCGTGAGCACGCGCGAGGACTACCCGGCCGGGGTGCCCTGCTGGGTCGACACCAATCAGCCCGACGCGGCCGCGGCCGCCGAGTTCTACTCCGGGCTCTTCGGCTGGGAGACCGAGGACGGGATGCCGCCCGACTCGGGTCAGAACTACTTCATGGGCCGCCTCGGCGGCCGGGACGTCGGGGCGATCTCGGGGCCGTCCGAGAAGCCTCCCGTTTGGACGACCCTATATCAGCGTGGAGAACGCCGACGACGACGCCGGGCGCGTGCGCGACGCGGGCGGGCAGGTGATCACGGAGCCGTTCGACGTCTTCGACGCGGGGCGCATGGCCGTGTGCGCCGACCCCGAGGGCGCGGTCTTCTGCCTTTGGCAGGCGGGGGGGAACCGCGGCTCCGCCGCGGTCAACGAGCACGGCGCGGTGAACTTCAACAACCTTCACACGGACGACCTCGAGGGAGCGAAGGCGTTCTATGGCGCGGTGTTCGGCTGGGAGACGATCGATGTCGGCTCGCCCATGTGGACGCTGCCCGGCTACGGCGACCACCTCGAGGAGATCAACCCGGGGACGCGCGCGAGCTTCGAGGAGATGGGCGCCCCGGAGGGGTTCATCGACGTGGTGGCGGCGCTCCTGCCGCGCGAGGGCGGGCCGGCGCGCTGGAGCGTCACGTTCGCCGTGGACGACGCCGACGCCTCCGCCGAGCAGGCGCGCGGGCTCGGCGGCTCGGTGCTCGCCGAGCCCCAGGACGCGCCGTGGGTGCGCTTCGCAGTGCTCGCCGACCCGGCCGGCGCGGCCTTCACCGCCAGCCAGTTCGTGCCGCCGCAGGAATAGATGACTGATTCCACGGCCGGGTGGTCGCGGAGGGAGGGAACATAAGAGCAGGGTCGAAGTCGGCGGTGCTCTGTCGCGCCGTCGACCCAAGCGGCGACGATGCTCGCCGACCTCGACCTGCTGCTCACGACCGAGTTCTGCCCAGCCGACGATCTCCTGCCCAAGCGGGCGAAGAACGCCCGCAGGAGGTTCTCGTTACGGGCAACCTCGCGAGTCCTGCTTGTGGCGAATACCGGGTGTCTAGCCGTTATTGCGCGAGCCCTGCATCGAGCGCACGGCGGGGAAGAACACGGAGCCGGCCGCGGCCCTGCTTCCGGCGACGCGATGCGTATCGGCTCCTGTCGCCAGAGCCCTTTGTGCCTATGCAACGAGACGTGGGCTGACCGTGGGCCGCTTCCGGATCAGCGGCAAAGGAACGCGTCCGGCTGTGACGAGCGGGACCGCTCCTTGTGGGCGCTTCCGAAAGCGCGAGACGGCGGGCGCCGCGACCGCTCCGCACGAGCGTCAATGTCGCCGAAGCGATCGGCATCGTCGCGACGGCAGTCGTTACGAAAGGACTCGTCAGCAGCTAATGCCCGTGCGGGACGACTCCGGGCGATGGAACGGACCCGGTGCTGCTGCGGCGACCAGACGGCACCGCGGGCTAGGCACCGGCAGCTGCTGCTGCTCGTTCGTTTTGAGAGTCGGGGGGCAGCTTCGTTGGTTTCCGCATCCGTCCGAAGGCGGCAGCGGCCGGGGCGGTGTTTGTTCGTAGGATGCTCGGTTGTGGCAGCGCCACTACCACGCGTTCGGCGAGCTGGCCGATCGGGACGACGTCCGTCGCCCGATCACTTATAGGGGCGTAATGGGCGACCATCTCATCGTCCTTCACTCTGCGGTGCGGGCCTGCGCGCGCTACAGCCGCCACGACGCCCCCTCGATCCTGTTGGACGGCTCTTCGATCGCGCGCGATATGGAGCACGGTCGCGCGGTCACCGCGCAGCTGACGCGCCGGCACGGAACGCTTGAGGAGGCGATCGCTGCGGCGGTCTTTGCGCTCAGTGCCGCGGGGTTGGCCAAGGGCATCTGTCGCCAAGCGCGCGCGGCGTGTGAGGACTATTTCTACAGCCGGCTCGACCTGCCGCCGGGGTATGAATTGGGCGGACGGGGAGAGATCGTCAAACCGCTCGAGCTGATGCCCGAGCCGATGTACCGGGCCCTGGAGGATGTCGTCAGCCTCGTCGTGGACGGCGAGTACGACGAGCTCCGCGACCTGTCTGGCGATCGGCTCAGAGTCGAGGACCTGCGCCGTCGCGTCGAGGAGGACTGCCCCGAGCCGCTGATGCTGGGACCGCGCGAGATCTACGCGGTCGAGGCGATCACCAAGTCCGACGATCCGGACCTGCCCGGCTGGGCATACTTCCTCGATCTGCGGACCGAGATCGGCCCGGCGCGCCTGCACATCGAGGGCGAGCTGGAGGAGTCGGGCGACCGGTTCACGGCGACGCTGAACGACATCCTGCCCTGATCCGCCGCGTCCAGGCGCCGGGCCGCTTGCGCGCATTAAGCGCGGAAAGCCCACCCGTGGGTGGACTTTCGGCCATCAGAAGATCAAGCTGCTTTCGCGGCAGGGGGACGTTCAGAAGAAGGTCTCGCCCTCTGGTTGCCATCGCTATCTGACCCCTTCAGCGTAGCGCACCCGCCTCCGACGATCACCGACACGTTCCAGACATCCGCACCGCCGGTGGGTCGCCGAAGCACGCGTGAGCCTCGTTCGGGTCGGTCGATGAAAGCGATCACGCCCTCAGCCGGTCGGTAGGCAGGCACGCGGGCGACGAACCCCGCGGCTCCATCCTCGTCGCCTTCGACGCCGGTGCCCGCACCGAGCGGCCGGAGGAGAACGGCATGGCGCATTTCCTCGAGCACCTCGTGTTCGAGGGCGGGGAGAAGTTCGACGACTACAAGAAGGTCAACGAGACGGCCGAGCGCATGGGCGGCTCGCTGAACGCGTTCACCTCCCACGACCTGTGGCCTTCCACACCACCGTGCGTGCCGAGGCGACGATGGAGGCGCTGGACCCGCTGACCGACTTCGTCGGGCGCCCGAAGCTCGACGCCGCCGAGCTCGACAAGGACCGCGGCGTCGTCATCCAGGAGATCGCCCGCTACAAGGACCAGCCCTCCGCCGCGTCATGTTTGAGTTCGGGTACTTCTACGGACGCCTCGGCGCATCGAAGACGGTGATAATCCGCTGCAACGACTTCTAGACGCTCACGGACTTGGCTGGCTACACGCACATCACGGGCAGCAAGTTCTTCGGTGCCGGCAAGGCGGCGTCTGTCGGTAAGAAGACCGAGAGCTCCTTCAACCGCTGGCTGGCCGGGATCTAGTTGACGGGCCTCCGATCCGGCGATCGCTTCAATCTGGCGCGAGTCGCCACTGCGCATCGGGCGGTCGTACGACGCCGGCGCGATCGGGCGACTCCTACGTCGTTTAGGGCGATCGCACGCCGAGTTCGGCGTGAGGATAAAAGCAGTTGTCCGCCGCGGCAGCGGGGTACCTTCATCCTCATGTCGGGATCGGACTCGAGTGGTGTACGCGAGTGATCGGCGATCGCTGGGGCGTGACGCAGGCGGAAACCACGCGCCGGTATCCCTGCGACGATCTTGTACCCGATCCGGTCCTGCAGGCCTGGCGTGGCGTGACGGTGCGGGCCAGACCTGAGCACGTGTGGCCGTGGGTGGCGCAGATCCGCTTGGCACCGTACTCGTATGACTGGATCGACAACTTTGGACGCAGGTCACCGCAAAACCTGCGGGGCCTGCCCGAGCCTGTCGTCGGCGAATCATTCACTGCCGCGATGGGAGGGCGTCGCTTCGGCCGGATCGTTGCAGTCGAGTCGGGCAAGCACCTCACGGGAACCATCATGGGCGCAGTCATGTCTTACATGCTCGCCCCCGTCGATGACACCCTGCAGACGCGGCTGTTGCTGAAGGTCGTAACCGCAGGCGGACGGACAATCGCCCCGCTGCTGTCGGCTGGGGACCTGATCATGGCGCGACGACAGCTGCTGAATCTGGCAGCGCTCGCCGAGCGGACTGCACCAGCCTGACAGGGGGGATCATCACGGCCTTCGGCCGCGCATGCAGACGTTCGGGATGTCGTCGTACCTAGGTACTGGTGGATGCTCTCGCTCCACTGCGAGTTGCGCGGCGATGGCGTGGTCGCCGAAGTATTCACGAACGGTTCTCACCGACCCAATCAGATATCCGCCCGAGCGACTGCTGCGCCACGCGCGTTGGTGGCTCGACCAACCCTCATTCGGCCTCTGACCGGCAGCACGCCGCCGCTCGTAACGAAGCGATGGCCGCATGGCGCGTCGCCTCCGCACTACCGCTCTGCGCAAGCGGAGCGCGCTGCGGGGCAGCGTTGGGTGTGGTGGCCCGACCGGTCCCGCACCTCGGCGATTGGCGGATCTGAGGCAAACTAGGCGACGACGCGCGTGGCAGAAGTCGGTGACGACGCGCCGATTGACGTGCGTGCGCCGGACTGAAGTGAGTCGCCTCGGGTATCGGGTAGGACTCTCGGTGCCCATGCCCGTCGAGGATCATGATCTCGAAGCCATTCGCCGGCAGCTCGAGGAGCGTCGCGACCGCGCGAGCGAACGCCTGGCGGAGCTGGCAAAGCGGCCCGAGCGCGGGAGCGCGCAAGGCTTCGGCAAACGTATCGGCGACGGCACGACCGAGGCGATCAGCCGACTGACGGAGATCGGGGTGGGCAGCTCTGTGGAGAAGGGCCTCATCCGCACCGGGCGGGCACTGGCCAAGCTCGACGAGGGGACCTACGGGAACTGCGACGCGTGCGGTGGGCAGATAGCTCCCGCGCGGTTGCAGGCGATGCCGGACAGCGTGCTGTGTGTGGCGTGCGCCGCCTCTGAGCGCCGCGCTCCTCCTCGGCGCCGCTGACACCACGCCGAGCGGGGCCTTCGGCAAACCTCGCGGCGATCCGCGCCCGTGGTAGACGCGCCACCAGCGGCCGCGCACGCCGCTCCTTGAGCAGGGCTTTGGGATCTTGGCTGAAGCGATGCGATAAGGCACAAGCCAGGCATACCTGATCCCCCCTTCGTAGGCGCCTCAACGACCGGTAGTCAACCGCGGGCGTCTTCTCTTTAGGTAACTCGAGGACGGGGTCAAGACGCTGCTGGATGTCGCTCGTTTAGCGCCCGAGCCAGCGCCCGGGGTTCTCTTCGAGGATCGTCTTCTCCGTCGCGTCGTCGAGGACTCCCGTCTCCCGCAGGGCGGGAAGGACCTCGTCGAAGACCAGCGTCATGCTCCAGTTGCGGATCGCTCCCTGGGCTTGCAAGGCCTCCGCGGCCGGCTCGAGGCCGTGCGGCCGGCGCTCATGCAGGATCGCAAGGCGCCTGACGCGGAGCTGACCGCACGGTTGCTCTCGGCGATCGCCGACGAATACGCGCGGCTCGTGCTGACCGATCCCGCCCGGGTCCCCTCCCCGGGTCGGCAACTTCCAGTTCCTGATCGACAACGACTTCTATCGCTTCTACCGGCTCTCTCCGTAGGCCACCCTCGGGCGCTCCGATCCGCCTCAGCGCGTCTTGCTGACAGCTCGGGTCCACACCTGTGCACGGCGTCCGACCCATCCGCACCGAGTGTGGGCAGCCATCGCGCTCTCGCGCCTTAGGAGCGAGTCGATACCGTGCCCGCGAGAGTGCGGCACGTTGGGCAGTGCGCGAGCACGTCAACGTGCGCGTCGTGCGTGTCGTGCGCGCCGCGCGGCAGGCAGCGCGGTCTGCGAGCTCGCAACGCCACGGTCGCCCGCACCCGCGAGGGCACCCACCAGACGGCGTCGACGAGCGTCGCCCCGTGGCGGCGGCGCAGCATCGAGGGCATGACGCTCATCCCGACCGTGATCTACTCGGCCTTCACGCAGGTGAGGTAGGTCCAGCAGGCGTTGAACGTCTGGCGGCCGCCGAAGATCGTGTCCATCGCCGCGCGCATGATCGCCAGCCGGTCGGCGACGGCCTCCGCCGTCGGCTCGGCGTCGTCGAGCTTCTTCGTCCCGCCGACCCAGCCGAGGACCGCGTCGTGGTAGGCGGCGAGGAACTCGAACCACTCGGTGACGTCGGCGACGATCGTCTCCTCGCCGACGTCGGTGACCGTCAGGGCCGCGGCGTTCAGCGTGTCGGCGTACTCCTCGAGCGTGCGCGGCATGAGGAACACGCGGTCGCGCGTCGTGGCGTGCGCCTGCATCCGCGCCGTGTCGTCGAGGACCGGGCGGTAGTGCGCGTAGCGCGGGTCGCTGCGGACGAGCCCCTCGGCGATGTCGTTGATGACCCAGACGGTCTCGTCGAGGATCCACTCGCCGGGCGCGGCACGCGGGTTGCGCAGGTTGCCGGTGCAGACGAAGACCTTGCCGCCGGGTCGCAGCGCCCGGTTCCACATACCGACGACCTCGGCGAGATTCGGGTACAGGTGGATCGCGTTGGCGACCGCGATGACGTCGACGCCGCGCTCCAGCAGCGCCGGCTCGAGCACCTCGTCGAGTGTCTGCAGGCGGCGCTCCTCACGGATGAAGCGCAGCAGGCGGATCGCGACGAGCGGGTCGTCCTGATACTTGTCGTGCGCGACGCGCAGGAACTTCGCGCCCGCGTCGACGATGAGCGCCCCGACCTGACGGTCGAAGATCCGCAGCCGCAGGCGGTCGAGCAGGATGCCGGTGCCGCCGGAGTAATCCATCAGCAGGTCGCCGCCCTTCAGCTCGGCGGCGAGCGAATCGACGATCCGGTTGAGGTTCGAGTACCAGCCATGCTCGTCGACGTTGTCGTAGGCGACACCGGCCTCGTGGACATCGGCCTTCGTCCACGGCTCGTCGGGGATCCGCGCGACGCCGGCGGGCCACTCGAAGCCGGCGCAGCTGTCGGCCGCCGGGACGCCGCGCGATAGCTCGCGGTGCAGGCCGAGCAGCTCCTGGACCGCCGCCGAGCCACCGCGGCCCCAGCCGCAGTCGCTCGCGGCGCCGAACGCGTCGACGTGCCGGCGGGCGGTGGCGATCCGCTCGCGGGCGCCGTCGAGGCCGTCCTCGACGTGGATGACGCCGAGATACAACTCGGTCTCGGGCTGCAGGCGCAGGCTCGCAAGCGGCGCGAAGTAGTCGTCGCCGGCGTCGCGCGGGACCGGCATGTGCAGCCAGTTCATCGGCCGTCCGAGGCTCGACGCGAGGGCGTTGGCGACGTCGACCATCTTGCCCGCATCCCGCGGGACGACGAAGTGCCCGTGCGTCTCGTCGCCGTAGCAGAGGTGGAAGCCGAGCTCGACGGCGTCGGGGATCTGCCGGCTGAGGCGCAGCAGCCGCTCGAGGACGCCCGAGCGGACCTCGCCGAACCACGACGCGGTGATGCCCTCGAGCATCGCGAACTCCAGGCGCGCGTCCCACTGGATCGCGAGCTGGTCGGCCGGGATCTTCGCGAGGATCGCGACGAGCTCCACCAGGACCTGCGCCTCGTAGGCGGGCTCGACCTGCGCGCGGTGCTCGGCGGCGACGAACGCCGTCACGGGCGCCAGCGGCGTCGGCAGCGAGAGCTGGAAGCGGACGTGCGGCGCGATGACGCCGTCGCGCTTGAGCTGCGCGAAGCGCCGGTAGGACGCGGTCGCGGCGTCGGCGTAGCCAAGGTTGTCGAAGCTCAGCGCGGCGCCGGCGTCGCCACCGCGCACGCGCAGCGTCGGCAGCGTGCGGTAGGAGTCCTGGCCCGGGGGCCCGACCTCGAACTGCGGCCGCGAGCTGAACACCGGGTACTGCCACAGGATCCAGTCCGAGCGAGGTCCGGTCTCGCCGTCGGGCAGCCGTCGCAGGCGGTCGCCGACGGTGCCGGCGACGGTGCGGAAGACCTCCTCCGCGCTGCCGAGCGGCACGCTGCCGACGAGGTGGATCCCGACGGGGACGTACTCCTCGGCGTGGTCGGTGACGGCGTCATCCAGCGACACGGTCGCCACGGGGGCGCCCGGCTCGTTCATCTGCACGTAGATTCTCTCCTCGCACGTCCCAGGGAGACTGATTGGTCTCCCTCTACTCGCGGCGGACCGTAACGTGACAACCCGCACGATGTCAACAAACGATCATCACGCGTCTCGCTGGGTCGAGCACGAGCCGTACTGCCATATCTCGCTGAGGGATCCGCCGATCGTTGACTGGGACAGCGGCTAGCCGACATCGGCTGGCTTGACGCCGATGAGAAGGGCCATCTCAAGCCACTTCCAGTAGCAGTCGACGTCGTCAAAACCGATTGAGCGCAGCCACCCGAGC